>Ga0208324_1001232_pt1 | contig 10053 bp, 10 predicted proteins | sample Sb_taG_2_FD_187707 | JGI IMG/M metagenome (GOLD analysis project Ga0208324, IMG submission 187707) | Peat soil microbial communities from Weissenstadt, Germany - Sb_50d_5_LS metaG (SPAdes) (version 2) | ecosystem: Environmental > Terrestrial > Soil > Wetlands > Peat | place: Germany... | reverse complement strand
GACGTTGCCCGGGTCGGCCAGCTCGGTGTCGGTGCGCTGCCGGTTCCACACTTGCCGGCCTGTGTACCGGGGGTTCTGCAAGATGGTGGTGAGTGTGCCCAGCGTCCATCCCGCTCCGGTCCGGTGCTTGTTGCGGCCGGGGTCGGCCGCGGACGGGCACGGAACCCCGGCCTCGTTCAGCGCCCGCGCGATCCGCGCGACCGGATGCCCGGCCAGGCGCTGTGCGAAGATCCACCGCACCACAGGCGCGGCCGCCGGGTCGGGCTCCAGCCGGTACGCGCGCCGCCCCCACGCGGCGTGCGCCTTGTTCGGGTGCGGCCCCGCATCAGCGAGCCGGTACCCGTACGGCGGACGCCCGCCCAGGTACCGGCCCTGCTCCCGGGTCTGGACGGCCATCGCGGTGCGGACCCGGATACTGGTCCGGGTAATCTCCCGCTTGGACGACAGCCCCAGCATCGTCATCGTCTTCTCATCATGCTCGCACTGGTAGTCGACCCGGCCGCCGACTTCCGGCAGCCACAGCTGCACGCCGTAGTGCTCGAACAGCGGCGCCATCGCCGCGTACTGGCTGCCGTAGAACGCCCGCTCGTACTCCCCGATCACGATCGCGTCCCATCCCCGGTCCGGGTCAGCAAGCTGGGCAACCAGGGCGGCGGACTGCGGGCGGCAGGCCCACGCGAGCTTCCGGGTCTGTCCCACGTCGAAGAACTCCGCCACGATCTGCCCGTGACCGCGGACCAGTGCCTCGGCCTGTTCCCGCTGCCGCGCCCGCGACATCACCGGATCCTGCCAGTCCTCGGTCGACACCCGCCCGTAGAACACGAACCGCAGCCGTCCCGGTACTGACCCTCCGGCGGTCAGGCTGCCGGCACGACGCAGGGCTGACCGCTCCGCCCACCCCGCCAGCCCGCCCTGAGCGGTCATGACCGTATCCTCTCCCGGCACCGAAATGAATACACCGGCCATAATTCCGGGAATTGTGCCGCCTTGCCTGGCGAATAGGGAAAGATGCCCCGCCTCCTAGCGTTAAGCAGGCCGGGAAACATGCCTAGTCGTACTATTTCCGCACATAGGCATTTCCGGGTATTTTCCTGCTCCGTCATCCGGCTGTCTTGAGTCAGGCATCAGCATGACGCCGGCTGCATGAGGACTGCCCTCGATGCTCCGCCGTTCTGTACGTTTAGCCGCCAAAGCATTTCGAGCCCGTGGGGCCGTACAGATCTGGGCTATCACGCGCACAGTGGCACGAGTTACTGGGGAGCGGACACGGGCCACAACTGCACGAACTATGCCGCATGTGGAGACTCTCAATGGTGTGCCGCGGCCGTCGTACCAGCTCGGCGACGCCCGGCAGTTGATGCTGCCTGGCGCGCTGTCTGGCGTGTCCGCCGCCGGCCGACGATGAGCGACCAGTCGATATGGCGGGTGTGTTCCTCGAAGGTCACCGGGACCTCGCTGGCCGGTCTTGGGGGTGTGGGCTACGCCCGCGTAAGTTCGAGCACAGGAATGGTGCGGATTCCAGCGGTTTGGCGTGCGTACCCGGCAAAGCCTGGGTAGCGCCGCGCTTGCTCGGCGTAGATGCGGTCGCGTTCAGCACCGGTCAATTCGCGGACGGTCACCTTGTATGTCTCGGTTCCGCGTTCGATACTGCCGTCACCGGCGGCGGTCAGGTTGTGGTACCAGTCGGGGTTGGCGGGTGCTCCGGCCTTGGTTGCGAAGACGTAGATGATGTCCGGCTCGGTGTCGTGCGGGAGGTACATCATCGGGTTGACGTACTCCCGCCCGCTTTTGCGGCCGCGGTGATGCACCAGGACCATCGGAGCGCCCTCGAAGTTCCCGCCAACCCTGCCCTGGTTCGCTCGGAACTCCGCGATGGTCTTCGCGTTCCAGTCGAGCGTGTCGCTCATGTCGAACTCCTGTCGTTCACGATCCCGGGGTATGCGCTGGGATCGGGTGATGGAAGGCCAGGCGGCCGTTCCAGGCGATCAGGCCTTTGACCTGGTACTTCCTGGTAGTGTGGGGCGGGGTTTGAACCCGCGGCCCGTGGACTGTGAGGACAGCGTGCGTTCTGCCTTTCGCTATGCGGGGACGCGTTCTGCGCCGGCGAGATGCGCCGACAGGAGCTGTCCGGCTCTGTCCAGCGCGGCGGCCGCTTCGTCGAGGATCGGATAGTAGGCCTGGAAAACGTGCGGTACCCCGGGGGTGATGTCGAGGGTGACCTGGACGTCGGCGGTGGCGGCTTGTCGCGCGAGGCGGACGGCGTCGTCGAGGAGGACCTCGTGAGTTCCGGCTTGGATGATCAGGGGCGGCAGGCCGGACAGGTCGGCGAATATTGGGCTGATGAGGCCGAGAGCGGCGTCGTGTCCCGCTGTGTAGTCGGCGACCCGGGCCTGGAGGGCTTCGGGGCTGAGCAGCGGGTCGGCCTCGCGCTTGGTTTCCATGGTCGTCCCGGCCAGGGTGAGGTCGGCATACGGTGACATGACGAAGGCCGCGGCCGGCAAGGGCAGCCCGTGATCGCGGGCGTTGACCAGGGTGGCGACGGCGAGCCCGCCGCCGGCCGACTCTCCCGCGAAGGCGATGTCCTGCGGGGCTGTGCCGCCGTGAAGGAGGGCTTCGTAGGCGGCCAGGGCGTCGTCGACCGCGGCCGGGTACGGGTGCTCGGGGGCGAGTCGGTAGTCGACGGAGATGACCTTGGCGCCGGTCCGCCGACCGACCTGCGAGGCCAGGTCAGCGGCGAGGAAGGCGTCCCCCATCACGTACACGCCGCCGTGGAAGTACAGGACAACGTGGCGAGGTTCGATTCCGTCGACGGTGATCTCGGCGGTCGGGACGCCGCCCAGTGCGGCTGCGGTCACGGTCACTTCGGCGGGCAGCGGCTGCGCCGATAGCAGTTCCCGGAGCAGCCGCCGTTGCTCGCTGACGTCGCTGCCGGCGGGGAAGGCTGATTGTCGCAGGATCGCGTCGAGGGTCTCTCGCTGCTCGGTGCTCACGGATGATGTCCCTTCGGTTGGGTTGGTCTGGCAGCGCTCCATGCTCGCTCGCCCATGTCAGTCCGCTGCTGAAATTTCTCGCCGGGAGGCGGGCTGCTGCCAGTCTTGCCGTCAGGCAGGTGAGGAGACGTCACCGGATCATGGTGATTCGCGCGACCGGAGACTTCCATCAGGAACTGCGGGATCATGCCGGATGGCGAGGCCTGCCTTGGCTTGTGCGGTTGGCACCCCGTCATGTGCCTGGGAGGGCGTGCCCCGCTGATCCAGCGGCCTCGGGGCGGAGCAGGGTTCCGGCGATGACGGCGTCGCCGACGAAGATGCCGGCGGTCCACTAGAACGCGATGTCATAGCCGTGGGCCAGCGCCAACCCGGTCAGGGCCTGGCGGCCGAGGATCCGGGCCGTGGCTAGGTGCGCGGTGATGTAGGAGGTGACGGCCGCGGCGAAGATGGTGTTCAGCACCGAGGTGCCGAGCTGCTGGCCGACGTGGCGGTGGCGACTCCCGCGTCTTGCGGGACTACGCCGAACGTGCCGGTGTTGATCACCGGCGCGATCATCATGCCCAGGCCGACGGCGGCCAGGATGATCGGGCCGAGCACGCCGGTGGCGTAGCCGGTGTGCGGGCCGAGCTGGGCCAGCCAAGCCGTCCGCCGACGGCGGCCAGCATCCCGAGGGCGATCAGCGGCCTGGGTCCGAACCTGGGTATCAGCACGATCGTGGCCAGGTTGGACGCGATCACCAGGCCGCCGCTGATCGGCAGGAACGCCACCCCGGTCACGAGCGGCGAGTAGCCCACCGCCCATCCGGGCCGACGGTGGCGATCCTCGCCAGTGGCTGCGGCTTCAGGTAGGCGACCTCGTCCTCGGTGAACGCCACGGGACATCTCCCCTCGTTAGTTCATACAGGATCCGGTTACTTTGATTCTGCGTCGGTCCTTGACGCCCAGATCGCCCTTTGCAGTGTTATGACCAGGCTGGTGAGTGATCGTCGCCTGATCCAGGTGATTCGCCGACCTGCCCCCGGGACCCTGGCCTGGTCACGGTACCGGGCGGAACGACCATCAGGCTCGTGCGGCCCCGGCGATGCCGGTCTGGGCGATGCTCCGGAATGACTTTCCGGCAGCGACCCGGCCTAGATCTTGAGGCTGGGTCACATCACGCGGGCCTGGCCGCCCATCCTTGCCTGGCGGCCACGGCTGCTGGCCCGCAATATCACCGGAATCGGGTGGCAGCCGCTCACCTTGATGGCCAGTAGTTTCGGGCGCATTCGATCAGCCAGCTAGCTACCGGGGACCCTCGGTTCCCGGCGCGATCGGCATCAAGGAGGACCAGTAGTGAGTACGACTGCCATCCCTGACCGTTTCACCGCGCTGCCGGATGAGCACGCGCTGCGGGCGACTGTCGTGGCGCTGGAGGAGCACGGGTTCAGTGTCGAGGTCGTCGGTGATCTCGATGCCGCGCGCCAGGTGGTGCTGGCCCGCATCCCGGAGGGCTCGTCGGTGATGACCAACACCTCGGTGACGCTGGCCGAGACCGGGCTCGCGGACGCGATCAACGGCGGCGGCGGCCGGTGGGAGTCGGCGCGGAACACGATGTTCGCGCTGGACTTCGCGACCCAGGCGCAGCAGATGAAGGCGATCGGCGGCCAGCCCGACTACGCGCTGGGCAGCGTGCACGCAGTCACCCGGGACGGCACCCTGGTGATCGCCTCGGCATCGGGCAGCCAGCTCGCCTCCTACGCCTGGGGCGCGGCCAACGTCATCTTCGTGGTCGGCGCGCAGAAGCTCGTGCCCACGCTGGCAGCGGCGCATGAGCGGATCTATCAGCACAGCCTGCTGCTGGAGGACGCCCGTGCGCAGGCCGCCTACGGGCAGCACAGCCAGGTCGGGAAAGTCCTGGAGATCCACACTGAACTGCCCGGCCGCATCCACGTCGTCCTCATCCGCCAGCAGGTCGGCTACTGAAATGCCGGACCGGCCGGATCTGCCCGCAGCCACCAGGAGGTGGCCCGTGACTCTCAACGCGATGCCGGACGACCGCGAGCTGGCCCTGGCGCCGCTGGAGGAGGAAGCCGATCATGTTCGCGGCTTGCCCGCCGGCCGCCTGATCATCGAGTACGGCGATTACGAGTGCCCCTACTCCCGGCAGGCGTTCCACGCGATCGGGCAGATCGAACGCCAGCTTGGCGGGACCATCCGGTTCGCGTTCCGGCATTTCCCGCTGACCAGCATCCATCCGCACGCCCTCGCCGCGGCGGCCGCGGCTGAGGCCGCTGCCCGGCAGGGCCGGTTCTGGGACATGCACGAGCTGCTGTTCCACCGGCAGAAGGCGCTCGAGGACGGCGACCTGCGCGGGTACGCCGCCCAGCTCGGCCTGGACGTGGCGGCATTCGACCGCGACCGGGCCAGCAGGACCGTGCTGGACCGGATCCGCCGCGACGTCGACAGCGGCCTGGCCTCGGGCCAGGTACTCGGCACCCCTACCTTGTTCATCGACGGCGTCGTCCACCGCGGCGGCTACGACCCGCCCGCCCTTCTGGCCGCGCTGGCCCCATGAGCCGCCCAGCCCGCACGCCGCCAGCATCAGGCTGACCCAGCTGGCGGCCACCGTCGCCGGATGCGAAGACTGGCTGGCGACCGGCTGACGGTGATCAGAAGCCGAGACGCTCCTTGACGATGATCGCGGTGACCCGGCCGGGGGTGACCGCCTTGTTGATGATGAGAATGCTGTTCACCCCGCTGGGCACCCCGTAGGCTCGCCGGGCCCGGGCATCCTCGAGCGGGTAGCAGTACTCGTAGATACGCCGCATCCCCGCTGCGACATCGGGGACGATCTTCTGGGCCCCGACGACGAGGATCACACGCGCCGCACCGACGCGAGCGGGCCCAGCTGGCTGCCGCTGGCCGACGCAATGAGCAGCGACCCGCCTTCGGTCAGCGCGTGCACGCTGCCGACAACATAGTCGGGCGACGCGGCCAGCGCGCGCATCTCACGGCGCTGCGTTTCCCGGTCCACCCGGTACAGCCGCAGCCGGAGTGGCTGGTAGCGGCCGGACCGCTCGATGTCATCGGCGACGCCGTACAGCCCGATCCGTCACGGGTGCGATGGTGCCGGCGGGACACCCTGTAGTTCGAATACCAGTCGGTCGAGGTAGCACCAATACCAGTCCTCGCCCCATTCGTACGACCGGATAACCAGATGCGTGCAGCCGTCGTTCATGTTAAGCGGTCCTATGCCGGGCGACCGGTGGCGCTTCGGCGGGTTCGGAGGCGGCCGAGAACAGGTAGCTGGTCGTCGGTCTGCGGCAGGGTCGCCACTTCTCGGCGATGGCCAGAACCTCCTGCTGGCCGGGAGGTGGTCCAGTTGATAGGCGGTCGGCGAGGTCGGGGAGGGTTGGCTGTCCCGGCCGGCGGCAACGTTGACGGTCGAGCGCACCACCGGGACCCGAAAGGTTTTGATGGTCTTGACCGTCGAGACGGCGTTCTTGACCAGCAGCGCGCGGTCCATCGAGCGGACCCGGGCAGCGGCGCGGGCTGGTAGCCGATGAACAGCAGCGCCGCGTTCTGGGGCGTGAGGAGATGGTCGGCGAGCGGGTCGCGGATGGGGGCACTGGTCATGGGAGCGGCACCTTCTCGTAGCGAAACGGCCGCGTCCGACGGTAGTGGCCGTCACGGTGAGCGGTGGTGACCTGTTTCTGGTGATTCGCGGTCCGGGGTGAACTTTCGGAGCTCGAGCAGGTCCAGGCCGAGCGCCTCGATCTCGGCCAGCACGCCGTACAGCCCAGACTGGTCAAGGAGCCCGGTGAGCACGGTGTGCGCGCCGTGGTGCTGCGGGGCCAGTGCCGGGAACGCGGACAGCACGGTGGCGCCGAGGTGCCCGTTGATCCGGATCACGTACCGGGCGGGTGCCGGGTCCATGCCGCCATGGTTGAGGGCGGGCAGGTGAAACCGCATCACCGGGATCAGGTGACCGTGGTACTAGCGCGTGCGGCCGGCGGCCAGCAGCCGCAGTTCCCGGGCGCGCCGCACGGCCGAGGACCGGTCACGGACCTGGAGCTTGGCGTAGATGCTGCGGACGTGCGCGTTGACGGTGTTCGGCGAGACGGATAGCTCGCCTGCGATCTCGGGCCGGGACAGGTTCGTCGGGAGATATCGCAGCACCCTGAGCTCGCCCGGGCTGAGCTCCTCCGCCGGCGGCGAGGAGGACTGCTCCTTGGCCGCCGGGGATGAGCCGTGCAGGACGTCGAGGATGTCGGCGAGCAGCGCGGCGTGCGCGGTTTGGTGCCGGGGCAGCGCCTCCAGCAGCCCGGCTGAGCCGGTCATCGCGAACGGCAGGATCAGCCGGTCAGATTCCGCCAGGGCCAGCGCCCGTTCCGCCGCCTGGCTGGCCGCGCGCTGGTCACCGAGCTCACGGTGGGCGAGCCCGGCGAGCAGGTGAGCCTCTACGACCGTGACGTACCCGAGGACCGGTGCCGTGCCATCCAGCACATCGGCTACCGCGCCCAGGGCCCCGGCCGGATCGCCTTCCGCGAGGCAGATCACCGCGCGGGCATTACGGATCTCACCGGAGCTGGCCCGCTCATCATCGAGCGCCGCGATCGCGGCGCGGGCTTCGCCGGTCATTCCGAGGCGGGCCTGGGTGGCGAGCAGCCAGCCGGTCACCTGGCTCGCCAGCGCCTGCGGTCCCTCCAGTTGCGATCCCAGGTCTTCTGCCGCGCCGAGTTCCTCGAGCGCTTCGTGGCGGCGGCCGCGGCCGGCGTGCAGTATCCCGGCCGTCTGGTGCAGCAGCAGCCTGATGTCCGGCCCGGTGTCTGTTTGCAGAGCCCGTTCGGTACGCCGCAACCACCGCTCGCCCTCGTCGAACTCACCCAGAAACACCATCGTGCCAGCGAGCGTCATCAGCGCGGGTGCGATCACCGGTTCCGCGCCCCAGCCGTGCCGCTCGGCGAGCGCGATCGCCTCACGACAGCGCGCCTGGGTCATGGCGAACGGCTGGATATTCGGCATGGCAGCGCCATGGAAGATAGACGCGAAACCGAGCTGCGCGAGGCAGCCGACTTCCAGGTACGGACGGCCGATCTCCCGGGCCAGGACGGCGCCCTCCCGGAGGTGGCGTTCAGCGTCTGGCAGCCCCAGCGACCACGCCTCGGCGGTCCCCAGGTTCATCAGCGCCACCGCTCGCAGGTCACTGTCCAGGGCGATGTCTTCGTCGGACTGCCCGGTGACCGGCGAGGCCAGGAACCTGACCTGCTCGATGACGCCGGCCAGGTGCCCGCGCCGCCTGGCCAGCGACAGCTGCAGCGACGCGATCGCCACCCGGAGGCGGCGCTGGCGATCCGGCGGCGCCGTCTCGGCGTGCGTCTCGGCGACCGCCAGGTGGGCGGCCGCCTGGTCCAGGCGCCCCTGAGCAAGGTCACCCATCGCGCGTACCAGGGCCAGCTCGGGGTGGTCCGTGCCTGGCGGGAAGGCCCGCACCAGCGCCTGGATGGTCTGCGCTTGCCCGTCGAGCGTCAGGCTGAACGAATGGTCGGCCAGCAGCCGGGCCGCCTCGGGCCAGTCGCCCGCCGCTTGGGTGTGCCGGATGGCCTCGACCACCTGGCCCTGCAAGGTGAACCATCCGGCGGCCCGCCGGTGCAGCGCCGGTACTTCTTCGGGCAGCGTCCGGCGCAGCTCCAGCCGGAGGAGATCCCCGAATAGGTGGTGGTAACGGAACCAGGTGCGCTCGGGGTCCAGCGATTCGACGAACGCGTTGGCGTCCTGGAGGTCCAGCAGGATCCGTTCCGAGCCCGGGCGGCCGGTCAGCAGGTCGGCCAGCTCGCCGTTGACCCGATCGAGCAGGGAGGTACGCAGGAGCAGATCCTGGACGTCGGGCGGCTGACGTTCCAGCATCTCGGCGATCAGGTACTCGGCGACCGTGCGGTCGCTGCCGGAGAACTCGGCGACGAACCGCTCCGGGTCGGGGTGACCGGCCAGGGAGATCGTCGCGAGCCGCAGGCCCGCGGCCCACCCCTCGGTCCGCTGGTGCAGCAGCGCTGCCCCGGCGTCCGACAGCTCGATGCCCGAGGCATCGAGAAGCTCGCGTGTTTCGCGCTCGGAAAAGCGCAGGTCGGCCGCGCGGATCTCGGCTAGGTCGCCGGCCAGGCGCAGCTGATGCAGGCGCAGCCCCACATCGTGACGCGTGGTCAGCATCGCGTGCACCTGCGGGGGAAGGTTCGTCAGCAGCCGGGTGAGCTGAGCGAGTGCTTCTGGCGAGGTCAGCTCGTGGAGATCATCAATAACCAGCGTGATGCCGCCATGAGCGTCGGCGAGCTCCGACAGCACCCGGTCAGCCATCGCGGGCGCATTGAAGTCAGGTGTCGCTGCCGGCGGTTCCGCGCCGCTGTCTGCACCCGTGGCCTGACGGACCGCGTCGAGCAGGGCCAGCCAGAACTGCTGGGCGTCTTGCTGGTCGCGTTGCACCTGCAGCACGGCGAGCCGGCCCGGCTGGCCCGGACGGCCGGCCCAGGCGCGCAGCAGCGACGTCTTCCCGCTGCCGGCCGGAGCCGAGATGATCGTCACCTTCCGCGTCGCCGCGCGATCCAGGGCAGCGAGAAGATCACCCCGGTCGATCAGCCGGGGAGCCGCTGGAGCCACCGTCAAAGGCCCGCCTTAATATCTACGCCTGACACCTCTGGCGCCGGTCACGCAGTCCGGGCACCTTCTGTCTCGGTATCAGGCCAGCGCGCGTGGTGTCAACGGCGCGCGAACCTCGGTTCCGCTGCACTCTCATGCACGCGCCGCCGCGATCCCGTCCCGTCCTGCGTTGTCCCGGTGCGGCGAATCACCACGATCCGGTGATGACCTCTTACCTGCCTCGTAGCAACCCCCGGCCCGCCGATCGCCTGGCCAGGGAGAACGACATGACACCCGGCAACGAGCTTCGCTGCGCCGACGAGATGGAAGGAGGAATTCATGATGCGCACCAACGTGCAGCGGCTCGGCGAGCACGTCACCGCACCGCTCCTGGACCGGTTGACGCCATGAGCGCAGAGGTGGCGATCGCGGCTGGCACCGGCGGTGCGCTTGGT
>Ga0208324_1001214_pt1 | contig 10150 bp, 7 predicted proteins | sample Sb_taG_2_FD_187707 | JGI IMG/M metagenome (GOLD analysis project Ga0208324, IMG submission 187707) | Peat soil microbial communities from Weissenstadt, Germany - Sb_50d_5_LS metaG (SPAdes) (version 2) | ecosystem: Environmental > Terrestrial > Soil > Wetlands > Peat | place: Germany: Weissenstadt... | reverse complement strand
CATCGTGCATCCCCAACCCAGCGTGCGCTTCGACGCCAGGACCCGAGGCAGGAGCCCGATGCGGTAGTTCCGCACGTCGGGATCTGTCCGGGGGGCCGCCCGCAAGGGCGGTCCCTACCGGGACAGGCGGACTTCAAGGGCTTCTCCTACGGGTTCCGGCCGGGGCGGTCCCAGCATGATGCGCTGGACGCCCTGTCGGTCGGGCTCGGGAGGCAGGTGAACTGGGTGCTGGACGCGGATATCCGCGGCTTTTTCGACCACCTTGACCGGGGATGGCTGGCGAAGTTCCTCCGGCACCGGATCGCGGACGAGAGGATCCTGCGGCTGGTCACGAAATGGCTGAACGCGGGAGTGCTCGAAGACGGGAAGCTGTCCGACAGCGGGGAGGGCACGCCGCAGGGCGGTTCGCTGTCCCCGTTGCTTGCGAATGTATATTTGCATTACGTCCTGGACCTGTGGGTCGATCACTGGAGGAAGACGCAGGCGCGCGGGAATGTTATTGTCACGCGGTTCGCGGATGACTTCATCGTCGGGTTCCAGTACCAGGACGACGCTGAGAGGTTCCTGGGAGAGCTGCGCGGCAGGCTCGCGAAGTTTGCCCTGGAGCTGCACCCTGACAAGACCCGGCTGATCGAGTTCGGGCCGCACGCGGCCCGGCTGCGCAAGGCGCGGGGCGAGGGGAAGCCGGAGACGTTCACGTTCCTGGGATTCCGGCACATCGCCCGGATGACCAGGCAGGGACGGTTCTGGGTCCAGCGGATCACGGACAAGAAGAAGATGACGGCCAAGCTGAAATCGGTGAAAGCCGAGCTGATGAACCGCCGCCATCTGCCCGTCCCCGAGCAGGGGAGATGGCTGGCCAGCGTGATCAGGGGACACGAGGCGTACTACGCCGTCCCCGGCAACGCGGAGGCAGTAGGGGCATTCCGGTACTACGTCACCCGGCACTGGCGGTTCGCGCTCTCGCGCCGCAGCCAGAGAAGCCGGGTCACCTGGGAGCGGATGTCCCGCCTGGCCAGACGCTACCTGCCCACGACCAGGATCAGGCACCCTTGGCCCGAAACGCGGTTCGCCGCCAGGTACCCATGACAGGAGCCCAGTGCGGGAATCCCGCACGCTGGGATCTGTGCGGGGGGCCGTCCGCAAGGACGGTCCCTACCGCGACTAACAGTGAATGTCGTGCGGATGTCGTCTACGACATTGTTATGAGACTCTCCTGGGCTGCTCAGCTGGACTGGGTCGGATCCGCGTCGGCGACAACACCGAACGCCTCCCGCGCCCCGGATTTGCCGCGCGCCGACGAAGACGTGCAGGTCGGTCGGGACTCCGGCTGCTCGAGATTGCCGACCGGCATGAACGCGGGCCGCAGCCCGGCCAGGGCCCTCCTCGAATATAGTGCTCCCGTCCGGGGCACCCCGGCTTCCTCGGAGGCTCTGCGGTGGCTCATCTTGGTCGGTGATCGATCTCTGTGAGCCGGGCTCTTACCTGGTCGCCTAGTTCGGTTAGCAGGCTCCGCAGTCGCCGCCGGGGTGCTGCTGTCGGCCTTCATCAACGCGTTCCTGCTCGTCCCGGCCCTCACCGTGCTGGCAGGAAAAGCGGCCTGGTGGCCTTCGCGTCCGCGCGTGCCCGCACACGCCGGGCGGGCCCGAGCCAGTCGCACATCGAGCCTGAACGCGGCGACGCCCTGGAACTAACCCCGCGAATGCGAAAGACGCGTCCTGGCCGCCTGATTCCGCTGGAATCCCTAGCGAGGACAGGTTTGACGGCTGAGGACAAGCATGGCCTGCATGGCCTGATCACGCTGTTCTGGGGTATATCCGCCGGACCATCAAACCCGCGTTCGGGTCCGCGCAGGTCCGTAAGGTCCGCGGCCCACACACCGGAACCCTGGATGTTATCATCCCATCACATTGTTCGCGCTCTCCGCATGGGGCTGGCGAAGGCGTGAGTAGTGCCCGAGGTTTATTTCGTTCTTGGTGAAGTGTCCGCTAAACAGAACCGGATCGGAGTCGTGATCGCGTCCGTTTTCGCAAGCGTGTACTAGGGCCGCCATAAAGCGGCCGGCAACAGGAGCGTTTTTGAACTGGTTGCCGCTCGTGCCAATGGCCACATAGAACCCAGCCAATGAGGTACGGTCGTAGACTGGGATCCAGTCGTCGGCCACGTCGTATAGTGCGGCGAAACCAACGGGGCGGGGCGGGATGCCCAGCGACGGGATTCTTCGGGCCAGGCGGAGTACCTGCGAATCCCACGCCTGCTCGGTGGGCTGGGCCTCGAAAGCATCCGGGTCATCTATCCAGTGGAGGGCATCGCATGCTGGCTCCGCGCTTCCGACGATAAGCTGCCCGCCGAAGTGAGATCTGAAGTATGTGCCCAGGTCTCCGTCCGTGACAGCGGGACCCAGCTCGCCTCGCGCATAGCCAGCCGGTGCAGGCACGGAATGGATTTCCTGCCGCAGTGGGCGGGTTCGGATTCGGAATTCTCCGGTGACGCCCGCAAGAGCGTTAACCTGACCGGAGTGCGGGCCCGCCGCATTGACCACGACGGGAGATTGAATCACGCTTCCTGAGCGTAGCCTTATGCCCTGGACCCGCGCATTCTTCTGGAGGATCCCCACCACCTGTTCGCGGAGCTGAATTTCGGTCCCCCTCCGCTTCGCCGCGGCCATGAGGTTCCTCGCCGCCAGCTGCGGGTCGTCGATGAACCCCCCGTCGGGCGTGTAGTAGGCACCGAGTTCGCCGTCGGCATCCGCCCAGAATGCGGGGTCCGTGACCGACTTGGGCGGACCGTACCGTCCGGGATCCAGACCCGGCACCCGCTGCCGGATGGTCTCAGCATCCCAGCACTGGTATGGGACACCGACGCGGTCAAAGAGAGGCAGCACCCGCTCACGCTGGGTACTACCATCAAGGATCAGGCAACCTGTCCTGATAAACCTGGCCAGGGATTCCTCAGGACGGCTGCCCAGATATTCGGGCCAGCTCTCCCAGCTGAACTTGGATTCCCAGGAAGCAGCCACGCCCTCGAAGGTCGAGTAGTGAAAGCGGACGATGCTTGAGGACGAGCTGGTAGAGCCCGAACCGACACCGCCCAGCCGGTCGATAGCCACAACCTGCAGCCCGGTCTGTCCGAGCTCGTAGGCGACAGCGGCACCGATGACCCCGGTTCCGATCACGACTGCGTCGGCTGTGTGTGTCACTCAATAGTCCTCTCGGACCAGGTCGACGGTCCCGGTGATCATTCTGCGAGCACGCTGGTCCCCATGCCGGGATGGACGGGAGCGCCTCAGATTGTGCCCGCGCGGATTGTATGGCGCACCGAGCTGGGACAGCAACTGCCCGGCGAACGGGAGGCACGCCGCCGTGCCGGTGAAGCAGCCGAACGCGGTGATCTGGACGGCCGTGGGAGGTGCCCGGCGAGTTCTTCTGGCGCCTTGACATGCAGCCGTTCGGCTGCCTAAATTAAGAGGCAGCCAAATGGCTGCCTTCGGAGATGGCGAGATGGATGACGTGTTCAAAGCGCTTGCTGATTCCAGCCGCCGCATGCTGCTGGACAGCCTGAACGCCCACAACGGCCAGACGCTGCGCCAGCTGTGCACCGGGCTGGACATGGCCCGGCAGTCGGTCAGCAAGCACCTGGCGGTGCTCGAGGCGGCCGGCCTGGTGACCACCGTGCGCCGGGGCCGGGAGAAGCTGCACTACCTGAACGCCGCCCCCATCAGCGACATCGCCAAGCGCTGGATCAGCCGCTATGACCAGCCCAGGGTCGAGGCCCTGGCCGACCTGAAGAAAGCACTAGAGGAGACCGAAGTGGAAGCACCCTCGTTCGTCTACACCACCTACATCCGCACCATGCCCGAGCGGCTGTGGCAGGGCCTGACCGACCCCGCCTTCACCCGGCGGTACTGGCAGACCGAGCTGCACACGGACTGGGCTAAGGGATCGCCGGTGACCTGGAACAACCACGGCGTCCTGATCAGCGACCCCGGGTCCGTCGTGCTCGAATCCGACCCGTACCGCCGCCTGTCCTACACCTGGCACACCATGACCCCGGAGCTGGCCGAGAAGTTCGGCTGGGATCAGGAGTTCGCGGCCAAGCTGGCCGGCGAACCTCGCTCCAAGGTCACCTTCGACATCGAGCCCGTCACGCAGGGCGTGAAGCTGACCGTGATTCACGACGGCTTCGAGCCGGGCAGCACCATCGTCCAGATGGTCAGCGGCGGCTGGCCGGATGTCATCTCCAGCCTCAAGACCCTGCTGGAAACCGGCGAACCCCTCCCGGCCTAGTGCCACGGAGCCCTCGGTCGCGGCACAATGGCGGCGTGGAGATTCCTGACCACATCGACGCTCTGCGCCGCCAGGGCGGCCTTGGCGCGGCGCGTCTTGCCGGATCGCGAGCGTGAGACCTTCCTGGCACAATACCGGCGGGCGGTGGACGGTGCGCGCGATCCCGCTGGCTGGAAGCATCTGCAACGGTTCCCGCGGCTGTGGGTCGGGAGGGCTATCAGCGCGAACCGGCCGGGCTCTTACGAGGCGCGGGCCCGGGCGCTCGCCGGTACCGGCAAGGGAATGCTGCTCGACGACGCGCTACGGCACTTCCGCCCGGGCGGGTGAACTACCGGCCCTGGCTCGAAGGAGATGCGCTGCGGCAGATGGGCGGGTTGCCGCATGATGCCTGTGACCATGCGTGTCCGTGCGTGACCATGCGTGTCCGTGCGTGACCGTGGTTGGCCGATCGCTATCGGACGTGAATCGCACGCTGTACCTCCATGCCCCCGGATCGGGTCTCCGACGATGACCAGGGCGTGCGCATGGTGTGGATGGCCTTATCCCTGCTCGGGCTGCAGGCGGGTGCCCATCGTCGACGCCGTTGAGCGTGTCCTGCTAGGCGCGGCCGCCTCCGGTGAACGCGTAGGCGGGCCCCGGTGCCCGAGATCCCGGGGCCCCCGACCAGGGCCGTGCTGCCCAGCACGGACAGGGCCACCGAGAAGCCGAACAGGTCGCCCGCCGCCAGGTGAGAGGCAGTGAGCTCGGCCTGCTGGGAGTAGCCCGCGGCAGACACCAAGGTCCCCGGCGACTTACGGATCGCTGCCTGCAGGGAGGCGGGCACGGCTGCCAGCGCGGCGGCATCGGCCGGGGTCCTTCCGCCGGACTCGTGTGACAGGGGCGAGGCCACCAAAGCCGGGCCATCCCGGCCCTCACCCCCAGCACCAGGAAAGGCGTCACCAGGACGGCCAGGCACCTCGCCAGCGAGCTCCGGATCCGCTGACCCATGGCGCTCCCTCGGCCGCTTCCCGCCCAGCGCCGAACCTGACGCACCGCTGAGACTTTCAGGCAGGCCGGTGCCGGTGGCTGCGCGCGGCGCCCGGCCCAGTGGTGGGAAGCCACACCGAGACGTGGGCGGGCTGGAATGCTTCATGGACAACGCCGACCAGCTCGCCTCGCACTGTGTCGAGATCGACGGTCTGGCGCAGCCGTGCGGTGAACGCGGCCACGACCGCCTCGGCGTTGTAGCAGGACCGGTTGAACCGGCGGTCTACTATCCGTTGCACACGGCGACGTAGCGGGTTAAATAGTGCCGCAGCGGCCAGCGTGGCGGCGGCCACCGCCACCGGCGTCTTGAAGGGGAGCACCTCGGTGGCCAGGAGCACCAGCCCGGCGAACACCCCGGCGAGCACGGCCGTGATGACGGCGTAGGAGATGACCCGGCTGATGATGCGGTCGATCGAGTACAGCCTGTACTTCAGCACCGCGACGCCCACGCAGAACGGAAGGACTGCGAAACCTACGGGGACGATGACGTTGTTTACCGCTAGGTCCAAGCCCGAGGACCCGTCCGTGACGAGCACAGCGCTGATTACCGAGACCACAAAGATCGTGGCGCCAGAGTACAGCCATTTGAATTGCTGGCGGCGCTCACCGGCGGACCGCCGGTATCTGGGTACCTGCACGGCCAGCCAGACGAGCAGGCTGGCTAGGACCACGATAGCTACTGCGGTCTGGGCCAGCCCCGCCAGGCCGGTCGCCTTGTTGGCCAGGTTGCCGCCGGCATCGACGCTGACCTTGTGCCCGGCGACGGCCGCTGCGCCTCCGGCGGCCGCGGCCACCGCGAGCAGCACCCCGGCGGTGACCAGGACCACAGCCACCCGCCGCCACCGGCCGTGCGGCAGCCGCCCGTCTGGGAACACCCACAGCAGAAGGGCGATCAGGACCAGCCATACTGGCCAGCTGGCCAGAACCACCACCGCAACCGAGCCCATGGGCAGGCTCCCGTGATGGAGCCGGTAGTCGATGATCGCGTAATCGCTCGCGGGGTTGAGGGCAAGGAAGTAGAACGCCAGCAGCATCCACCCGATGGGGTTTCGTGGCCTGCGGGCTGCCAGCAGAGTGCCGATCACCACCCCCGGGACCAGGACGAGCACGGTGAACAGCCAGTCGACCGGCCCCTGCGACCCTGGCTGATGGGCGAGGCGGTCAAGCGGAAGGGTGGCCAGGCCAGCTCCGAGCGTGAGCACGCCGAGCGCGACGGCCGCGACCGGTGCGGTCTGCCGCGCCCGCAGGATCGTGCTCACCGCGATTCCCCCTGCCTCCGACTGGCCTTCGATGAGCCAACCCTAGGTCCGCCGCGTTCCGGGATCGTTACGGATCCCGGGTGAGCGTTATACCCACAAGCTGGATCGGCTCCGCTGATCGCGCTGGCGGCAGCCCGAAGTGCCGCCCTGGATGCGGTGCCGGCGAGCCGGGCAACTGAGGCCGTGGCGGCCAGACAGCGCTGGCGGGGTGCCGTCTGGGTCGATGCCGGGATCCCGTGGCTGGTTGCCGCCGGGCAACGGGAAGAGGGATCACCCGATGACTTCTACGCCTCCCTCGCTTCCCGTGGTAAGGCGGCAAGAGCACGATACAACGCTGAGCATTCCCCTCCGCTGACCAGCGCGACTCATACGGGCGATCTGCTGCCCGGCCGCGACGACGACCTGCGGTGGCGAGCCGAGGCAGCGGCCCGGACCGAGCGTCGGCTCAGGGCCTGCGGGCCCGCGAGGTGTCATCGCGCTGCATCCGCGCCGTGGTGTTGTCTGATTCCGGTGACCTGGGGCGGTTCTGCACCACGCCGCCCGGCCAGCGGGCTGCTGGCCGGGCGGCGCATATCCCGGCCCGGGGCGGGTTACCGGGTCATCTCGTGGTCGGCGGTGTTGCGCCCTGCGGGCGCCAGCGCCTTTCCTGGCTGGCCGGCGCCGGCCGTCACGGGGCGGGCGGGACGGACCCGGGCGGGGAGGAAGGCCAGCGTGATCAGCGCGGCCGCGGCGGTGGCGCCGGCGGCGACCAGCGATCCGCTGTGCAGGCCGCTGATGAAGGCCTGCCGCACGGCCCCGGCTGCGCCGGCCTGCAGTCCGCCCGGCAGGTGGCCGGCGACGCGCAGGCCTGCGGCCACCGACTGCTGGGCGGCGGAAGTCAGGGCGGGCGGAGCGCCGTCTTTGGTCAGCGCGGACAGCACGTGGCTGCCGTAGGCGGAGCTCATCACCGAGCCGACGATCGCCACGCCCAGGGTCCCGCCGAGCTCGCGGGTGGTGTCGTTGACGGCCGAGCCCGCGCCGGCCTTGGCGGGCGGCAGCGCGCCCATGATGGCCTCGGTGGCGGGGCTTGAGGTCAGGGCCAGCCCGGCGGACATGAGGACCATCGCGGTGATGATCCGGCCCCAATAGGTCGAGTCGAGGGTCGTTCCCGCGGCGACCAGGAACCCGGCGCTCATCAGGGCCAGTCCGGTGGTGACGACCGCTTTGGTACCGATGCGCTTCATCAGCGCGATGGCGGCCGGGGACACCGCCGCGGTCACCAGGGCGAACGGCAGGGTGGCGACCCCGGCCCGCAGCGGGTCGAAGCCGCGGATCAGCTGGAAGTACTGGGTGATGAGGAAGATGAAGCCGAACAGGCCGAAGAAGGCGAGGGCGATGGCCCCGCTCGCGGCGCTGAACCGCGGGTTGGCGAACAGCCGCACGTCGAGTATGGGGTCAGGCCGGCGTAGCTGCCAGGCGGCGAAGGCGGCCAGGATCGCCAGCGAGCCGGCGAATCCGCCGATGGTGGCGGCGGACGCCCAGCCGTAGGTGGGAGCCTCGATGACCGTCCAGACGAGCAGGCCGATGCCGCTGACCGAAAGCAGGGCGCCGAGCGGGTCGAACCGTCCCGCCTTCGGGTCGCGCGACTCGGGCAGCAGGAACATCCCGGCGGCCAGGGCGATGATCACGATCGGCACGTTGACGTAGAAGACCGCGCTCCAGGAAAAGTGACGCAGCAACAGGCCTCCGCTCACCGGCCCGATCGCGACGGCCAGGCCGGATACGGCGGACCAGATGCCGATGGCGGTGGCCCGCTCGCGCGCGCTGGTGAACACGTGCGTGAGCAGCGCAAGCGTGGCCGGGTAGATCAGCGCGGCGGCCGCACCCATGGCCGCGCGGCCGGCGATCAGCTCGCCGGTGTTCCGGGACAGCGCGGCGGCCACCGAGAACACGGCGAACAGCGCCAGCCCGGCTTGCAGGACGCGGCGTCGGCCAAGCCGGTCGCCGAGGTTCCCGCCGACCACCAGCAGCCCGGCGAAGACGAGCGTGTAGGCGTCCACGATCCACTGCAGGCCCTGGGTCGAGGCCGAGAGCGTGCGGCTCATCGTGGGCAGCGCCACGTTGACGATCGTGTTGTCGACCACCACGAGCAACACGCTCAGGCACAGGACCGCCAGGATCCACCAGCGGCGGCGGTTGGGAGCACTCACGATGACCTCCTATAGAACGATGTACTATTACTATGTAACGATGTACCATAGATGTCAAGGGGCCCGTCCCGGAAAAACGGGAACCCGCGTGGCGAGAGGATGATCTCCATGAGCTCTGCGCACAGCGCGTCCGGCCGGCGGTCGCGGACGCCCAGCAGCGACATCGAGCGGGAACTGATCGCGGCGGCGGATGCCGTACTGGTCAGGGACGGCCCCGGCGGGGTCACGGTCCGGGCGGTCGCGGCCCAGGCGGGCATCGCGCCGATGGGCGTGTACAACCGCCTCGGCGGCAAGGACGGGCTGGTCGATGCGCTGCTGATCCGGGGCTTCGACCGGCTGCGCGCGGCGCTGGCAGAGAAGGGGGAAGGGGAGGTAGGCGGGGAGCCCGACCAGCTGGAACGGCTGCGCTCGAGCGGCCTGCGGTACCGCAGGTTCGCCCTGGAGAACCGGCACTACTACGCGATCATGTTCGAGGCGGCGATCCCGCACGAGTCCGGCTCGCCCGAGGTGGCCGAGCACGCGGCCGCGGCGTTCGGCGAACTGGTAAGGAACGTCGAGATGGCCGCGGCGGCCGGCGGCATCGCCGCGCCCGACCCGCGCGAGGCCGCCCAGCAGATCTGGAGTTCGGTACACGGAGCGGTGGCCCTGGAACTGAAGGGCCTGGTCCTCACCCCCGACCCCGAGGCCACCTACCGCGCCACCCTCCAGACGCTGCTGCGCGGCCTGGCCCCGCAGGCCTAGGTCCGCGGGGCGGCCACAGCCTCCGGCTGACTGCCGCTTTCACAGCGGGTGACGCGCAATTGATGCGTCACTGAGGCGCCGCCTCGCTACTGTCGCCCTTACTGAACCGTCGCAACGGGCGGCGGCCAAGGGAACCGTGGTGGCCGATCCTCACCAGGCACGCTGCGCCCCGTCCCCGAAGGGAGCCAGCCGTGGCCATTCTTGTTGAGCTAGTTTTCCCGGCCGCTATCACGATCGAGATGATCGACGCCGTCACAGACGAGATGGACGTCGACACTCATCTGCCAGCTGGCGGGATTCTGCATGTCCACTACGAGAAGGATGGTCGCGTTCATGGCGTCGATGTGTGGGAGTCGGCTGAGGCGCTGCAGAAATTTATGGAGTCTACCCTGCAGCCAGCCATGGGCAAGGTAGCCGCAGCACACGGCGTCGACCTGTCACAAGCAGGCGAGCCCGAGATGTCGATAACCGAAGTTCACCGGCTTGTTCACTAGCCGCTCTGCCTCAGCTACAAACCCGGCGCGAGGAGGACGGCCCGGTCAGTTCTCGCGGTCGTGGTCACCGGGATAATTCGGCAGTGCAAAGTGGACCTCGTCCCGGATCTCCCCGAGCCAGATCGTCAGATGGGCTATCGGTGTACTGGAGTCCC
>Ga0208324_1001210_pt1 | contig 10160 bp, 9 predicted proteins | sample Sb_taG_2_FD_187707 | JGI IMG/M metagenome (GOLD analysis project Ga0208324, IMG submission 187707) | Peat soil microbial communities from Weissenstadt, Germany - Sb_50d_5_LS metaG (SPAdes) (version 2) | ecosystem: Environmental > Terrestrial > Soil > Wetlands > Peat | place: Germany: Weissenstadt... | reverse complement strand
CCCGTAAGTGCCGTGAGGTCAACCCACTGCCATGGACTTCCCCTGGCCACAAACAGTTCTATCACATGCCCTTGACCATCCACATAGGCCACTTGCTTTGTCTGTCCATTGGGCCAGTCGTAGCCAACCAGGGCTGAATCATTGGCTAGAGGTGCTCCCGTAAGTGCCGTGAGGTCAGCAGATTGCCACAGGCTGCCCTCGGCCACAAACAGTTCTATCACATGCCCTTGACCATCCACATAGGCTACTTGCTTTGTGCTTCCCAAAGACCACGGGTAGCCGGCAAGGGCTGAACCACTGGCTGGAGATGCTCCCGTAATCATCGTTAAGTCCACCCATTGCCACTGACTCTCCCTGGCCACAAACAGTTCTATGATGTGGCTCTGTTGATCACTGTAGACCACTTGCTTTGTGCCTCCCGCTGACCACGCATAGCCAGCAAGGGCTGAACAACTGGCTAGAGGTGCTCCCGTAAGTGCCGTGAGGTCAGCAGATTGCCATGGGTCTCCATATCCAAGCAAAAGTTCCATCACATGGTTCTGACCATCTACATAGGCTATTTGCTTCGTCCCTCCCTGTGGCCAATCGTATCCATGCAGATTCATTCTTCTCGCTCCTTCCCCCAAAAATGTATAAAGTCTAGCAGAGTAGTTAATCGTTATTGTCAGGTCCAAACGAACTGCCGAACACCCAACCCACTTTTGTTTGTGGTTCTCCTTGAACAAAACCGGCAAGATTCCTGGTAACCCACTCTAAGGCCATTGGGGTCGATCCCTCTGCACCAGCTTGTGTTTCAAAGACGCTGATGGTGAGCACTTCGTTGTTCCCGACACGCATTGCATAGTAAGCGATGAAACCTGGTTCCCTATTAATAATCTGCAAAAATTCCCCTTGTATACGCTGCATCACTTCATTCATGAAATTCGGTTTAATGGAGTACTTTCGAATCGCTGAGTACATAGTTTGCACCTTTCTGCTCATCTTTCTTGATCAACTTAACAGAGACTAACATAAGAATCTCACGAGATTATCACATGTTTCTGTTTTACTATCACAAGGCTGTCACGATCTTCTTTCTAGTTTAGTTTTGAGGAGAGCAAATCTAAGAGAATCATATATATTGTGATGCTTTCGTGAAAATAAGATTAATATTTGTGACCAAATTGTGACAAAATAGAAGTATTCTTTTTGAATACAAGTAGTATTTCAGCTAAGTTGATGCATGAAAGGATTACCATCGATTAAGAATACGAACCTGGGTGCAGCACGTTCTCACGGTTGTTGGCGCTTTTGCTACTCCCGATGAGCTTGAGTTTGTACCCAGTCAATCAAAATCCCGCTCAGGGAAAATCATGCGCCGATTCGTAAGAGCGAGGGAACTAGGTGAACCATTAGGTGATATCAGTACACTTGATGGATAACACGGTGCATCCGATGCCTTTGGAAAAGGGTAGCTTAGTTGATAACACGAAGGTGGAAAACAGCCTCGTGTTGTCAACTCTTTTCTCAAAGCTTAACAAGGAACATGTATATGATTGTAAGTGAAGTAATGACCACTCATTTAGTGACTGTCACGCCTGATGACTCTTTGAGCCACGCCGCGAGCCTCTTAAGACAGCATCAATTTCATCATCTACCGGTAGTCAAATTCACACATGAATTGAAAACCGGAGGGCAGCAACACTTACCCCACTCTTCCTGGCCTGCACTTGAGGGTTTGATAACCTCACAAGATATCGATCTCGCGGCCACTTTAGGGACTGAAAATTCCCTCACTAATGATCAACATCCCTGGGAGGAACGGCGAGTAGCCGAAGTGATGAATCGATCTATTATGAGAGTGACACCCACAACAAGTGTAGCTGCGGCGGCACAGATGCTCGTTGAACAGGGTTTGAACTGCTTGCCGGTTGTAGAATATGAAGAAGCGCTCAATACAGAACCAGAAGAGCAGCATGACGAACGAGTATTTCTAGTTGGTTTGCTTACTCGCAGCGATTTACTCATTGAATTTGCACGCACTCTTGGCGCATTTGAGCCGGGAATGAACTTACATATTCCACTTCATACAGGTAATCCAACATCACTGGCCAAAATGTTACTTTTGGCAGCCGAACTGCACATAAAGATAGAAAGTATCATAGTTGCCCCACCAAAAAAAGGGATACCTCATGCAGCAACCGTACGCATTGGCACAATTAATCCAGCACCCCTGTTAGTACGTTTGCAGCAAGCTGGTATCCCGTACAGTTTTGCAGATTTCCAGTTGGAAGGGGATACTCATGGATGATCGACCCAATCTTTCAAGGTCTCGTCTAGCGTTTGATCAGGGTGAGCTTGCTTATGATTTTGGACCTGAGCATCCAATGAAGCCCCAGCGCATTGTTGCCTTGATAGATTTACTTAAAACCAGCAAACTGTGGAATCCTGACGACAAACAGTGTCAATTACCCATACGAGCCGCTACCATTGAAGAATTGAAACTCATACATTCAGAAGCTTACATTACTGCGGTCCAGCAACTAAGTGTCCCAGAAGAAATTGACCCATTTCGGAATGAAATCGATACTGAAACAACACAAATAATTATGCGGGAACTGGCTGAACAATATGGTTTCGGTGAGGGAGATACTCCCCCTATACCAGGAATGCACGATATTTCAGCGCTTATAGCAGGCGGCACACTCGTTGCATTGAGCGCAGTAATGGGACTACCTGAGGGCGGAACATTTACCTCGGAGAACGATCGTCCTCTACATGTCTTTCACCCCACGGGAGGGCTACATCATGCATGGGCCGAACGTGCTTCAGGCTTTTGTGTTTATAATGACGTTTCAGTTGCGATAGCCCGACTATTAGAGGAGAGAGAAGCGAAAGTACTCTACATTGATTTTGACGCACATCATGGTGACGGGGTGCAGCGTTCTTTCTATGATGATCCAAGAGTGATGACGATTTCGTTGCATGAAACCGGGCGCTATCTTTTTCCTGGCACAGGGGATGTACTGGAAGTGGGTGATGGGTTAGGACGCGGCTATGCGGCAAATTTACCGCTGGAACCATTTACCGAAGATGATTCGTATATTGAAGCGATGAACTCGCTACTTCCTCCCCTGGTTATTACTTTTGCACCTGATGTCATCATTAGCAATCATGGATGCGACACTCACGCATGGGATCCATTAACGCATTTGGAACTCACTTTGAGTAGTATACAAGCACAGATGCGGTTAGCGCACCAATTAGCACACTCCTATTGTCAGGGTCGCTGGGTCGCAGTAGGTGGTGGAGGGTATGATGTTTACCGCGTCGTTCCGCGCGCCTGGAGCATGCTCTGGGCAGAAATTTCGGATCAAACATTACCCGAACGCTTGCCAGAGGAGTGGGTTCAACGCTGGCGTCCTATGTGGCTTAAAGAAGCAGAACTGGAGGAAGAGATACAACAAGCGCTGGGAAAAGCACCTGGCGTTGCGAGTTTCCCAACAACTTTCCTGGATCGGCGTGAAGATTTTCCGGCGCAGCCGCGGAGAATCACCATTACACGCACGAACAGTCGTACCGTTGCATTTCTACGCCAACTCCTATTACCTGCTACCGTGCGTAAAGCCTTTCCCTCAACTCAGCGAATATCGCCAATGGTAGGGATATTTGACCTGCTCCATATACGGGGCATTCAAACTCCTTCGCGCATCAAAACCATTGAAAGTTCCGCTGGCCCTCTATTACTGCGCGACTTTTGTCCCCCTTCGCTGGTTGAACGTCTAGCCCCAGATAGTGGGTTGCATGCATTTGCACGGCTTCCAGAAAGAGAACATCAACTCCTCCTCAATCTTGCGAAAAGTCCAGATTGTGCCCTTGCACTTGCACATACACCTGAAGGTGAAATTGTCGCCCAGGTGACACTGGCCCCTGGGGATGATTGGTGGGATGGATTTGAGAATGTGTACGAGGTAACGATCGAGGTAAGTTCAAACTGGCGAAGCATGGGGATTGCTCACAAAATACTGGATTTTGCTCTTGAATTGGATGCTTTAGAAGATATGATTCTTTTTGCTATGGGATTATCCTGGCATTGGGATACAGATAGCTTACAAATTAGTGTTCATCGCTACCGTGAATTAATTGCGCGACTTTTCGGATCGCAGGGCTTCGAAGAGTTTGCGACAACAGAGCCAGATATAAGTATGGAGCCAGGAAATATTCTGCTTGTGCGCGTGGGTAAAAACGTTGATCAGCTTGTTGTAAAGCGCTTTCTCAATCGTCTACAAAGCACACCTCATCTTGCTCGATGGTGATGTATGGATGATGCTATGGATAGAGATTAGGACGGAGCTCTTTATGAAACAGGGACGGGGCAAGCCCCATCCCTGTTTCATAAAGTTTACTGCGCGACTGCTGCGGACTCGCGTGCAGCTGTGGTTTCAGTTGGAGCCACCTGCTTTCCCATTGTTCGAGTGGCGTTCGTCAAAGCGTGTATGAACAACCAGGCTGTGACAACAGCTACACCCGCTAGTGAGATCCACATAATCCAAAGTGCGACGGTGACATTCGTATTGCTGGTAAAGTTTGTGACGAACCAAGACAGGTAATTCTGGCTTGTTGCCTCTACCGCAAAGACCAGCGGGATATAGTAAAGGGAAGCGCCAATTACTAGAAAAACGGTAGCAAGTCTGAAAGCATTAACATCGTCGTCAACGCGGCGTGCGAGTTTCACGGCCAGGGCAAGCAGCAAAAACAGGGCCGCTAATGGAGCCGTGATCGGGAAAGCCAGGTTGGCCACCAGACCTGGGTTGAAGAAGATGAAGCTCAACCCAAACGTGATGAGCAACATAGCATCGCGTATGAGCAGGTAGGACATCCACCAGACGTCAGCGCCGAGTCGCAATCCGATACGGCGCAACGTGCGCAGGACATATGGACGACCCAGGTGCATCATCAGAGCCATCGTCCAGAGGGCTGGTAGAAAGGCTACAATGCTGGCAATCATCCACGTTTGACCGCCCTGCAGAAGCGCAGCTGTAATTGCATTCTGGACATCAGTAGCGTTCATTTTATAACTCCTTGTTTCTCTTGAAGCATCTATTCTGCTTGTGACAGAAATCGATATGATATCATCTCGTATGAAAGTAAGCTAACTACTTCACCTTTGAGCAGCTGTCCCTAGACACCACGTTATTTCGATGTGGTAGCCTCGGGTACTTCAGCGCGTCCACCGGTCATCAGTGTGTATCCAGTAGCAATGGCTCCCATGATCGCAAACAATGCGACGGAAACATATGCCAATGCGACTGCCCAGTTCGTATTGTTGCCAGAAACCAGAAAATTACTGGTGCTTGCGAATGGTCCACCCGTTGCGACGGAATTGAGCTGAACACCGAAGACGTAGGGCACGAAGTAGAGCAAGGCACCGAGGGCCAGTATGCCTGTCACAATGCGATATTCACGCAAGTTGTGATCGGGGTCGCCCATCAATTTGACCAGCAGAACGGCAAACAAACATGCTGCGGCTAGTCCGCCAGTCAGTGGTAGCTGATCAGCAGAAACAACATCCGGGAATAAGAACATAAAGCTCATAACGACACCCGAGATGATCAGAAAATCACGTAGCCCAACGTAGATAAGCCAGAGCAAGTCAGCGCCCAGGCGCAAGGTGAAACGCTCGATCATATCCAGGATGTAGGGACGACCCAGGTGCAGTCCCAACAGGACTAACCAGATAACCGGTAACATGGCAGCAAGAGTTCCCTCCAGAAACTGCTCTAACCCCGAGTTAATTCCCCCAACGATTGCATTGGTAAGTTGAACGACATTCATGTTAAAATCTCCTCACTATTTCTAGTTCATGGGTGTGATACATCGCACCCGCCCAGTCCGTTGGCCGATAAATCGGCCCCTACCGTTTTGCTGACACCACGCTGTCAGCACTGATTACTTTGATTGATGGAACAAGGTATGCCAGATCACAGCGCAGGCAGCGACTGGCCTCACATTGTGCTTGTTTCTCGGTGAATCCTAGAGCGAATTCTATCCGATCTCTTGAAGCTTCTGCGCCTTCTCTCAAAGGCATCAGTTCACGAGGTGTTGGCCGCAAATCAAGTGTTATGCGACCATCAGAAGGCAGCCTGGAGACTGTCTGGAATTCATCCTCTGGCAGTTCAGTAATGTCCCGAAGCGCAATATGACTGAGGTAGGCATGTATAGATCTGGCAGCCAGCCTACCATGCGCGGCTGCATGAATAATCGACTTCGGGCCATACGTGACATCACCTGCTGCAAAGACTCCTGGAGCGCCTGTAGCGAGGGTATCAGGGTTGATCAGAAGACCGCCCCATGGAGCTACACCAACGCTGGTTCCTTCGGGCAAGAAGGAAGGATCTGGCGCTTCACCAATTGCGACAAGCACAACATCCAACGGGATATCGAATTCGGTACCAAGCACAGGAACAGGCTTGCGGCGTCCCTTTTCATCGGGTTCGCTCAGAGCCATACGCTGGCAGCGCACACCCTTGACATGTCCCTCTGATGAGAGTATCTGTACTGGCGCAACAAGCTCATGTAGCTCGATACCCTCGGCGAGTGCAGCACGTACTTCTTCGGCCTGGGCAGGCATTTCAACGCGAGTACGGCGATAGAGAATGTGAACACTACTTGCGCCCGCACGCAAGGCTGAACGCGCAGCATCCATAGCTGTGCTACCACCACCTACGACAGCGATACTGCCTTCAAGTTTGGTTTCAGGATTGAGATTGAAGTCCATGAGGAAAGTAGTTGCAGGGATAACTCCATGCGAATCTTCGCCAGGAACGCCTAAACGCTGGCTTCGCTGGGCACCTACGGCCAGCAGAACCGCATCAAATTCTCTTTCCAATTCCTCGAATTGAACATCGCGTCCGATGGCAGTGTTGAGTTTGATCTCTACACCAAGTTCGCGCATGGCATCGATGTCGCTATTAATTTCTTCTCGCGGCAGACGGTAATCAGGGATACCAATGGCCATCATACCACCAGCGACCGGCATCGCATCCAAGACGGTCACCCTATAGCCGCGTCGCGCAAGGTAGTAGGCAGCGCTCAGTCCGGTAGGGCCTGCTCCGACGATCGCAACGCGCTCAGCAAGCCACTTTTTGGGTGGTGTGATCTTGCGCGCCTTCTGCGTAGCATGATCAGAAGCGAAACGCTTCAAATCACGGATAGCGATGGGTAAGTCAAACTCACCACGGCGACACTCATCCTCACAAGGTGCCGTACATACTCGCCCACAGATCGAAGGAAATGGGTTAGGTTCTGATGCTACCTTAAACGCTTCGTCATAACGCCCCTGGGCAACCAGGCTCACATACAAGCCTGCATTGGTGCCAACAGGACATGCTGCCTGACAGGGCGCTCGCAAGTCTTCTTTACGCTCACCAAGCCAGGTGCGCCAGCTTTGCCAGGTTGCCTTGCGTTCAGCAACATGCCAGTCGTGTCCCTCGCCCCAAGGCTGTTCGCCAGGCTCTTCAGCGAAAGCACGAGTGTACGCATCGAGCGGTTGCCAGCCGTTATCTGGCGGAAGATAAGACACAGGGCCTGATTTGGCGAATGCCAGTTCTTTCACGCTGGTCTCAATGGTGATTGCATTGGTGGGACACTCTTGCGCACATACCTGGCATCCAACACATTGCGATACCTGCACAGGAGCAAGCATCATCCACGAACGGGCTGCATAGGGACCGGGAATTGGAGAGAGCAATTCTTCCGGCAGCCCCAATTCTCCTTCACCCGATGGACGTGTCATATCCAGACAACGCACAGGGCAAAGATCCATACAAATGCCACAGTTGATACACGTTTGATGATTGACCTGAAAACGATAGGCCATTCTGACCTCCTATCTCAGTAATGATTGCAACTCACCCTTGTGATACTTGAGTATTTGGGAATGAGTGCTGCTTCCCTTACAATTCATAAGTACACTTGCTACTTGTTTTTAAGAATAAAGCCAGGAAATCACAGATCAATCACAACAAGGGCGTAGAGTATCACAAGCAGCACACAACGACATGATTTTCATCCAATGTAATCCTGCTCACACGCAAAGCATTTAAAATTATAATTACGTCTCGTGTTTGAATTGTAGGCCTTTCGCTGGGATTTACTGGAATCATCCTGGTAGTATCCTCGTTTCTTTGCCCATTGTTTTAAGTGTAGTATTATGAGATTACAAACGACTCAAGACACCTTGAATAGAAATCACATTCAAATCAAAGCTAAGGAGAAGACGATGTTGAAACGCATACTGGTACCCCTGGATGGGTCACTTTTAGCTGAAGGCGCTCTGGTGGTAGCTGCACGAATTGCGCATGCTTCAAATGGAACAATCTTACTACTGAGAGTGATTGGTGTACCAACGACATATACTCCTTATATTTATGGTTCTGATATGGCACAGAGTCCCCAATTAGCGCAGGACCTGATCGACATGGAACAGGAAAATTCTGAGAAATACCTGGCAGAAATTGCCAGCTTAGATATTTTGGCGGGGATTCAAGTTGAGACAACGATTATTCCAGGTTCGGCTGGGATGTCTATTCTCGATTCTGCCAAGGAAGAGAAAGTAGATGTAATCGTGATGAGTAGCCACGGGGAAACAGGCTTCAAGCGATTTGCTTTGGGAAGTGTCGCGCAATATGTATCTAGACATAGCCCTGTTCCAGTCCTGGTATTGCAGGATGATGGAACGGCTGCTATAAGCGCATCCCCGAATACAGAACATCCAACGCGCCCGATTACTGCCCTGGTGGCATTAGATGGATCAGCGCTGGCAGAGGCATCGCTCGAGCCAGCAGCTTACGTGGTGACAGGATTAGCAACACCAGCACAAGCCACATTACTTCTCAGTACAGTGGCAAACAAACAAGTAGAGAGAGCCAAACATGGTTCAAAAGAATTCATGCGCGATGAAGCTAAAAAGTATCTGATTGGCATCCGTGAACGTTTACTTGCAAGCGAAATAGGGAAACTCAATCTAGTCATCGAGTGGTCAATTGAAGAAAGCAAAGATGTTGCAAACGCGCTCATTGAGGTAGCGGAAAGGGGTAAGGTGTTAGAAAGCTCTCACGAGCTCACTGGTTGTGATTTGATTGCTATCGCTACGCATGGTCGAGGAGGGTTGAAACGGTTGATGGCAGGCAGCGTGACTGAGCAACTCCTTGGCTCGACAAAGTTGCCAATGTTGATTGTCAGGCCGAGAGATGAGAATTAAATTCTAGTCCCTACATTATTTGCTTAAAGATGAATATATTTCGCCGAGGTAGCGGCTTGGAACTGTTGACAGTAATTGAGTCTCTGTGAAACCGTTTTGGCGTGCGAGCGTTTCCCATGTTCTATAGGAGAGTGGATAAGGTACCCACATGTTGCCCCGATCTGTATTGTATTCTACCAGAATGAAGCTCCCACCTGGGCGCAGGTAGCTACGGATCAATTGTAAGATAGGATCTTTGTGGCGCACAAAATGGAGAGAATTGGCCATGATGATACCATCAAGCTTTGGAAGGTCGAGTCTCCGGGTAAAGTCCTCGTTTCTGTACTCGACTGTTGCGCTGGGAAAGTTGGCGCGCATGGCTTTTTCTTGTTCTTTCAGCGCCCGCTTGTCTTTGTCGATTGTGTAAATTTTGCCTGTCGGCTCGATCAGGTCGGCGAGCGCAAGGGTGAAAGCACCTGTGCCTGATCCAAGGTCGGCCCAGATGCCTCCTTTTTCTGGGATGCCTTTTTGAAGTAAGTTGACGTGATCTTTATGGTTCATACGAAGTATTATAAAACTTTATTCGTGTCCAGGACACAAGTTTTTTCTTGACACCGAGCCAGGGGGGCAATATAGTATTTAAGTGAGGGCGGGTAATGAGACCTGCCGAACCCATCGCTTCTGGGAGGTGCAATGATGCCCCAAAAAGAATGTTACCTCATCCTGGGCGGAGCAGGTCTGGTTGGCAAACAAATTGCGCACCGCATAGCCACAGACACCAACCTGTCACCCCGCAAAATTGTAATTGCCTCGTTGTACAGTCATGAAATTGAAAGTGCTTATGTACATTAACAAATTAAATTGGTAATAGGCCGATCTCATGCAGGAGAGCGGGAGACTCGTCAGAGTGACGATGTAACCAGCCATCCAACTCGCACTT
>Ga0208324_1001197_pt1 | contig 10221 bp, 15 predicted proteins | sample Sb_taG_2_FD_187707 | JGI IMG/M metagenome (GOLD analysis project Ga0208324, IMG submission 187707) | Peat soil microbial communities from Weissenstadt, Germany - Sb_50d_5_LS metaG (SPAdes) (version 2) | ecosystem: Environmental > Terrestrial > Soil > Wetlands > Peat | place: Germany... | reverse complement strand
TGCCTTCCGAGTCAACTTGTACTTTCACGGCGGCATCCGCAACTAGCGAGACGGTAACGATCGGCACAACGGCGGCATCGTGGCTGCATGACGGACCGTTAGGACGCCGCAGCGGCATCTTCTACGCCCTGCTATTCCCCGGTCTGGTGGGATTGGTGTTGCCCTCCGGCCGCCGCAAGCGAACGATTCGTGCCGTGCTTGGTCTCGTGGCTGTGCTCGCGGTTGTGACGCTGTGGATGCCCGCCTGCGGAGGCAGCGGAGGCAACCATAATCCCGGAACACCCGTGGGCCAAACCAGCGCGACCGTCACAGCATCGGAGTCGGGCATCTCGCACACCGTCACCATCAACCTCAACGTTCAATAGGGAGCTGGTCGCCTCTGCGCGGTTGGAGGGTCGGCCGGCTGCCCCATAAGTGTAGAAGTCATCTAGCCATCTCATAATGGGTTCGGGAAGGGCACGACCTTCAGTCGTGCCGTCCAGAGCCAATAAAGACGAGGGCTTTAGCCCCCGAGGAACCTCGACCTGCTAAGGACTATTTATGAGATGGCTCCTAAGCACTTCTCCGCAAAGGCTCAGACCCTTCGGCGCCCCTAAGCGTGCGATCCTCACGGCGAGGGCGTGGCACTGCCGTGCCCGTTGGCGTCACCATCAGGCCATTCCCTAAGGCCCTAAACTGCAGTACTTTAGCCTCGGTCCAAAATAGGGACCCAAAGGCTCGAACTGTGCTAAGCCCAGACGATCGCGGGTGCGGTGACAAGGATTATGGCAAACCTCAGAATCCCTCCTCAAATGATGGAGATGCATTCACGGTTGCGCCTTGGCATCCTGATAGCAGACGCTTCGTTGAACTTAACGGGGGCCAACAGCGAGGCCATTAAGGCTTTGAGTTATCCCCATGATCCTTCCAAAATCCGGAGCATACATAGCTTAGTCAGGAAAAAGCTTCTCATTTATCTCAAGAATCCGGCAATGGTGAGCGAGTTTCAGTCCGGAAAGCGGACATACCGTTTCCGGAGAGTCCCTCTCGATGGCCTGCCAGGGAGAGGCAGCGTCGGTTCCTTTGCCTTGATATTGGATCGAAGTTCCAGCGAGTTATTTATCGCGGCTGCATTGATGGAGGCGGCTACCCGATTCGGGCTCTCCACACGAGAACAGGAGACAGTTGAGCTCATCCTGCGAGGCCTTAGCAGCAGAGACATTGCCGAGCGCATGAAGATCAGTCATCATACGGTGAGAACCTTCTTGCGTATGGTGATGGTGAAGATGGATGTGGCTTCCCGTTCGGAGATCGTTGCCAAGGTGTTGCATAGTTGCTGAGAAGGCTACGGCGAATGCCGTAAGCCTTAGGAATTACAGCTAACTTTCTAGTCTTAACCGCGTAGCTCACGGCTGCTCCCTCCTTTGCTTTGCCCCATTCAGGGAATTGCGTTAGTTCCGCCCCAAGCGCACTATCCTTCCGCGCTACTGCCGATTCCCTCCAGGCCAGCCTGCGCATACAAGGAGGAAATTCAATGCTCGCAAGCGGAAATTCCAGATGGCTTGCCATCGCGGTCACACTCGCATGTCTTGTTTTGGTGGTTTCAACTGTGGCGGTTGCACAGGGGGACGACCTGCTCCATGTCACCTACTTCTCCAACAATGGAGGCACGCTAGACCAGGAAGTAAGGGTTATCAATCCTGGCGCATACGCACCGTCCTACCCACCCAGCAATCTCTGCGCGATGATCTATGTGTTCAACAATGATCAGGAGTTACAAGAATGCTGTGGCTGCCTGATTAGTCCCGACGGATTGCTCGAACTCAGTGTCAACAGGAACTTGACCTCCAACACGTTCACCGGGATTAAGCCTGCCAATGGCGACATTAAGGTTGTGTCGGCCCTCCCGAATGATTTCTTCGGCGGAGTTCCATGTGATCCCACCGGCGGGGGAATCTTACCGAACGGCGGCTATGCGCTGAATATCTTTGCCACACCCGACATTCGCGGTTGGTCTACACACGTGCAAACGGACGGCCGCATTACTGAAGACGAGCTTCAGCCGGCAACATTGAGTGAAGGGGAAATAGACAGTCTTCAGGAAGAATGCTACGGAATCGCCAGTGTGGGTAGCGGCTTCGGAATTTGCGCCGAGGGGGTTGCGAATTCTTCCGAGATCTGCAACTAAGGCACGGGCATGAAAAGCTTCGGAACGAATTCCACTTTCCCCGTTCAGTTTGAGCATAGCTGCGCCAATGAGCGCACACAATCTAGGAGGATTTAAATGCTTCGTAAAAGAGATTCGAGGTGGTTGAGTTGTGCAGTCCTTACGGTACTGATTGTTTGTCTGGCTGCGGGAATCGCCTCCGCCCAATCAGACTTCTACTATCTCACCTACTACAGCGATGCGCTGGTGCCGGGAGTTAGTGGCACAGTGCATATTGTGAATCCCGGCACAGCATTGACAAAGATCAACGCGAACGGAAGGCCCCTGAACGGGAATCTGTGCGCCGACATCTATGTATTGAATAACGACGAACAGGTCGTCGAGTGCTGCGGCTGCATTCTCACGCCGGACAGCGAAAGAACAATCAACATCCACACTAACCTTCTGGGAAATCCAGACAACCCGCGACTGGTTACGAATGATGGCGTGATCAAAACCATCTCCGCAACTCCGGATCCAGGTTGTGACCCAACCGGGGATCGAGGTGCAGTAAGACCTACTCCGTCCCTGCGGTTGTGGGCTACGCACATCCAGACCTTACCCGCTGGATTCGCGGAAACCGAAGAAGAGTTTGAGACGGCTCCGCTCAGCTCGAACGAACTACTGTTCCTCGAAAACCAGTGCAGTGCCATTTTCACCAGCGGGAGCGGACCCGGAGTCTGCACCTGCGGATTTGGCGACTAGTTTTCGGTTTTCTCCAAAACTGTAGTAACAATCCAACTCGCGCCAGGAGAGAATTCCCAGGATTTCTCCTGGCGCTTTTCTTGACTACTTAGGGAGATTTCAATCGTGATTGTAAGAGTGGATCGATACGCGCTAGTTGTGACCATCATCGCTTTCACAGCCTGTGTTGCCACAGCTCAACAAAACTCCGACGCTGTGGCGCGCGTGAACGGCGAAACCCTGACCAAGAGCGACTTGGACCAGAAAGAAGGAAACCGGCTGCTGCAGGCACGTTACCAGTACTATCAGGCGGAGAGAAAAGCGCTCGACGAATTAATAGATCAGCGTGTTCTCGAGACCGAAGCCCGTCACCGGGGCATCACCGTTGATCAACTTCTCAAGCAAGAAATCGATGACAAAGTAAAAGATCCTACCGAAGATCAATTGAAAGTCTACTATGAGGGTGTTAGTGCCAAGGAGCAGGAGCCCTATGAGAAGATGCGGGACAAAATCCGTGATCACATTCGCGAAATCCGTTCCGCGAAGCTGCGCCAGGCCTTCCTGATAGGTCTCCGCAGCAAAGCCAACATTGAGATCGAATTGGCGCCCCCGCTAGCCGACGTTGACACCGGGAATGCAGCCGCGATCGAAGGGGGTCGCGACGCTCCAGTTCAACTGGTTGAATTTGCCGATTACCAGTGCCCTTACTGCCAGAAGGCAAATTCGGACCTGGTCAAGCTTCTGGAAGAATACAAAGGCAAAGTCTCGATCATCTATAAAGATTTCCCTTTGCCCATGCATCCCCAGGCTGAAAAGGCCGCAGAGGCGGCTCGCTGCGCTGGAGCGCAGGGCAAGTTCTGGGAGTACCATAACCTCCTCTTTAAGGACAAAAAGCTGGAGACTTCCGATCTGAAGCAGAACGCGAAGGCTCTGAACCTCGACAGCGCGAAATTCGATACCTGTCTGGATTCCGGCCAAGAGGCAGCGCCGGTGAAAAAGGATCAGGACGAGGGCATGAAGCTTGGGCTCTCGGGCACTCCCAGCTTTTTTGTCAATGGGCATTTCTTCAGCGGAGCCATGGATTATACTGCGCTGCGTCAGATGGTCGAGCAGCAACTGCACCTAACCGCTTCGTTGCCATTTGCGAGTGCTCCCTCCGCAGCTGCGTCCTCCCGGAGGTGACACTCAGCGACGGCATGTGATGTGCGGGTAGTCAGCAAGCTGCCCGCATTGATATTTTTCCGCCGGAACCGGTGCCGAACACGAGCCACATTACTGAACAAATGGTCCGATGGCTGGCTCTCGCCCTTCTACTTGGGGTCCACCCCTCTGCCTATGGGCAGAACGGCGTTCCGCGGAAGAACGAAGCACATAGCCCGAGCCTTTGCGTTGTTCCCGGTTCACTGGATTTCGGCAAGGTAGGCCTGCACATTCCTTCCGCGCCCGCATCGATTGCCATCACCAACTGCGGAAAAATTAAGATTGTTATCGACAACATATCGACCACCAATTCTCAGCAGTTCTCGCACACAGACAGTTGTCCCCATCAGCCCCTTGCTCTTGCGCCGGGTGCTGCCTGCGCGGTAGCTGTCCGTTTCTTCCCTGATGGAGAAGGATTGCGCCAGGGTGATCTGCTCATCAACTCTGAAAAGGATAAGGATAAGGACAAAGTCACTATTCATTTATCCGGCACAGGCGTGGCAACGAAGACAACTCTCTCAACGACGCACATCGTCTTCCTGCCGCAGTTGGTCGGAACGCAAAGCAAACCCGGCTACGTGACAATTCGGAACTCGGATACCGAACATGCGCTGCGCATTGACAGCGTGACGATCGAAGGCAATTTCGTCCTGGTGCCGGGGATACTCCCTTGTGCCGTGCCCGGAGATCTCCGTGCATCCGGGCCTTGCACTCTGGCCGTCTCGTTTACACCCCATACATCAGGATCACTCGAGGGACGGCTCATTATCAATGACTCCGATCCCGCATCTCCCCATGTCATCGCGCTCAATGGAATCTCAACCGGCATCGACATTGCGCCGACCCAGTTGGTATGGGACCGCAATGTTGTAGGTGCTGCCGCGGAGACCAAAGAGTTCACCGTGCACGCAGTCGGAGAACAGGCGCTTCAAATCGAAAACATCAAAACTCATGGAGACTTCGAGCAGCACAATTCGTGTGGGAAAGAGTTACACGCAGGTACGTCTTGCACCGTAACGGTAACGTTCAGACCAACAGAATCCGGCAAAAGAGTGGGCTCAGTGTCGATCACGGATTCCGACCCGACAAGGGCGCAATCCGTTTTCCTCATCGGATGGGGTGGCGTCGCCTCTCTTTTACCATCAGCCCTCGTTTTCGAACCTCAAGCGATGGGGACCACCAGTCCTCCTCAGACGGTCACCTTGAAAAACTATGGGAATACTCCCCTCACCATATCCAGCATCAATGTGAACGGCGATTTCGCGGTGCCCGCCAAAACTTGCGGTGAAAGCCTGCAAGCTGGCCAGAGTTGCACTCTCAACGTTTCATTCTCGCCGACTCATAGCGGTGCGGCGACTGGCTTCGTCGCCGTTGATGAGAGCGGCGACAAAACGCCCGTCAAGGTAACCGTGACCGGCACCGCAGCTGAATCGGCCCCTCAGCCGGGTTCCCCCCGATAAAAGTAGGCAACGCGCAAACCTTCATGCCCGAACATTGCATCCAAAGCGGGCACATGTGAGAGCGCATGCTTATGGACCGTCGTAGCACCGCAGAACTGCGCGATGAACTACACCGCCTCATGACGGAGCAAATGGAGAGCCTGCAAAAACAAACCTTTATCTGGCTCGACGAAACGGAAGTGAAGCAACAGGAGGAGCGGCTCAAGCGCATCCGCGAAATGTCTGCCGATTTTCTTGCCGCATTGAAAAGAGAAAAGAAATGAAAAGAGCATTGAAAAGAAATGAGACGTAGCTCAACCTCGAGCGGTCCAAAGTTGAAAGGAGAAACTATGGCCGACAAGCCGAGCGTTACGTTGCCTGGAAAGGTTGAAAATCTTATCCCGCCTTCCCATCCCCGCGAGCTCGAAAAGGCGCAGATCTCGGTTGAAGGCGCCGATACTCTGTATCAGGAAATCCGCATCAAAAACTCGCTGACCGACGAAAACGGCGACGAGGTGCGCCTCAAGAAAAGCGCTGAGGTAGAAGTCACCGTCGAAGCCGACCAAAACGCAACCACCCCCAAAAACGCTGCGGACAAATGATCCTATCGCGCGATTCGGTTGTCGAGGCGGGGAACAGTGAAATCCCCTTCAAGCTTTTTTTAACAGGCGGCTGAGCCACACCAAAATCACCGCGCCCACAAACGCTACAATAATGGAGCCGATCATGCCGCCGCCCGGCCAGATCCCCAACATCCCGAAAACCCAGCCGCCCAGTACGCCACCGAGAATGCCGAGAATGATGTCTACAACCACGCCGTAGCCACCGCCCTTCATCACCTGTCCCGCCAGCCAGCCAGCGATCAGTCCACAAACAATCCACGCGATGAATCCCATGTCGGCTCCTCCTTCGTGTCTGTTTTAGCAGACCGACACTCTACACCCGGCAGGATCAACACTCAAGTGCCGCTTTCTTGGGGTAGTGGTGCACTTTGATGGTCACTACCGAACCGCAGAGAAAAAAATACCCGAGTTAAACAGTTCCGACTTTCAACGCGCGGGTCCTCTGTCGGGCTAGATCGCCTATCTGCTGCCGCATTCCTTGGAGATGGTTTTGACCGAGCTGACCGTGAGCGTTACAGAAGAAGGTGACCGTCCGGCATCTGAGCTGTCGCTCAAAGTCGGTGATTTCGTTCCGGTCACCTTCACTTGCTGGCCGAGGTATTGGCCCAGCTTGATGTTGTCGGCAGCGTGAAGCACATAACTGTTGCCTGGATCAGACTGTGTCAGTATGTAATCCTCACTCTGCCGACTTACGCATCCCTGTACTGTCACTTGCCCCTTCGCCTTGGTTGACGGTTGAGACTGAGCTTGACCTGATTGTGCGGCCAAATTGCTACCCACAAACAACAGCACGAACACAGTCGTCTTGATCATTAGTGAGACCTCCCGGAAAAGGATTTCATTATCTTTCTGCTTGGGCGAGTAGTCAACCCTACGATTTCACCTTGTTCGCGTGCTTTTTTCTGGTCATCACCATGGGGTCGCACGAACCGACGAGCTGAGATCGCGCTCCGCATGGTTAATCAGTTGGATCGCTAGCCTGCCCAGCTCAAGCCGAGGCTAGCAATGAATCAGGGTCTGCTCTATCGTTGCCCGGGAGCGGATGACGCGCAAACCGGAGGTTATGTCGAGGGCGAGCAAACCGTCTGGAGGTGATTTATTAGACAGGTTCTAAATCTGTAACCCTGATTTGCCAGCCTAGTTTTTGACCGATGTATCCAGACCCTCGCACGTATGTCCAACGAATTGGAGTTGAAGGCTCTGCTGTGCCTCTGCAACCCGGTTCAGCGCCGTCAGCGGCACCTTAAACTCGCGGCTGCAAGCCGAGCAAACCGCAATCACCGGAACCATCCCAAGCCATTTCGTCACTCTCAGTCTTCGCTTCTGCGCGTCCATGTTCCGTCACCCATGGTTCATTCGAGTATGGTTCATTCGAGACAGACAAAATACCCGGGCCAATCGTAAGATCTATCCGAGCGACTCCCATGAGGTCGCAGCATGCCTTCTCCCACTCAATCTGAACCTATTTGCTGGATTTGCGGCAAGCCCTGCACATTGGAAGAATGCCGGGTGGATGCCGACGGCCATCCCATGCATGAGCACTGCTACGTCGCAGCCCTGAAGCAGAAAAAGAAACCCATTCAAGAAATCTAATGGTCCTTCGCCCCTGCGCGAACTCGGTGGCTCCTTAGAAATTCAGTCGGAGGGGAAGGGAACCTTGGTCACTGCCACTCTCCCCGTGAAGAAAACGAACCGTTGACTGGATGCCCCATTTCCCGTCGGCCTTTGCGAGAACGCCTGCCGTGAGCGATGCCGAAGATGGATTTCCCGTCGGCCACAGAACCCGCGCGGCGCTCTTCGCGAGAAGTGGGACGGCCCTGGGTCGAGCGAGACAGCTAAGCCGCCGCCAGTCCCTAACGAAAATACGTACCACCTTTTAGCACCGCTTCCACTGCCTTCAAAAGTGAACCGATATCAGCCTTCTGCACCGGGCCCTTGATCCCAGCCCTTTTTGCCTCTTCCTCCAATTGCGGCGAAGGATCGATCGTCATCATAAGCACCGGCGACTCCGGATGTTGGCTGGAGAGGTTGCGCCCCGCCTCCAGCCCGCTCATCTCAGGCATCACGAAATCCATCACCGTAATGTTGGGCGCATGCGCTCCCCACATTTCCAGAGCGCGACACCCGTTTTCGGCCTCCCCAACAACAATCCAATCTCGCGGCGCTTCGAGGGCAGCTCGAAGGTAGGCTCGCATCATCGCGTTATCTTCTACTAGGAAAATGCGAACCACCCCGCCTACTCTAAACCAATATCAACCTACGGACGAGCGGCCGCCGGCTAAGACTAGGTTGTCAGTCAGCTAACAATAAGCTACCTCCTCAGTCCATGCCGAGCCATACAGCTGGCACCTTATGAAGTACCTGATTCGACGCCAGATCGGCATCCTCAATGAGGGAGATCGTCGTCATCGCAAATGAAATGAAATCCGGGGACTCTCTCAGACTGCGTAACGAGGCTCGCACCGTATTCCGAATTCTATTAGCAAAATTTCATTGAGCCTCCCTCCGGACCAAAGGTCGATTCTGGCTCATAGTCCTGATGCGAACACCAAATCCGCCGATAATGAAGAAGGGAGTCCGAAATCGCGCCGCGTTCGCCCTCGGCACATTCGATGCCAGTCGGCAATTAAATAGTTGGTCATTAAAACCGAGCAATCAGGAAGCTGAACAGCATTGCGAGGAACCGGCAAGAAAGGCTGTACCGCAATGACAATGACAAAGATTCTCCTGGTCGAAGACAGCAAGTTCTTAAGACTTGCGACTGAGCGGGCGTTGGCGCGCACCGGTTATGACGTCAGCAGTGCCGCCGACGGCGACCAAGCCTTGACCTTGGCGCGCGCAAATTTGCCCGATCTCATTCTGTTGGACATGTTACTGCCCAAACTAAGTGGTTTGGATGTTCTCAAGTCGTTAAAGAAAGATCCTTTGACCAAGTCGATTCCCGTCGTTGTGATGACCGGCATGACGCAGAAGAATGCCCAGCGGCTCCGGGAAGATGGAGCAGTCGGGTTTCTGGAAAAATCCTCCCTCGAGTTGGACAAGGGATCGGAAAAGCTGTTGACGGCCGTGCGCGACATCCTCGCCAATCTCTCCACCGAACAAGCACACAAAACAACGGCCTGAGAGGGAACCGCAGCATCGGACTGCCTCCGACCCGGGCTGCCTCACCGGGAACCTCCCTCGCGGCTGGCGGAGTGGGACGGGTGGCCCAGGCTTTTGATTTCGTCGGGTTGAAACATGATTCAGAGTTGTTGGATTTAGCAAATTGTAGAGTTACCTGCCCGTCCACTTCCACCCGCAATAGTCAAGACATCCACAAGCAGGACTTTGTGGCCAGCGGCGGGTTTGGTCGGAGTCATACAGCGCTGCCTCTCGTCACGAACAACGGGAGTGCTACTCAGGTTCATTTTCGGAAGTGTATAAAAGTGAACAGTCCTTGAAACCGTTAGCACGTAATGTGTCCCATGTCAGAAAGCTCGAAGTGCGGTCATGGGTTAGCGGCGAGAACACCGACCATTCCGACCCTCACGACCGCGTTACTTTACTAAATTCAAGCGAGCACGTTTCAGGCCGGACTTACATGGGACCGGCCTTTTTCCATTGCTCGACATCAGAAGACACACCACGCTGATTCATCCGATTTTCCCCACAGGCAACTGATGAGGTGCAGGCTCGGAACTGAGCTTTTTTGAACAGATTTCGACATCTCAGGAATGAGAAAGTTCTGCCAGAAGCATTTGCAAGCAAGACGGAGCCTGCAGTTATGTTTCGCCCGAAAATGGGCGCTCAATCCACGTAACTCGTGTCAGCAGAGCGTTCACCGAGCAAGCGAGGGATGATGCGCCAGAGGAATCACAATGTATATCCGCTTCATTCGCACGCTGTTGTTCGCACTCATCGTGCTGTCGATTTCGGCAGCGTCATTTGCGCAAATTGGCGTGGCCATTAGGATCGGCCCGCCCCCGCTACCTGTATATGAGCAGCCTCTTTGTCCAGGGGACGGCTATCTCTGGACACCTGGCTACTGGGCCTACGATTACGACGTCAATGATTACTACTGGGTGCCGGGTACATGGGTGATGTCGCCGGA
>Ga0208324_1001193_pt1 | contig 10248 bp, 9 predicted proteins | sample Sb_taG_2_FD_187707 | JGI IMG/M metagenome (GOLD analysis project Ga0208324, IMG submission 187707) | Peat soil microbial communities from Weissenstadt, Germany - Sb_50d_5_LS metaG (SPAdes) (version 2) | ecosystem: Environmental > Terrestrial > Soil > Wetlands > Peat | place: Germany: Weissenstadt... | reverse complement strand
CCTTGCTGGTGGGCCGTACTGGATTTGAACCAGTGACCTCTTCCGTGTCAGGGAAGCGCTCTCCCGCTGAGCTAACGGCCCGCAATGCCTCGCCGAGATGCTACCAGAGCTGGAAGCCCTCCGCGCGCCCCAGCACCGCGCCGCACCAAGACGCCGCCCCACATCAAGGCGCCGATCTGGCAGCCAATGATGCCAGGGCAGCCGTGGAGTCCTACCTTCCAGGCGTGAGGAGGATACCCATGACCGGACCTGAGCCGATGACCGTACTCAGCCAGCCGTAAAGGCTATGAACCCGCGAGCATCGGCGGCAGACCGAACCGGGCCAGGTTCCCGTTGTCCACGAAGCGGGTGACGGCGGAAATCTGGTCGCCGTCCAGGGTCAGCACGATCATCCCGTGCGCGCGGAACACCTTGCCTTCCTGCAGGTAGCACCCAAACGCAGGCTGGCCGTTGGCCCGGGTCGGGACCAGCCGGTACCGCCTCGGGCCCTGCCAGGTGCTGATGTCACGCAGGAAGGCGGCGATGGCCTCGCGGCCCTGGTATTCCAGCGTGACCGGCGGCATCGTGAACCAGGCGTCGTCGGTCAGCAGCGCGACCACGGCGTCGATGTCGTTGGCGGCGAACGCGGTGGCGAACCGGGTCGCGACCTCCCACTCCCGAGCCGAACGAGGCAGCGGAGCCCGCTCTCGTACCGGCAGTCGGCTCGCCATGGTGGCCCTGGCCCGCTGCGCCGGCGGCTAGGACCGGCCGATGACCGGCTCAACAAACGCAAGCTGCTCAGGCGTTTCAGCGCGCAGGAAGTCGTAGTCGCACCCCTCGGGCGCCTGCAGGACGTGCATCCGGTGCAGCACCGGCCAGCCCCGCCGGTCGCTGACCGCAGGCACCACCGGCTCCCGCGAAGCCAGATCCGCCTCGACAGACAATGAGCCCGCATAAGCGTCGAGCGACACCATGTCCCCGTCGCGGAGCCGGGACAACGGCCCGCCAACCGCGCTCTCCGGCGCCACGTGCAGCACCACGGTCCCGAACCCGGTCCCGCTCATCCGCCCGTCGGTGATCCGCAGCATGTCGGTCACCCCCGGGCCGAGCAACCCAGCAGGGATCGGGATGTTGCCCCACTCCGGCATGGCCATCCCCGCAGGCCCGCACCCAGCCAGGACAAGCACGGAAGAAGGAGTGACATCCAGCGAAGGGTCGTCGATCCGGCGGCGCATCTCCTCATACGAGTGGAACACCACCGCCGGCCCGCGGTGCCGCAACAAAGAGGGGCTGGCCGCCGCCGCCTTGATCACCGCCCCGGAAGGCGCCAGGTTGCCGTGCACCACCATGAACGCGGGCAGCGACGTCACCGGCTTCCCGACCGGCCACCGCAGGTCAAGGCCACCAAGCGACTCCCCGAGTGAGGCCCCAGCAGCCGTGGGAACAGAAAGGTCGAGCTCCGAGCCAAGCGCGGCGAGCACGGAAGGAACCCCGCCCGCCGCCGCCAGGTCCGGCATCAGCCCGGTCCCGATCGGCGCCCCAGCCGCCTCGGCCAGTTCGGATTGCCGCGGGTCCCCGGAGGCCAGCACGGCCGAACCCGGCAGCGCGAGCCCCAGCGTCTCGGCCATGATCGCCATGGTGGAGGCGGTGCCCATCGTGTTGCACGCGCCCAGCCCCTGGCCCAGGCAGCTCTCCAGCCTGGCCCAGGCCGCGTCGTCCAGCGCGCCACTGCGCCGCGAGTCATACAGCCGCCACAAGGCAGTGCCGCTGCCCAGCGGCGAACCGTCAAACACAGCAGGCACCCGGAACCCGCCGGTGACGACGAGCCCCGGGATGTCCGCGCTGGCCAGCGCCATCAGGTAGGCGGGCACGGTCTTGTCGCAGTTGCCCAGGGCGACGATGCCGTCCAGCGGCTGTGACCTGATGGTCTCCTCCACCTCGATCGCCAGCAGGTTGCGGTAGATCATGGCGGTGGGCTTCATCAGGTCTTCGCTGAGCGACATGACCGGGAACTGCAGCGGCAGCCCGCCCGCCGCGAGCACGCCGCGCCGCACCGCAAGAGCCAGCGTGGTCAGTCCCCGGTCACACCGGTTCAGGTCGCTGGCCGTGCACGCGATCCCGATCAGCGGCCGCCGCGAGCGACCGGGGCGGCTGCCAGCACGCCGCAACCCGGCCGCACGCAGGGCTGCCCGGTGGTTGAGCGCGACCTCATCGTCCCCGCCCAGCCAGGCGTCACTGCGCAAACCGGCAGTATCAGACACGGGCTGGCTCGGGCTTTTCCTCGCGGTAGCGTTCCCGCTGGGTGCGGAAGAACGGCGCGCGGGTGATCGCCTTGGACAGGAAGGCCAGCGGGATCCCGACCAGGAACAGCACCAGCGCGATGATCCGAACCGGCACCGGCGTGCCGGGCAGCGACTTGACGATCACGTAGACCAGCGTCACCGCGCCGACCAGCGGCAGCAGCAGCCCCAGCAAGAACTCGCGAAGATCACGGAACAGCACGGTGCGGTAGTACCAGATGCTGTACAGCGAGATCACCACGTAGTAGCCGGCGAACAGCAGGCCGCCGGTCGAGTCGATGTAGATGATCGTCTTCTGCAGAGAACTGCTCGCCAGGTACAGCACCAGGGCCAGCACCGGGATCACGCCCATCACGATCAACCCCGCGACCGGCGTACGGAACCGCGGATTCACCCGGCCGAGCGCCTTGGGCACGGTGCGATCCCGGCCCATCCCGAACATGATCCGGCTCCCGTCCACGATCTGCGACTGGATGGTGGTGGCGAACGAGGCGATGACCGCCAGCGCCACCAGGTCGGCGAACGCCTTGGGGCCAAGCCGCCCGGCCAGGAACGGCAGCACGTTGCTGGCGTTGGCCGTAATCGCCGAAGAAGACGCGAGCCCCTGCAGGCAGACGAACAGGAAGATCACCCACAGCGTGCAGAAGGTGATCGAGATCAGCACCGAACGTCCCGGGTCTCGCTGCCGCTTCTGCTCATCGCCCAGGTAGATGGGCGAGTCCCAGCCGCCGAGCAGGAACGTGGCGATGACCACGCCCGCGATGAGCCCGGTCGACCCGCCAGGGGAGCGCGAGGTGGTGAACCACGACCAGGTCGGCGCGGTGATCCCGGGGCTGTGCGAGGTCAGCTCGGTGACCAGGCCCCAGATCGCCAGCGACAGGATGATCATGTACTCGACCAGGATGACCCAGCCCTCGAAGCGGATCGTCACCTTCACGCCGATCACCGCGATGGCCACCACGAGCAGGCAGATCACCGTGGCCACCACCCAGGTCAGTGGCTTGTTCGAGGTCTGGCCGGGGGCGATCAGGCTGAGCACGGTGGAGCCGATCAGCGTGATGTTGCCGATGTTGGAGGTCAGCGCGGTCATCAGCACCAGGATCCCGACCGCGAAGCCGAGGATCGGGGAGAGCCCGCGCGCCACCCACTTCACCGGGGCCTCGGCCGAAGCCTGCCACGCGTTCAGCCGGTGGTAGGCCACCGCGCAGCACAGCATCGCGGCGCCGGCCACCAGCAGCGCCAGCGGGGAGGCCAGCCCCGACGCGGCGATCAGCGCGGCCATGGTCAAGGTGGTGGCGGCGGTCGGGGCCACGTTGGTGATGGAAGCGATCCAGTCACCGCGAAGTCCGACGGACTTCTCCCGTAGCCCTGCGGAGGACTCGTTGCTCATGACGTGGAACCTTTCAGGCGTCTGGCGTCGCCAGGGGTTTGCTAAATAGGGCGGCTCATAGGACCGGAACGCCGAGCCCAACGGCCCCCGGCTTGGACTGAACGAGTCCAGGCGACAGCCGTTCCAGCCACTCCAGCGCCACCGCCGCGCGGTGCACCTTCTCGATCGCGTTCGCGCTGGCCACCGCCTCCAGGTGGTGTCCGCTCGGATAGACGCCTGACGCGTTGCGCAGCCCGAACTTCGCGTACAGCGGCGCCCCGGCCTTGATCAGGTCGCCGAGTTCCTGGCCGCGGACCACGCCGCCGAGCGGGTCGGGGGACTCCACGTACAGGTCGAGCGGGATGCTGACCGCGGCCCGCATCTCGGCCAGTTCGGCCAGCGTCGCGTCGGCCGGGATGTTCACCGTGCTGGCGCCGAGGTCTTCCAGCAGCTTGACCGTCACCGGGTTGGACGGCGACATGGCCGCGGAGACCTTCCACACCAGCCCGGCCGGCAGCGCGCCCTGGGCCTGCGCCTGCGTCACGGCGCGGAGCAGGCCGAGGTCGGCGACCAGGAAGCTGCGGATGCCTTCCTCGGTGGCCCGCAGCACGTCCTCCAGCGCGTAGGAGATCTGGCGCAGGCCGCGGACCTGATCCCCGTGCGCCCGGCCGTCCTCGGACCTGGCGTGCGCCCCCACCCCGTACCGCTCTCTCGGCCCCACGAACAGGCAAACCTCCACGCCCGCCTCCAGGCCGGCCTGGGCCATGTCGCGCAGTTCGACGGCGCGCATCAGCACCGCGCCGCTGCCCTGGGAGACCCGGTTGACCGTGATGCCCTCGGCTTCGGCGGCGCGCAGCACGGCCTCGAGCACCTTGGGCCCCTCGACGCTGGGGATCTCGATGCGGAACGCGGCGCCGTCGGGGAAGGAGGTGCCGTGGTCCCGGCCGGTGACGCCCAGCCCGTCCAGCACGTCCGCGACCCAGCTCATCGCTGCTCTCCTTTAGAAGATTTTATCCCGAACGATCTGGGTATTCGGCTCTGCCGAAACTAATTCTCTACATCCGAATGAGCGGTGACATAATGACACGGCAGCGTGAGGGCCTTTGTCAAGAGTCCGCGAGTTGACGAGGACGGTCAACGGTGCCAAGCTATTCTGCTATGCCGAACAGTGCTCGGGACAAAGGAACAGTCGGTGAGTAACCGGGACGATTCCGACGGGCAGCGCTACCGCCTGCACGGCGTGGAACGGGCGCTCGATACCTTGGAGCTGCTGGCCGCGGCCGGCCAGGAGGGCCTGACGCTGACCGAGCTCGCCGAGAAGATCGCGGTCTCCAAGAGCAGCGCGTTCGCGCTGCTGCAGACGCTGATCGCCCGGGGTTTCGTGGCCGATTCCGGCGCCAGGCTGAGCCGCAGGTACCGGCTGGGCATGGCGCTGGCCAAGCTCGGCGACGCGGCCGAGTTGCAGTCTCCGCTGATCAGCCTGGCCATGCCGGTCATGCAGTCGGTCACCGACGCCACCGGGCTGACCACCCGGCTGGTGATACCGGACGGGCCCTTCGCCATCGTCACCGCGCGGATCGACGCGCCCGGCACCGTCCGGTTCGCCAGCTACCTGGGCCAGCGGGAATACCCGCACTGCACGTCCGCGGGCAAGGCGCTGCTCACCGCGCTACCGCCGGAGCAGGCCCGGGTGCTGGCCGTCGAGGCGGGCATGCCGCCCCGGACCGAGCGCACCATCACCGACCTCGACGACCTGCTCAGGGACCTCGAACTGAGCGCGGTCCGCGGCTACACGATCGATGATGAGGAAGACGCGGACGGCGTGTTCTGCGTGGGCGCGGCGATCTACGACCGGACCGGCGAGTGCGTGGCCGCCATCAGCGGCACCGGGCTGAAGCTGAACCGGCCGACCTGGCGGATGGACGAGCTCGGCATCGCCATCCGCGACGCGGCCGATCAGGTCACCAGGGCCCTGGGCGGCCCGCCGTTCGCGGTCCGGGCTGGCCATGGCTGACCGGCGGGCCCTGGTCATCACCTCGCCCGGGGTGATCGGCCTGCAGGATGCCGACGAGCTCGTCCCGGGGCCCGGCGAGGTGGTGGCCCGGCCGGTGCACACCGGGATCTGCGGTACCGACCTGGAGCTGGTCGCGGGCGTGGTCGACCCGGCCTACACGCGGTACCCGCTGGTCCCCGGGCACGAGTGGTCCGGGATCATCGAGGCTGTCGGGCCGGGCGTGACCGGCCTGGAGCCGGGCCAGCCGGTGATCGCGGAGGGCATCATCCCCGACCGGGTCTGCGCGCAGTGCGTGCAGGGCCACACCAACCTGTGCCTGGTCTACGACGAGCTCGGCTTCACCCGGGCCGGCGCGGCGGCCGACCAGGTCCTGCTCCCGGCCCAGGTCGTGCACGTGCTCAGCCCCCGGGTAAGCCTGCTCGACGCGGCGCTGGCCGAACCCGCCGCGGTCGCCTGGCGCGCCATCGGCCGCGGCCAGCCGCGGCCGGGGGAGCGGATCGCGGTCGTCGGCGACGGCACGCTGGCGCTGATCACCACGCACCTGCTGCGCCTGTTCTCAGCCGAAGAGCTGATCGTCTGCGGCCAGCGCCCGGCCCAGGCCGGCCTGGCCGCCGAACTCGGCGCGACCGGGTTCGACCTGGCTCCTCCCGCCACCTCGTTTGACCTGGTGATCGAGGCGGCAGGCACCGCCGGCGCGGTCGAGCGCGCGTTCGGCCTGGCCCGCCGCGGCGGCCGCGTAGTGCTGGTCGGGCTGGCCGGCAACAACGTCAAGGCCAGCCTGCCCATCGACGACGTGGTCAACAACGACCTGCGGATCAGCGCGAGCTTCGCCTACACCTCCGCGGCCTGGGCCGAGGTCACCGCGCTGCTGTCCGCCGGGCAGATCAGGCTGTCCCCGCTGATCACCCACCGGTTCCTGCTCGAGGCGTACGAGGAGGCCTACCAGGTGCTGCGATCCACCTCAAGCTCGGGGGGGCTCGGGGGGGTCGTCCCCCCCGGAGCTAGCAGAGCCCCGCGCGGCAAGGTGATTCTCGACGTGAGCGAGCCATGACCCGCGTCCTGGAGGCCGAGGCCGCCTTCCCGGCCCAGTGTGAGCTGGCCGAGGGACCGGTCTGGGACGCCGCCCGCGGGCTGCTCCGGTGGGTGGACATCCTGCCCGGCCACGTGCACGCGCTCGACCCGGTCACCGGCGCTCACACCTGGTTCGAGACCGGCGGCCCGGTCGGCACCTTCGGGCTGACCCGCGGCGGCGGGCTGGTGCTCGCCCTGGTGGACGGGTTCGCCCTGGCCGGTCCGGACGGCCAGGACCTGCGGCGGCTGGGCGAGTTCACTGTCGACCGGGCCGTGGTCAGGTTCAACGACGGCAAGCCGGACCCGTGGGGGAACTTCTGGGCGGGCACCATGGCGTGGCAGGAGCAGAGCGGCCCGCAGTGCAGCCTGTACCGGCTCAGCCCGGACGGGACGGTCACCGAACTGCTCGGCGGCGTCGGCCTGTCCAACGGTCTTGACTGGTCCGATGACCGGAAGACGTTCTACTACGCGGACAGCCTCAGCGGGGGAGTGGACGTGTTCGGCACCGACCCGGACACCGGCGCGCTGTCTGGCCAGAGCCGCTTCATCACCGTATCCGGCGGCATCCCCGACGGCCTGACCCTGGACGCCGAAGGGTGCCTGTGGCTGGCCGTCTGGGGCACCGGTGAGCTGCGCCGTTACACCCCCGACGGCACACTCGACACCGTCGTCCGCCTCCCGGTCAGCCAGGTCACCTCTGCCGCGTTCGGCGGCGCGGGCCTGAGCACCCTGTACATCACGACCGCCCGGGAGAACTTCACTCCCGCCGACCGGCAAGCCCAGCCCCTGGCGGGCGGCATCTTCGCCTGCATCCCCGGCGTTACCGGACGGCTGCCATACTTGTTCGGTGCCTGACCTGGTCACGCTCCTGGACCGCTACCGCCCGCAGGGCGACGCCGAAACGGCCGACATCCAGCGGGTGCGGGCGCTGACCCAGGCCACCGCCGACCCGTACCAGCGCGACCTCCCGCTGCACGTCACCGCCTCCGCGCTGATCGTGCACCCGCCCACCGCCCGGGTGCTGCTGCGCTGGCACCAGCGCCAGCAGGCCTGGCTCCAGGTGGGCGGCCACGGCGACCTCGGCGAGACCGACCCGCTCGCCATCGTGCTGCGGGAAGCGGAGGAGGAGACCGGCCTGACGGACCTGGAACCGTGGCCGGACGCCCAGATCAGGCACGTGGTCATCGTCAACGTCCCGCCAGGCAAGGGCGAACCCGCGCACCAGCACGCCGACGTCCGGTTCTTCATGGCCACCCAGGCCCCCGACGCGGCCCGCGCGGAGAACGAGCACGCCCTGCTGCGCTGGCTTTCCCTCTCCGCGGCGCGCGACCTGACCTCCGAGCCCAACCTCAGGGAAACCCTGACGCGGATCGAGCCGCTGCTCGCATCGTGAGATCCGGGCTCCGAAGAAGCGCGTTAATTGACCGAGGCGAGGCTCCGGGGCTGCGGGATGGGGAACAAGGGAGGACGGTAGCGGGGCATCGAATAGTTTCATCCAGGCAGTAGTGTCGGACTCTTTTACTTCGACAGGAACTCGAGAGTAGCTCGCCACGTCGCTCGGGTTTGAGCTGTGCCTGATCACAGTCTCATAGACGAACGGTGACGCCATGACGCCCAGGCTAACCATGCTCTCGGCGATGGCTTTCTTGAAACTCGGTGCTTCTACCAGCCGTGCTACCACGATGATCGCCTCGCCGGAAACACCCATGGTGTCGCTGACCACAGGTCCGACGTTCACGGCCAATCGCAGCTTAAACCGGACGGACTCGCGCTGAGTGCTGTTATGCAGTTCGAGTGCTGCGGGCAGCTCTCTGAGCAGCTGGTCAATGACTCTCGCGGTGGAAACGTTCGGCGGTACCACGGTCAGGAAACCGTCACCGCGGTCTTCGGATTGCGCATCAGGCATGCCCTGCATAGCCGCCTGGGTCATCCGGGAAAGCGCATCCCTGATCAGCAGGCGATCACCGTCAGTGCGCGTGCGGGCGCCGAACCCGACCACGTCGGTTAGGAAGACCGTGCAGTTCTCGCCTTTCAGTGGTTGTGATTGCCGACGTGAATGCCCAGCTCTGTAGTTATTGTCAGTCTGGTCGGCGGCGGCCGTGGTGTTGGCGGGCTCGGCTCGGAAGCCACCTAGGTCATCGCTGTCGTACCCGTAGCCGGCCGGTGCCTCGGTGTGTCGTTGATAGAGCTGGTTCTGCACGATGTCCAGGACGCGGGGGTGGGCGCTGATGAAGGCCGCGAAGTCCTTGGTCTGAACGACCAGGGCCCAGATCATGTCCAGTGCGATGACCGTGGCCGAACGCACGCTCACCTTCAAAGCGCCCCGTTCGCCGACGAGCTGGCCCAGGCCGCGTACGGCCAGCACGCGTTCGCTCCCGTTCTCATCGATGCAGATCTTGACCTGGCCGCCGAGGATCACCATCACGTAATCCGCCCGCTCGCCTTCTTCCATGAGCCGGGCACCGGCCGCGAACGTCCGCCAGGAGGCCATCGACCTGAGCGCTTCCCGCTCGGTCGGGTAAAGGGATTCCCAGAAGTTAACTGAGGTGGAGCGGGATGCGAGGAATCCCTCGTGATTACTCCCGTCGGTTCGCTCCGCCTGATACGGGTCTTCCAAACTGGATTGCCGTGCTAGCGCGCTGTGTGTCGCTCTCAGCGTAGATGCGCGGTGCCGCCGATGGCGGAGCCCAGCAGGACGAATCTGTGAGGCATCGAGTTCACCTGCCTTGTCATCGACGCTCGAGGGCCCGGATCGTCCTACTTCGACGTTGCACTTGAAGACCAGGCGGCCGATTGAGATCGTAAGGCTGTTCAACGGGCCACCGCCATGCGCCGAGTTGTGATGTGTGGAGGCGGCCTCCGATGAGCGCTGAGCGTCGCGCGATACCGGAGACCCATGGCCCTTCCTCTCTGTGGTCTGGGAGAGAGCGGCGCGGACGGTTTCAGTCACTCTCAGCTGCAGAGAGTGACTCTGTGTCCGTGATCCGGATGAAGCCTACCTGTGACTATGCTAGCAGTCTTCCTAAAATCTTGCAATTTGCCATGTTGCAGATCGTATGCTTGCCTTGTGGAAGGCAGCGATGCCAGGTGACACCGCACGATCAGCTCTAATCTCGGCGTACGCTGGCCTCTCCGGCTAGGTTGAGAACTGAGGCTCATGGTGACTTGGCAGGCAGCATGTCGACTGCATCCTTATTGTTACCTTGCAATCTGTAACCTTCGGTGCCGAGACGCGGCCACAGAGAGTAACTTTTCCTTATGGCCGCCGACCAGGGACCGGTTGTTCAGAGTGCCCTTCTCCGCAGTGAGCTCGTGCGCCTCCGCAAGGAGAGGGGACTGACCCAGCAGCAGGTCGCCCGGGAGCTTGAGTGGTCAGCGTCCAAGCTGATCAGAGTGGAGGGCGGGGCTAGCTCGATCACGAAGGTCGACCTTGACGCCCTTCTCTCTAAGTACGGTGTCACCTCGGAGAGCCACCGCGAGCGGCTTCAATCTCTGAACCGGGCCGCGAAGGAGCG
>Ga0208324_1001186_pt1 | contig 10277 bp, 9 predicted proteins | sample Sb_taG_2_FD_187707 | JGI IMG/M metagenome (GOLD analysis project Ga0208324, IMG submission 187707) | Peat soil microbial communities from Weissenstadt, Germany - Sb_50d_5_LS metaG (SPAdes) (version 2) | ecosystem: Environmental > Terrestrial > Soil > Wetlands > Peat | place: Germany: Weissenstadt... | reverse complement strand
CGTGGCGAAAAGGGACAATCATTCGCGCCGAGGCCATGATTCATGTGGTCACATCTCGCTGCGCCGCATCATGAAAGCGGCCAGAGCGGCCAGAGCGGCCAGAGCGGCCAGAGCGGCCAGAGCGGCGAGAACAGGGCGAGAAGCGGCGAGAAGCGAAAGGTGGAGGTCGTGGACGACGCGCACGAGGCGCGCGACGTGCTATCCGCGCTGCGGCTGGGCTGGTCGGTCGCGGAGATGCGCGGCCGGAACCGGCCTGGCGGACCGCCCGGCGAGGTGATCGGCATGCCCGATCACGTCGATCACCCCTTGCCGCTGCGGATCGAGCGCGGCCAGACCGAACTCCGCGTCGAGATCCAGTCGGTCGTCGCCGAACTGGCCCACGAACTGCGTGTCGACACCGCCCCCGACGGGACCCGCTTCAGCATCGCCCTTGGCGACCAGGCCAAGCTGCTCGCGCACGCGCGCGCCCAAGGCGGCCGATGCGCTCCGCCGGGCCCTCGGCCTCCTCGAGCAGGCTCCGGCGAACCAGCAGGACGCCCTCCAGGTGCTGGCGGCCGGCCTGGCCACCCAGCAGGCGGTGGTGGCCAGGCGCAGGCAGGCCCTCGCCGCGGCGCAGTTCTCACACGCATCCGAGGCCACCGTGCACCTGGAACAGGCCAGCTGCTCGGGCGAGGAAGCCGGGAAAGCCGCCCTTGAGCACGTGATCGAAACCCTCGCGCGACAAGGACCCCACCACGCTGATCGCCCCCGCGGCCTTCATAAGGAACTACCGGATGCTCGCCCGGGCCCTCGAGATCTTCTGGCCCGAGCTGGTGGCCACGGCCTTCGGCCTCGCCGCGCTGGTCACCCTGCTCTTCCTGGTCAACGTCGGCGGCGCCGCGGCCTGGGCGAAGACCCTGTCCGGTGTCGTGGCCGTCGCCGGCCTCTCGCTGGCCGGCCTGACCGGCACGCTCAAGAACTCGGCGCAGGCAATGCTGAAGCGGCTGCGCCAGGACGCGTACACCGAGCTGGTCGCCATTGCCGTGCAGACCGCGCCCAGGCCGCCGGACAGATCCGCGCTGCAAAAAGCCATCAACCGCCGCAGGCTGACCCCCGCCACGCCCAACTAAGGCAGAACGCCCAACTGAGGACCCGGGCCGCCCCGGACGGTAGCCCATCAGCGCCGCGAGGGTGAGCGCGCTGCGCGGAGCGTAGGCGATGCGCCACAGCCCGCCGTGAGCGGCCGCCTGCGCCTCGTCCTGCCAGGGGTGCGCCTGCGCCGGGCCGCCGCCGGCGTGCAGGTCGTGGACGAGCAGCGCCGCCATGAGCGTCTTGGTGGTGGCGGGCTCGAAGACCTCGACGCCGAACCGGGGTGCGCCGGCGTACGCCGCCGCCAGCGCCCGGTTCTTCAGCACCGACCGGGTGCGGGTCGGCGGGGCCACGTTCATCGACACGCAGGCACCCGAGTCCCGGGCGACCGTCGCGCGCCAGCGGTGTACGCGCTTGGCCAGCGCGTAGTTGGGTCCCTGCTGCGGGATCAGGCTGTCGCAGATACCCGGGTCGGCGCCGGGCGGGTAGGCCGGGCGCATCAGCCGCCCGCCGGAGGCGGCCCGCAGCGACGAGCCGCCGAGCTTCGCGGCCGGGGACCGGGTGGCGTACGCGCGGGCGGCCTGGGCGACCGCATCGGCCGGGACGGCGAACACGTCGGTCGGCGTGGCCAGGAACGCGAGCGCGACATCGCCCCGCGCGGCCGCCACCCGCAGGATCAGCGCGTCGACGGCGGCCGACAGCAGGACGTTGGCCGCGCCGTCGGCGTAGACGTAGTTGCCCAGCACCAGGGGACCCCCGAACCCGACGAGCCAGTCGGCCATGGCCGGGATGTCCTCGGTCAGATCCAGCCCGGCCCGCTGCGCGAGATCCGCGTCGCCCGCGGCGGCCGGGACAAGCAGCGTCCCCGCGCCGCGCCGCGCCTCGGCCAGTACCCGCTCCCAGATGACCGGCCGCTGCAGGTCTACCCCCATCACCCGGGCGCCCCAGCTCAGCAGCACTGGCAGCGGCCCCACTTCGGCGCCCGCCCCGAGCACCACGATCGTCTGGCCGGGCACGGCCAGCCAGTCGGGGTGCGCCGCGACCGTCCGTACGGCGTCTGCGCACGATGGCTCGATGACGCCGTCGGTCACCCATGTCTCGAGCCGCCGCTGCAGGGCGCTCCCGCGCAGTTGCTCGCCGTGGTACGGCACCGACAGCTCGCGTTCGGCCGTCCCGGTCCCCGTCACCGTGACCGTGGCCAGCCCGATCCGCGCGGGCGCGGAGGCCAGCGTGTCGAGCCCGGCCTCCTGGCCGTCGCGGCCGATGAACCGCATCCGCCGGTGCAGGGACTCCAGCCCTCCGCTGGCCACCGCCAGCGCAGCCTGCCTCGAGGCCAGCCCCGCCTCGACCAGCTCGCGGAAATGCGCCAGGTAGCCCTTGCGCCAGTTCTTCTCCCGCTCCGCGGCGCGGGCCCCGGCGGGATCGACCCGGCTCAGCGCGCCCGCGACGACGGCCCGGCCCAGCGCCGAGGTGCTCCGGCGCCCGTCGGCCGACACCGGGAAGGCCACCCCGGCCGGCTCGGCGCCGCTCATCCCGCTCCCGCCGCGATCACCAGACCATCATCCATGCGGGTCCCGCCGCACGCACCACCGTCCGTTCGGATATAGATCACTTTTTATTCCGAACGGGCCGTGGTGCACCCCGCCCGGCCCAGAAGGGACCGCTGCCGTGACAGATGTCATCCCCAGCCTGTGGCATCTGGCATTGGCGCCGGTGCCCCGCCGCCGAGCACATTAGACATATGCGAATCCCGCTCAGGAACGGCGGCGCGAGAAGGAAGGACGGCAGCCTGATGAACGCCACGCTAAGGAATTACCCCGCTGCTGAGATGAGGGCTTCCGATGCCGACCGTGACACGGTCTTGTCGGAGCTCAGCGAGCAGTTTCAGGCGGGGAGGCTGACGGCCGCGGAGTTCGACGAACGAGCGGGGCAGGCCCTGGCCGCACGAACCTGGGGCGAGCTGCGGGATCTCCTGCGGGATCTTCCCACCGCGCTGGCCGGGCCCGAGCCCCTCCACCCCCTAGAGCCCCTCCACCCCCTAGAGCCCTTCGAGTCCCTCGCGGCCACCGCCTCCGCGGCCCGGCCGGGGCGGCCGTCTGGGCGGCCAGCGCTGCTCCCGGTCACCGCGCTGGCGGGCATCGGAATCGCCGTCGCCGTGTTGGTCGGTGTCGCCCACGGCGGATGGGGCTTCTGGTGGCTCCTGCTCCCCGCGCTGTTCATCGCGCGGCGCGTGACCTGGCGTGCAGGCGCATCCATGCACTCCGGCCCGCGGGCCTGACCTGCTGCCCGCCCGCGCGGGGGGCGGCCGGCCGGGCAGGGGAACCCCCGCCCCGGCAGACGGTCCGCTCCGTAGTGCCGAACCCCGCCCGGCCGACCGGGTCCTGGTCCACGCCGACCAGGATGCTATGCCGGGGAAAGCGCCAGGCTCGCGGCCTTAACCAGGTCGCCGGGCTCTGAGCCGGCCCCCGCATAACCGGCTCAATTCCGCGGGACCTTCGGGGGGCCGCTGCCCGCCTAGTTCTCCCCCCACCGTCGCTGACCAGATCACCCACCTCAGTCGGGCGATGTGGCAAGCCGATGCGGGCCGTATGTGATTCATGTGGAGAGCGCGAGCGGGCAGGCCGGTCACCGGTGCCGCCGGTCCCGGCGGATGACCAGCAGGCGTACGCCGATCGCCACCAGGCCCGCCGCGAAGACGAGCCACGGGACGAGAATCAGCACGCTGGCGGCCGTCACCTTCGCCTCCCCCGCCCGTCGTATCCACGCTCACAAACGTCTACTCTCACCAAAGTGCGCCCCGGCGCACGGCGGGTGAAGCCGCTGTGATGATCGCGTGGAGGTTGAGCGAGACGGTACTGGGAGCTCGCCCGGCGGGAATCATTCCAGACGCCGGGACGGCCGACAGACAGACAGACAGGCGGGCGAGGACGATGACGGCGACGGTGCTGCTGGTGGAGGACGAACGTAAGCTGCGCGATCTGGTCCGGTCCTATCTGGAGCGGGCCGGCCTGTCCGTGCTGTCGGCCAGTTCCGGCGCGGAGGCCATCATGCTGGCGGCTTCGGCCGCGCCGGATCTGGTGGTTCTCGATCTCGGCCTGCCGGACGTGCCCGGCGAGGCCGTCGCCCGCGAGCTGCGCGCCGCGGGATCCGTGCCCATCCTCATGCTGACCGCCAAGGCGGGCGAGGAGGACCGGATCGCCGGCCTGCAACTCGGCGCCGACGACTACGTCACCAAGCCGTTCAGCCCGCGCGAGCTGGTCCTGCGCGTGCAGGCCATCCTGCGGCGCGGTGCCCCGGCCGCGGCCACGGGACCGGTCAGCTACGGCGGCGGGACGCTGCTCATCGACACGCCGCGGCGGCAGGTCGTCGTGCGCGGCGCCGCGGCCGGCCTCACCCCGACCGAGTGGGGCATCCTGGGCGCGCTGGCCACCGTCCCGGGCCGGGTGTACTCGCGCTTCGAGCTGATCAACCGGGTGCGGGGCTACGAGTTCGAGGGGTATGAGCGCACCGTCGACTCGCACGTGAAGAACCTGCGCCGCAAGATCGAGCAGGACCCGGGCCGCCCCCAGATCGTGCAGACCGTCCTGGGCGGCGGGTACCGGCTTGGCCTGACCCGAGATGACTGACCGCGGCAGCACGCTCGGGCTGCGGCTGGCGCTGGCCTTCCTCTCGGTCGCGCTGGCCGCGGTAGCCCTGCTCGCCGGGCTCACCGCGGCGCTCGCCGCCGCGGACGTCTCCGCCCTGACCAACCAGCAGCGGGCCGACCTGACCAGCGCGATCGCGGTGGCCGCGGCCGCCGCCTGGGACCACACGGACAGCTGGGCCTCGGCTGACCTGTCCCCGGTGCTGGACCTGGCCACCCGGACCGGCGCCGAGGCGCAGATCCGTGACCAGGCCGGACAGGTCGTCATCTCCTCGCCAGGCTTCGCCGCGCAGTCGGCGGCGCCGCAGCAGACCGCGGCGGTGCTGGTGAACGGCAGCCGGGTGGGCGAGGCCGTCCTCCGGTTCACCAATTCCGGGCTGGCCAGCGCCGACCACGCCCTGCAGTCCGACCTGCTGCGGGCCATCTTCGGCGCCGCCGGGCTGGCCGCGGTCCTCGCCTTGCTCACCGGCCTGGTCATGGCCCGGCGTATCACCCGGCCGGTAGAGCGGATCATCGCGGTGACCCGGGCCATGGGACACGGCGACCACGCCGCCCGGGTCGGCGAGGTCGCCGCGCCGGGCGAGCTGCGCGAGCTGGCCACCGCGTTCGACCAGATGGCCGACACGCGGGACCGGCAGGATCAGCTGCGCCGCGACCTGGTCGCCGACGTCGCCCACGAGCTGCGCACCCCGGTCGCGGTCCTGCAGGCCGGTCACGAGGCCCTGCTCGACGGGATCACCGAGCCAACCCCGGAGCAGCTGGCGTCGCTGCGCGACGAGGTGCTGCGGCTGGCCCGCATGGTCGGCGACCTGCAGACCCTGGCCGCCGCCGACGCCGCCGCCCTGCACCTGACGCGGCGTCCCTGCGACCTGGCCGGCCTGGCCGGCGCCGCGGCCGACAGCCTGGCCGGCCAGTTCGAGGCGGCCGGGATCCTGCTGGAGCGACGGCTGACCGCGGTCGGCATCGACGCCGACCCTCGCTGGCTGCACCAGGTCATCACGAACCTGCTCACCAACGCGCTGAAGTTCACCCCCGCGGGCGGCCGTGTCACCCTCGCGGCCGGGCCCAGCGGGGCCAGGGAAGCCGTGCTGACGGTCACCGATACCGGTACGGGCATCCCCGCCGACGAACTGCCCCGCATCTTCGACCGGTTCTGGCGTGGCCGTCAGGCCGCCCAGGTCTCGGGCAGCGGCATCGGCCTGGCCGTCGCCGCCGAACTGGCCCGGGCCCACCACGGCCAGCTCACCGCCAGCAGCCAGCCCGGCCAGGGCACCGTGCTGAGCCTGACCCTGCCCCGCACCTGACGCCGGCTACCGTCCGCCGTCCGCTGACCGGGCCGCCGCCACCGTCCGGGCCGCCGCCACCGTCCGGGCCAGCGGGATCCCCGCCACCACCCCGAGCAGCAGGGCCGCGGCCAGCCAGCTCATGGTGACCGCCAGCGCGTGCCCGGAAACGGCCGGCCCGTCGCCTCCCCGGCCGTCGGCCAGGGTCAGGAACAGGCTGCCGAACGTCGCCACCCCGATCGCCTGCCCGAGCTGGATCGTCGTGGTGAGCAGCCCGCTCGCGTCCGCCGCGTGCCGCAGCGGCACCCGGACCAGGGCGTGGGTGACCAGCGGGCTGAAGCCGAGCGCCAGCGCCGCGCCGGTGACGATCAGTCCTACTTGCAGCAGAACCCCGCCCGGGCCCCCCGAGCGCAGGACGGACGCCACGGCCAGGTAGCCGCCCACCGCGACCAGGCAGCCCAGCGGGGCCAGCAGGTGATGCCAGGCGGCCGGCAGCCGCCGCCAGAAGTACCCGCACGCCCCGAACACCAGCGCGCACGGCGCGAAGGTCAGGCCCGCCCGCAGCGCGCTGTCACCCAGCCCGGCCTGCAGATGCAGCGCGAAGCTGAACAGGAAGCCGCCGTAGGTGATCATCAGCACGGCCACCGCGGCCAGGCCCGGCACCAGGCCGGGCGCGCGCAGCACGGCCAGGTTCAGCAGCGGATCGCCGCCCCGGTCCGCGATCCGCCGCTCGACCCCGACGAACACCGCGGACAGCACGAGCCCGGCAGCGATGCACGCGAACACCCACGACGGCCAGTTCTCCTGGTGACCCAGCATCAGCGGCAGCACGACGAGGAACACCGCGGGCACCGCGACGGCCAGCCCGGCCAGGTCCAGCCGCCGGCCCGAAGTCCCGCGACCTGGCACGTCGCGCGGTACCGCCCGCGGCACCAGGGCCAGCACGGCCAGCCCGATCGGCACGTTGACCAGGAACACCGGCCGCCACGCCTCGCCGAACAGGTTCGCGGTCACCAGCACTCCGCCGATCACCTGCCCGGCCACGAACCCGGAGGACAGCACGGCCGTGTACGCGCTCAGCGCCCGGGCCCGGGCCGCGCCGTCGAAGCGCACCTGGATGACGCTCATGATCTGCGGCATCATCGCGGCCGCCCCGGCTCCCTGGGCGAACCTGGCCGCGATCAGCACCCCGATGCCGGGCGCGATCCCGCAGATCAGCGAGGCCGTGGTGAACAAGGCGACCCCGGCCATGAACGTCCGCCTGCGCCCGTACAGGTCACCCATCCGCGCGCCGGTGATCAGCAGCATCGCGTAGCTCACGGTGTAGCCGGCCACGACGAGCTGGAGCTCGGCTCCGGTCGCGTGCAGCGACCGCCCGATCGTGGGCATCGCGACGTTGACGACCGTGACGTCAAGCAGCGCCATGAACTGCCCGGCCAGGAGCACGATCAGCATGAGCCAGCGCCCCCGCGCGGCGGTGGCCGGATCCCGCACCAGTGGATCAGTTGTGGTGGTCATGAATCCAGATTGCGCCCGGGGCCGCCACCATACCGAGAGCCTGCTGATCCTGGTGTTACCACTACCCGGCTATCACAGCCGACCGGCTAGAGTCGGCAGCACGAAGGCAACAGCACTCAGCGGGAGGCAGCGTGGCGGGCTCGTATGTGACCGTCGGATCCGGGGATCACCATGTCCTGGCCGTGCACGGCTGGTTCGGCTCGGCCCGCGGCTGGGGCTCGCTGCCCGAGTTCCTCGATGGGTCGGCTTACACGTACGTCTTCATGAACCTGCGCGGCTACGGCGATCGCCAGGACGTGGCCGGTGAGTTCACGGTGGACGAGGTGGCCGCCGACGCGCTCGCCGTCGCCGACGACCTCGGCTGGGACCGGTTCTCGGTCGTCGGGCACTCGATGGGCGGGAAGTTCGCCTACCGGGTGCAGTTGGAGGCGCCGGACCGGGTACGCAGGCTGGTGGCCCTCAACCCAGTGCCGGCCGGCGCGGTGCCGTTCGACGACGAGGGCTGGGCGCTGTTCTCCGGCGCGCCCAAGGACCCAGCAAACCGGGCCGCGATCATCGACTTCACCACCGGGAACAAGCTGACCAAGGTCTTCATCAACCAGGTGGTGCAGCACTCACTGGACAACTCCACGGTCGAGGCGTTCGCCGGCTACCTGCAAGCCTGGGCCAAGTCGGACTTCACCGCCCAGACCAAGGTGGACACCGCCACGCCGGTCAAGGTGATCGTGGGCGTCAACGACCCGGCGCTGTCTGCCGACGTCATGGAGCAGACCTGGCTGGTTACGTTTCCAAACGCCGAGATGACCATCCTGCCCGACGCCGGCCACTACCCGATGTTCGAAGCCCCGGTGTCGCTCGCGACATCGATCGAGGGGTTCCTGGGGCGGGATTGACGGCAACGGCCCGAACCATGAGGTCGGCCCGGCCGGACACCGAGGTCGTCTTCGATCCGGCCACCTACACCGAGGGCGTGCCCTTCGACGCCCTGGCCCGGCTCCGCCACGCGGCCCCCGTCGCCTGGGTGGCCGAGATCCCGGTCCTGGGCTGGCCGGAAGGCCCCGGGTTCTGGCTCGTGCTCAGGCACGCCGACGTCGAATCGGTGCTGAAGCGGCCCTCGCTGTTCTCCTCCGCGCTCGGCGCGACGCAGATCCGGGACCCGGCCACGCCGCAGGCGCTCGGCTACGTCCGGCGGATGATGCTCAACATGGACCCCCCGGAGCACGCCCGGCTGCGGCGCCTGCTGAGCCGCTCGTTCACCCCGCGGGCGATCGCGAAGCTGGAGGACCGCATCCGCGGGCACGCGCAGGCCATCTGCGGGCGGGTCTTCGCCGGTCCCCGTGGTATCAGCGACTTCGCCAAGGACATGGCCGCGGACCTGCCCCTGCTCACCCTGGCCGACGTGCTCGGCGTGCCGGAGCAGGACCGCTGGCTGCTGTTCGACTGGTCCAACCGGGTCATCGGCTACCAGGATCCCGACTACGCCTCGTCCGCCGAGTTCGACCCGGTGGAGGGCACGCCGATGGCCAGGGAAGCGCTCGCGGTGCGCCCGGCCCCCGATAACCGCGGCCAGATGCCCGACCCGCGCACCCGCGAGGGCATGCCTGACCTGTACGCGTACGCCCACCTGCTGGCGGAGGAGAAACGGCGCCGCCCCGGGGACGACGTGATGTCGATCCTGCTGGCCCAGGCGGACGAGGACGGCGGCCACGTGTCGGTGGCCGAGTTCGAGAACATGTTCTGGCTGTTCGCGGTGGCCGGGAACGAGACGCTGCGCAACGGCCTGCCCGGCGGGTGCATCGCGCTGATCGAGCACGCAGCGGCCCAACGGGACCTGCGCGCCGATCCGGGCCTGATGCCTTCGGCGGTCGAGGAGATGCTGCGCTGGTGGACGCCGGTCATGACCTTCCGCCGCACCGCGGCCGCCGACTGCGAGATCGGCGCGCAGCCCATCCGCGCCGGCGACAAGGTGGTGGTCTCCTTCACCTCAGCCAACCGCGATCCCGATGTATTCAAAGACCCCGATGGCTTCGACATCCGCCGCTACCCGAACCCGCATCTGGTGTTCGGCCACGGCCCGCACTTCTGCCTGGGCGCGCACCTGGCCCGGATCCAGATGAGCGCGCTGTTCTCGGAGGTCCTGGCCCGCACATCGTCTCTCACTTACGCGGGCCAGCCGTCCTACCTGCGGTCCAACTTCCAGCGCGGCGTGAAGCGGCTCCCGGTCGCCTGGACCGCGTAACTCGCCTCGTCGGCGTGGTCACTTTGGTTGTGCCCTGTCAGCTCAGCCGCAGCAGGCAGCCGCATCCACCGGAATCACTAAGAAAACACAATCGAATGCGAGCCTGCGCCAGCCCGGAAATGTCAGTGGTACCGGTTAGAGCCGAATCAGACATCAGCCCCTACGCATACCGGCCCGGGAGGTGAGACCGGCGTCATGAGCACCGCGATCGTTCCGGCGAACATGGATGAGGCGCTGAAGATGCTGGAGTCCGCCGCCGGGTTCCTGGCCGACGTGCCCGCCGCGGATCTTCCGGCCGAGGTGCTGGCGGAGGGGCGTGCTGGTCCCCGCGGTGCTCTTCGTGGTGTTCGGCTTCCAGGTCGGCGCGCTGGTGCTGGCCGGGCGGGGACCCGGCGCGGCGGCGGCGGCGGCGGCCGGGGGTGCTGGGACGAAGCCGGACAGGGAAACCACGGCCCGTTCTGATTGATTGGTTTTTCTGGCCGGAGTGGGCTGGCAGGCAGATCAGGGCGACCAGGCAGCCCGCGAC
>Ga0208324_1001183_pt1 | contig 10287 bp, 7 predicted proteins | sample Sb_taG_2_FD_187707 | JGI IMG/M metagenome (GOLD analysis project Ga0208324, IMG submission 187707) | Peat soil microbial communities from Weissenstadt, Germany - Sb_50d_5_LS metaG (SPAdes) (version 2) | ecosystem: Environmental > Terrestrial > Soil > Wetlands > Peat | place: Germany: Weissenstadt... | reverse complement strand
GAACATTCCATGGATATTATTTACGCTCTTCGCTGAAAGCCCCTCCTGCTGCATGTGGCTATAGAACGCCTGCACGCGTTGCGGAGTGAGTTTCTGTAACTGCACATACCCTAGAGCTGGAATAATGTGGTTGTTAAGGTACATCCTATATCCTTTATAGGTGCCAATACGTATTGCAGGTTTATGAACTTCTTCTAACCATTGCTCTAGAAACTGCTTTACTGTCTGTTGTGGCCCTGTTGCCAGGATACCTTGCTTTAGTTCATTCAAGGCTATTCGTAGCTTTTCCTGTACCTCTTTGCGCGTCTTGCCGTAGAATATCTTACGCTTGCGGTTCTCAAGCGTGATGCTTGCAACCCAACGCCCGTCTTTACGCTGGTAAATAGTGCCTTCACCATGTCCACGATTTGCCATAGTGTCTTCCCTTTCTATTCATATATGTATATCGGCAAACCTGCAACAAGCAGTCTGTATTTACATTCTTTCTTATAGTTTTGTGAAAAGCCAGTTTAGGAACATATGTACTAGTCATTACGGAAACAATTTCTCATTCCCTGACAGAGACCAAACGCTTCACTTCACCCGAGAGATCAGGCACCTCAACCCCCAATGCCTTACACAAGTCGATGGCATACTGTGTCGCGGTAAGCACCTCGAAGGAACCCTGTAAGGTCACGAAGGAAGACCAGGCTTCAATGCTTTGCTCAAGCTTGACAATGCCTCTGGTATATTCCGCGAGGGGTCGGTAGTCCAGTGCCTCACCAATCTTCATGAGCCTGTAGGAATCCCAGCAGTTCATCTTGTCGCACCAGGCCTGACCGGATGGATCAAAGCGAACCGAACGCGCATGTGGATGATGAGGACAACGCTTCTTGCCTGGGGCATATGGGCTTGCCCGAGCTTTTCCAGTAGATGCATCGTTGGCATGAAGAGCACTATCACTTTCACTTTGCTCAACCCGTAGCGTTGCCTGTGAATGTTGGAGGTCAGATTGATTACGCTGATTACGATTGATTACGCCATCATCGTAATCAACCTGGTGAGATTGAGCGCCTTGTATGTCTTCTTTCTCAGTGAGCAGATCTCCTGCTTCTGGTAGGTACTGTATAGAAGAGCCTGCCGGTGAAGGATTAGGTTCATATGTCTGAGACCAGTATGCTGAAACACTTTCATGTGCGTAATCAGTGTAATCACCGTAATCAGTATCATCCCACGGGATGCGCAACGAGCTTTTTTAACTGAACAAGAAAGGCGAAAAACTGGCGAAGGGCCGAAGAAATGTGACTCCTTGTAAGAAAGTACTATCTGTAGTGATTTTCGCACAAGGAGGACACCAACCAGTATGGCGCATTCCCATGTCAGCTTTCAAGTAGACCCCGCATCCGTTCCTTCCATCCCATCATGGATGGAGGAAGTAGCAGCAGTCGCTCACATTCTTACTCAGACCGGGATCATCTCGGCTCTCGAAGACCACGTGCAATTTGCCCGTGCCCGCTTTGGCACATATGACACGATCGATTTTGTCATCGTGCTGTTCAGCTATGCTCTCAGTGGGGAACCCACGATTGCGGCCTTTTATGATCGTCTTGCTCCTTTTACGCACGATTTTCTGGCGCTGTTTCATCGCCATCAACTCCCCTCACGTTCCGCCCTTTCCCGCTTTCTCGCTGCTCTGGATGAGAAAACGGTCGAGGCGTTGCGCACGCAGTTTCTCCAGGATCTGTTGGAGCGAGCAATCCCCTTTCCCAGCCTCGGCGGATTGTGGGATCGTCTCGACCAGCAGTATGTGGTAGTGGATGTGGATGGAACCAGGCAAGTGGCTCGCCAACGTGCCCTTCCTCACCTCCCAACGCTGCCTGAGCCGCATCGTCGTTTTGCTCAGGTCGCTGCATCTGGCTACACAGGCCGCAAACGCGGAGAAGTGGTACGGACGCGCACCACGCTCCTTCAAGCACATACCCATCAATGGCTCGGCACGTTTGGGGGATCCGGCAATGGGGACATTCGCGAAGAGTTACGGCATGCTTGCCTGGTGGCAGCCACCTATGCGACCAAGCATCAGCTTCAAGCCTCCCAGATCCTGATCCGCTTAGATGGCGCGTATGGCGATACAGCAGTGCTGAGCGATGTTCTGAAGATGGGTTTAGGCCTGATTGTGCGGAGTCGTGACTATGCCCTTCTGGGGCGTCCAGAAGTGCTGGCGGTGCTTTCGCGCTCTCCATCGGTTCGTTGTACCCATCCAGAAAGCGGGGCAATCCGTGACCTGTATGATTGTCCATCGATTCGTCTGTTGCCGGCAGGACCGTGTGTTCGACTGCTCATCGCTACCCATCCGGCGACGGATGATCCTCCTAAAATCGGACAAAAGCGCAACGGCATGGTGTACGAACTCTTTGTCAGCACATTGCTTGCCCCTGCGGTGACGGCCAAAGATCTGCTTGATCTGTATCTCCATCGTGGATCCTTTGAAACCATCTTAGCGGATGAAGACCTGGAGCAAGATCCTGACCGATGGTGCTCGCATACCCCTTGTGGACAGGAATTTTGGCAAATCATCTCGCAATGGGTCTGGAATCTTCGCTTGGAGCTCGGACAAACCTGCTCTCCCACCCCACTTCGCACCACTGCCTTTGCTTCCGCGAGCGAACCCGCACCAACGAGCGGACCCGCGTCGACCAACGAAGCTCCCTCAGCCATCGGACCCGCACCAACAAGCGGGCCAACGTTGGCCAACGAACCGGGCTATGGCTCACCTCAATGGGCACGACCATCCTTTACCGGAGGGTTTCCCGGATCCGCTTTTCTTCCCCAACTGGATGGGACGCTGCTTTGCCCAGCCGGGCGTGTGCTCACCCTGGTAGAACGAAGACCTGAACGTGCTGGCTCGGTGCGTGTGTCGTATGCGGCACGTCTGGATGATTGTCGTCTCTGCCAGATCCGTGGGCAGTGTCAAAAACAGCGCACCTTCAAAGCCCGGCGGGTCAGTGCGGTGTATTGGCCTCTTTCATCCCACCCTCTTTCTGTCCTGGAATCCCACCCCTGGCCTCCTCATCCCCCCGCCTGTTCCCCAGTTCTTTGGCGTGATTGGCCTCGCTGCCACATCAGGCGTCAGTGGATGAACGTCGTGCGCTCCCAAACGGTCTCTGTGACGAGAGGGACTGCCCCCCCGTCAGATCCGTCTCAGGAGCTCACCTCGCACATGTTCACCCGCTCAGAACGTGCTCATTGGCGCCTCTCATGGGAGCAACGGCTCTCGCGCAATGCCCGTCCAGCCTCTTCGCCCCCGGTGACGATCACGCTTCATGGTCTGCCCGCTGCTTTTGCCCAGAGCTATGGGTTTGAACTCCGCAATGCTTCCTAAAGAGGAACGGATGCCCATTCCTTGATTGCTCCTCGATGGTGTTCTACCGAGCAATCTCCTCTTTATCGATATACATCTATGTGCACTCCACTCGCTCTTTTTATCGCTCGCTTGCTTCTAACTCGTTGCGCATCCCGTGGGCACTGAGACTCTCGGAAAGCTCAGCAATTTACACGAGGAATAGTACATCGGGTCTGTGGCGCAATGGAACAGAAAAGTGGTTTAGGGGAAAACGTTAAAAGATAGAGAAGATGTATATTTGGCCTAACATGCGCGAGCGCGTCATCAGGTACAAAGTAGCTCATAGGCCTATCAGGCCTTATTAGGAGTGATACGTTTCCAATGCCACAATTTATGACGCAACTTCTTCTGCTCTATCAAGTATCCCTTCGTGATGATTGCTGGTCTCCTTTTTTTTCAATTGAGGAGCGCTCGATCCGCGTACCAGCAACTGCCCTTTCAGTATGACCTGACGAGTGGGGCGACCGGGATCAGCGATGCGCTGCAGGAGGAGTTCCGCCGCCGTCTTGCCAATCTCGTAGGTTGGCTGGGCAATCAAAGTTAAAGATGGTTGAACCAGAGAGGACCAGGTGGTTTCGTCAAAGGTAACCAGAGCGATATCATCAGGAATGACAAGGTTGCGCTCTCGAATTGCTCGCAAGGCACCCTCTGCAATTAAACTATTCGCTGTGAAGAGTGCATCAGGTGGCTCGGCCAAATCGAGCATTTTCAATGTCGCTGTATATCCTGCATCAATCTTCGGGGGAACATACTTCATGTAATCCGATTTTGGAGCTAGACCATGAGCACGCAACGCCTTTTCATAGCCCACCTGCCGTTCTAAACCGGTGCTCATCTCACTACAGAGAGCGCCAATCCGTCTATAATCCTGCTCAATAAGATGCGTGATGAGGCGATACGCTGCATCGACGTTATCAAGCAGTACGGCATCAACATCGCCATTCGAAATGGAGCGATCAATAACGACGATGGGAAAGGAGAGGTTCGAGTCAGCGAAGTTGGCAATTGTCTGTCGCGTTGGCGACATAATTGCTCCGGCGACAGCGGTATCATGCATCAGATTGAGGTAGATCGCCTCTTTCTCAGGATTCTCATCCGTATTGCACAGCAGTACGCTGAATCCCTGCTCATATGCGGTGTCCTCGACTGCACGACTGATTGCAGTGAAGAATGGGTTGCTAATATCGGAGACAATCAAGCCAATCGTGCTGGACTGTTGGGAACGCAAGCTCCGCGCAACCAGATTCGGCCGGTACCCTAATCGTTCTACGGTTGCCATCACCCGCTCGCGCACTTCAGGCCGGACATGCAGACCATTGGAGAGCACACGTGATACTGTGGCGGTTGATACCCCTGCAGCTTCTGCGACATCTTTGATGCTGGCCATTCGAACACTCACTTCCTCTGAAAACAAAATATTGTAAACGATTTACTATAATTATAGCATGTGTACGCTAAAAATGCTAGAGTTATTGCAAACGATTTTACGAAGATCAGCGCTTACAATCAAAAGTACTGGAGACTCTATCCGCATCAACACCCGTAGAGGCTGGCATGCTACCTGTTCCTCGACAAGCCAGGCGTGCCCAGACAGGGCTACACAGCCTGGTAGTGGCTTAGCTTGATCTATTCGGGCATATCTCCATCTTGGCCTCGATGCACCACCATTTTTCAGAGCAACGAAACGAGCCTACATTGCATGAAATTTTAGCAACGAGCATATTTCATACCAAAAACCCTTGACAATTCTATTGTAATCGTTTACAATTGAAACAATGAATATGTTCCTTTCCTCTAAGGAATTGAGCAGTTCACACGAGCCGTTGACGAAGATGCAACATCATCACCCAGAATTGGTGAGGTCATACCATGAAGCACATTCTTTGCCTTGGTGAAGTACTCATCGATCTCATCCCGAGTACACAGCTACATCTGGGAGAGACTTGTTACACCCCCTTTCCAGGTGGAGCAATAGCAAATGTTTCAGTCGCTATTGCACGACTTGGCGGTTCTTCGAGATTTATTGGTGGCGTATCAGATGACGAATTTGGGCAGCTTCTGGTACAGGTCCTCGCTGAAAATCACGTTGATACCCAGTACATTCGTACCATCAAGAATGCCCCTACTGCGATAGCGCTCGTCACATTATTTGCTGCAGGGCAAAGACACTTTACCTTCTTTCGTCATAATACTGCCGATAGTCAATTCCAGGCTGGTGATTTACATTGGAATGCCTGGCACGATGCAGCGGTCTGTCATGTAGGAGGCGTCTTACTCTCCACCGAGCCTGCCCGAACCGCTACACTTGCGGCAATGGAGTATACCCGCCATGTGGGGTCTATCGTCTCGGTGGACGTGAACGTTCGCCCGGCGTTATGGGCATCCCACGCTGATATCCATGACACGCTGGCTAAAGCAGTCGAGCGCACAGACATTCTCAAGTTGAGCGCCGAAGAGGCAGCATTCGTCAGTGAACAGGGCAATCTCCCAAGGCATCCTCATGATAGGGCCTGGCTCACCACATTGGGAAAAGCACTTCTTGAGAGAGGACCACGCCTGGTGATCATTACCTTAGGCGCCGAGGGAGCGCTCTTGTTAACTGCCAACAACCGGGTCGAAGTACCTGCGCGACCTGTCCGCCCCATTGACACGACGGGAGCCGGTGATGCATTTATGGGGGCTGTCTTATGTAAGTTAGTGCAGCAAGGATGCGCTAGACCCTCTGATCTTTTCGCTCTCTCAGAAAACGACCTAAGTAACCTTGGCACTTTTGCAGCGTTTGTGGCTGGGCTGAGCGTTACCAGTTATGGAGGTATTTCATCCTTCCCCTTCATCTACGAAATCAACGATTTCTCCAGCAATCAAGAACGAGGAAAGGAGCAAGCTGGCGATATGCAGGGATAGCACCCCACATGGTTGGCAGAACTCCCATCGTGAATCTCAAGAAATCACCGAATCTTCATTTCTCTTATTTCGTCTCCGTAGAGTCTCCCTGTATGTACGAGTCTCTCTCCTGTTGAAGACTCGTATGTCTCCTCTTGCTCTTGCATGCGCTGCAGTTGGCGCATGCACCTTGCCTACAACGAAAAGGAGTACGTCCGGTATGTCTCGATTTTTCAAAACGCCGTTTACACTTTCTACTGTCGCAGCAATCGCCCTTGTAGGTCTCATTATTGGAGTCCTGGCCGGTCGCCTATTCGCCCCTACCTCGACGAGTGCAAATGCGAACGCCCCAGCCTCTGGAGATCGGATAGATGTCATCGTCAAGGCGACTGACTCGCAGTTCTGGCAGGCAATGCTCGCTGGCTCCCAGGCTGCAGGGAAAGACTGGGGAGTCAAGGTTGGACTCTTTGGCGCCACTTCAGAGGCGGATGTCTCCGCCCAGGTAGCCCTGGTTGAGAATTCGATGTCTCGCGGTGTCAATGCGATTGTTCTTGCTCCCTCTTCCTCACAGGCGCTCAATAATGTGATCGATCGGGCACGCAGTCAGGGCATCAAGGTGATCACCGTCGACACAAAGGTCACCACCACCAGCGATGGATTTATTGGAACCGATAACAGCAAAGCGGGTGCGCAAGCTGCTGACCGGCTCGGCGCACTCCTGCAAAAGAAAGGTGTCACCTCAGGGCAGATCCTCATTGAATCTTCTGTCGCCGGTGTCCAGACAATTGTCGACCGGGATACAGGGTTTATCAATGAGTTGAAAACGAGCTTTCCAGGTCTGCAGATTGTGGCCCATCGCTACAACAACAATGATACGCCGACCGCTCTTTCACAAGTGAATGATGCGATCTCCGCCAATCCTGGCCTCGTTGGAATTTATGCCGATAATAATGTGTCGGCTGACGGTGTGGCACAGGCCATTCAGGGGAATAAGGCTCAGAGCCGCATTGTCGCGGTAGGGTTCGATTCTGATCCCCAGGAGATCAGCGCCTTGAAGAATGGCACGCTGCAAGCCATCGTGGTTCAGAATCCCTACTTCTTTGGCTACCAGGGTGTTGTTGCAGCTGCGATGAGCGCTCAGGGACGATTTGCCCCGCCAAGCCTGGATCCAGGAGCGGTTCTGGTAGACCTCAGTAATATGAATACCCCTGCAGTGCAGAAGTTGCTGAATCCACCAACAACGAAGGGAGGAGCATAAGATGGCCATCTCGACGACTGCCACACCGCTCGTCCAATTGAGCCACGTGTCTAAGTCATTTGGCCCGGTTCAGGTGCTCAAAGATGTTTCACTTGAGATGATTCCAGGCGAGGTTCTCTGCCTGGCGGGAGAAAATGGTGCGGGGAAGTCCACGCTCATCAAGATCTTGACGGGAGCCATCTCCCGTGATAGCGGCGAGTACCACATCGGCGGACAGGATGTGGGCTCTCCAAGCCCTGCCCAGGCACGAGAACTCGGCGTAGGTGTCGTCTATCAGGAGTTGAGCCTCTTGCGCGAGGTCTCCGTCGAGGAAAACCTGCTCATGGGGCGACTACCAGCAAAAGGCGGTATTGTCAACAAACGGGAATTGCGCGCCCGTGCGACGAAGATGCTTGAGCGTGTTGGTTTGAACAAAGTCGATCCCGGCGCGCTTATCTCAGATCTGCCCGTCGCCACCCGCCAGATGGTGGAAATTGCCAAGGTGCTGGGAGCCGACGCCCGTATCGTGATTTTTGATGAGCCGACAACAGCTCTTTCGGAAAAGGATGCACAGCACCTGCTACAACTCATCAATCGACTCAAGAAGGAGGAGGGAGTGGCTGTCCTGTATGTGACGCATCGTCTCGAAGAGATCTTCGAAATCGGCGACTGCATCACCGTGTTACGTGATGGGCAATTCATTACGACAGCTCCCACCAGTGAATTCACGCACGATACGTTGATACGCTCAATGGTGGGAAGGCAGATCGAGGCGCTCTACCCAAAAAGAGCACACAAGCAGTTCGGGAAAACCTTACTGTCGGTCCAGGGCCTTAGACTGCCGGGAAGTCCTTTTAACATCAACCTGGAGGTTCACGCGGGAGAGATAGTAGGGCTAGGGGGATTGGTGGGAGCAGGTCGCACGGAAACGGTGCGCGCCATTTTCGGGGCAGATCCAATGGTTGCAGGAACCGTGCTTGTCGATGGCAAGCGCTTGCACCCGGGATCTCCAGAGCAAGCCGTGAAAGCTGGGCTGGGGTTACTGACTGAAGACCGCAAAGAGCTAGGGCTGCTAGCAGTTCTCTCAATCAGGGAGAACGTCACGATTGCAGATTTGTCTGCCATCACGCGTCTAGGTGTCATCTCCAGAAAACAAGAGGCATCCCTGGTCAATACCCTGGTACCCCGCCTGCGCTTAAAGTATCACACCATTGAGCAACCCATTTCATCGCTCTCCGGTGGGAATCAGCAGAAAGTCTTGTTGAGTCGCTGGTTGGCCACGAAGGCGAAGGTTTTACTGCTGGACGAGCCGACCAAGGGCGTTGATGTGGGTGCCAAGGCTGATATCTATACGATCATTGGTGATCTGGCAGCTCAGGGACTGGGAATCGTCGTCGTATCATCGTACCTACCGGAGTTACTTGGCATTTGCGATCGTGTCATCGTCCTGCACGACTTCGGGGTTACCGGTGAACTTCCGGTTGAAGAAGCGACTGAAGAAGAGGTACTGCGTCTGGCCAGCAGCGCACCCGTTTCTATGAATGCATAACAGAACAGAGAGGAGATTTCTCATGGCAACTACTTCTAATGCTCCACAGCCTGCAGCAACGGCGCAGGTAGCAGGAGAGGAACAACGGAGACCAATCAGCCTGGGGCGTGAAAGCGGCAGTGTATTAGTACTCTTGATCTTTGTCGCAGCGCTGATCTTAACGACCAACGATTTTCTTACTATTACGAACCTGGACAACCTTGTCAATCAAGTAGCAGTGTTCGCGATCCTCTCGGTTGGAGAGTTATTCGTGATCCTGACTGGCGGTATTGACCTGTCTGTCGGCTCCATTCTAGGCCTGAGCGGAGGCGTAACAGCTCTGATTTTAGCGAGCGGCGTTTCCATTCCCGTGGCCATCCTGGTGGGACTGGGCGTAGGGTTGGCCGTTGGACTGATCAATGGTCTGCTTGTGACACAACTGAAGCTGCCTCCATTCATCGCCACATTAGGCATGCTCGGAGTCGCACGTGGGCTGGTCCTCCTGCTCACAGGGGCCAAAACCATCGCGCCACTTCCTGATGCCTTCAGCAACCTTGCCAACGGGTACATTCTCGGCCTGCCGAATCTCTTCTGGATTTTGATTATCGTCACAATCATCGCGGCCTTCGTACTCGGGCGGACAATCTTTGGTCGCTACGTTTATGCCGTCGGTTCTAATGCTGAATCGTCGCGCCTTTCAGGAGTGCCAGTGAACTTCGTTCTGCTTGGTGTGTATAGCATCAGTGGTTTGTTGGCTGGCTTCGCGGGCATCTTAACCGCTTCGCGACTTGGTGCAGGTATTCCTACTGCAGGAACCGGGTACGAGTTACAGGCTATTGCCGGTGCAGTCATCGGTGGGGCGAGCCTCTCTGGAGCAAAGGGCCGTGCCATAGGCGCTGTTCTGGGAGCGGTCATCATGGCCCTGCTGGCCAACGGAGGCAATCTGCTTGGCATCGACCCATTCTACCTGCAAATCGCCATTGGCTTACTGATTATCATGGCAGTGTACTTTGATCATTTGCAAGGAGGAACCATCAAATTCCTGCGCTTTGCCAAGTAGGGAAGGAGTAGCTACCCATACTGTTTACCATTGTTTCTCAGAGGCATGATCAGTTGAAGTGCTGGACACGATTGATCGGACAGCATTGAGGCTCCGTTCATAGGAGATCGCTCTCATCTCCTCGCAGTGTGCATACTGTCGGTTCAAGAGCAGCATGCTGGGAGACAAGACGGTGTGCTTCTGCAGAAAAAGGGACA
>Ga0208324_1001179_pt1 | contig 10303 bp, 8 predicted proteins | sample Sb_taG_2_FD_187707 | JGI IMG/M metagenome (GOLD analysis project Ga0208324, IMG submission 187707) | Peat soil microbial communities from Weissenstadt, Germany - Sb_50d_5_LS metaG (SPAdes) (version 2) | ecosystem: Environmental > Terrestrial > Soil > Wetlands > Peat | place: Germany: Weissenstadt... | reverse complement strand
GACAGCCACCAGTAACCGTGGCCAGCCTACGATTGTTTCTTCGGTCTTCCACGGGGCCGAATCGTCGATTCCAGCCCCAATCGCTTGGCCGTGTCCGTGACCCAGTTAGGATCGCCGAAGGGCCGACACATGATTTTGGATTCTCGATTTTGGATTGCGGACTGAAGGAACACGAGTCTCATTGCCGGAAGCGCCTGCGCGGGGAGAGAGCGGAGCGGACGGGGCCACCCACTCTGTGGTACCTGGGAAACGTGGATGGCCCCCAATGTCATGCCAACCAAGTCGTCCCAGCAACCAGCCTCGTTGATGACGCCATGACCCCGGCACGAAAGAAAGGCATTGTAGATCAGGCTGGAAAGCCTGACCTACTTCCTTGCCGGGATAATGGTTTTCCAGCAATTCGACGACGTCTCACTCATGGCCGCGTAAGGTATAGTCCGTTTCTTACCCGCCGATCGCATTGCATCGTAGAGCGGAATTCATTCCGTTTCTTACCCCCCAATAGCATTGCTCGCTCGAACGGGAAGGTACAACGGAATGAATTCCGTTCCACCTGGAAAAACGAGGCGAGCGTGGCGTCTTGAATACAGAGCAAGCACGAGGCCGCATGGCCGGAGCCCGGAGCGACGAGGTACGGTGCGATGGGATCGATCGGGCCCGAGCTACTGGGACGCCTGTTCGACGCCCACGCCGCGGCGCTTCGGCTTTACGCACGCCAGTGGTGTGCGGGGTCTGCTGCGGAAGACGCGGTGCGGGAGGCCTTTCTGAGCCTGGCCCGGCAGTCGGCCGTGCCCGATCAGGTGGCCGCCTGGCTCCATCGCGTGGTCCGCAACGCCGCCATCTCGGCAGCGCGAAGCCGGCACCGCCGGCTCAAGCGCGAGGCGCGGGCCTCCAGCGGAGAGGCCTGGTTCTCCTCGGTGGACGACCAGCTCGACGCTCAGAGTGCCACGCGATTACTGGCCGAGCTCGAGCTCGACTGCCGGGAGGTCATCGTGGCCCGACTCTGGGGCGGGTTGACCTTCGACCAGATCGCCCGGCTGCAAGGCTGTTCCCTCACCACGGCCCATCGTCGTTACCACCACGGCCTGGCCCAACTTCACGAGAGGCTGGAACGACCATGTTCAACCCCGACGAAGACCAAATGAGCCCGCTCGAGGAGAGGATGCGATCATGGGTGCCGTCTCCCGGCGGGCTCGACCGCGACCGGATGCTCTTCGAGGCCGGCCGGGCCAAGGTCCAGGGAACGATCCAGGCCGGGACCAGGGCGAACTTGTGGAAGTTCGCGACGGCGGCCGCGGTCCTGCTGGCGTCGGGGCTGGGAATGGCCTGGCACTACGAACGGAGCCAGCGCCGCGCCCTGGAGCTGACAGTCGCAAGACTGGCTCCGCCTCCACCGGCGCCGTTCGTTTCGACGCCGGAGCTCATGACAGAACGGCGGGAGAAAGAGGCTGCCGTCGATCCCACAAGCTATCTCGCCCTGGTCCGGCAGGTGAATCGGCTGGAGGATGCGGCCAACTTCGAGCCGCACCGAACCGCACCAGAGGCCGTCCCCAAGATCCGGGCAGCCGACCCGCCTCGAGCTGCACCCCTGCGACCCCGCGACTGGGATCGGGTGATCTCGCTCGTTTGTCGAGCAGAGGCAGGAGCTGATCGAAATCCAAATGCCGGATTGCAACTCCATGAGGCAGTGGGCGCGCTTGCTGTGCGTCAAGGCCCGGGTTGAGACTGCCGAGCACGCCTACGACCCAGCCGTCGATACGATCGAAACGGGCATAGCCTTCGGCCGGCACGTCAGCGAGGGGCCGTTCGCGATCAACAACCTTGTGGGAATGTCGATCTGCAGCGTGATGCTCGATCGTGTCGAGGAGCTGATCTCGCAACCTGGAGCTCCCAATCTCTACTGGGCGCTGACCGCTCTCCCGCGGCCGCTGGTGAGCATGCGCGAGGGCCTGGAAACGGAGCAGCGGGTTGGCGAAAACCTGGTCCCCGAGCTGGCCGAGACGGATGAGCCTCATTCCCGCGCGGAGTGGGGCGTCCTGCTCGAGAAGCTTTATAACCGGCTGCGTCACCTGGCGGAGAGGATCACGAGCGATGCGCAGGTCAACGCCAGGCTGAGATCTCAGCTCGATCTCGACCTGGCGTCGTTCAAGAAGGAGAATCTAGCTCCGTCGCAAGAGTACCTGAAGACGATCCACCACATGGACGCTCAGCGGGTGAAGGCGATGTCGGAAGACGAAGTGGTCGCCCGGGCCCTCGTCGGCCAGTACCAGGACATGCGTGACGATCTCTTCAAGCTGGGTTACCTCCCGTGGCGGGACGCGCGGTCCCGGATCAAAGAGACCGAGCAGCGGCTCAAGTCCGTGAAAGCCGGGCCGTTGACGGTCCTCGCCGAGCTTGAGCCCACGATCAGTTGCCTGGAGGCCGAAATGAGGCTCGACCGGCGGGTCGCAGCATTACGGGTCGTGGAGGCAATCCGGTTGTACGCGGCGTCCCATGACGGCAAGCTGCCCGAGGAGTTGAATCAGATGACCGTAGTGCCCGTACCGGAGGATCCTGCCACGGGCAAGCCGTTCGAGTACCGCCGTGACGGGGCCGCTGCGGTGCTTGCCCTGCCGGACGCCGGCATGACGGAGCGGCCGACTCCATCCTATCGGATCAGTATCAGGAAGCGAACCAACGAGTACTACGGCGCTGGATCGGGGCTCCTGACTTCTTGTCCGAGTGGGCAAAACCGGGCTCACAAGCCTGAAGCGCAAGCGAAGGGCGTTCGAAAATGCATATCGTTAAATGCCCTTCGCTTGCGCTTCAGGCTTGTTGCACGCCAATAGCGACGAGCTCGGCCTCCGGGACGCTTCCACTTGATCAGCTTCCGCTTATTTGTGCCGAATTTCCCGGGAACCCGGTTGCCGGCTCCTGGTGTCTGTTGGTTATGATAGCTCAAGCGGAGTCTTTGCCGACTTACCAGCCGAAGCTCCCACGCCAGGGAGACACCGGATGGGGCGGGGAGTTCGTACATCATGGCTGTGAGCGTTCTGCAACGACCGACCCTGGTGCTGAACCGCCACTGGCAGCCCGTTCATGTGGCCACGGTGGCGCGATCGCTGGTATTGCTCTGGAACCACGCCGCCCACGTGGTCGATCCCGACAATTTCCAGCTCTACTCGTGGGCCGACTGGGCAAAGCTGACGCCACAGGATGGAGAGCTGTTCATCCGCACGGTCAGGTTCCGCTTGCGCGTCCCCGAGGTTCTGACCCTGACCCGGCACGATCGGCCGCGCTACAATGCGGTCACGTTCAGCCGTCGCAACCTTTTCAAGCGCGACCATTCCACCTGCCAGTATTGCGGCGGCCGGCCGGGCACGACGGAATTGACCATCGACCACGTCACCCCTCGCTCCCAGGGAGGTCAGACCACCTGGGAGAACTGCGCCCTGGCCTGTGTTGCCTGCAATGCGCGGAAAGCCAACCGAACGCCGGAGCAGGCCAGCATGAAGCTGCGCAGAATTCCGCTCCGCCCAGCCTGGAAGCCTCTGTACGACGCCTCGTCCATCCGCATCGCCTCGTGGTCGCGGTTCCTCAGCGACGCCTACTGGAACGTGCCGCTGGAAGATTCGGATTGAGCCGCCAACGCGGGCTACGACGACGTGAAAATCGCGCCACGGAAAGGCGTGCCGGGCCGAGTCAGGCCGAGCCTCCGCCGCGTGCGTCGTTGCGGCTGCGCAACAATTCTTCGCGAGCGATCAATGTCTCCGGGGGAGCTTCGATGCCGAGCCGGACAACGCCACCCTGAATCTTGACGACCGTCACGACGATCGCATCGCCTATGAATATGCGTTCAGTATCCTTGCGTGACAGGACGAGCATGGTGCGCCTCCTTTGCGCGGAGTCAAGAAGGGAAGACACATTGACGACCAACCTCTAACGGGGTTGCCGTGAGAGAGCATGGAGGAACCTGGATTCCACCGCGGATCCAGGCCGTGCCGGGTCGGAGAGCGGTGAACTGGCGGGCATGGTCAAGCTGACGCGGTCGATTGCCACGTGCATTGCCGGATCCTTGATTTTTGGCCGGGTCCTGGTCCTGGCCGACGTTCGGGCCCTGGTTGCGGACGGCACGGTTCGAATGGTGGCCTGAATGTTGGGGTTGCTCAGGTCGCTTACCAGCGCGGCGCCCCGGGGAGTTCCCAGTCCCGTGACCAGGTCATAGCCAGCAGTTGCGCGGTGGCCGTTCGAGCCGGCGGTTATATCGCGAAAGTCGGCCGAAGAGACCGAGTAGAGCAGGGGGAGGGTCTGGGTGGCGCCGTCCAGGGTTCCCAGGCCGGCAAGGGCTCGGCCCTGGTCAGCGACGGCGATCAGGCCGCCGAACAACTGGGTCGAGAGACTGGTGCCGCCGTAGATCCCCCAGGAGCCCTGGCCGGTCGATGGGTCGGCCACCAGGACAGGAACTCCCGTGTTGGGGTCGGCAACCATCGCGACGTCCGGGGTCGACCGGCGGCCCTTGCGCTGAACTCCTTTCTGGTAGGTGGGCTCGCGCTCGAGCACGCTGTATCCGCCCCCGCTGCCCGACCAGGCTGTTTCGAGCAGGGTGTTGCCCGCGGCGTCGACCCAGAGTGAGGTGCCGCCGACGCCCACGACGTTCGGCGACGAAGCCGGCCACTCGGCGCCATATTTTGCTCCGTTATCTCCGCTGGCCGCCACGAAGGTCACCCCGTTGTGCCCGGCCGGGGTCGTGAAGAACGGGTCATAGTTGGTCTGGCCCCGGAACTCGGGGCCTCCCCAGCTCATCGACACGACCGAGACGCCGCGCAACGTGCGGGCGAGGTTCACCGCGTTCATCAGGTCGCTCGTATTGTCCGAGGCTGCCTCGACGACGATGATCGAGGCCCCCGGCGCCATCACGTGGCTCCATTCGACATCCATCGCCTCTTCCTGGGCCCAGCCAAGGTTTGTCTGTGCTCCGGCCAGATCCACCTGCGCCAATGCCGGATTGGACAGCCCGTACGTGCCATCGAAGGTGTATAACTCGTTGGTGACAAACGGATTGTGGTAAGCGCCGACGATCGCGATCGTCTGCCCGGCTCCGGTGCCCTGGATCGTTTGCCCGCTGGCACTGAACTCGATAGCATTCATTCCATAGGCCTGTCTCACCTGGGCAGGACTCAGCACCGAAAGCAAATTGCGGTCCTCCATTTGCTCGCACCACGCGCGGAAGTTCTTACGAGGTCGTCGGTTCATGGTGCGATTCCCGGATGCTTCTCTTTGACGAGCGTCAACGCCGCCGTGTCGATACTCACAGTATGAACGCAAATCAGCCGACGGTGAGCACAATAATTATAGATTCTCTGCGCGCCATTTACAGAATTTTACAAATAACATTCGTCGCGCACAGCGGCGCCCGGTTCGGTGGTTTGGACTCAACGAACCCTCGCCGCCCTGGCGTCGTTCCAGCCCTTGGCACTTTTCCCCGATCAGCCGACCGTTTTGCGGCGTTTCCAGCGTGGAGCCCGGCCGGATGGGAAACCAAGTTCTCGCTCTTGACCGCGCGGGGGAAAGCGGATAAGCTCCCGGGCGATTGTCCTGTCGCTCGCATCTCGGTGGACAAAGTCCCGCGCTCCGCTTCAGCCCATTTCTCTCGGAGTTGGGCGGGAAAACAGCCTGGTGCCGGTGTTGGTCCTGCCGCGTCGGCAAGGCTGCGTGGCTGGTAGGTCCAGTGTTCGAGCGACGCTCAATCGCGGTTCGGCCAGGGAGGGCTGTCCGCAGCGAAACGCCGGGTCGTACGTTGGGAGGAACCGTGCGAGAGCACGACCAACCCAGACTCCACACGCGGTTATGCTTGTGGTCAGGCCTCATCTTCGCGCTCGCGATCCCTACCGCGACTCGGGCCCAGGACCAGGCGGCCCCGGACGCGCAGGCGGCCGCCGATCCGATCGAGCTGGCCGCGCGGCGCGTCCAGGTCTGGGATACGGCCGGAGAGCGGTGGGCCATTCTCTCGGGCGAGGCTGCCGTGCTCCAGGCCGGCGATGGCCTACGCGCCCGCGCGGCCGTCGTCCGGATCCTCGAGGTTCCGATGGAGAACGCCAAAGGCTACCAGGCCGAAATCTACGCGGAAGGCGAAGTCCGGATCTCGGGACAGGGGGGACCGCCACGACCTCAGGCACGCACCGTGCTGCGGACCCGTAAGCAGGTGCAGCTTCGCGCCTACAAGGACAACGGCTTCACGCAATGGAAAGAGCCTCCGCGCGACCTCTTGATCTTGCGCAGGTCGGGATTCGTGTTGCCGGAACCGGCAACTGCACGGCCGGAACCGGCGGCTGCACGATCGGAACCGGCGATTGCGCGGCCGGAGCCGGCAACTACACAGCCGGAACCGGAGGCTGCTCAGCAGGCGCAGATCCTGGCATCTGCCACACCCCGATCTGCTTCTCAGGTCGAGACGGTAGCCGTCGCGGATTCAGTCCCTTCCTCCGCGGCGGCCGCGGCGGCCGAGACGGCTACCGTGCTGCCGCCGCCGGATCTGCCGCCCCTGGAGCCCGTGCCGCCGCCAATGTCGCCGAGGAAAGATCCTGTGCTCCAGTTGGCCCAGTTCGAGCGCAAGGACCCTGTGGTCACCCAGGTTCCGGGAACAGGCCCGGCGCGGCCTGACGCGCCGGCTGAGGTGCCGCCAACCGCCTCGCCGCCCGCCGACGGAACCGAGCTTCCCAGTGTCGACTTACCACCGATCGAAGGGCGAAATGAAGTCGAAGTCCCCAACCTGGCGAACCCGGAGGACGTGCCGCGATCCCAGCCGTTGCCCGGCACGGGCGACCAGCCCGCTGCCCCGCTCCGACGTGCCGAGCCAGGGCGGGGGCGAAAACCAAAAACCGCCGCTCCCCCTCCGGCCCCCACGGCCCCCATCTTGCCGGGGTCGCGCCGCGTCACCAACATCTTTCCGCGCAGCGGCCGCAAGCCCGATGTCACGTTTCTACCCGAGCAGCCCGACGGCACACGCGTCGTGATCTATCGGGGCGGAATCAACATGGTCACCAAGACCCCGCAGTTCGGCGTCGTGGACATCGAGGCCGAGAGCGCCGTCGTGTGGCGCCACCCCGATCCCAAGAAGGGCGCGGAGGTCTACGGTCCCAACGGCGAGCTGATCGAGAACGCCAACCAGCCGATGGAGGTTTACCTCGAAGGCAACGTGATCTTTCGCCAGGACGAGAACAAGTCCGCCGGCAAGGCCGACCAGCGCACCTATCGCGCGCCGCGGGCCTATTACGATTTCTTGAGGGACCGGTTCGTGGCTCTCAACGGCGAGGTTGACCTCTTCGCGCCGGGCTTCATCTCGCCGATGAAGATGAAGTCGCCGCGGATCGACCAGTTCCACAAGCTGCTGAAACGCCCTGACGGCACCTTGATCATGGATCCAGAGCCCGAGATTCGCACCGAGCGAACCCTCATGACCGGCAGCCGGTTCCCAGACCCGGCCTACAAGATCAACAACCGCACGGTGGACCTGATCCGCCAGTCCAGGCCGCTGGCCGATCCCAACACGGGTAAACAGGTCGGCGATCCCAACGATCCCAATCCGCCCATGGATTTGATCTGGCGGTACGACGCGCGACAGAACTTCTTTTACATGGGGCCAATTCCCGTCTTCTACTGGCCGCGGTTGACGGGCGAAACCGACGACCTCGAGTCCCCGCTCCGCATGATCTCTTTTGGCTACATCAAGTACTTTGGGGAGGAGCTCCTCACGGCCTGGAACGGCTTCAAGGTGATCGGTGTGAAGCGGCCCTACAACGTCGACATCTGGAACCTCGACCTCGACTACCTGAGTGTGCGGACCAAGGACTTCCCGGCGCTGGGCAGCGAGATTGGCTGGTTCGGCCGCGACCTGATCAACGACCTGACCGACCCTTACCACAAGGTTCCGAACCCCAGCCACAGCATCACCTACGACTACTTCGGCTACTTCGACATCTGGGGTCTCAGGGATTTTGGTAACGACGACTTGGGCTCGGGCCCGGCCATCGTCACCCAGGGGCCCGCGGGCGCGGGCAAGAGAGGTTACCAGCGATCGGACGTGCCACCGTTCCAGGATTTCCGCGGCCGGTTCAACATTCGCCACATGCAGCGGTTCCTGCCCGACGACGACGAGCACCACTTCGAGGACCTGCGGTTTCAGCTCGAGATCGCTTACGTCTCCGACCGCCAGTTCCTGGAAGAGTATTACAAGCGGCTCAACGAGACGGGAATGGACCAGGAGACCCTCGGTTACATGCAGTATCAGAAGAACAACTGGTCATGGGACCTCTGGGCCGAGGCCAATCTTCAGACCTTCAACACCGACACCCAGTGGCTTCCCCGGCTCGATTACTACCGCCTGGGCGATTCGCTCTTCAGCAACCTGTTCAACTATTACCAGCACTCGGGCGTCGACTACGCCAACGTGCACACCGACGTGATGGTCAACAACCCGAACCTTTTCGCGTTCATGCCTTACGACCCGATCTCGCACACCAGCGGCCCGTGGTCATCGCTGCGGGCTTACACGAACCACGAGATCGACATGCCGCTGAACATCTACGATGTCGTGCGGGTCATGCCGTACTTGCAAGGCCAGATCGCCGGCTGGAGCAACCAGCTCGGCGGCGGTCCGTTCGGCCAGCAGAGCACCGGGGGAATGGCCCGCTTCTGGGGCGCGGCCGGCGTGCACACCGAGATGACGGCATACAAGCTCTATCCCAACGTCGAGAACGAGATCCTCAACATCCACGGCCTGAACAACAAGATCAGCTTCTGGGGCGACTTCCGCGCGGCGTACGCGAACCACTCGCTCAACTCGATTGCCGTCCAGGACGACCTTGACGACAACGAATACGAGTTCGTCCGCCGCTACTTCGCGATCACGAACTGGACCGGGGGCATCTTGCCCGGTCCTTACGACCCCCAGGCACTGATCCTCCGCCGAGCTCTTTCGCCGATCACCGGCACGACCGACATCCAGTCCACGATCACCATGCTCCAACTCGGGATTCACCAGCGGCTGCAAACCAAGCGCGGTCCCGAAGGCAAGCGGCGAATCATCGACTGGATGACCCTGGACCTCAACGGCACGTACTTCCCGGACGCCCAGCGCGACAACTTCGGCAAGCCTTGGGGTCAAACGATGTATAACTACCAGTGGTTCGTGGGCGACCGGACGAGCATCATCTCCTATGGCTGGTTCGATTTCTGGAACCTGACCGGAAGCGTGCCTCTGAGCAACTACACCGTGGCCGGCTACAACCCCAAGGGTCTCAACGTGATCACCACCGGGGTCTCGCTGAGCCGTCCGCCGCGGGGCAACGTGTTCATTGGTTACACCGTGATCAACACCGGGACGATCAACACGTCGGCCCTGAACGCGTCGATGTCGTACTGGCTCAGCCCGAAATGGTTCGGCACGTTCTCGACGTCGTACGACTTCGGCAATAAAATCCCCCTCGGATCGATGCTCTCGTTCACGCGCATCGGCGCCGACTACTTGACGTCCGTGGGTCTGTCGTACGATCCTCAGCGGTCGGCCACCCAGTTCGCGGTGCAGATCTCACCGCGGCTGTCGCCGAACCTCCGGCTGGGAGGCGCCACGGGGATGAACCAGTTCGATTCACGGTATGCTCCCACCCAGTGAGATCGAGCCTGACCGTGACTCATGAGCAAGGACAGAAGTGCCAGGACCATGATCGATTCGAGCACAGAGAACAGTTCGCGGGAAGGCGAGGCCGCGGTCGCGGCGGGGCAGCCCCGCGGCTTGATCCCCGTTCCGGAATTCGACGAGAACCGCCTTCAGTACCAGTTCGGTGCGGCTCCCGAGCTGACCGCTCGGGCCGATCGCCGCAACATGCGCAGCAAGATGCTCGCGGGAATCCGCGGCCTGAAGCACGCGATTCGAGGCGATTCCAGCTTCTTCGCGCACGGCTACCGCGGGACCTTGATCGCCATCACCGCGGCGCTCCTGGGAGTCAACCAGTGGAGCTGGTGCTTGCTCGTGATCGCCGCCTGCCTTGTCTTGATCGCCGAGCTTGCCCACAGTGCCGTGGACACCTTGGCCCGTGCCATCGGCGACCCCGAACAGCCGCGCCTGCGCATGGCCCGTGAGATCGCCGCCGCCTGCGTCCTCGTCGCCGCCTTCGGCTCCGGCAGCGTCACCGCGATGGTCCTCTCCTGGAAGCTCGCCGAGCTGCTTGGCTGGGTGCGGTAGGGTGCGTGCAACCCACCAAAGAATTTTGATAAATTTGTGTTTCGGTGGGTTTCACCCACCCTCCGGGGAGTGCAGCTTTGCGTG
>Ga0208324_1001173_pt1 | contig 10327 bp, 7 predicted proteins | sample Sb_taG_2_FD_187707 | JGI IMG/M metagenome (GOLD analysis project Ga0208324, IMG submission 187707) | Peat soil microbial communities from Weissenstadt, Germany - Sb_50d_5_LS metaG (SPAdes) (version 2) | ecosystem: Environmental > Terrestrial > Soil > Wetlands > Peat | place: Germany: Weissenstadt... | reverse complement strand
CGGAACCCAGTAGCCGGGGATCAGGTTCAGGCGCCAGCTATCCATGTGGAAGTACATGGCGTTTCTCGGCCGGGGCGCATACGTACCGTTCAGCCGGACGATGTTGTACTCCTGGTCTTCCACCCAGATGCGGCCCAGGAAGCGGCCTTTGCCGGCATCTTTCTTGGGCGTGACGTCGAAAACGAGGCAACGCACGTCGCCCAGGAATTCGCGGCGCACGTACTTGAACCCGTAATGGCCACGGTCGAAGTCCTCGCGATCGGCAAAGATCATCCAGGAGAAGCCCATGGGCTTGTACTCAAACTTGAACAGCTTGCTCACGCCGCCCAGCAGATTCTTCTCGAAGCTTTCGTCCTTGGAAAGATAGTCGCGCCGGTCCACGCTTTGGCCGAGGTCCAACCGGCCGAGGAAGTAGTGGTCCTCACTGGGCACAGGTCCGAGTTTCGGATCTGGCTTCAGATTCTGGAGATAGGTCTCGACCAGCGGCGTCCGGGGTTTCAACATGTCCATGAGCGCATGCTCGCGTAAGATGGCGCGATCCACCACCTGATCCATAGTCGTCGGCGGAGCCCCCGAAGTGACAGCCGACGGCGCGGCCGCGGATTCTCCCGACGCCGGCTTGACCGGCTGCGATGCAACCGGTTGAGCCGTCGGCGCTGGCGTGGTCGCGGATTGCGACGCGGCAGCATTCGCTTGCCCAGGGCTCGCTTGCCCAGCGTTCGTTGACGGCGATTGATCCGTTATCTGTTGCGCCATGGCGCTCAGCGTGATCAACAGGAAAGCAGTAAGCATCCATTTCCAAGTACGCATGACTCTGGTCCTCTCTCTATCTCGTCTCTGCAAAACTTTCAGTACGCTAACTGGAAAACCACATGCACGATTGCCGTGGAATCCACCGCTGAACCCAGGCGCTGCGCCGGCTTGAACCGCATCTGACTGGCAGCGCTCACGGCCGCTTCATCCAACCCATGGCCCAAACCGCGTACCACGCGGTTTACATGCACTTGCCCATTCGCGCCGAACAACACTTCGAGCAGCACTTCTCCCTCCAACTTGAGCCGGCGGGCTTCCGGCGTATAAGCCGGCCTGGGTTTGGAGATGATTTCTACTTCCGTGGTGGCGGGACCACTGTCCGCCTGGGCAACCTTGGCCCCGGCATGAGAAACTTCCTGCGCTCCGAATCCCGCAGTCTGCACCGCGCCGCCTCGATTTCGATTGTCGGCCTGCGCGATCCCGTTTCCGAAACCCGCGCTGGCGATGGTGCCTTTCATGCCTTTCGCTCCGCCCGATCCGTTGCCGTAGCCCGGTCCTTCGGGCAAATCGAATGACCCCAGCTGGGTGGCCGTAAGATGGGCATTGTCCTTGCCTTGTCCCTTGAGACCGTTAGGATCGCCGAATCCTCCCGTCTGCACTTTCTGGATGGGCGCGCTGACGGTGGGGGTGGCCGAGCTGCCAAACGCGCCCGTGTACACGATTCTCGCCGGCATTGCACTGGCCGGCTCTGCTAATTCAGGAGACTTGAACTTAGCTTCGAGCTTAGGAGCCTTTTCTTCCTCCTCTTTCTTCTTGCGGGTGCGAATATCCTTGGGCACAAACAATTTCGCGGTGGGGAAAGCCACCGGCGGCGGCAGCTTGGGAATCACCGCGGGACGCCGAACCTTCGCTTTGGGCTTGGCCGGTTCCGGCTTCAAATCGGGCCTCGGGATCAACTCCGTGACCGTGTATCGCTGCCGCAGCCGCAGCGTGTCCGGAAAGAAGAACCCAGCCCCCAGCAACAACAAAATAAGAAACACTTCGATCCCATAGCTAGTCGCCAGCGTGCGCCAGTCCATGCGCCGCTCCGGCAGAAGACCGAATTCAAGCTTGTCAGGCGTAGGCATCCACACACTCCAAGAGAGAACCCGAGCCGTGGGGAGACTGCGCGCGGGTAGAGCTTCTAACTTACGGGAGACTGGGCGAGGGGTAAACGTGTCTCCGGCACCTGTACTTAAGTAACCGGCAGAAGCCCAAAGCGGAATCCGCCCCAAAACGGCAGAAGCGGGAAGCAGGAACCGGTTGAGACCTTTAGCCACGCGGCGATTCTAGCCTGTGGATACTCGAAACCGCTGTGACGGATGACCCACAGCTGGCTCATGAACCCCCTTTTGAGATGGCGGCTTCAGAGAACTGGAACCGTGCTTTGGGGGCAAAGCGCTTGCAACGCTGTGGTAAACGTCCTGGAATCAATAAAGGCTTTGGCCGCCAAGGGAAACCAACAGAACTTAAAGATACCGTTCCTGGAGGACGGCCCGATGGTGATCAAGATGCCCAGCCACAATGTAGGCCAACGCTTTTACAGTAAAGGAATTCCCGCTGGCAACGCCGCTGCGCGTCCAGGCCTCAGCCGGCAGATTACGAAAAAGGCCCACCGCCGCCCGCCGGATTCCCTGGAACGCCCCGATATGGCTGGCCCAGGAAAACTCGTCGGCCCGCGCAAATATCTTGGTCGTAGCTCGGCAGCGGACTGTCGAAACCACGCGCAAACCAGAAGGCGCGAAACAGGAACACCTGCTCCGAATCGTTAACATGACTCAATACCTGGCGGATGCTCCACTTGTCCGGCGCGTAGCGGTGAAGCGACTTCTCCTCGGAAATACCACGCAGAAACGGAAGGGTTTCGTCCAACTGGATCCCGAGCGCGCCCACCAATGTCGTCGCTCGATACCCGGTCAATATACTTGAAGTAATAAGGCGCAGCCTCGCTGCGTTGCGGAATTTCCATAATCCAAATTGTAACGCGATGTGACCGAGTCAACCCCAGAGGAGTCACCGAACCGAATGGCTACTGGTGCTGCTCCCGCCCTCGATCCAAAGCTGGATGCAAAAACCGAAACTGCGGAAACAGGCGAGGCGCAGCCCTTGACCTTCAAACAGCGCATCGGACGTCTGTTTGTCGAGATTTTTGCAGGACACGAAGAATTTCTCAGGTGGCGCCAGTAGCAACGCCCAGCCACCGAAGAGCGCGTTCGGCTTCCCCCAGGTTTGCCGGCTAATCACAATCCTGTTCCTCCTAGCGCGCCCCTAGGCTGACGTGCCAGAACCAAGCCAGGACGTCCGTGAGCCACGTCTTGGTTTCGTCATCGTTTCCTTAGCAGCTCTTCTTTCATCTGCCTGCCTATCTGTGCGCTCAGGGCCGTGCTGGCGATCTGCTCCAAAGGCACAACGACATTCACGGCGCCGCGGGAAATTGCCTCTTTCGGCATGCCAAACACTATGCAGCTTGCCTCGTCCTGTGCGATGGTGGCGGCTCCAGCTTCCTTCATCTCACCCAGGCCCTGAGCGCCGTCGTCGCCCATGCCGGTCATAATGACGCCAACCGCCGTGGGGCCGGCGGAAATAGCCACCGAGCGAAACAGCACATCCACACTCGGACGATGGCGTGAGACCAGCGGCCCATCGATGACCTGGACGACAAGGCCTTCGCCACTGCGATTGACGAGCATATGCCGGTTGCCCGGAGCAATCAGGGCCTGGCCAGTTTGTAGGCGGTCGCCATCCCGGGCCTCCGCGACTTCTATTCCGCATTCCTTGTTCAAGCGTTCAGCAAAAGCCCTGGTGAAGCCTTCGGGCATGTGCTGCACGATCACGACCGGCGGGCAGTCGATCGGCAGTGCTGCGAGGAAGACACGCAGAGCCTCGGTTCCACCCGTCGATGCACCTGCGGCAATTACACCGTTCGGCGTCCCCTGGTTGCAGGGCTTGCCTTTGCGAGGCAGGATGGCATCGGCCGTCAAGCGAGGCACTGCCGCCAGAGCCGGCCGCGGTCGCGGCCTGACTTGCGCTTGCGATGCACTCCAGACCGCATCCAGAAGGGTGACGGCCGATTCGTGCAGGAACTCGCGCACTCCAACCTTGGGTTTGGTGATGACCTCGACCGCGCCTTCTTCGAGGGCACGCAGGGCGAGCTCGGTGCCGCGAGCAGCCAGACCGGAGCAGACCACAACTGGCGTAGGCATTTCCGCCATGATTTTGCGGATGAATGTCAGGCCATCCATGCGCGGCATTTCCAAGTCCGTGATGACAACATCGGGAGGTTCCTTTTGCATCTTTGCCCATGCAATCAGCGGGTCCGCGGCAGCCTTGACGTTGATCCTGCGATCCGTGCCCAGGATGGCCTGCATCACTTGGCGGACCATCGCCGAATCATCCACGACCAGGACTTGCAGGCTATCTCCATGCATATGTGGCACGCTCTTTACGCCGTCTTCACAGATCCGGTTTGTCCCCTGTCTTTGTGTAAATAGTCGGCTCAAGGCTCCTTAGCTGGGAGGATATGCTGCTCAAGTTCTCGGCGTGTCCCACGAACAAGAGACCGTTGGCTATGAGATGACGGATAAGGGTCGCGATTACCCTTTGCTTGGAAGCCGCGTCAAAATAGATCAGGACATTGCGACAAAAGATGGCGTCGAAGGGACCTTCGACGAGATCGGAGTCCTGGTCCAGGTTCAACCTTCGGAAGTCGACCATCTGCTGGATTTCGACTTTCACTTTGATCTCGCCTTGGCGCTCCCCCATTCCGCGTAACATAAAACAGTGCAGCAAGTCCTTAGGTACCTCCGCCGCCCTCGCGATGGGATAGATTCCCTTCCGTGCCTTTTCCAGCACACGGTTCGAGATGTCCGTGGCCAGAAGTTGCACGTCCCAGCCTTCCGCCGAGGGAAGATGCTTGGCCAGCAACATGGCCACGGTGTACGGTTCTTCCCCTGAAGAGCACCCGGCGCTCCAGATTCGCACTCTCTTGGGGCGCAACCCGTTCTCAGCGTCCGCCTGCCAGCTAGGAAACACTCTCTGCAGCATGAATTCGAACTGCCTGGGCTCGCGGAAGAAGCGGGTTTCATTGGTGGTGATGGCGTCGATCATCCGGGCGCGTTCCTCGTGCTGGTCCGGTCGTGCGACGCATTCGTAGTAGCTTTCCAGAGTAGTAATCTCCAGCGCCCGAAGCCGCCGAAAGAGCCGCCCGCACAACAAAGCCGTTTTTGAGCTTCCCAGCCAGATGCCGGTTTCGGCGTAGATTAGTTTTTGGAACTTCTGGAACAGGGCGGGACTGACCGAGAGGTGGGGTGGTTGCTCAAGGCACGCGTCGCCATGGCGGGGCGCTCCTGAATGCTTGCTTGCAGCAGTTCCAGCGGGCAACACTACGCTCCCGTCTCGAAGTGTTTCTCTTTGGCTGGTGCATCGATGACTGCTTCCGATGGCCCTTCCACGGCAACCGAGTCCGTCACCGCCAGCAATTCGTCGGCGGAGAGCACTTTGTCGATATCAAGAATCAGGCAAAATTTCTTGCCCAGGGCTCCCATGCCGAGCAAGTATTCGGTTTTGACCCGAGTGCCGAAAGGCGGGGTCGCTTCGATTTCGTCAGCGGAAAGATCGATGACCTGGCTCACCGAGTCGGCCAGAACCCCCATGGTCAGCTTCTCGCCCTGGAACATCACTTCGGTGATGATGATGCAGGAGAACTTAGTAGTGCGGCTGGCTGGCAATCCGAACTTCACCGCGAGATCGACCACCGGAACGACTCTGCCTCGCAGGTTGGTCACACCGCGGATCCAGATCGGAGTGTTGGGGACGGTGGTGACGGCCTCGTACTCGACGATCTCGCTCACCTTGACAATGCTGATCGCATATTCCTCCCCCGCCGTTAAGAAGGTAAGGTATTGCACCGTGCTCAGAGGGAGTTGGTTCTTCCCTTGGTTCGACGCTCCCATAATTTCACTCCTCGCATTTCTGCCGTTTGCTTCTTCGAATGCGCCCGGCTTTTTCCCGCCGCCAAGCCGATCGGTCCTGCGGGGCCGGACTGCGTCCACCCTAGAAGGGAGCGAAGTTAGCTTCCTCCGCTGCCTTGCCCTTCACCGGCTGAGTGTGGCTGCGCTGCGCCGAATTGCTCCTGAACGCTGGGTTCAGGGGCATGACTACGCGCTGTTTGCCGTCGTCGCCGCGATTGACGGGTCGTTCTCTTGCTACGCGGAAAAAAGTCATCAACTGCTGCAGTTGCTTGGACTGCGCAGCCAATTCTTCTGCGGTGCTTGAAAGTTCCTCCGCCGATGATGCGTTGCGCTGGGTGACCGTGTCGACTTGGGACATGGCCTTGTTGATCTGCGTCACTCCCCCGGACTGTTCGGTCGACGCCGCGGCAACGTCCTGCACCAAATCAGCAGTCTTCTTGATGGACGGCACCAGATCAGATAACAATTGACCGGATCTCTCCGCTACGCTGACGCTCTTCCCCGCCAGCCCGCCGATTTCCTGCGCCGCTAACTGGCTGCGCTCGGCCAACTTTCGAACCTCGACTGCGACCACCGCAAACCCCCGCCCCTGGTCTCCCGCGCGAGCCGCCTCGATCGCCGCGTTGAGCGCAAGCAGATTTGTCTGGTAGGCGATCTCTTCGATCACCGAGGTCTTGGCAGCAATTTGCTTCATCGCCTCGACCGTCCCTTTGACGGCCTCGCCGCTCTCTTCCGCCGCTATGGCCCCCTTGGCCGCCGCCTGCTCCACTTGCCGGCTGCTGTCAGCGTTTTGCGTAATGGACGCGTTCATCTGTTCCAGGCTGGAACTCATCTCCTCCACCGAAGCCGCTTGTTCACTGGTTCCCTGCGAGAGACTCTGGGAGGAGGCGGAGACCTGCTGGGCTGCCGAAGCCACCGCTGCAGACCCTTCGCGGACGTCCGTGATGATGCGCGACAGCTTGCTGCTCATTTCTTGCATGGCCTGCTGCAACTTGCCCATCTCGTCCTGCGATGTCACCAAGATTTGATCACGTAGATCACCGCTGGCGATGTTCTCGGCCACTTGGACAACGCCAAGCATCGGCGTCAGGATGAGCCGGTTTATCAGTAGATACAGAAGCAGCACGACAAGGCCAGACATGACTGCTCCCCAAGCTGCGACCAGAAACTGCATCCAGTGGAGTTTGCCGGAGATGTCCGTCTCGGGATATGCAACGAGCAGCGTGTATCCCCACTTTTCAAATGGCTTGGTAGTGACCTTCCAGGCGGTGCCGCCGCCGGAGTCCAGCAGGTTCTGGATGTCCTCGTCGCGGACCTGATCGGGCTTGAAAACTATTTTCTTTCCCTGGAGGAGCGTAATGAACCCGCTGTTTAAGACCTTAGCCGAGTTAATGTGCTTGGCTAGCCCGGCGAGGGTCGCGAGCGGCTCCCCGACATACCAGACGCCGATTACCTGACCCGACTTGTTTCGCATCGGCTCATATCCAGTCATGTACGGTGTTCCGAGGATGCCAACCACTCCATAGAACGATCTCTGCTCCTGAATGGCCGCAAATGCAAGCCCCTGCGGGTCCAGGACAGTACCTACCGCTCGCGAGCCGTCGGGTTTAAGCACGTTCGTGGACACGCGAATGTAGCTGTTTCCCTGCTTCACAAAGAGTGTGGCCGTAAGTCCAGTCAACTCTTTGATGCGGTCGACCAGCGCAAAATTTCCAACCTGCGACGAATCGCCCAAGCGCAAGTCGGGGATAACTTCCTCTGCAATCGTTGCCGTCCCTTTGGTCTCGGCCACACCTACGTGTTGTCCCTCTCGGATCAAGACTTTCATGGCCGCGCGAACGCTCTCGGAACTGAGTGTGTCGATAGTGCTCAAATTTTCTAAGACCCGATCAGTTTCGGCCGCGGTCTCGCTGTTAGCCCGCCCCCGTACCTCGGACTCCAACATGCGGGCCGAAACCCCGGCCAATACTGCCATCACGACAACCACCAGGGTGATCGTCGGCAACATGAACTTTGCGACTAGGTTTGTGCGCATCGACTGTTTCCCCCAAGTTCTAAAGTCGCGCGGCAACGGCCGCGCGCGCTTTGCCATTGCCGCTGCGATTGGCGTCCTGTTCTCCTGTTACACGGAAGAAGGTCATCAACTGCTGCAGTTGCTCGGACTGCGCCGCCAATTCCTCCGCGGTGCTTGAAAGTTCTTCCGCAGACGATGCGTTGCGTTGCGTGACGGTGTCGACTTGGGACATGGCCTTGTTGATCTGCGCCACTCCGCCCGACTGTTCGGTAGACGCCGCGGCAACGTCCTGCACCAGTTCGGCGGTCTTCTTTATCGACGGCACCAGGTCAGACAGCAATTGGCCAGATCGTTCGGCTACGCTGACGCTCTTCCCCGCCAGCCCGCCGATTTCCTGCGCCGCTAACTGGCTGCGCTCGGCCAACTTTCGAACCTCGACTGCAACCACCGCAAAACCCCGGCCCTGGTCTCCCGCACGAGCGGCTTCGATTGCCGCGTTGAGCGCAAGCAGATTAGTCTGGTAGGCGATCTCTTCGATCACCGAGGTCTTGGCAGCAATTTGCTTCATGGCTCCGACCGTCTCTTTGACGGCCCCGCCGCTCTCTTCTGCCGCCAAGGCCCCCTTGGCAGCCGCCTGCTCTACTTGCCGGCTATTCTCGGCGTTTTGCGTAATGGACGCATTCATCTGTTCCAGGCTGGAGCTCATCTCCTCCACCGAAGCCGCTTGTTCACTGGTTCCCTGCGAGAGACTCTGGGAGGAAGCGGAAACCTGCTGGGCTGCCGAAGCCACCGCCGCGGACCCTTCGCGGACGTCTCGGATGATGCCCGACAGCTTGCTGCTCATTTCCTGCATGGCTTGCTGCAATTTGCCGGTCTCGGAACGGTTGCTGACGAGGATCTGTTTGGTCAAATCGCCGGCGGCGATACCCTCCGCGTGCTCGACCGCCTGCTGGATAGGGACAGTAATGCTTTTGGTAACGCTCACGGCCGCGAGCGTGGCCAGGATCAGAGTGACGACCAGGAGCAGCAATGCAATCCTGCGCCCGGTGGCGTAAGCTGCCTGACTCTCCATCATACTTTGCTCCATGGCGGCGGTCTGCAGATCGATGAACTTTCCCCACATGGCGCGGTACTTGTCGAGGGCCGGGATCACCTCTTCCCGCAAGGCGGCCAACGCCTGGTCACGTTTCTTGTCGGCCAACAGCTTCTTGGCTTTATTCCTGGCCGAAATATAGGCCTGCCGGTCCTGGGTGACGAGTTCAAACAGTTCTCGCTCCTGGGAAGAGCTGATACCCTTTTCGATTTCCGCGACCTGCCCGCTGATTTGGTGGCTGATTCCCTCGTTTTGCTGGTTCAGCTTCTGCTCGTCCGCGGGGTCGGTGGTCTCGAACAATTGCATGGTGATGCGGGCGTTGGTGATTGAGTTTTCAATGGTCTCGTGCGTCAGTTCGACGGTGTTATAACGCTTCTGCAGCGAGGACGACATCTTGGAGTTCAGACGGCCGAGCCAGTTCAGCCCGAATCCACCCACCGCAATCACGCACAGCAGGATGGCGCCGAAGACAACTCCCAGTCGCGTTCCGATTTTCCGATCTTGCCAAGTTTTCACGGTCCTTCACCTCTCTAATCTGAAATCGAATGGCTGCCTTTTTCTAAGCTTGCTCCTGCAAAGTCGATTGCATCACTCCGCGCAAAAGACTGGGAACGTCGATGATCAAACCCACACGTCCGTTCCCCAGCACGGTAGAACCGGCGATCCCAGGAACCCCTCGAAACGCCTTGCCCAGCGGCTTCACCACCGTCTGCATGCCACCCAGCAATTCGTCCACCGCAATTCCGGCATGGAACTCATTGATCTTGACCACAACGATGTTCTCCCTCTTTGGAGCCTGCCCGGACAAGCTGAACACCCGCCGCAATCTGACGTAGGGAAGGGCGGTTCCGCGCAGACTCAGGATCCCGCTGGCTTCTGAGTTGCGCTGCTCCGCGGGCAATTCCGTACACTCGGTCACATGTTCCAGAGGGACGATAAAAGTTTCAGTGCCGACCCTCACGGAGAACCCTTCAATGATGGCCAGGGTCAGCGGCAAGCGGATGGTAACGGTACTGCCTTTGCCGGCTGTACTGGATATCTCAGCCGTCCCGTGCAAAATGTCGATGTTCCGCCGGACGACATCCAAGCCGACCCCACGACCCGAAAGATCGGTGACTGACTCCGCGGTGGAGAATCCCGCCTGGAACACTAGATCGTAGATGTCCTGGTCACGAATTTCGTCTTTGCTAGACAAGAGTCCAAGGCGTCGGGCTTTGTCGAGGATCCGTGTGCGGTCGAACCCCGCTCCGTCGTCCTGCAGTTTCACAATGATGTTTCCGCCGCTATGTGCTGCAGACAGCCGGATCAGCCCGCAAGAGTTCTTGCCCTGGCTTTCGCGCACGGCCGGCGTTTCGAGACCGTGATCGACCGCATTGCGCAACAAGTGCAGGAGGGGATCTTTCAATTGTTCGAGCACCGTTGTGTCAACCTCGACGTCTCCTCCCACCACTTCCAGAC
>Ga0208324_1001168_pt1 | contig 10356 bp, 6 predicted proteins | sample Sb_taG_2_FD_187707 | JGI IMG/M metagenome (GOLD analysis project Ga0208324, IMG submission 187707) | Peat soil microbial communities from Weissenstadt, Germany - Sb_50d_5_LS metaG (SPAdes) (version 2) | ecosystem: Environmental > Terrestrial > Soil > Wetlands > Peat | place: Germany: Weissenstadt... | reverse complement strand
CCGGTTGAGGCCAAGCTTCAATCTAAACCCTCACCCGGCGGGAGAGGGACAAAATCCCTTCTCCCGCCGGGAGAAGGTGCCGCGCAGCGGCGGATGAGGGGGGTCAACGCCTCGGCCAGTACCACCCCTCACCCGGCCGGACGCCGCCGGAGCCGTGGCTGCCTGCGCGCTGTCGAGCCGCAATTTCCCCTTGCGCTGGGTGGCGTCGGGGCCATGGCACCGGAAGCACTTGTCCGACAAGATCGGCCGGATATCGCGATTGAACCGGACGCGCCGGGGGGCCGAGCGACCGGGGCCTGGGGCCGTCTCCGGCCGGCTGTCGGCGGCGCGGGCCAGATCGGTTCCCAGCACCCGCCCCGGCCCGGGCCATGTTCCCCTGAGCTCGAGGACGCCAGGCAAGAAGTATACTTGGGAGTGAACGTAGTAAACCGTAGCAACTTACTGTACACGATCCGTCCCCGGCGCGGAACAGTTTTTCGGGCACCGGCCGGCGAGAACTCGCCGTCGTAGGAGCGCTGAGGTTGTTCTTGCAGATTCCTTTCGCGTACAGTAAGTGTGCCTTTCTGCCATTGACCAAGGTATTCCAGATCGTTGAGTTACAGTAACGATACCGGAGTCGCGGCGCGATGAGCTCGAGCGTGCAGCATGCCACCGGACAACAATCCTCGTCCTTCTTAGCCCAGCCAGGTTTCCGGCCTCTTTCCCCCTTGCCCGCGGAGTGGCGTTCGCTAGCTCACGCCTTTGTCGGCCAGGTTCGACGGCACTGGTCCGACGAGGCGATGTGCGATGGGACCGGCGCCAGGCTGACCTACGGAGACACCCTGCTGCGCGCCCTCGTGCTGGGACGTTGCCTTTCACGAACGGTCGCGGCCGATTCCTATGTGGGCGTGCTGCTTCCACCCATTGTTCCCGCCGCTGTGGTCAACCTGGCGCTCGTCCTTCAGGGAAAGATCCCGGTCAACCTGAACTACACGGCCGGTCAAGGCATTATCGATTCGTCGATCAAGCAGTGCGGCATCCGCCACGTCATCACCTCGCCCCGAGTGCTCGAGCGGTTCCAGATCGCTCCGGATGCCGGCTTGCTGATGCTGGAAGAGGTAGCCAGTCAGGTTCGATGGAGCGACAAGCTGTCGGGACTGACCCGATCGCGTCTGCTCCGGCTTGGCATGCTGGAGCGGCTGATTCCCGGGTTGGCGGGGCCAGACCTGGACTCGATCGCCACGGTGATCTTCACCTCGGGATCGACGGGGGATCCCAAGGGAGTGGTCCTCTCGCACCGCAACATCCTTTCCAACGTGCTTCAAATCGAAGAGCAGGTGCATCTGCAGCCCGATGAGGTCCTGCTGGGAATTCTGCCTTTCTTCCATTCGTTCGGCAACTGCGTCACCATCTGGACGGCTCTGTCGCTGGGCAAGAAAGTGGTCTACCATCAGAACCCGCTGGACGCGCGAACGATTGGCAAATTATGCCAGCAGCACAAGGTGACGCTGATTGCGGGCACTCCCTCGTTCAGCCGGTTCTACATCAAAAGCTGTCCGGCAGAGCAGTTCAAGACACTCACTCACCTGGTTCTGGGGGCTGAAAAGCTCAAGCCGGAACTGTACCGTGACATCAACAACTGGCTTGGCATCGAGCCGATGGAGGGCTACGGCACGACCGAGCTTTCCCCGGTCGTCGCGGTCAACGTCCCGCGCGCGATGCATCTGGCGGACGGACGCGCGGTGCACGGCAACCGGCCGGGCACCGTGGGGCTTCCCGTTCCCGGAACCATCCTCAAGACCGTCGATCCCGACACCGGCCTTGATCTTCCGTTCGGAGCCGAAGGGGTGGTCGCGGTGCAGGGACCCCAGGTGATGGTCGGCTACCTCAACCAGCCGGAGGCGACGGCCCGGGTGGTCAAGGACGGCTGGTACCTGACAGGCGACCTGGGTTACGTCGACGCGGACGGGTTTCTCAAGATCACCGATCGGCTCAGCCGCTTCTCCAAGATTGCCGGCGAGATGGTTCCTCATGTGGGCGTCGAGTCGGCGATCATGCAGATCACACAGGTCGACGAGCACCATGTGGCCGTCACTGCCGTCCCCGATCCCAAGCATGGCGAGCGGCTCTGCGTGATTTACACCGAGCTGGGCATGTCGGCCGATGAGATCCACAAGGCGCTGATGACCAGTCGCATTCCCAGGCTCTGGATCCCTTCCGTGCGCGATTTTATCCAGGTACCCGAGATTCCCATCACCGGCACGGGAAAGGTTGACCTCCGCCGCCTGCGTGATCTGGCCCAGCGGGAACCCGTTGCTTGAACCCGCCTTGTTCAGGCCCCAACCTTCTAGCCGAGACGATCCGCCACGCCGTCTGTCTGGCGATTGTCCTTGCTCTTGGGGTGCCGGCTCCACGCGAAGGCAGGTCCGTTTCCGTGATGTCAGGGTTTAATTCCTGGGACGATTTCTTAAAATATAGAGTAGTCTTCGAGTTCCGTCAGGGGGTAGGGAAGGATGAATATCGTCCTTCGTGTCATCTCAGGTCCGCACGAGGGCCAGGAATGCCAGATCAATCGAAGCGGCAGTTTCATCGTGGGGCGAGCGTCTCGAGCGGCGTTCCCGATGACCGGGGATCTTGCTCTGTCCCGCGAGCACTTCCAGCTCGAAAACTTTCCACCCCTGTGCCACCTGGTCGACCTTGGAAGCACCAATGGCACCAAAGTCAACGGACTGAGGGTCGAACGGGTCCTGCTCCGCGAGGGTGACCTGGTCGCCGCCGGCGAGAGCTCTTTTGCTGTCCACTACACCGGCAGCGGGGACGACGCCAGCTTGCGGGACACCTGCGCCGGCTGTGGGGTCCAGCTCGAGAACGGTGTGCCCTTCACCTCGACAAAGCCGGAGGAAGTGACATCGGTGCTGACGGCTCCGCGGCCGTTGATCTCCTCCCTGCTCTGCGCGGATTGCGAGGCCAGGCGGAAGCAGTTCCCCGAGACCAGTCCCGACTACCTCATCGAGGAAGTGATCGGCGAGGGGGGCATGGGAACCGTCTACCGGGCATGGCAGATCTCCCGCAACCGGCGGGTCGCGATCAAGATGATCATCGCCAACAGCACGGCCGGCGAGAAAGCCCTGAACTACTTCCACCGTGAGATCCGCGCCCTGCGCGACATGCTCATGCCCGGCGGCAAGTGCCACCCGAGCATCGTCGAGTTCTACGAGCTGTTCCAGATCGAGGGCCACTTCCAGCTCGTGATGGAGTACGTGGACGGCAAGAACGCGCTCGATTGGGTCCGGGCGCTCAAGCAGCCCATGCCGATTGCTACCGCCGCGCTGATCGGCCAGGACTTGCTCTCAGCCTTGCACTTCGCGCATAGCAAGGGTTACGTCCATCGCGACATCAAGCCTTCGAACTTGCTGGTGATGGGCCCGGTCCACCGACCGCGTGTCAAGCTTTCCGATTTCGGCCTGGCCAAGAGCATGGTGAACAGCAGCGTCTTCACGAACCTGACCCGTCAGGGCGAGGTCGGCGGCTCGATCGGCTTCCTCTCCCCCGAGCACATCCGCCAGTTCGGCGAGGTCAGGGAACCGGCCGACATTTACTGCGCGGGAGCCACGTTGTTCTACCTGCTTACCGAGAAATACCCCTATCTTGGCTTTGATCCCGCGCGGCCTGACTCTTACGAGATGATCCTCGATCATCCTCCGGTCCCGCTGCGGGCCTACCGGCCCGATGCACCGGAAGGACTGGAGCAGATCTTGCTCAAAGCTCTCAGGAAGCGGCCGCACTCCCGCTGGAAGTCGGCCGAGTCCATGTGGCAAGCCCTCCGCGCGTTCCTGGTGCCAGGCCAGTCCTGATCCGCGGGTCCCCACCGGATGACTGCCCGAATCGGATGTTCGGTCTCGTTTTGGCGACGGGGGACTTGTAAGATAAAGATTCCATGAGAGTTCGGGTCGTGATGGAAAAGCTGGACTCCGTCGAGAGGGAGCCGTCTTGCAGCGCCTGGAAACGGTGGCGATCGTGGGCGTGGGGCTGATCGGGGGCTCCATCGGGCTGGCGCTCCGTTCGCGTGGTCTGGCCGCGCGAGTCGTCGGCGTGGGCCGCGATCTGAAGACGCTCCAGGAGGCGCAGGATCGAGGGATTATCGACCAGGCCACGACCGACCTGGAAGCAGGTGTTGCCGAGGCCGAGGTCGTGGTGGTCTGTACCCCGGTCAGCCGGATACCGCACGACGTGCGCCGGGCCGCCCAGGCCGTACCGGCAGGGGCCCTTGTGACCGACGCCGGCAGCACCAAGCGGCAGATCGTCGAGGCGATCGAATCGCAGCTTGCCGCGTCCGAAGTCTTCGTCGGAGCGCATCCGATCGCCGGTTCCGAACGCGCGGGGGCGGCCCATGCCCGCGCTGGGCTCTTGCACGACCGCGTCTGTGTGCTGACACCCACCCCGCGGACGTCGGCCGCTCGTCTGCAACGGGCCCGCGACTTCTGGGGTGGACTGGGCTGTCGCATGCTCGAGATGAGCCCGGCCGAGCATGACGAGGTACTGGCCTACACGAGCCACCTCCCACACGCGTTGGCCGCGGCGCTCGCCTTGTCCGTGCCCGCCGAATGGCTGGCCCTGGCAGCCGGGGCATACCGCGACGGCACCCGCGTCGCGGCTGCCGACGGCGGCCTCTGGACCGCCATCTTCCGCGACAATCGAGGCCCGCTCCTCAAGGCCCTGGGTACGCTGGAGGAACGGGTGGCCGCCTTCAAGTATGCTGTGATGACCGATGACGAGGTCGCGATTCGCCAATGGTGGGACCAGGCGCGACACCGCCGGCGTCTCTTCGAAGCCCGACAACCCAGCGCAAACCAGGACGATTGACTAACTGACACCGTTTTCCAACGACCCTTGACGACCCGCCCAACTGCTCTGCTACGCCTTGGAAATCCATCCCCCTGGCGGGCCATTGAAAATCCTTGATGAATCTGAACATTGCTCCTTGAACCATGATGGCTAAGCATGCTTTGGCACCTTGAAATTCATCCTGCCCCGGGTTATCCCGACCTGGTTGGAAAGCGATTGTCGGTCGAGGCGGCTGAGTCCGGGATTCCGGGCCCCTGGACGATCGCGGCCAGTCGCGGCTTTCTGGTCGAAGGGACACTCCGCCAGGAAGACATCGATCGCGCGGCCCGGCAGGTGCTGGCCGATCCGGTGGTCGAGTCGTTCCAGATCCATCCCGTTCCGTCGCCCGCCGTGGCGGACCGGTCGGTCGTCCACGTACTGCCCAGGCCCGGTGTGACCGATCCCGAAGCCGAAAGCGCGCATGCGCTGCTGTGCGAGCTTGGCTTCGCCGTGGAGGGAGTGCGAACCATCCGCAGCTACAGGATCGACGGGCCGGCCGAACAATTGCCGCGCTTGATCCAGCGCGTGCTGGCCAATGAGGCGGTCGAGCAGTCCGCCCTTGGCTCCTTGCCGTTCGATCATCTGGGCCAGGGGCAGCATTACGAGTTTCGGCTGATCACCGTGCCGCTCCGCGCGATGGATGTCCAGGCACTCCTGGAGGTGAGCAGGTCGGGACAGCTCGCGCTCAACCTGGCCGAGATGCGGACCATCCAGCGGCACTTCACCGGGCTCGACCGCGACCCGACCGACTGTGAGCTGGAAACCCTGGCCCAGACCTGGAGCGAGCACTGCTCGCACAAGACGTTGAAGGGCAAGATCGAGTTCGAGGGGCGGATGATCGACAACCTCCTCAAGCAGACCATCTTCGCCGCGACCAAGGAGCTGGGGCTCGACTGGCTGGTCAGCGTCTTCACCGACAACGCTGGTGTCGTTCGCTTCGACGACGAGCACGACGTCTGCTTCAAGGTCGAGACGCATAACCACCCCTCGGCGATCGACCCCTATGGTGGGTCAAACACGGGAATCGGCGGAGTGATTCGCGACGCCCTGGGCACGGGCCTGGGGTCCAAGCCCATCTGCAACACCGACGTCTTCTGCGTGGCCCCTCCCGACCTGCCGGCCGACCGGCTTCCCGCCGGCGTGCTCCATCCCAAGCGCGTGCTCAAGGGGGTCGTGGCCGGTGTTCGCGACTACGGCAACCGGATGGGCATTCCCACGGTGAACGGGGCGCTCGCGGTCGACCCGGGCTACCTGGCCAACCCCCTGGTATTCTGCGGCACCGTGGGCGTGCTGCCCCGGGGCAAATCTTTCAAGAAAGTTGAGCCGGGCGACCGGATCATCGCCATCGGTGGACGGACCGGGCGCGACGGAATCCACGGGGCCACCTTCAGCTCGGCCGAGCTGACCGGCCAGAGCGAGTCGATCTCCGGCGGCGCCGTGCAGATCGGCAACGCGATCACCGAGAAGATGGTCCTGGACGTCATCCTCCAGGCGCGTGACCGCGGGCTCTTGCACGCGATCACCGACTGCGGCGCGGGCGGGTTCAGCTCGGCCGTCGGCGAGATGGGGGCCGAGCTCGGCGCCGTCGTGGACCTCGAGCGCGCTCCGCTCAAGTACCAGGGGCTCTCTTACACCGAGATCTGGATCTCCGAGGCCCAGGAGCGGATGGTGCTGGCGGTGCCCCCGGAGTCCTGGCCCGCACTCAGCGCGCTCTGCGCGGCGGAGCAGGTCGAGGCGACCGAGCTGGGCGAGTTCGTGGCAACCGGCAGGCTCATCCTGCGCTATCACGGCCAGGTCGTGGCCGATCTGGCGATGGAGTTCTTGCACGAAGGGCAGCCCCCGGTCGTCCGGCAGGCCAGCTTCACACCCCCGCCTCAGGATGCCCTGGAGCTGCCCCCGCGCGGCGATCTGACGGCCGACCTGCTGGCCCTGCTGGGACACTGGGACGTTTGCAGCAAGGAGTGGATCGTCCGCCAGTATGACCATGAGGTCCAGGGCCGGACCGTCATCAAGCCGCTGGTCGGCCGGTACGACGACGGGCCGGGAGACGCCGCCGTCATCTTGCCGGTCCGCGGCTCGTTCCGCGGCCTGGCCGTCGCGTGCGGCATCAACCCGCGGTATGGCCGGCTCGACCCCTTCGCCATGGCGGCCTGCGTCATCGACGAGGCCGTCCGCAACTGTGTCGCCGTGGGAGCCCATCCCCGGCGAATCGCTCTACTGGACAACTTCTGCTGGGGCAGCACCGAGCGCCCGGAAACTCTCGGATCGCTCGTGCTCGCCGCCCAGGCCTGCCACGACCTGGCGCTTGCCTACCGGACGCCGTTCATCTCGGGCAAGGACAGTCTCAACAACGAATACGCCCACGAGGGAAAGAGCCTGGCCATACCTGCAACGCTGCTGATCAGCGCGATCGGCCAGGTGCCCGACGTCCGCCGTTGCGTCACCATGGACTTCAAGGAGCCGGGAAATCTCGTGGTGCTGGTCGGCATTACCCGTCACGAGCTGGGAGGCTCGCTCTGGGCGGCGATGCAAGGGCAAGAGGGAGGCAATGTGCCCGGCGTCGACCCCGATCTCGGTCAGAGGGTGTTCCGGGCCGTCTACCTGGCGATCAGCCACGGGCTGGTCCGGAGCTGCCACGACTTGAGCGATGGCGGATTGGCCGTGGCCCTGGCCGAGATGGCCATGGCAGGCGGCCTGGGGGCGGACATCTCACTCCGCGACGTCCCGTGCGAGGACGACGCCGCGCTCGACCTCGTGCTCCTGTTCTCCGAGTCACCCAGCCGGTTCCTGCTCGAGGTTCCTGCCCAGCATCACGCCGCCCTGGCTGACCTGATGGGCAACTTGCCGTGGGGCCGCCTGGGCGAGGTCGGTTCCAGCCCACCTGGACCAGGAACCGCGCCCCCGCGGCTGGCCGTCACCGGGCTCGATGGATCGGTAGTGATCGAAGCCCCGATAGGCGATCTGAAAGCAGCCTGGCAGCAGCCCCTGCGCTGGTGAAAAAGGCGAATTGCGGGAAAGCCAGGTCGTGTTCCGGCACCCTCTTATCATGGCTGATCCGAGAAGCTAACACATAATCGAAAGGGAATTTCTTATGGTAAAATTTGTCACGTTCGTGGATGGGTCTAACCTGGATGGAGTGTTGAAGCACCTGAACTTGCGCGTCGACGATTACGGGGCGTTTTATCGTCACGTGTTCGAGCAGAGTGTTCATTACTGGGGCCGCACCTTCGCGGAAGGCGCCAACTGGCCGACCGCACAGCACTCGCGAATTTACTGGTACGTCGTGGGCAAGATGGACGAGTGGGACCTGAACGATCCCAAGGCCGAGACCCGCCTGCGAGCCCGGTTCGAGATGAACCCGAGGCTGCGCGACGCCTACATCGAGGACGTCAGCCGCAGGTCGCCTGACCTGCCCGCCGACCGCCGGATCGAGGAAGCGTGGAACCTTTGTTTCGGTGAGACCCGCGACTGGTACGACAACAAGCGCCGGGCGCTCGAACGGAAGAAGCGGTTTTACCACGGGGTCCAGTCGGCGACCGACTTCGTCGAGATCCGCCAGGAGGGCCACTGGAAGGTCGACTTACTGCACCACACCGTCAACGAGAAGGGACTGGACACGAGCCTGGCGGTCGACATGGTGGCGCTGCAGGACACCTACGACATCGCACTGCTCATATCCGGCGACGCCGACGGCATCCCCGGCATCAACTACGTCAAGGGACGGTCCAAGCACGTCGGCGTGGCCGAGTTTCGTCGCGGTTCCCCGGCTGACTTCCCCGCCAAGGGCACGTCGTCGCGGCTCAAGATCGCGGCCGATTTCGTGGTTCAGGTTTACGAGTCCGAGCTGATCCGTCGCAACCTGGCCTACCGCGCCGAGGCCGATTACCAGGCGGGCTTCAACCCCGGCGACGGCGGGTTCTGATCATTCGATGGAGTGGGTGAAGCCCACCGATGCATTTTCTTGTTACTCATTGATTGGTGGGTTTGCCCACCCCAGGTTGAGCCCACCATGAGCACGATCGCCACCCCCCGCGTGCTTGTTTTGCGTGCCCCCGGAACGAACTGCGACGAGGAGACGGCGGCTGCCTGGGAGCTTGCCGGGGCCCGTGCCGAGACCTGGCATGTGGGCCGCCTGCTCGAGGCACCCCAGGCGCTTGATGGTTTCCAGATCCTGACCATTCCGGGCGGTTTCTCCTATGGCGACGACCTGGGCGCTGGCCGGATCCTGGCCACCCGGCTGGGTCACGCCCTGGGCGACGCCCTGCGGCGATTCCACGACTGCGGCGGCCTGATTGCGGGCATCTGCAACGGCTTCCAGGTTCTGGTCCGGTGCGGCCTCTTGCCTGGCGGATCGTTCCCTGGGGCGGCGACGCTCGCCCACAACGATTCAGGACGCTTTGAAGCGCGCTGGATCCGGCTCTTGCCCCGGCCCGGTCTCTCACCTTTCGTCGCCTTTGCAGAGCCCATCGAGCTGCCCGTCGCTCACGGCGAAGGAAAGTTCCTCACGGCCGATCCCCGGGCATGCCAGGCGCTCGATGAGGCCGGCCAGATCGTGCTGAAGTACGCCGACGAGCACGATCGACCGACCATGAACTACCCGGCCAATCCGAACGGTTCGCTGCTTGCCGCCGCGGGCATCTGCGACTCCTCGGGCCGGATTTTCGGGCTCATGCCGCACCCGGAGCGGTTTGTCGCCGCCATTCATCATCCGCGGTGGACGCGGCAGGACGGCAAGGACACTTCGGAGGAGGGCCAGGGCCTGCGAATCTTCCGCAGCGCGGTCGCGGCCCTGGCCTGAATGAGCGGCGGCGACGCTCAGGTCGTGTAATCCGCATTGAGCCGGACATACTCGGCCGTCAGGTCGCACGTCCAGAAGCGAATCTGGGCGTCCCCTCTGGAGAGCAGCAGGCGAAGGTCGACGTCCCGGTTGGCTCGTAGTGTCGCCGCCAGTGCCGGCGCATGGAAATCGGTCGGGACACCAGCCTGGTAGACGGCAACGCCGTTGATCCAGAGTGACAGCTCCTCTTCCGCGAACGGAACTCCCGCATATCCGGCGGCCGAGACGATCCGGCCCCAGTTGGGATCTGCGCCGTGGATGGCGGTCTTCACCAGGGGGCTGTCGGCGACGGCCCTGGCAATGCTCCGCGCCTCTTCCCGGGTCTCACATCCCTCGACGTCGATCGTGATGAAGTGAGTGGACCCTTCCCCGTCGGCGGCCATCATCCGTGCCAGCGCCTCGCAGGCCGAGCGCACCAGCGCGGCGAATGCCGTCAGATCGTCGCCGCGGAGGAGGGGTTCGGTCGCGGCCGTGCTCGAGAGGATCAAGACCGTGTCATTGGTGCTGGTATGTCCCTCCACGGAGATGCAGTTGAAGCTGTTCTCGACCGCCTCGGAGAGGATCGGCTGAAGGTCATTGGGCCAGACCGGGGCATCGGTGAGCAGAAAGGCGAGCATCGTCGCCATCCGCGGGCCGATCATAGCCGCCCCCTTGGC
>Ga0208324_1001161_pt1 | contig 10391 bp, 9 predicted proteins | sample Sb_taG_2_FD_187707 | JGI IMG/M metagenome (GOLD analysis project Ga0208324, IMG submission 187707) | Peat soil microbial communities from Weissenstadt, Germany - Sb_50d_5_LS metaG (SPAdes) (version 2) | ecosystem: Environmental > Terrestrial > Soil > Wetlands > Peat | place: Germany: Weissenstadt... | reverse complement strand
GCTCATAGGGATTTGGAAAAATTGGTAGAACGGGGACGGTTGAAGGGTACAGGCCAAAGAGCGGCACGGCGCTATGTGTTGGCCTGATGGTGATGAGTGTGGAAGATAAGGTGGTGAAGAAAGTGGTATTGTTTCTGGTAGTATGCTTTTGTGAAGCAAACCAACCGACAATGAGACAGTACAGAATGACTATCTCATTGTCGGTTTTCCAGGGATCACCACTGCGACAAACCAGCTTGTAGCGGGTATTTTCTCGACTGAAGCTGACAGCAAAAGTGACAGCAAAACCAGCACACGACAGCAGATTTTGGCGGACTTCCGTGGACAAAAAAGAGGGATTTTGAGCTTAAAACGGACGTTGGTGGACGTCTATGGATGGGTTATGCCGGTGGAGAGATTCGAACCCTCAACCCCTCACGGGGACTTGTTTTTGAGACAAGCGCGTATACCGTTCCGCCACACCGGCTTGTGTGTTGCATAATATCGCATCACATAGCAGAAGTCAATATGCGGTACTCAAAGATTCGTGTGCTATACCGAATTTCCCGATATTCCTGAACTTTTGATATCGTCTTTCTAATAGTTCATCAACAGGGAGCACTTGAAGTTCAGCAAGATTTTTAAGTAATGCCCTCTTCAGATTGTCTGCCGTGAGGGTATAATTGTGGTGCGCTCCCCCCAAAGGCTCTTGAATAAGATCGTCAATCAGGTCAATCGCTTTCAACTCTTTTGCGCTGATGCGCATCGCTTCTGCTGCCTGTGGAGCGAAAACCTTGTCACGCCACAGAATAGACGCTGATGCTTCTGGCATTGCAACGGTATAGATACTGTTTTCGAGCATCAAGATGCGATCGGCGACGCCTATGGCTAATGCACCGCCACTACCACCCTCGCCAATCACAACCGCAATAATCGGCACTTGCAGGCGCGACATGAGGTACAGGTTTGCCGCGATTGCCTCCGATTGACCGCGTTCCTCGTCTCCCAGTCCGAGGAATGCGCCTGGAGTATCAATCAAACAAATGACAGGAAATCCAAATTTCTCAGCCTGTTGCATTAAACGACCAGCTTTGCGATATCCCTCGGGATGTGGCATGCCCATGTTACGAAATTGCTTCTCCTTCATTTCACGGCCCTTTTGATGACAGACAAGCATAACTTGTGCATCTCCCAATTTCGCGGGTCCCGCAACAATCGCGTGGTCGTCACTAAATGAGCGATCACCGTGCAATTCAAAGAAGTCCTCGCACATCAAATCGATGTAATCTAAAGAATAAGGTCGATCTTTGTGACGTGCTACCTGGACAGTTTCCCATGCAGAGAGATTTCTATAAATCTCTTCAGAGCGCCTGCGCAGTTCACGCTCCGTCTCCTGCAATTGTTTGTATTCGTCAGGCTTCAGGCGGTCACCCTTACGCTGCAGTCCCGTAATCTTCTTTTCAAGCTCTGCGAGCGGCTTTTCAAATTCCAGGTCGTAGGCCATCGCTCTCCCCTATGTGCTGTGCAAACTCTTGTGGACTACGTTTTACAATACCAGGTGTATACAGGTGCATCAACCGTGCCAGAGTTTGTCTCAAATCACGTCGATCCACTACTACATCGATCATGCCATGCTGTAGTACAAACTCTGAATTTATTTCTGGCGGTTTCACGTGCATAAATTGCTCAATAACACGTGGGCCTGTGAAACAGACGAGCGCCCCAGGTTCTGCAAGGATCACATCACCAAGCATCGCGAAGCTAGCTGTCACACCACCTGTTGTAGGGTCAGTTAGGAGACTAAAATATGGGATTCTGGCTTCACCAAGCTTTGCAAGCGCTGCTGAAGTTTTTGCCATTTGCATCAGTGAATACAATCCCTCTTGCATACGCGCACCACCAGAGGCAGAAGCGATCAGAACAGGTATACATTTCTCGATGCCAAACTCGATTGCTCGTGTGATTTTTTCGCCAACAGCAGAGCCCATACTGCCACCAATAAAACGGAAGTCCATAATGGCGAGTGAGAGTGGTAACTTCTCAATCGTTGCATGGCCTACTACCACAGCCTCATTCAGACCAACTTTATTGCTTTCATCTTCAAGCTTGCTCGTGTATGCTTGCACTTCATCTTTCGTGCGACTCACAAAGTTCAGGGGATCGACTGATACAATATTAGCATCTAGCTCAACGAAGCTTTCAGGGTCTACCAGCAATTCAATACGTTCATATGCAGTGAGCTTAAAGTGAAAATTGCAGCGGGTACATACCTTAAGATTTTTTTCCCACTCGCGAACAATCAGAATCTCTTTACATTTTGTACACTTAACCACTAAATTACCTGAAGGTAAACCTGGCTTTGCTGGCGTATTAGAGGATGATGTGGGTGGGTCAGCAGCTTCTTTAGCCATGAATTTACCTCCTTGTCAGTCTTGCGCCAGGAGCGCAGCCACAAAGCTTTGAGGATCAAAAGGAGCTAGATCTTCTACTTTTTCGCCTGTACCGATAAATTTGATGGGAATGCCTAAATCGTCAGCTACAGCGAATGCAAATCCACCTCTGGCGGTGCTATCCAGCTTTGTGACAACTACTCCAGTCAATCCAACATCTTCAGCAAATTTACGCGCTTGTAAAAGAGCATTCTGACCTGTCGTTGCGTCGATGACCATCAATAACTCATGAGGACCATCAGGAAGAAGTTTCTGAATAACCTTGTTGATTTTCTTCAACTCTTCCATTAGATTATACTTTGTTTGGAGTCGACCGGCAGTATCTACGATCAGAACATCGCAACCTCGTGTTCCTGCGGCCTGGATGGCGTCATAGACGACCGCTCCGGGATCAGAGCCTGGATTCTGGCTAATCACAGGTACTTCTATGCGTTCTCCCCAAACTTTTAGCTGATCGATGGCGGCAGCGCGGAAAGTGTCAGCTGCTGCCAGTATGACATTATGCCCCTCTTTTTTTAGACGGTGCGCTATTTTGGCAATGCTGGTAGTCTTACCAGAGCCATTGACTCCTATCACGAGAATAACGGTAAGTGGGGATTGTTTCGCAAAACGTAAGGGGGAAGGTTTACCAAGTAGTGCCACGAGCTCTTCGCGCAATGCTTGTTGTACCTGAGAGCCTGTGCGCATTTGCTCTTCCACTACTCTCTGGTGTAATCGCTCCATGATCCATGAAGATGTGCTTGGACCCACATCAGCGCTTAAGAGAACTTCTTCGAGTTCATCCCATAACTCATCTGTGATGATGTCTTGCTTGAAGGAGTCCCCAAGACGACCAAACAGCTTGCGTGTCCGGCTCAAGCTGTTTTTAAACGGATTTATGCTCTTTTCAGACACAGAATCACCTTCTACGTGCTCCTGGGTATCTTCGGAATCTCTTCTTGGCTCTACTTGTGATTTTTGCCCAAAAAATCGATTGAGCACGTTAGCGTTGACTCCTTAAAGCTGTCCGTTTTGGTTTAGACAAAAATAAAAGACAAAAGGAAAAGGTTCTTCTGCCTTTTGCCTTCTTTCCCTTACAACCCAGTTGACCACAAATCGCTGTAAAGCTTGTGAAATTCCCTGGCGAAAGCGAAAATCGCCAGGGAATGGATCACACTTATTGGCGGCTACTGCGATACGAATGGAGAGATCCATCGCTAATGGGTTCATTAATGATGATATCACCATTGCGGATCTTGATATTGTACAGGCAAGTTGGGTTTGTGCAGACCCATGCTTTGTACTCGATAGAAGCTCCCTGGCTGCCAAAATCCGAAAGCGGAACCAGATCACCTTCACTACATTTGCGACACCGAGGAAATGCATTCTCCACGAAATCGCCTCCTTCCTTCTCTCGAGAGGATAGTATTCGCCTACCTGACCACAGAAACCAAGCGAGGTTTGGCGAAAAAGATAGCCGAGGGGGAGCCTCCGCCACTGCATCCGCATCCCCACAGCAGTATTAGTTTGGCCTACGCCATCGCTATCATACCACAAAATCTTTCCTGTGTCAGCCCACTTTATGAAGAATTTTTCATAATCTACTTCTCAAAAGAGAATCTCAATGCTGACCAGGTATGTAAGAATGTATGCCTGCTTCTGTGCTTAAGCATAACAGGTGGTATTAATTACGTCAACTTTCGAACAGGAGCGACACACCTCCTGCATTCATTTGAAGATATGCATTGATGAAAGGATCAACATCCCCATTCAAGTAGCCCTCGGTGTCGCTCGTCTCAAAGTTTGTCCGATGATCTTTTACAATGTTGTAGGGATGCACTGTCACTGTGCGAATTTGAGTTCCAAAGTCTGCCTGCACATTCTCACCTTTGAGTTTGGCTGCTGCCTCTTCACGCTTCTTCAACTCACGTTCATACAAACGTGCTTTGAGAATTTTCATCGCCACCTCGCGGTTCTGAAGTTGAGAACGTTCATTCTGACAGGTCACTACAATACCTGTTGGAATGTGGCGCATACGCACCGCTGAATCGGTCTTATTAACATGCTGCCCGCCTGCTCCTGTCGAACGGTAGGTATCCACTTCGATATCTTCAGGGCGCACAGTAATCTCAATCGCATTCTCGATATCAGGCATTACCTCGATCTTGGTAAATGATGTATGGCGGCGATGTGCTGCATCAAAAGGTGACAGGCGTATGAGCCGGTGGGTGCCAATCTCTGAACGCAGGTAACCATAAGCATATCGCCCGCTGATTTCAATGGTCGCACTTTTGATGCCTGCTTCTTCACCTTCACTATAATCGTATACCTGTGTACGGAAACGGTGGCGTTCGGCCCAACGTAAGTACATTCGAAACAGCATTTCAGCCCAGTCCTGAGCATCGACACCCCCACTACCTGCGTGTATACTCATAATGGCATCGCGTTCGTCATGTTCGCCGTTGAGCATAAGTGAGAATTGCAACTTCTCGACATCCTGCTCTATAACTTCCAGATCTTGTGCTACTTCTTGCTGCATTCCCTCATCCGGTTCCTCCTCTAACAATCCGGCTAATCCATGCAGGTCATGCAATTTCTCTGCTATACTTTCCCAGGTGGTGACTTCTTCACGTAATGCATTCAATTGTTGCATTTGTGCTTGTGCTTTGCGGTTGTCAGCCCAAAAATCTTCGGCCATACTTTCGGCTTCAAGCTCGCTTATGTCTGTTTTCTTCGACTCCAGGTCAAAGATGCACCATAATTTCATGGACACGCCCCTGAAGGCGTTCGATTTGATTGATTAATTCACTCATGCGGTGCATTGTAGCATGTTTATAGCGCTTTAGCTACTATTATTAACTTTCAATTGGTGTATTGAGTAGCTTCAAATTCAAGTTGGAGGGCATAGCAGAGCGAATACGACATGCTGCGCTTGCTGTAGTGATGAAGGTGTTGATGCTGAACTATTATGGGTCAATATGAATAAAACCATTGCACCAAGTATGAAAAGTAAGCCAATCAAAATAAGAAGAAGCCCGGCAACACGACCTCTAGCTCTTACTTTTTCGGTTTCTTCCAACGAAGCTCCATACTGCTGTTGGTAAGATGTGGTTGTCGTGTTATAGCCTGGATATGATGCTTGTTGTTGTGGGTTATTGGCAGCATTCTGTGGAGCATAATCTGGGTATACTGCTCTGGTTGGTTCTTGACCGCTAGCGGTATTTTGTGAAACCATCCTGTTGGTAGCGTCATTAGCCATCTGCTCCGCAATGCCATAATCATTTGGATGAGAACCCAGGATAAGAGGCTGCTGTTCCATAGGTCTGCCTGGGCTAATGGTTTCTTGTGAGCCAGAGTAAGGTAGATTCACCCTAAAACCTGTGCTTGCCGCAATGGTCGGGCTGTCTGGTTGTGATTGATCTGAGATCAGTTCTGACTCAATAGGTGTGCCACAACGCGGACATGTAATATTGCCTGATGTTAATTGGAAGCCACATTTACCACAGAAAACCATCCAGACTCCTTTCAAGCAGCAGATTTCGAATAAAAGAGTGATTCCTGCTTTTTGTACATCGCCGATGATACTAACACTATACTACCTACCAGCTAAAATTGATAGTAGTGGTGTCAACTGTATCCTGGATTGCAAAACAAACCTGGACACATTCGTTCGCGCCGCCCCTCTCCCTTAGGCTTTCCAAGCGTTCCTTCCGCATTCCAGGAAGCTAGAGGATCAGGTTTTGTCCGCAAGAGCATACGGGCTGGGACGTACTCATGCAAGGACCAACGCTAGCCCCACCACATTGCGTGCGTGCTCATTTGCACGCGGGCCTGGCCTGGATCAGCGGGATTGCCCTCCCCAGGCTACTCCCCTGCGACCTGTAGCCGCAGAGGGCGGGATACGCTCATGTCCCATCTTTCACAGACACTGGAAGTGACCCCTTAGCTTGGCGTGGCTTCCAGTGTCCTTCTCGATAAAACGAACGATGGATATTCACTGAAGCGTTAAAGTCGGCATGCGACTCGTATTTGCACTCGGGACAAGCAAACAGCTTCCCCCATTTCTCGAAGATGCGTTGGTCTCCTCGGTAGGAGAACCTCTCCCCCAAAGCGCCACATCGCGAGCAGTACTGACTGGTTCCGTGTGGATTGACTTCGATCGTGACAACTTGCTGGGCGTACGCTTTGTCACGCGCATGCTCTCTGATCTGGCCGCGCAACATGTTAGCGCGCTTGCGGTTCATGCGACGCGATGTGCTGCCCTTGCCAGCTCTGATTTTGCGCAGATGCTCAAAGAGCAGAAGACAGCCAGGATAACAGGCGCAGACAGTAGCAATGATACGGGCCACCTTGTGAGCCGCGTCTGCATTCTGTCGATGGATATGCCGCCAGAGCTGCCGATTGCTATGTTCCCCTATGACTGGTTTGCCCGAGAGCCACTGTTTCCTGGCAATTCGTTTGAGATGCCGATAGCGGTGAGCGTCGAGCCCATGATCAGTTACGAAGACGGTTTCAGCGATGATCCCTCCTTGACGAACCGTAATCACTGCGAGATTGCGCACATTGAGATCAACCGCCACGGTCACCAAGTCTGGATTTTGCTTGAGCTCCACAACCTTCTTGGCTTCGATCTTCTTGACTTGAGGAATATGCAGTTCTGCCGAACGTGCTCGTAAGACCAAGGTGGGGCTTTGACGCTTCCAATCAGCTTCTTTGAGCCGCTGCATCAGATAACGAGATGAGCAGACAGGGTAGTGCATCCAGGTCCAGCTCTCTCCGGTAAAGACATTGATGCGAACAAAAGCCTCGTGTGTATCGAGGGTCTCAAGATCCAGAGAGATACATCCCTGGTAGAGCGTGGGATGATCCGTGGCTGCGGGAGATCCTGGCTTACCCTTCTTCTTGCCACCCTTTTCCCAGTTCGCACAGTTCGACAGATAGGAGCGGACTTTGCCAATCGCGTCCTTGATGACTGAGCGCCGGTAGGCAAAGGGCATACCTGGAAAGGCCTTTGTGAAATTCCAACCGGCCCTGGGAGAAGGATGGGCTGCCGTTTCGACGGTGGCCGCCTCAGCCCACGTCAAGATGGCGTTGGCCGATATTAGGCCTTCGCGCCATCCCAGGTGCTTCTGACTCTGACACTCACCCGCATAAATGACGGGTGGTTCTTCCTTCATCCAGCCCGCTTGCCCGTAGTCCGTTTGGATGTACGGGTAGAGGCAGTCTGTCCAGAAGCGTTTTCCGCCGAAGCGGATGTTTCCCTGTGCCCCAGGGTACATGCTAATGCCTTTTCCAGAATATTGAGAGCGGCATTGTGATCTCTGTCCAGCACGACACCACAACTCGTACAGATGTGGGTACGTACACTCAAGGACTTCTTGACCATTGCATCACAGGCACTACATTGCTGACTGGTGAACTGCGGTGCTACTGCAATGACAGAAATATTATGCATCAGTCCATAGGCTTTGACCCAGGAGATGAACGTACCCCATCCTGCATCGTGAATACTCTTGGCGAGGTGATGGTTCTTGACCATATTGCGTATCTTCAAGTCTTCAAATGCAATCACATCGTGAGATGAGATAAGCGTGCTTGCCGTTTTGCGGGCAAAGTCTTCACGCTGCCGTTGGACGTGGAGATGCACTCTTGCCAGTTGCTTCCTGGCCTTCTTGCGATTGCTACTCTTCTTTTGTTTCCGAGAGACAGCACGCTGCAAGCGTTTCAATTTCTGTTCCGCTTTGCGGTAGTGGCGAGGATTGTCTACAGTGTTACCCTCAGAGTCCGTATAGTAGGCTTTGAGTCCTACATCAATGCCTACTTGCTTTCCAGTAGGCTGGTGGACGATGGCACGTTCTGCTTTGACTGCGAACTGCACATAGTAGCCGTCAGCACGATGCACAATCCTGACTCGCTTGATCTGTTCTGCAGGGAATGCTGCAATCTTTTGCTTAGGGTTGCCTACCAGTCGCAAGCGTCCAATACCACAGCCATCAGTCAAGGTGATGTGCTTGCCATCAGGTTCTAGCTTCCAACCTGTCTCTTTGTATTCAATGCTCCTATTATCATGTTGGAACCTAGGATAACCCTTCTTGCCTGGCTTGTGGGCTTTGCAGTTGTCATAGAAGCGGGCAATAGCAAACCAGGCACGCTCTGCTGAGGCTTGACGTGCTTGTGAGTTGAGACATGAGGCAAAGGGATAGTCTTTGGCGAGTACAGCGCAATAGCATTGCAAGTCATTCTTGGAGATGCCCCGCTCGTCCATCCACACGCGCAAGCACTTGTTTCGGATGAACTGTCCTATTCTGATGGCTTCATCGAGAGCAGCGTACTGCTTCTTGGAACCGTCTAACTTATACTCAAAGATCAACATTAGTGTTTGCTTTGCCTCTCAATGTACTTCTGAATGGTCTCACTACTCACATTCCCTGCTGTCGAGTAGAATGTGGAACGTGTCCACAAGGAGGGCATTTTCATGAGATACGGAAACTCTTCGCGTAGCGCATGCGATGACCGCCCTTTGATAAGACGCGCAATATCCGTTGGCAAGGTGTAGGGATTGCTACGAACGAAGAGATGCACATGGTCTGGTTGAATGCTTAGGCTTAGGACTTGCCAGTTATGCTCGTTCACAACTTCATTGACAAGCTGTTCTAGCCGTTGCGCAATCTCTCCCCGCACTATCCTACGTCTCCGCTTCGGACACCAGATGATATGGTACACGACGAGGTGTACGGTATGCTGTTCGTGTAGATAATCCATGTAGATAGGATACACCAACAGTACAAACACGTCAAGGGGTTAGCCATTCATCCCCGCTCTCAAGAGACGGGGCTTTCTGGCAGGTTCCTTGTAATTATCATTCACCGGTATCAATCAACTGCATAGCTCTATCATGCGTCAGAATCTTATATTGCAGTTTCATTTCAATAATGCGCTGCACAGATGCATTGATCTGTGCGATCGAGATTTGCCCGCTCATTACCGCCTGGTGTAACCCAAAAATCATATTCTGTGTATCCGCTAGCCCACGAGGACCAAGCAACAGATCCGTTCCAGCCTTTACTGCCAGAACAGCCGCCTCCGCGAGACTGTATTTGTTGCTTATTCCGCCCATCCAGAGCGTATCGCTAATAATGACACCGTTGAAATTGAGTTGTTGGCGTAGTAGTTTCGTCACGACATTGGGTGAGAGTGAAGTCGGCAAAGTGGGGTCTAGTTGTGGATTAAGAATGTGCGTTACCATCACCATTGGCACAATACCCTCATTGATCAAAGTTCGATAGGGCACAAGATCAACTTGATTCAATGTGGCAAGACTACGGTTCATATAAGGCAGCGAAAAATGAGGGTCGATACTGGCGCTGCCCAGACCAGGAAAGTGTTTGAGGCAGCCAATCACCCCTCCATCGGTCAAACCTTTGAGGTAAGCACGCCCCATATTAGTGACCAGTGTAGGATTAGAGCCAAAAGTGCGGTCTGGTAATCCAGGATTGTTGGGATTTGTTAAAACATCAACAATCGGCATAAAATTTACATTCAATCCAAGAGAGGTCAGATCTGTCGCAGCATTGCGCCCGGCAGTATATGCCACCTGTGGGTTCCCTGTTGCGCCGATAGCTGCCTCGGACGGGCGCTCGCCGGTTATGAGGCGCAATTCGTTTACCAACCCACCCTCAAAATCGGTGGTAATAAAGAGTGGAATATGCGCCTGCCCCTGCATCGCTTTATTGAGTCCGGTGAGTTGAGCTCGCGTCTGGGCATTGCCGTTCTTATTCTCAATCAAAACACCACTAACGCGGTTTCCCTGGATCATCTGTACCAGGTCAGAGTTCAGCGTCGCACCATAAAATTCAACAATCACCATTTGCCCGAGTTTTTGATCCAGGCTCATTCCTTGAACTATTCTTTGTGCTAGTTGACTGTCGGTTAGAGGTGTAGGAGTCGGCGAAGGTGTAGGAGATGGTTCTAATGTAATGATAG
>Ga0208324_1001158_pt1 | contig 10416 bp, 9 predicted proteins | sample Sb_taG_2_FD_187707 | JGI IMG/M metagenome (GOLD analysis project Ga0208324, IMG submission 187707) | Peat soil microbial communities from Weissenstadt, Germany - Sb_50d_5_LS metaG (SPAdes) (version 2) | ecosystem: Environmental > Terrestrial > Soil > Wetlands > Peat | place: Germany: Weissenstadt... | reverse complement strand
GGTCGAGGAAGCGGGCAGCCGCCGCCGGGTGCAGAAGGCCCGGAACTCCAGGTCCGGCTCGGCCAGCCGCCGCCGGCGTTCCGCCCGGCCGGACCGCGGGACCTCGATGTCATTGGCGGCGAGAGCATTCATCGTGTCACCGCCGCCGCATTCGCAGCCGCCAGGCCAGCGATCTGGCCCGGCGGCGTGCATCGGGCACCGACGGCCTCAGCCGGCTGCGCGGCAATGCGCGCGCCATGAGCACGGCCATGGGTGACAACCAGGCCGACGGGCATGCGCTCCTCCGGTAGCCCCGGTAGCTGGCCGCCCTCAGCGGCTGAGTTCCGGTGCGTGTCGCTCACACTACGCTCGCATCCCAAAACTAGCAACCTATTTCCAGAATTTGACAGCATGTTCATGGCGGCAAACTGGACCTTCCTGACCAGCCACGCGCCGGCCAGAGGACGGACCGGCACCCCCCCGGCGAGGGCTGAGGCCAGTGCCCACGCCCGTTCCCGCCCGGCCTGCTCCAGCCGCCACGCGGCCCGGCAGACCCGCGCCAGGACCCGCCGCTCCCGCCGGGCCGTCTCGATCTGCTCGCTGATCGTCACCCGCCCATCGCGCCAGCCGCGTTCAGGAAACTGGACGCTGCAGCGGTGCTGACGGGTTCGTCGTTACCGGTACCCCACCCTCGCGCACGCCGCCGCGACCGCGCTCAGCTCGGCGGCCGAGGCCCGGGCGTGGGCCAACGTCGCCGGTACCAAGCTTTCCCGCACCTAGCGGCGTCGTCACCGGGACAGCCCCGCGCACGGAAGGGGGCCCCGGCGTAGCCTTCCGCCATGTCGCTCATCTTCGCGACCCAGCTCACCGCCGTGGCCACCGCGGCGCTCGCCGTGTTCGCGATCGCCACGGCCTGGTACGAGATCCTCGCCGCCGCGGATGAGCTCGTTTACGAAAGTGTGCCGGCCGATGTGGGCTGTGGTCTTGTCGTCCAGGCCCGCGTTCGCGGCGATGGCGGTGAAGATATCGCTCGCACCGCGCCTGGACAGCCGGCCGCCGCGGCGGTTGAGGAACAGCGCCCGCTGCCGGCCGGCATCCGGCGGCGATCTGCCGCCACGAATTGCCGATCGCGGCACCAAGGACGGCGTGACGCAAGATCGATGCAGCTGCGCGCTGACCCCAGCGATGCCTCCCGCAAGCGAATCCCCTGGCTGGCTTTCCCCGGTTGGGCCAGCCCGGGAGCAGCGGGCAGATGCACGCCGCCGGAGCGGGACAATGCCGTAAGAGGCCCTGGGAGGTGAGGCGCATGGACGCGCCGGATGTGTGGGTAGCCAAGGACGACGGCAGCGATATCGTCCGAGCGGCGGCGATTGCCGGTGTCGGCATCGACTACAACGGCAATATCACCGCACGGCTCGGCCACGGCGAAGGGGCAACCGTGACACTGGCTGATCCCGGAAGGCAGCACGGCGACCATCCAGCGGATGACTTTCACCGCCAGCTGGTCCGTATCATTGCCCAGCTGTCCGACGCATCCGGAGCCTTCCTGGTGCGGCCGGTACGTGATGAGGTGCATGGCTGGCAGTGGATCACCGAACCTCTTTGACTTCCTCCCCCGCCTTGCAGGGCGGAGATTCCCGCCTGTGCCGCGTCCCGGCGTGGCTTGGGGTGGGTTCCTGCTTGGCTGCGCTGCGCCGGGACTGCTCCCGGTCTTACCTGCGCTCCGCAGGCCGTCACCGCCAGCCCGGCGGCCCTGGCGACGTTCCTTGATCACCGTCGGGTAGCAGCATTAGCGGACTAGAAACCAACGCGACCGTCGGACGAGCAGCGCCGTAGCGGCTGTCGTAGAGTCGGCGGGATGCCGGTCCGGTTCCTGTCCGACGCCCAGCGGGAGCAGCTGTCGGGGTTCCCCGCGGAGCTGGAACCCGAGTCGTTGGACCGGTTCTTCACGCTGAGCGGGCCCGACCTGGCCGAGGTCCGTCGCCGCCACGGCGACCAGAACCGCCTGGGCTGGTCGTTGCAGCTGTGTGGGCTGCGGATGCTGGGGTTCTGCCCCGACGACGTGACTACCGCTCCGCCATCGGCAGTACGGTTCCTGGCCCGTCAGCTGGGGGTTGATCCAGGTGTGCTGGACGGCTACGGGTCCCGGGCCCAGACCCGCACCGACCACGTGAACCAGGTGAAGGCCCACCTCGGGTTCTGCTCGGCGACAAACGCCGACTTGGAGGACGCCCGGGACTGGCTTGCGGCAGAGGCACTGGTCCAGGACCGCCCGGTCGTGCTGTTCCGCCTGGTTTGTGAGCGACTGCACGAGCTGCGCCTGGTACGTCCCGGGTTGAGCGTGATCGAGCAGTCCCTGGTCGGGGCGGCACGGGAGGCGGCGCGGAAGGAGACGGCGGCCCGGGTGGCCCACCTGGCCACGCCCGAGCGGTGCCGGTCGCTTGACGGGCTCTTGCAGGTCGACCCTGAGCTGGGGGCGGCCCGGGCGACCTGGCTGCGCCGGCTGGCGGTGCAGGCATCGCCGCCAGCGATGCACGACGAGATGGACAAGGTGGTTTTCTTGCGTGGCCTGGGTGCCGGGGAGTGGGACCTGGGGACACTCCCGGCCAAGCGAGTGGCGGCCCTGGCCCGCTGGGCCCAGACGGCATCGAACCAGGCCCTGGCCCAGTCCGCCCCCGAGCGTCGCTACCCGGCACTGCTGGCCTTCGGGGCTGAGCGCCTGGTCGAGGTGACCGACGAGCTGGTGGACCTGTTCGGCAAGCTTCTGGCTGACACCAACGCCAAGGCCCGCCTGCGCCTCGGTGAATACCAGAAGTCGGTGGCGGGGGCAGCCAACGACAAGGTGCTGCTGCTGGCCCAGATCGCCCGGCTGCTGTTGGACCCCGGCCTTCCCGACGAGGAGCGCCTGGGAGCCCTGTTCGACGCGGTGCCCAAGGACCGCCTGGCCGCCGCCCTGGCCGACTGCGAGCGGATCGCCCGTCCGGCCAGCAACTCGCACGTGGACCTGCTGGGTGACCACTACTCCCGGCTGCGGCAGTGCATGCCCCGCTTCTTGGAGGTGCTCACCTTCTGTTCCCATCGCCACGACGACGAGCTGCTGGAGGGGATCGACGTCCTCAAGAAGCTCAACCGGACGAGGCGACGCAACATGCCCCCCGACGCGCCACTGGCCTTCGTCCCCAAGGCCTGGATGCCCTTCGTCCTCTCTGGGGAGGACAAGGTGTCCCGGCGGTTCTGGGAGCTGGCGCTTCTGTGGCGGCTGCGGGACGGCCTGCGCTCGGGGGACGTGTGGGTGCAGGGCTCCCGGCGCTATGCCGACCCGGAGACCTACCTGCTCACTGGCAGCGCCTGGGCCGATCTGCGGGACGACTACTGCCGGGCCGTCGAGCGGCCCCGGGCGGGCAGGGACCGGATCGCCCAGCTGGGCCGGGAGCTCGGCGAGGAGGCGGCATCGTTCGCGTCGATGCTGGGACGAGGCGAGGGACCGGCCCGCCTGGAGGGTGACCGCCTGGTCGTCGGCCGGGACACCAGCGACGACCAGCCGGAGTCGGTGAAGCGGGTCAAGGGCCTGCTGGCCGAGGTGTTCCCCCTGGTGGAGCTGACCGAGGTGCTGATCGCCATGGACGGCGCGACTGGGTTCTCCGAGCGCCTGTTGCATGCCGCGGGAGCCAGCAGCCGGTCCCTGGCCATGCTGGTCCATCTCTACGCCGCCATCTTGGCCCAGGCCACCAACCTCGGGCCGGTGGCGATGGCCCGCTCGTCGGGTCTGTCGTACGATCAGGTGGCCCACGCCACGGCCTGGTACCTGCGTCACGGGACGCTCACCGCCGCCATCGACGACGTCGTGAACTACCACCACCACCTGCCGGCCACCGCTTTGTGGGGGGACGGGACCTTCGCCTCCTCCGACGGGCAGCGCTTCCCGGTCCAGGTGAAGGCGGCCAACGCCGGGGCCCTGCCCCGCTACTTCGGGTTCGGCCGGGGGCTGTCGGTGCTCACCTCGGTGACCGACCACTACGCAACGTTCGGGACCAAGGTGATCCCGGCCAGCGCCCGGGAGGGATTGTTCGCCCTGGACGAGATCTTCGCCCTCCGGGACCGTGACAGCGAGCTGGCCATCGCCGGGCACACCACCGACACCGCCGGGTTCACCGACTTGCTCTTCGGCGTCTACGACGTCGTCGGCCTGGGCTTCTGGCCCCGGATCCGGGACCTGGCCGACCAGCGCCTGTGGCGCCTGGACGACACCGTGCTGCCCGATCTGGTGGAGCCGTTGATGGTCAACCGGGTCAACGTGGAGCTGATCGCCGCCCACTGGGACGACCTGTTGCGCCTGGGAGCCTCGATCCACGAGGGAGCGGTGCTGCCCTCGCTGCTGCTCACCAAGCTGCAGGCCTTCCCCCGCCAGAACGCCCTGGCGAGAGCGCTCCAAGAGCACGGCCGCCTGGTCAAGACCCTGTTCATCCTCCGCTACCTCCAGCGCCCGGAGATGCGCAGGCGCGTCGGGGGCCAGCTGAACAAGGGTGAGAACCTCAACGGGCTACGGGAGACGGTCAACTTCGCCCACGGCGGCGCTATCCGCCACCGCCAGCTCACCGACCAGGTGGCCCAGGCCCTGTGCCCCACCTTGGTCGTGAACTGCATCGCCGCCTTCAACGCCGGGCTCCTCCCTCCGGCCGTGGAAGCGCTGCGGGCCGCCGGGTTCGAGGTCGACGACGCCGACGTCGCCCATGTGGGTCCGACCATCACCGAGCACATCTCGGTCCAGGGTCGCTACTACTACGACCTCGACCGCCCACCGAAGGGCCTCAGGCCGGCCCCGGCGCATCGCCTGGAACCCCAGCCCCCACCGTCCACGGCCAACAGGCGCCCGGCCAGGGCGCAAAGGGATTGAGCGTGGACCCACGACGCTGCTCGTCCGACGGTTGCGTTGGTTTCTAGTCCGCTAATGCTGCTACCCGTACCCCGGCGCCGACCGTACCGCCACCGCGGCCCGAGAAGCCCGTCCGCTTCACCCTCGACCTCGACCAAGCCCACCACGCTTTCCTGAAGCGGTTTGCCGTCGAGAGCGGCGCCGGGGTCGGCGGCGCTCAGGTGCTCCGCGCCCAGGTCCGGTCGCCGAACTCCAGGAAGACCCGGAACTCGCCGACCGGACCCGGGCGCGGATCTGGGCAGCGAAGAGATAGAACCAACGCCAAGGCGCCGGTAACCGCAGGTTCGCCAACGCCGCGAGCAGGCCGGCGAGCAGGCCACCGAGGGCGGTGATGACGGCGGCCAGGCCGAGCAGCGCGCCGCGCCCGAGCGGCAACGCACGGTAGGCCAAGAACAAAACCAGTAGCGAGATGACGGTGACCACGGCCACCATGAGCACGAGCATGAGCATGAGCTCCCTCCGGAGATCCCTAGCCAGATGAGGAGGCATCGAAGGGAAACACCTGGTTAACCCGCCCGGTAGCCGCCGGTCGGAGGTGTGTTCGGATCGTGCCACCTTCAAAGCATGTGTCCCATGCACGAGTTTCGGCGTAATGACCCGGTTGTTACGCGGGCGGTAACGAGTGCGAACGATGTTACGATCATGTTTCGTACAAACGTGCTGGCAGATAGGTAGTTTCCGGAAGCCACTAGCGCCCACCTGCGGATATTAGTAACAAAACTTTACGAGGCAGACTCTTGCAGAGTCTGGCCTGTCTGCGATGATGAGGGCCGACTCCGGAAACCCTAGCCAGAGTCGTAAGAGAGTCCCCGGTAGCCGCCGGGGACTTTCTGCATTCACCGAGAAACAAGACCTCAACCCCCTGATCAGTCTCGATACGGGGGTCGGCCCACAATGGAACGGCCACGGGCGATAGTGAGCGTGCGCCGCCCTCACTCGTCGTCATCGTCGCTGGCGTCGGGATCGCGCAGTTCGCGGATGGCACCGGGGGCCAGGTCGGGGAGGACGAAGCTGTAGGTGCCGTGGACATTCCCAGGTGCCGGCTGACGAACGGGGACAGCCGGGCCATGTCCTCATCGAGCACCAGGTAGCCCTGGGCCTTGAGATGGCGGACGGCGGCGTCCAGGTAGACGGTCGTCCACAGCACGACGCAGTTCAGCACCAGGCCGAGCGCGCCGAGCTGGTTCTCCAGGCCGCGCTCGTAGCGGTGGTACAGCTCGCCCTTGCGGCCATGGCAGATCTTCCGGGCCAGGGCACGGCGTCCTTCTTGCAGGTTGCGGATGCCCTTGATGTCGCGGCGGTAGGTCTCATCGGTGTCGATGTAGCTGAGGATGTGCAGGGTCTTGAAGATCCGCCCGTACATCGCGATCGCCTCGCCGAGCGCGGTGGGGTGACCGTCGCGCTGGAGCATGGTGACCACGTCGTAGGCGCGCACGGTGCCGGTGTAGATGGAGGCGACGACCCGGAGGATGTCCTCCCAGTTCCGGCGGATCTTCGCGGTGTCGATCCTGCCCCGGGCGAAGGTGCTCAGGGGGCCGTAGTCGGCGTCGGCCTTGATCCTCCAGCCCTTCTGATCAGGGAGGTCCGCGAGCGCGGGCCGGTAGGAGATGCCCAGCAGCTCCAAGAGGCCGAAGACGACGTCGGAGTAAGACCCGGTGTCCGATACGACGATCTCGGGGAGCTCGCCGCCGTCCAGGCCGAAGATGACGTCGACCATGTGCAGGGAGTCGCGCACCGTCCCGGACACGATCTTGGCGCCGCGTCCCATACCGTGGTCATTTATGGCGTTCAGCCAGGTCATGCCCCTCTTGGACCCGAAGTACTTTTGGTTGGGCCGGGCGACGCGGCGGGGACCGGGACGACGAACCGCATCCCGTCGACCGCGGCGACCAGGCCGCCGCCCCACGCCTGCGCAAGGGGCAGGTCGGCCTGGCGGGCGACGAGCGGGGCGTTCGCCGCGGCCAGGGTCTCGGGCCGCACGCGACAGCCGCGCCCGCTCCAGCGCGGGAACGCCCTTCTTGGCGACCGGGGTGTACCCGATGTTCATGGCGTGGGCGGCCAGGCACGCGGCGACCGAGATTGGAAGGTCGTCCAGCCGGGACCGGCCGCCGGAGACGGCGGTAAACGACGCCGCGAGTTCGGGCGCCCAGGACATGACCTCGAGGATCACCTCGGGCAGGTCGACGCGCGGGAGCATGGCCGACGTCCGGCTGCGCAGGTCAACGAGCGACGGGGGCTCCTCGATGGCCTTGACGCCCGTCAGGTGGATCTTCCCGTCGGCGTCGATGCTGACCTCGGTGTTGACGGACAGCCGCCCGCCGACTTCCCGGACGCCGGCGAGCTGGGCGCCTTGCTCTACGGCGTGATCAGGACCGGCCGCTGGTGGCGGGGAGTCAAGCCGCCAGAGCCCGAAGCCAGGCGCGCCAGGGAGTGAGGGGCGCCCACGCGGCCGGAGGGCGGAGGCGCCGAAGGGGCACGGCCAGGTGGCCGCCGTTCTCCGAATCACGCAACCGGCCCGGACCGCGGACCCTAAGCTAGGCGGGCGCACGGGCGGCACCGAACGGACCGTGTTAACCGGTGGTGCCCCCCGCGCGCTCATCCCTTCCGCCTGCCAGGTAAGGCCCTGTTCCCTGAATGCAGTGTCACAGGCGGCCTTACGAGCTGAAATAAGGCCACCACGGACACGAGCAGATTACGAGGCGGCGTCAGGTTCGCACCTCACGTGCACCACTGGCCCCATCTCCGCGTCTCCTGACCGGGAGAGCCCGGCCGTCCGTGCCGCACAGGGAGAGGGACCTGCAGTGAACCTCAAGTACACGCCGATAATCGCGCTCGCCATCCTCGCCGCCGGATGCGGCACCACGGCCACGACGACGGCGCGGGCGCCGTCCTTCAGCGCGGCAGCGGCGAACGCGCCGGCTCCCGCGTCCTCGGCCGTCCCGGACGCGGCCACGTCATCGTCGCCCGATCCCTGGCAGGCCTGGTGCTACGGCCAGGGCTTCACCGACCTGCAAACCGCCATCGGCGACGTGAACCCGGTCACGACCGACGCCGCCAACCTGGACTACGCTGCCCTCGCCACCGACGGCGCCACCCTGGAAAAGGACGCCCTGATAGCCGGGGCGAACCCGCCACCGGAATCCGCAGATCAGAGCGCTCCGTACAAGTCGTACCTGGCGTGGCTGTCGGTCGCAGGGGGCGCCTACTCCTATGGCCAGTTCAGCAGGGCCGCCGACGCGGCACGACAGGGGAAGGAGTACAAGCCGGCAGTGCAGGCCGCGAACGACAAGTGCGCGGCGATGGGAGCCTGACACCCGCGCTCGCTGTCCGGATGAGTCGCATAGCTCCATCGCGGCCAAAGGCCGCCGTTCCCGGGTCGGCCTGGCGGGAGCACGGCGGCCGCGGCCCTCGAGGAACAACGGAGCGAAAAGTACCGGCACGCTCTGATCGCTGTGGTCAGTATCGGTATTCGGGCAGGTCAACTGGGCGGGACCGCTACCTGGCTCTCGTCCCACCTGGTATCTCACGTAGCTGCGGGAGGACCCGGACGCCCTGCTGGCCGAACAGGCCCGCGCCCTGGACGCGGCGCTGCGGGACGTGGCAGCGCAGGTCTCGGCCGGGGACTACCGGCACCCAGGTGGACGACCAGGGGCGGCTGCACGTCTCCAGGCTGACCGCCATCCCCGAGCCACCGTCGCTGGCCGACCTGCGCAAGCGGGTGGCGGCGATGCTGCCCCGGGTGGACCTGCCGGAGGTGATCCTGGAGGTGATGGCGTGGGTCCCGGCGTTCACCGCCGCGTTCACCTCGGTGTCCGGCGGCCGGACCTCGCGGCGGCGCAGCGCGTCCCGCAGCGCGATCAGCACGCACAGCTCGTAGGGGATGCGCTCCACCCGGCCGTCGTCTTCGACGACGCCGTCCAGCCATGCCTTCGGCACCACCCCGTCGACCGGCACCTTCTCCCCGGCCGCGTGGAGCCTCTGGTCGCTGTCGGTGCCCGCGTAGCGGGCGAGCAGGTCGATGGCGTCCATCACGGGGCGGTAGGCGCTGTTGTTGCAGCGGAACTCCAGCGCGGCCAGCAGCGGGGCGAGCATCCGCCGGTAGTAGTGCGAGTAGGAGCCGCGCAGCTGGTAGCGGACCCGCTCGGCCACCGCCCGCTCGGTCGCCTTCAGCTCCCTGGCCAGCGCGCTCAGCGTCTTCACCCCGCCCGGCACCACCGGGTACACCTGTGGGTGCCGACAACCTATGCCACTAGGCGATATTCATGAATCACGCCTCCAGCGCGGTCACGGCGCCGGACGCGGAAGTGGTCCAGGCCGGTGACGTCACCTGGCAGCGGGCGAAGCGGCGCGGCCTGGTTCAGGGTGCGGTGCGGCCGGTGCGTGTTGTAGAAGTCCTCGTACTCGCGCAGGACGGTCATCAGGTGCCGCTGATTCCATACCAGGGTCCGGTCCAGCAGCTCACGCCGGCAACTGCCGATCCAGCGTTCCATGATCGAGTTCATTCGCGGCGACTGGACCGCGGAGCGGACGACTCTGGCGCCAGCGGCCTGGAAGACGGCGTCGAACGCGGCGGTGAAGCTGGTGTCCCGGTCATGCAGGACGAACTTCACACTCATCCCCGCATCGTCCAGGTCCATCAGGAGGTTCCTGGCCTGCTGCACTACCCAGGACTGGGCCGGGTTCTCCGTGGCGCCCAGCAGCCTGATCCGGCGAGTGCCGTGCTCGATCACGGCCAGGACGTAGACTTTCGTGCCGTTGAGCAGGTCAGCGGTGAAGAAGTCCAGCGCCAGGATCCCTCGTGCCTGGGACCGCAGGAACTCCGCCCAGCCCGGGCCGTCCCGGCGCGGTGCCGGACCGACGCCAGCATCCTTGAGGATCCGCCAGACCGTGGACGGCGCCACCGTGATGCCGAGCCCTGCGAGCTCGCCATGAATCCGGCGGTATCCCCACTCGTTCTCCCGGGCCAGCCGCAGCGTCACTGACCTAACCTTGCGATGCGTCGCCGGGCGCCCAGAGCGGCCTCGCCGTGACCGGCGCGCCCACCGGCGGCGGACGATGTCGCGCTGCCATCGCAAGATCGTGCCAGGAGTGACGATCAGCCGCATCTCGGCGAGGCGGTCGACGGGCAGCATGCCGGCGAGCAGAGCGAGCCACGCCCGGTCCGGCCATGTCAGCCTCGCAGGGGCGCGGGGCCGCTCGCGCAGGGCGACAGCGAGCTGATGGCGCAGCATCAGGATCTCGGCGTCCTTCCACCACTCCTCCCGGCGCGACAACCTGAACAGCGACATGAAACTGGATACGGTCAGGAAGATCAGCCTCAAGCCCACGAGTCGAAGATCATCCCACGTCCGGACGGGCCAAGACCGGCTCGCCCGGCACTGGGCGCGAGACCGCGCTCGGCAGTGCATCTCTCCAGGTGACACAGGTTGTCGGCACCTACAGGATGCTGACGCGCGGCTGACGGATGTCCTGGCGCGGACACTAGAGGCGAACGAGCGGCTGGC
>Ga0208324_1001157_pt1 | contig 10419 bp, 5 predicted proteins | sample Sb_taG_2_FD_187707 | JGI IMG/M metagenome (GOLD analysis project Ga0208324, IMG submission 187707) | Peat soil microbial communities from Weissenstadt, Germany - Sb_50d_5_LS metaG (SPAdes) (version 2) | ecosystem: Environmental > Terrestrial > Soil > Wetlands > Peat | place: Germany: Weissenstadt... | reverse complement strand
GTTTTCCCCACCTTGCGAAGGGGGGGGGTTAGGGGGGGTGGTCCGCGGGCACGACCAGTCACTAGGCCGGGCACTGGGCGGGGACCAACAAGCCCAGCTTGCGAGAATTCGGTCTGAAGCCCAGGAGGTATCGCCAGGACCACTCGGTGGTTGCTGAACCGGACCCTTTGGGCGAAATCGGCCAACCGCGTTTACTCTGTGTTACAAAGTAAGTGGCCCATCCGCGCTCCCTCCGTGCTTCGAGCCAGTGGACCCGACGGAAAGAGATGGAAATGATTGAGAATCGTCAGAACAAGGCCGATTGCTCGGGTGTTTGTCGTTGCCAAATAACTACTTATGACAAAGAATCGGAAATCTCACGAGGGGCCTTGAGCGGCACCGAAACCTCAGGAATCTCTACTTTTTCCTACCAAACGCCCGTCCAGTACCGGTGAAAGTGGCTCCTCTGCAAGCTGACGTTGGTGCCACAAAGTGGATGGCCCATCCCGTCTTTCCGCTCTGCCGTCTGCCGGACCGCAGATTTCCCGCCGGGTTCCAGGTTGGAGACCTGTCCTGCGGTCGGCGAGGTGGCAAGGTCAGGAGACGTTGCCACAACTTGGTCCGTGATTGCGAAAATTCCGGGAGATTATTCGCGGCCTGTTCCTAAACGGCGGGGTCAGGAGAGCCTCGCCGAACGAAGAGCGAGTGGCCAGTAACGGGTGGCCAGTGAAGCCGAAGGGACGGGGATAACGCCTCACGCCTCACGCCTCACGCATCAGGCGATCCGCACTGTTCAGTTACCGGGATCTCGGCGCGGCTCCGGTCGGAGCATCACCACGAGCGAGGGCTTCATCGGTTCGCTCCAGGGCTCGTTGCGCAGTGGGGTCGTTCGGGCGGTAATGGATCCCGACCATGGCATCGTCGTGGGCCTCTTTCGACCGTCCCCAGGCCAGCAGCCAGTCGATGAGCAAGTTGCGCCATTCCACTCGAACGGGTTCCAGGACCAGGGCGGCGCGCATGCGTTCGCAGGCTTGATCCCTGTTGTTCAGCATCGCGTACGCCTGGGCTTCCAGGCTGAGTCGCTCGGCTTCAGACAGGCCGCGATCCTCGGGTAGATGTGCCACGGCCGCCTGGAGGAAGGAGTCCCGGGTGGCATGGTCAGCGGGAGCGGAATACAAGCGTTCGGCGAACCGCAGGGCGCTTCGGCCGGACGGGACCACGTCATCGCGGATTTTTTCGGGAGGTAACACCGACGAGGAGAGGTCAGCCACCTCGGCCCAGTTCTCGTCCCTTACCTCCAGGCTTCTGCGCCAGAACCGGGCGGCGAGCTCGAGCTCGTCGACTTGAACCGCCACAAGTGCTGCGAAGTTCAGAAGTTCGCTGTCGGCCCCGGCCAGACGCAGGCCCCGCTTCAGATACTCCGCGGAGGAATCACCGTGCTCCAGCAGGTAGTTGAGGCTGGCCAGGCCCACCTGCGCATGGGCCGAGACCACTCGGCAACGCCGGGCCTGGAGGAAGCAATGCGCTGCCGGGACCAGGCAGCGGCGGATCGGTTCCTGCTCGAGCATCTCCTTGATCGGCACCGTGGGCTGACCGCCTCTCTTACTGGTGAGGTGACTCAGCAGCCAGAGGGGATTGGCCATGACGGCCGTCCGCTTCGGGTCGTTCAGTTGCGGGGAGATCAAATCCGCGGTCATTGCCTGGTAGAGTCCCAGGTAGGTCTGAGCGAGTCGAAGATGCCCTTCCGCCCAGTCCGGCTGGATCTGAAGGGCGGCTTCCAGAGCAGTTCGCATGAGCTCCAGGTCGGTCGCCGACAGGTCAGGGATTCGAGGAGACGGTTGAAAGGTACCCGGCAGGGGAAGGCCGGATCGGGAGACCAATCGTTCGACCTGAAACGGAGCGAAGCTGCGGGTGGCGACCACCAGGCCCAGCACCGCCGGGCCAGACAGAATCAGGGCCGTCGACAGTTGCCGCTTGCGGGAAGTGGGTGCGGGTGCGGCCCGAGTGCCGGGCGCAGGCGCCTCCAGCCCCAGTCTGACCAGGTAGCCGGCGACGACCAAGGCGGGGACCCCAACGCCGGGAACGTGTGGGCCGAAGTCACTCAAGCTTTGGAAGGCCAGGGCCAGCAGGCCGAAGATCCCTCCCACCACAGCTCCCCGGTCGCGTGCGCTGGGAGCCGCCACCAGGGCTCGGATCGCCAGCCGGCCGATCCCGACCAGGAAAGCCAGCCCCAGACCCGAGACCCGGAGCCCACCCTCGGTGAGCAGGTCGACATACTCGTTTTCACCCCGGGCGAAGACAAAACCGTGATCGCGGTCGAAGAAGGGGGCCGTCGCTGCGGCAAAAGTCCCCAGGCCCGAGCCCCAGAACGGGTGCTCGCGCCAGGCTCTCAGAGCTCCGGCCCAGATGGTGAACCGGATCGAGTAGCCCTCGGGTTCCAGGATCGTGGCGAGGCGCTCCTGGTACGGCAGCGAGTTGCCGAGAACCAGTAAGAGCAGGGCAGACATCGCCAGAATCACGGCCACTGTGGCCGCCAGGCGAATCCAGGCCGTGAGCCGACCTGAGCGCATCAGAAGCCCCACAAGGAGAGTCAGTGTGGCGGACGTCATGGCCAGGAACCCCCCCCGCGATTGCGAAGTGACGATACCCACAACCAGCACGCCCGCGGCGTAGGCGGCCCAGAGGTGCCCCCCGCTCCCGCCCCGCAGGCGATTCAGGAAACGAACCTGAAGACTCTGAGGGGAACGGCCCCCAGAACCACGGAGCAGACCATCCTGGCCCAGAGCGAGTAAGGAGCCGAGGGCGAATCCCAGCCCCAGGTTGAGATACTCGGCGAAATGGCTGTGGCAGGCGAACGGTCCCCCGGACGACCAGGCGCTGCCGTTCGGCAAAGGGCGAATCCAGAGCAGGCTGCCATTCCAGGTTAGCGCCTGGACCAGGCCGACAAGGGCCAGCAGGGTCGCATTCACGGCGAGTACCAGCCCCAGTCGTCGCAGCCCCGCGAAGCCGCTGGTCAGCCCGAGCACTGCTTGGAATAACACCCAGGCCGCCGCCAGCCCGACCGCTGCCTGGACCGTCATCCCTGGTTCGAGACTGATGGTGTGCGGAGGAAACGCGACGGGGGCTGCTGGATCGCCGTGCACGACCTCGGGTTGGGCTGGTAAAAGATCACCGCGAAGGGCCGCGGTCACCGGGTCGAGCCACCCCAGGAAACCCGCGGGCAGAGACGTTGACTGTGCGATGGCGAGGATAGCTAGGCCACCCAAGGCCAAACTGGGCAAGCAGTTCAGACGTCGCATCGGGTTGATGCCCGGCCTGGTGAACATCGCCAGCGTCCCGAGCAGCGCGATCCCCAGCGCAAGAGCGAGCTCCGCCCATGCATCGACAGATCCAAAGGCCCACGGAGCCAGGCACGCCATGCCAAGGACGATAATCTCGGAAAAGGTGAGGCGACTTCTCATTGTTGTGTCCTAGGCTAGGGATAGATGCCTTCCAGCAGGGATCGGAGGATTCGCGCCGATCAGAGTCCGGCTTCCATCACAGGCCTTTTATATTTCCGTTGGTGTGTTACCTTCTTAAGCTAGTCGAAGGAGGACATGAAAGAAAGAGCGAAGCGTCGCACAGTGCAAGTTCACAAAGGTGTGTCAGAAGGAGGGGAGGTCATCGGCCGAGTCTCCTTCACTTTCGACGAAACAAGGCTTCTATTGGGGATCTCTTGGCAAAACGAGACTTGTGAGAGAAGAGACGAGGATCTCGCAGGGCGAGCGTCTTTTCAATCAAGTCGCCGTCTCCTGGATTCCCGCCGGAGAGACAACATGATGAACCGACTACGGACAGCTCTAGTGAGCGTCACTGCAGTCGCGGTCGCGATGATGGTGCTCGGTTCCAATGCCCGAGCTCAATCGGTTTCCACCGCGTCTCCGCAAAACTACCTGACGTTCCTTCAGGGGTTGCCCGAAATGAAAAATGGTAAGCCTTGGACGCGGGGATTAGGCTCCCTGGGAAAAGAGGCCGCCGAGGGTGAGTTTCTGATGCAAGAGGGTGAGTTTCTGATGCAGCTATTAAGCACCCTGGAAATGATCCCGCAAACTGCCACCCTCTACAATGAAGAGTTGAGCGTCTTTTCTATGATCCAGAACAACATCAACGCCCTTCTAGCGATAGAGGCGAAACTGCCTCCGCAGGCCTTCGAGACGGAACTAAACAGTATACAGGCACTTGTCGTGAAAGAAAGAGGGGTCGCCACGCCCGTTCGGTAACCGCGTTGGGCCGCCGCTCGGGCGGCACCGGTACTCCTTCGGCCGAGCATCGCCCCGCCTGCAACGCGTGATCCGAGAATAGGGAAGTCCGCGATCGGCGTGCACAGAAAGCCGGCCACACCCCTTGAGCTGCTCAGCGATCTTGGATCGCGGAGCCCGGCAACAACTGGCTGATTCACGGAATCGAATTCCGTTGCATCTTCCCGCGGTGAAACTCCGAGTCGATCGAGTCTCACCGCGATGTTCGCTCCCCGCCTTCAGTCACCCCAAGTTCTCGAGCGATCATGACGTCAGAGGAGCGACTGAGAGCTCCCTCCGAGGGCTTCATTCCATCCATGGACTGTCGTCCATTGCCATCCTACCGAAGTGACATGGAAGCATGAGAATCTCAGGGAGCAGTGAGGCTCGATCTCGATCATCATGGTCGGGGAATAGTCTGGGAATTGACACCCCTGACCTCAATGTGGAGGGGAAGTTCGTGCTGTATCATTCGACAAACGGGGCTCCGTCGCTCTCCGCGACTTTAGCGATCGGCAGCAACGGGAGCTTAGAGCTCGCAGACAGCGGACTTTGGTGGAAAGCACAATACGAACGGCTTCTCCGTTTCGGCTTTCGCCGCCGGATCGACCTGATCATCGCGGCTCATGTTGGTGTCTTCGCTGCGATCTACCCGCTGGCTTTTCTGGTCCGATTCGACTTACATATCCCGCCGGGAGTGTGGCGTTCGGCGATCGCATGCCTGCCTCTCGTGGTCGGGATCAAAATGGCAGCCTTCATGGCGTTTCACAGTCACCGTGGTTGGTGGCGATATGCCACCTTCGCCGACTTGATCAAGCTTGCGCAGGCAGCGACTCTCGGCTCCGCCACCCTCCTTGTCCTGAGCCGTTGTTCCCTCACCGGCTCCGCCATCCCGCGCTCCGTCATTTTGATCGACTGGGCGGCGACCTTCATTGTGATCGGTGGGATTCGTGCCGGTGCGCGGCTTGTCCGTGAGGACATCTGCCAGTTGATCGCAACCAAGCAGCCCCGGCGGTCGTTGGTCGTGGGCACGGGCGACGCCTCGGTCGCACTCATTCGAGAGCTCCATGACCTGCCCCGGCTGGGTTTCAAGGTAATCGGCATCCTGGATTCCGATCGTTCGCTACGAGGGACTTACCTCGCGGGACTGAAGGTGGTCGGATCCCCGGACCAGCTCAAGCGCATTGCTTCACAGTACCGGATCGAGACTCTTCTGATTCCGACTCCGGCCGTCTCGCCACGAGAGGTTCGGAGTCTTGTCACTGCCTGCAACGAAATAGGCGTCAAGGTACAAGTTGTCCCCGGAATTGATGACCTGGTGAGTGGTGCGGTTACACTTCGTCCGCGGGATGTGAATATTCAGGATCTTCTCCACCGCGATCCAGTCCACCTCGACGGAGAGGCGGTCGGTCGCTTCCTTCGGGACCGGGCAATTCTGATCACGGGAGCAGCAGGAAGCATTGGCTCTGAGCTCTGTCGCCAGGTACTGGCTTTCCAACCCGGACGGCTCATTCTACTCGACCATTGCGAGAACGGTCTGTTCCACCTCAAGCGAGAACTCGAGGCACTGGCCTCGGACGCCGAGGTGATTCCCCTGATCGCTTCGATCAGGGATGCGTCTCGCCTTCGCTCCGCTTTCGAAGAATTCCGGCCCGACGTGATTCTCCACGCAGCCGCCCACAAGCATGTGCCGTTGATGGAAGCCAATCCGGGAGAGGCAATCAAGAATAACGTCTTCGGGACCCGGACCCTGGTCGATGAGGCGGTCCGTTCCCGTGTCGAGGCGTTTGTCATGATCTCCACCGACAAGGCCGTGCGTCCGACGAGCGTCATGGGCGCATGCAAGCGTCTGGCTGAGATGTATGTGCAGGCCCAAACTCAGCGATGCTCCAGCCGCATGGTCACGGTCCGGTTCGGCAACGTCCTGGGATCCAATGGCAGCGTTGTCCCGCTGTTCCAGGAGCAGATCCGCCGCGGGGAGCCGGTGACCGTCACGCACCCCGAAATGACCCGCTACTTCATGACCATCCCCGAGGCGGCGCAACTGGTCCTCCAGGCTGGTGCCCTGGGCCAAGGGGGAGAGATTTTTGTTCTCGACATGGGTGAACCAGTCAAGGTCTTGGACCTGGCAAACGACCTGATCCGCCTTTCCGGTCAGCCGGAAGATGAGGTCGAAATCGTCTTCACGGGCTTGAGGCCGGGCGAGAAGCTCTTCGAGGAGCTGTACGATGCGAAGGAAAAGCAACTTCGTACTCCACACCCCAAGATTTTTCGGGCTCAGAATCACCCCTGCGACCCGAACCGTTTAATAGCTCAGCTCGAGGGCCTGGCCGCTGTGGTCAACAGCCCTGCCGAGGAGGTAATCGATGCCCTCAAAGGTATCGTGCCTGGGTACAGGGGCCGCCAGCCAGGCAAAGAACCGAGTCCCGCCAAGCTGGCCGGCCTTGCAGTGGCAGATCCCGTCATCAGGGCTTCCGATGGCTGCCGGGATGGGAAAGCCGCACGATCTCTGCAACTGGCGTGGTGACCACTCCCTCGAGAGTCTGGAGTCCCCGGACTTGATCGGAAGCAAGCGCAATCTGGCCTGCGAACAGGCTGCTGGAGAGTTCATTGCCTACCGGGATGACCACGATTGGTACGCATCCGACCGCTTGTGCCACCAGGGCGCGAGCGGGACCGCTGGCTGCGGCGAGCCAACCGATGACGGATTCCGGAAAGATGGGCCGGCGCCGGATCAGCCGCCGGGCGATCCTGGCGGGGGCCGGCGCGTTTGTGGTATCGCCGTTCGCCGCGGCCGCGTGGGGGTACGACCCCGATTGGCTGGAGGTGCGGCGATACGCGGTCAGCGTCCCTCGCCTGGACCGTGTGACCCGGGTGGTCCAGGTAAGCGACCTGCACGCCGACCAGGACGGGTCGTGTTCCCTCAAGCTGCGTGAGCGAGTGGCGGAGGCGGTGCGCCGTGAGTCGCCCGACTGGGTCTTCGCCACTGGCGATTACATCACCCGGCCGGGTGATTCGATCGAGGAGGCCACCTCGTGGGTCGCCGGTCTCGACGCGCGCGAGGGCGTTTTCGCCGTGATGGGCAACCACGACTCCCCACCGGTGAAGGCTGCGCTCGTGGGCAAGGGCGTCACCGTACTGAGCAACGCCTGGTCGCGGGTGAGCGGAATCGCTGTCGCGGGGGTCGGCGACCTGAGCCGGTGGCCGCACGAGCCGCGGAAGGTGCTCCGGACCGTCCCGCCCGGAGTGGGTACTATCCTGCTGGCGCACCAGCCCGACTCCTTCTGGTCGTACGACGTGCCGGTCACACTGCAGCTCTCAGGGCACACCCACGGGGGGCAGGTGACCTTGCTCGGCACTATCCCCGCCCCGAAGATCCTACCTTTGCTGAAGCCCTTGTTGATGAAAGTGCCTGCCCTGGAGCCCGTGGCCAGAGAGTCCTTTCTGGAAACCCGCCGCGGAGCCTGGGCAGGGTTCTTCGACCGCCCCGACGGGTCGCGGCTCTACGTGAACCGGGGGCTCGGGCGGTTCAAACGTCTCTCGTTCTACTGCCCGCCCGAGCTGACCGTCTGGGAGCTCAGTCCGGCCTGACGCCGCGGCCCGCCCCGGCGTGGATAAGGGGGCGGGACTCGTTTTGGGGCTCATCGTTCGGGCTTACGAGGTCTTCCCCGAGGACGGAAGGTCGATTCCAGGCCGAGCTGCGCAGTGATCCGGAGGCGCCAAGGCTCGCTGCCATACGGCTGGCCGCGCTGCACGCAGCGCCGTAACGCCTCGAGGTCCCCTCGACCCTGCGCACGATTGACCCGCCGCAACCAGTCGCTCGGTCGCGTCATCGGCCAGGGGCTCAGTAGCCCGCGAGCCTCTTTGTCGCCACAATGACGCCGCCAGGCGCTTGACCAGCGCCAATCCTGAGCCCGTTGTACCAGATTGGCACGCACCGGGTTGCGCTCGACGTAGCGGAGGACCGAGTACAGGTGCTCAGACAACTCCACCGGGAACGACCTGAACCGGCCCTGGTACAAATGGCCCGTCCCCGACGTCTGACGCTGGGCGTGCCAGCGTTGCGTGTGCGTCCCGGTGAGCCAGCGCAGAAACTCCGAGACCTGCCGATCCTTCCCGTCCTCCGGCCAGACCACCAGGTGCCAGTGATCGGGCATCACGCAGTAGCCCAGGATGCGCAACGGCTCGCGCCGGAACGCCTCCTCGAGGACGCGCTCGAAGGCGGCATACTCGTCCTCGCTGGAGAACATCTCGACGCGCGCATTGGACCGATTGAGCACATGGTAGACGAGGCCGCCTTGAATCGATCGCGCGCGTCGAGCCATGACCGGAAGATAGCGACAGTCGCTCCGAAAGTCAAGAAAACGACTCCGGGACTCTTATCCGTCCCCAAGAAAACGATTCCCGGACTCTGGATCGGTCCCCAGATCGTCAACTGGCACGGCAATGGCTTCCTTCCCTGAAAGCCAGGGATCGAAATGCGGCCACCCAGCTCGAGCGGTTCATCGTGGAGTTGCAGAAGACCCTCGCGACCATGACCGCTCACTACTGATGCGATGCGCGAAGAGGTTGACCGGCGTCAATCAAGTAGCGCCGGCATCCGGTTACGCCACGTCACCTGCCCGACTGGCTTCTCAGGGAGACCATGTCTTGGTTATCGACCTTGCGGTCGGGGCATGGAAGGTCGTGAATCACGTTGGGAGTCAGGCCGGACTCGAGGATTCAGGAGGGAAGATGTGGCGAAACCTCGTCGGTGGATGCTCAAGTGAGACGGGTTGTGGCTTTCTTTGAACTGCGGGTCACCGCGTCGTCCTTCCAGGCGTACATTCATTCGACAAAGAGTCCACGGGGCGCTGGCACATCAGGACGGACGTGCCCGGCTCGATCGACTTCGCTGGAATAGTGATCTGTCTCCGCGCTGCTGGCGCGAGTGGGGATTTCACTGTACCTGAAGTGGAGGAGAAGAAGCCGGCTCAGCCAGACTGAGAAGCGTCGGAACCCATTACCTCGAACCCAACGCGATTCTGGGATGAACCGCTCGGTTCGACCCGGCTCGCCAGAAGCGATCACCTGCTCCATTGACGATGATGAACAAAGTGACGTATTGGTGCTGGATCTTGGTCCGGGGTCGTTTGGGAGCTCATCTTCGCTCCGTGCGTTCCGTGGTTGCTCCTATTGCGGGGATCAAAGGACGTTCAGCGGCCCTCGGGTGACGCCGTATTGATTGCTCGCCTTCAGATCTCGCCACAAGGTCTTCGCCTCGCGCTGGCCAGAGAGAGCCGCCTGGTAGAGGCCGATGATCCGCTCCACGTGCTGGGCGTCATCATCGAGGAACTCGATCCGCAGGTGTCTGGCTCCATGAGCAATAAGGCGCGGGAGGTACTCGGCTGCGGTCTGGGGAACGGCGTTGAACAGGGTGTTCCGGCAGCCGACATCGGCTTTCAGAGGGTGCTCGACGCCAACGCGATCGCGCAGCTTGACGTCGTGATGGTCACAGGGACGGCCGCAATTGGTCTTGTCGGCTCCTGGAGAAAGGAAGGCACAGTAGACGCAGTGCTCCATGTGAAACATGGGGATCTGCTGGTGGATTACCACCTCGAGCCAATCTGGCGGCACGGCGTCGATCAGGTCGAAGAGCTGGGCGGAGTTGAGATCGTACGAGGCTGTGACTCGCATGGCCCCCCGACTCTTGAAGAGCTCGACGGTCAGGGGATTGGCAGCGTTGAGCGAGAAGTCGGCGACGAACGGGATCGATCGCTCAGCGCAGAAGTACAATCCGCCCGCGTTGCGGACGAGAATGCCGTCGGCCCCCAGCTTCGCCAGGAAGCGGAACAGGTTCGCCTCGAAGGGCTTCTCGATCCGCGGCGTGGCCAGGTAGATCGCCGCGCCCCCGCGCCGGGCCGCGGCGACGGCGGTTGCATACTCCTTGATGTCCTGGTAATCGGCGTAGATCGTCGACATCCCCAGCGCCACGGCCGCCTCGATCTGGTCCGTCCGGCGGCAGAGGACCGACAGTGACACAAGGTCGGAGGCTGCGGAACGCTCAGCTTGCTGTTGCTGTCGTTGTCGCCGTCGTTCCTGGTGGATCGGCGTCAGCAGGGTGGGAAGCGCGGCCTCGGGGGCGATCGCTCGAGGGGGTGGGGCCGCGGCTGCAAGGTCGAGC
>Ga0208324_1001150_pt1 | contig 10457 bp, 2 predicted proteins | sample Sb_taG_2_FD_187707 | JGI IMG/M metagenome (GOLD analysis project Ga0208324, IMG submission 187707) | Peat soil microbial communities from Weissenstadt, Germany - Sb_50d_5_LS metaG (SPAdes) (version 2) | ecosystem: Environmental > Terrestrial > Soil > Wetlands > Peat | place: Germany: Weissenstadt... | reverse complement strand
TGGACTGGCAAGGTGCTGGCCCAAAAGAGCGAAACGTATACTTTCACGACACATACCAATAATGGAGTGCGCCTGTGGGTAGATAACGAGCTCCTCATCGAGGATTGGAACGATCAACCCGTTATCGATCACACCGCGACTATAGCATTGAAGGCAGGCCAACTCTACGATGTGAAGATGGAGTACTACAACGATACCGCTGGTGCCGTCGCTGAACTCCGGTGGAGTACGCCTACCACGACCACGGCGATTATTCCACAAGCTCAGCTCTATCCCAGTAGTGCCTTGAGCAATGCTTACGCCACGTTCTCGCTGCTGCATAAAGTTGCCCTGCTAGTCAATACCTTCAAGCTGACAATTCAAGAGGTGGCATACCTTTCTGATCCAGCCCACAGCGCTATCTTCGCTCACTTTGACCTGAATGCATTACCGCTCGTCCGCTTAGATAACACAAACAAGAAAGTGGTAGCCCTTTTTCAACAGTGGGAACAAATCAATGATTTCATCACATTGAGAAACATTTTTTCAGGCGGGAATTCCACTTTGATCGATGTGTTTTCAGCCGCCACAGCGAGCGCCGATCCAACCAAGCTTGGTGATGCTACACTTAATTCATTGCTCGCAGTCACGGGTTGGGATGCGAAAGCTCTTGCCTTGCTCACCGACTCCAGCGTCTTCAACTTAACCGATGGTGACTTTGGCGACGCGACCATCATTTTGCCAAAGATTCTTGCCTTGCAAAATTGTTTCGCTATGAGTGATCGTCTGGGTATCTCGTTCGACCACCTCCTGGATTGGGCGACGAAAGATCCAGATGCAGGACAGGCCCAGGATGTGAAGAACACAGTCAAAGCGCAATTCGACGATGACCAATGGCTCACGGTCGCCAAATCTCTGAATGATGGGCTACGCGAAAACCAGAGGACGGCCCTTATCGCCTATCTACTGCACATACAGCAAATAAAGGATGCAGGAATTAGCGACTCAAGCCAGCTCTACGAGTACTTCTTGATCGATGTGGACATGGATGCCTGTATGCTGACCTCGCGCATCGTCCAGGCCAACGCCACAGTACAACTCTTTGTGCAGCGCTGCCTGATGAATCTGGAGCCAGAGGTCTCGCCTGATGCAATAGATGCTGGCGAATGGCTGTGGATGAAACGCTACCGCACGTGGGAGGCCAATCGCCAGGTTTTCCTCTATCCCGAAAACTGGATCGAGCCGGGACTACGCGATAACAAAACCTCCTTCTTCAAGGAACTGGAGACCGAACTGCTTCAGAACGAGATCACACTTGACACGGCAGAGCAGGCTTTCCTCAACTACCTGGAGAAGCTCGATCAGGTTGCACGCCTGGAAATCTGTGGTATATACTGGCAGGAAGAGGACCCAGATATAGGGGATACGGATTGGCGCGATGTGCCAACGCCACAGACCAACATCCTGCATGTCTTTGGCCGTACCTTCGCTATTCCCCACATCTACTACTACCGCCAACTTCTGGTCAATACGATGGTCTGGACGCCATGGGAGAAGGTCAATGTGGATATCGAAGGCGATCACCTCATTCCGGTCGTGTACAACCGGCGCCTTCATATTCTCTGGCCCATCTTCACAGAGAAGCCTAATTCAAAGGGACAAAGCCAGGCTGGAGGGAACACACAAGGAACATCGCCCAATAAACAATTAGAAATTAAACTGGGCTGGAGTGAATACAAACAGAACAAGTGGTCGGCGAAACAGGTATCATTGGACTCCCTTCCTCCTATAGAGCAGGAGTATCGAGAGAACGATGTATTCGATCGGTCCCTTTATACATTCAAAGCCCTGGTTGAAGATCAACAGTTGAAAATACGGGTCTATTTTAATAGCGCTCTGGCAGCGGGAGTGAGTGAGTTTGCAAGCTTCGTATTCAAAGATTGTCGAGGCAGAATTGCCATCGATACTACTCACTCTTCGTGTTTGGTACCTCTTGTTGAAGGTAGCTACAGATTTATGACCCTTCGGGAACCTGATAATTCTACACAACTCAACCTTGTCTATGACTACTTTGGTAACGAGCCGCATCCCATATGTCTCACACCTATTGAAATACAGCCAACTAATCCTTTGTTGATCCTTCAGAGAACGTCAAGTCGCTATGACCTGGTTTACCCACATCAATACTATCAGTTCGCTGCGCAAGCACCCTTTTTCTATCAGGACGATGAGAGAACCTACTTTGTTTCTCCCGAGGACTTAAGTAGCGGCAGGCACTTCTTGCAGCCAGACAGCATTATTCCCCCTCTCGACCGTGCTACTGAGGAAAGTGCAATTACAAACAACGGTTCTAATGCAGGTAATCTATCCATTATCGATCATGCGGCCTTGGCCACAGCTAAGGAACGCGCTGTTGCAGTTAGCGCTCCAGCAGCGCCGACTATTCCGAGTACATCGGTAGGAATGACGACGGTCGCACCGCCTATAACAAATGAGGGGGGCGGAGCCAAAACTCAGCCCCTAGTTGTACTTGGATCTACAGTATCAACAAGTGGGGCAGGTACTGCGCTCCCTGGTACTGCCAGGAAAGACTTCATAATCCGTCCATTCGGCGGTGGCGTTCCGCTACCAAGTACCCGCTTCATCTCGTTTTATCATCCTCATGTCTGTAATTTCATCAGATCGCTCAACCAGGGAGGAATTCCTAGCCTGTTGACGCTGGATACCCAAAGGCTCACAAACGATGTACAAGAAAAAGGAATTATTACAAGGTTTGAGCTAGAGTATCTTCCAAATTCACTGATCGTATTGGGTGAGAACTCACAGTACGTAGATACGCCATATCCACTGGAGGATGTGGATTTCGAGTACAGTGGAGCTTATTCACTCTACAACTGGGAGCTATTTTTCCACATTCCGATGCTTATCGCAACGAGACTGAGCAAGAACCAGCGCTTCGCAGAGGCCCAGCAGTGGTTCCACTACATCTTCAACCCTACCGATAGCTCAACGGACAGCGGCACGCAGAGCTATTGGAAGGTATTATGTTTCCAGAGCACAGTCAGTGAGAGGCTCCAGGACTTGCTGAAACAGGTGGACGACCCATCATCAAGCATTCATGCTCAAATTCTAGAATGGAGAGAAAACCCTTTCAACCCGCATGTCATTGCCCGTATGCGCCTCATCGCCTACCAGAAAAACGTGGTGATGAAGTACATCGACAATTTGATCGCCTGGGGAGATCAATTGTTCCAGCAGGACACGATGGAGTCAATCAACGAAGCGACCCAACTGTACATTCTGGCCTCCGAGATACTTGGGCCGCGCCCTGAGCAGATTGCAGTGCAGGGAACGATTGAGCCACTAGCCTATGGAGATGTTCATTGGGATAGTTTCGCCAATGTATTGGTGAGTTTAGAGAACCATATACAAGCCAGCGGCAATCTACCTCCTTTGGGAGTCAATGAAAGTAGGAATGGCCTGCCTAGTGGCTCGAGCCTTGGCAGCCCATTCTACTTTTGTATCCCCAACAATGACCAGCTTTTGGGCTACTGGGACACCGTGGCTGATCGTCTTTTCAAGATCCGCCACTGTATGAATATCGAAGGAGTAGTACGTCAACTTCCACTCTTTGCGCCGCCCATCGATGTCTCTCTACTTGTGCAGGCCGCTGCGATGGGGGTAGATTTGAGCAGTGTCCAGAACGATATCAATGCCGCAACACCGTACTACCGCTTCACCTACATGCTACAAAAAGCCATGGAACTCTGCAACGACGTCAAAGCTCTGGGGGCATCCCTTCTTGCAGCCCTTGAAAAGAAGGACGCTGAAGCCCTCGCTTTGCTTCGAGCAACGCAGGAGACAAGTTTGCTCAAGGCTGTTCGCCAGGTGAAGCAACAGCAGCTTGATGAGGCCAACACAAATAAGGAGGCGCTACAAAAAACTCTCGATGTGACGACCTATCGGCTCAATCACTATCAGCAACTAATTACAAATCAACTTAACGAGCATGAAACGACACAACTGGATAAGCTAAAATCTGCGAATGATCAGCAGGAAGCTGTTGCTGACTTCGAAATTTTGGGCCAAATAATGAATATGCTACCAAATATGTCTGTCAGCTATCCTCCTTCTACTTCGATTTCATTTGGTGGTTCCAACATTGGAAACTCGATATATGCTTATAGCAGATTTCTTGGCATTCAAGTTGCTAAGGATACCTACATATCAAATAGTAGTGGTATCATGGCAAGCTTCGACCGCAGAGAGGAAGAATGGGATTTTCAAGTAGGTCTCGCGGTCAAGGAAATACTCCAGATCAACAAGCAGATCGATGCCGCAACCATCAGGGCTAGCATCGCACAAACGGAGTTGGATAACCATGACAAGCAGATTGAGAATGCCCAGGCTGTCGAAGGCTTTCTGCGCGATAAATACACCAACCAGGACCTCTATGACTGGATGGTCGGGCAAATCTCGGCAGTCTACTTCCAGTGCTATCAGATGGCCTATGACACTGCAAAGCGAGCAGAACAGGCATTCCGCTTTGAGCGCGGCCTAACCACCTCTAACTATATCACGTTTGGCTATTGGGACAGTCTCAAGAAAGGGTTGTTGTCTGGCGAGCGGTTATACCTCGATCTCAAGCGGCTAGAGATGGCCTATATAGACCAGAACAAGCGCGAGTACGAGATCACCAAACATATTTCGCTGGTGTTGTTCGACCCAATGGCACTAATTGCACTGAAGGAAAACGGAACGTGTACCGTTAATCTTCCGGAAGTATTCCTCGATATGGATTATCCCGGTCATTATATGCGCCGCATCAAAAGTGTTTCTTTGACCATCCCCTGTGTCGCCGGCCCGTATACAAGCATCAACTGTACATTAACCCTGCTCAGCAATCAGATTCGAATGAACGCCAATTTAGCAAGCGGCCAGACAGACCCTTACTCTGGCCCAAAAGATGACGACGATGCTTTGGCACGCTTCATCACCAACTTCGGAGCTATCGAGTCTATCGCTACAAGTAGCGCCCAGAACGACAGCGGCATGTTCGAAGTGAACTTCCGTGATGAACGCTACCTGCCCTTTGAGGGTGCTGGTGTTGTATCAAGGTGGCGTATCGATATGCCTAAGGACTGCAATGCCTTTGACTTTGAGACGATTTCGGATGTCATTATCAGGCTGAATTACACCGCACGTGAAGGAGGGAAACGATTGGGAGATGCTGCCAAGAGTGCGCGTGATATATTCTTAACAGACGTTCAAGGAAATCTACTTCGCACGTTCAGCGCAAAGCACGAATTTTCAAGCGATTGGTACAGATTCCTGCATCCCAATGCTGCAGCACTGAGCCAAACTGAACCTCTCGATTTGACGCTGCCCCTTGATCTCTCGAAAGAGCGGTTCCCGTTCCTGTTCCGCGGAAATACCATTGCGATTACCAGGGTGGATATGTTTATGAAAGTGAGCGACGATTTCGCCGATGCGTATGCGAAAGGTAAAGCTCTCACAGTGTTCACCACACCTGCCAATGAGACGAGCAATCATGAGAGTCAACTTGAAAGCCATACCAGTGACTTTGGCGGATTACCTCATGCAGCACTTGACTTTTCCAACCAAAACGGGAGTTTAGGTATCTGGACGGTCGAGGTCAAAGAGGCTGATATTCCTGCCTCCCTACAAAAACAAGTGCAGGCAAACAATGTTACACATAAATGGCTCAACCCTGATGCCATCGAAGATTTAGTCATAGTCTGTCACTATGCTATCCAACAGCAACAAGGGTAAAAGCTATAAGAAAATGAGATGAGAACTGAGGAACAACTTCAAAAAGTGTTACAAGCCTGCATTCATCGTGGAATTTGAGCGTTCTATGAACTTTTCCAAGGTACGGCGCTATTATTGTTCTATACCAGCTGTTCCCTAATACGACTGAGAGGTGAAATACGCAAGTGATTCCGGAGAAATTACGCAAGGGAGTTGAAGATGACACTTATACGAAGAAATAATGTAGAGTTTTGAGAGAAGGAGTAAGAGTCCCAACAAACCACCGATTTCTGGACCCAACAGCCATTGTATGCTGATCCAAGACTTCAATTCTGAGAATGCGATCAACACTTGACGCAATAAGAATGTTTTCAGAGTATTTTTAAACGGACGTTTTTCGGTACCGACAAAAGATGTGTTTTTGATTTTTGGTTCCTAGTAACCATACGAAAACTGCGTTCTATTGAACCAATTATTTTTGTTTGGAGTGTACTTCTCATGGAAGTGATGTATATAAGCACTGTTTATACGAAGTTGGGATTCTGGTTCATCTCTTTTTGATAGATCGGTGAGTTACTGCTTGTGTTCGATAATCGAAAAGTGACCGCTTGCTAACCCAAAAGTATTGACCACTTTGCAGAAGGTCATGAAAAATGAAAATCGAAAAGTGGCTCTCCTCCACATTGAAACATCATGCGCCTACGGCGTACCACTCCGCATAGCCACGGCAAAGGGTGGTCAGAAGATAGTGGTGGTGAATTCGGTTTTCACGCTCGGAATACTGCGAACTCTCGCTCAAAACGAGCTTGATTTTTGCATTCGCCACCACTATCACATGAAGTGTGTCTGCTTGCTCCTTTGGATGGAAAACTCATTCTCACTTGTTCTCTAGAGCCTTTACCTTCCATACCTTCGCTTGTCTCCTCTCAATTCTCCGTGTGTTTGTTGCATCTGTTGTGTTTTTCGTGTATACTCTCTGATGGAAACCCTGCTTTCTGCACATCCCGTCATTTTCTGTCAACTCTTCTCGTCTCTCGCGTTCAGTCTCTCGCGACGAAGAGGGACGCATGAGGTGCGTCCAGAAATACGTAGGTTTCTCCGTGCTGCCACGGTTTCCCTGAACGCAGTCGAGAGCCTAGCCTGGGTTAGGTCGGGTGCCGCGACCTACCCGAAAACAAGGAGGGAGTCTATGAGCATACCTCTGCCGCCATCGATGCAGGTCGATGTGGGGGAAGCCTTTGGCTTCGTCTTCCGATCTCGCAACTGGTTCGGCCGCCTGGCGGTCGGTGCCCTCTGTCTGTTGTTCTTCTGGCTGTTGTTCATTCCGCTCTTTATCTTGCTCGGCTATTTTGTGGAAACCGCGCGGACCATCAGTCGCGGCGGTCGTGAACTGCCTCCCTGGACCGACGTCGGCACAAAGCTCAGGGAAGGGTTTGTGCTCGCAGTCGTGCTCTTCATCTGGAATTTGCCCGGATCGATTCTGTCCGGGAGCGGTAAACCCATATTCCATGGCTGTATCTTGAACCATTGCGTGGGTTCGTCCTACACCTACTACTTACCCAGTGCCCTGACGCCCCTTGGGGGACTTTACACGCTGCTGCTTGGCTTGCTGACAGCGGCGATCTGGAGCCAGTATCTGGAGGGCGGCTTTGCATCCGCCTTTGATTTCCGGGCCATTTTTCGACGGGCGGGCCTGCGCCCAGGGATGACCGTCCTGGTCTGGCTGATGGCTATCGTGGCCGGCATCATTGGGGCCCTCGGGGTGATACTGGTCGGGATTGGGCTGTTTTTCACCCTTCCCTATGCCTTCGCTGTCATCGCCAACTTATACGGCCAATTCTGTCAGCGGACTCAGAGCGCGGCCACGGCCACCTAATTCCCTCGGTCCCCGGCCATGCGTGCCACTGACGGCGGTCCCGATCAGCCGCAGGCGTCGCCGGACCAGACCGGAAACGCAGTTGGCTTCGACAGCACCTGTGTTTCCGATCCGCGAACTCAGCCCAGGAGGGTTCGGGGCAAGCCAGGCTCCCAGCCCAAGGTGCGCCCAGGAACGGTCGCCGCTAATCTTTCGCCTTGGCTGAGAGTCTCACGGGTCAGGATGTTGGGTGAGCATGGTCTAAAGCATGCTGCCCGATTTCGCCCACGCCATCGTGGCAGTTCCAATGCATGGTTTTGACTCTGTTCTGGAGACTGCATACATTTCTTCTCTCCTTTGCGGAAAGCCTTCCCATGATCTGAACACAGGGCCAATGTACCACGTGTCGATGGAAGAAGCCCCATCGGGGGCGGCGTGGCTGGAGACAAACTGCCATTTCCTATGATTCACGTCATTTTCCTACCCTTCGGTTCAAAATCTGTCCACCCTTGAGTGAATATACCAAATGTTGAAAGTTGATGCCATTTTTCAACTGGTAAATGGCGTGAAATGTGAACAATCGGCGCGAATCATGAGCGACTTTTGATGAATCGCCTGGGGAAATCGCTCCACATCTGGTATACTTGTATTGAGAGTGGTACATGCGCGTTCCCTCTGTGAAAGATGGAACCGTTCTCATGAACCCACGGTTCGTGCTGACTTTTGGGATGCCTATGGTAGTATCGGCGGGGCAAGACATCAATCTGTTCTCGCATTGCGGGCCACTCGATGCGCGGGGTGGATAGACGACGCCTGAAGACAGGCGTGCCTTCCCATGTCCGGCACCCGTTCTGTCGTCACCTGGAAGAACGACTCCTGATGGATCAAGTTCGTGCTCGTGTTGTTGTAAGGAAGAAGGAGGATACACACATGAGAGCGATTGTGTATCACACCTATGGTTCACCCGATGTTCTGAAACTGGAAGAAGTTCAAAAGCCGGTCCCGCAGGACAATGAAGTCCTGGTACACGTTCATGCGGCATCCGTGAATGCAGCTGACTGGCATCTCCTGAGAGGCACACCGTTCTTGGCCCGCTTAGCAAACGGGCTTCAAAAACCCAAAAACACGAAGCTCGGCGCTGATGTAGCGGGGCGCGTTGAAGCGGTTGGCAGAAACGTCACGCAGTTTCAAGTAGGTGATGAGGTCTTTGGGTGCATACCCTTACATGAGTTGGGCAGTTTTGCCGAGTATGTCTGTGCTCATGAAGATGCAGTGGCGTTGAAACCGGCCAGGATGACATTCGAACAAGCAGCAGCCGTCCCTTTAGCGGCATTCACCGCTTTGCAGGGTCTGCGCGACAAAGGACAGATACAGCCGGGGCAAAAGGTGTTGGTGAATGGTGCGTCTGGTGGTGTGGGTACGGCTGCAGTGCAGATTGCCAAATCATTCGGGACTGAAGTCACTGGCGTATGTAGCACGCGGAATGTAGATATGGTACGCTCGATTGGCGCAGACCATGTCATTGATTACACGCAAGAAGATTTCTCCCAAAATGGGCAGCGGTATGACCTGATTTTTGATGCTGTGGGAAATCGTTCGGTTTCAGATTGTAAGCGTGCATTAAGCCCCAATGGGATTTGTGCCGTTGCGGGGTTTACAACCCTGTCTCATTTGTTCCAAGTTATAGTTCTGGGAGCATGGGTGTCAAGGACCGGGAGTAAGAAAATCGGTCTCATGGAGACGGCGAACCCAAACAAAAAAGATTTGCTTTTTATCAAGGAGCTTCTTGAAGCCGGCAAAGTAGTCCCTGTGATAGATAGAACGTACCCGTTAAGCGAAGTTCCTGAAGCTATCCGGTATCTTGAAGAAGGGCACGCCCAAGGAAAAGTAGTCATCACTGTTGCAACCTAACAATAAAACCGAACGATCTCAGAGAAACATATGAAAGCAATTGTCTGCACAAAATACGGATCACCGGATGTGCTTCAGCTCAAGGAGGTGGAAAAACCTACTCCCAAGGAGGATGAAGCACTGGTAAGAGTTCATGCGGCATCCTTAAATGCGGCTGACTTTGAAATGCTGAGAGGTACGTGGAGTGCCCGTTTCGGGGGGCTTCTAAAACCAGGGCACAAGATACTCGGATCTGACATAGCCGGGCAGATTGAAGCAGTTGGAAGAAATGTAAAGCAGTTTCATCCAGGTGATGGGATATGGGGGGATTTATCCGAGTGTGGCTTTGGCGCTTTTGCCGAGTATGTGTGTGTTCCTGAAAATGCATTAAGGCTGAAACCGGCCAGTATGACATTCGAGGAAGCCGCCGCCGTTCCTTCAGCAGGAGTCGTCGCCTTGCAGAATCTTCGAGGTGTTGGATCATCTTCGCTTAGTTTTCTTCTATCGGATAAAGGACACATTCAGTCGGGACAAAAGGTTTTGATTAATGGTGCGGGTGGTGGTGTGGGTACGTTTGCGGTGCAGATTGCCAAATCATTCGGGGCTGAAGTGACTGGCGTGGATAGCACGAGGAAATTGGACATGCTGCGCTCGATAGGTGCAGACCAGGTCATTGATTACACGCAAGAGGATTTCACCAAAAGTGGGCAGCGGTATGACCTGATTCTTGATGTTGTGGCATCTCGGTCGATCTTCGATTACAAGCGTGCTTTGAGTCCCAAGGGAATTTATGTTATGGTCGGAGGTTCCCTGGCCGCAATACTTCAAGGATTCTTACTAGGACCATTGATTTCAATGACTGGGAGTAAGAAAATGGGAAGCGTGATGTGGAAACCAAACAATCAAGAAGATTTGGCGATTTTGGAAGAGCTTTTTGCAGCCGGCAAAGTAGTCCCTGTGA
>Ga0208324_1001142_pt1 | contig 10507 bp, 11 predicted proteins | sample Sb_taG_2_FD_187707 | JGI IMG/M metagenome (GOLD analysis project Ga0208324, IMG submission 187707) | Peat soil microbial communities from Weissenstadt, Germany - Sb_50d_5_LS metaG (SPAdes) (version 2) | ecosystem: Environmental > Terrestrial > Soil > Wetlands > Peat | place: Germany... | reverse complement strand
AGCATTTTCCCAGGTCAGCACACATAAAACGCGCCGACACGCCGCCCCCGGCAAACTTGACAGAACACGGCAAGGAGTTATGCGACAGCCTCCATAGTTACCCAAAATCTCCGTTAAAGACGAATCCTCCGCATAAATTTCCGCTGGTTCGAATATATGGTGCACCATGGTGCTGGTGAGACGTGTGGGGTCCTGGGAGGAGCCCGCACCGCCGCACCGCCGCACCGCCGCACCGGCAGGCCTCCGCACCGCCGCACCGGCCCCGCCGCACCGGCAGGCGTCCGCACCGCACCGGCAGGCCTCCGCACCGCCGCACCGGCCCCGCCGCACCGGCCCCGCCGCACCGGCCCCGCCGCACCGGCAGGCGTCCGCACCGCACCGGCAGGCGTCCGCACCGGCCCACGAGAGCGCCGCAAATCAGCGGGCCCGGATCCCGTCCAGGATCACGTCCACGACCTCGCGGATGAAGTCGTCGGTCAGCGGCAGGTGCCCGAGCAGGAGCCGATGCTGCGCGGCCCCGAAGAACAGGTCCAGCACGACCTCCCGGTCCACCGTAGCCGGGATCTCACCGCGCGCGACGGCGCGGTCCAGCATGACCCGGTACTGGGTGCGCAGCGGTTCGAGCATCCGCTCCCGCCATGCGGCCCGCAATGAAGGATCGTGCTGCGCCTCGGCGATCAGGCCGGTCAGCATCGGACCCATGGAGGTCCGGGTGACCGCCCGGACCCACGCGGTTAGCGCCGCGATAAGGTCGTCGCGCAGGCTCCCGGTGTCCGGCAGCGGCTGCTGTTCACGGAACGACGTGACGAACGCATCGAGTGCGAGCAGCCCCTTCGACGGCCAGCGCCGGTAGATCGTCGCCTTGCCCACCCCGGCCCGCGCCGCGACCTCCTCGATCGACATGGCCGCCAGCCCGCGCGAGGACAGCAGGTCCAGCGCGGCGGCCAGGATCGCGCGGTCCGCCTCCTGGGACCGCGGGCGCCCGCGCTGCCCCCCGCCCGGAGCCGGAATATCCCCGTTCATAGCCTGGTTCTACCCCCTGGAAATCCGAAACGATCCGTTACGTATCTGATTGGTACCATGCCCGCCGCCGCGTCCGCCGAAACAGCCCCGCTAAGAACAGCCCCAAGAACAGCACCGCCGAGAACAGCCCCTAGAACAGCACCGCCGAGAACAGCACCGGCAGCCCCTAGCCGCCGGCCCCTGCAGCTGGCCCTCATCCTGGTCGCCGCGTTCATGGTCGTCCTTGACTTCAGCATCGTGAACGTCGCGCTGCCCTCGATCGAGCGCGAGCTGCACATGCCCCCGGAGGCGGTGCAGTGGATCGTCACGGGATACGCCATCTCGTTCGGCGGCCTGCTCATCCTTGGCGGCCGCGCCGCCGACCTGTTCGGCCGGCGCCGGATGTTCATCAGCGGCCTCGTCGCGTTCGCGCTGGCCAGCCTGGCCGGCGGCCTGGCCCGGGACCCCGCGCTGCTGATCGCGGCCCGGGTCATCCAGGGCGCGGGCGCCGCGATCGTCGCCCCCGCCGCCCTGTCCCTCATCACCACCAGCTTCCCCGAAGGCCCGCAGCGCACTCGCGCCATCGGCCTGTACGGTGCGATCGCCTCGGTCGGCTTCGTCTCCGGCCAGGTCCTCGGCGGCGTGCTCGTCCAGTTCACCAGCTGGCGCGCGGTATTCCTGGTCAACGTCCCGGTCGGCCTGGCCGCCGCCGCCCTGGCCCCCGCGATCCTCGGGAAGGCCGGAGCCGGCCGCACGGAACCGCACCGCCTGGACGTCCGCGGCGCCCTCCTGATCACCAGCGCCGTCGCCCTCGGCGTGTACGCGGTCTCCCAGGGTGTCGTCCTCGGCTGGACCTCCCCGCTGGTCATCGCGGCCATCGTCACCTCGGCCGCGGCCGCCGCCGTCTTCGTGAAGGCCGAGACGAAGCACCCCGAGCCGCTCGTCCGCCTCTCCCTCCTGCACCGCCCCGGGCTGCGCGACGGCAGCACGCTGTCGTTCCTGCTGGGCCTGTGGAACGGTGGCGAGATGCTGGTCCTGTCGCTGTATCTGCAGCAGGTGCTGCACGAGACACCGCTGTTCACCGGGCTGGCCATCGCCCCGCAGGGCGTGGTCGGGTTCGCCATGGGCATGCTCGGCCCGCGTCTGGCCCGCCGCATAGGCGTCCGGCGGCTGCTGGTGCTGACCGGCGCCTGCGCCGCGATCGGCTTCGCCGTGCTGACCCAGCTGCCGGCCGGCGGCTACAGCCCGGTCCTGCTCGTGGTCATGCTGATCGGAGCGGGCACCGCGGGCACCGCGTTCGGGTCGGTGGTGCTGGCCAGCCGCGGCATGGCCGACGCCGACCAGGGCCTGGTCGGCGGCATGATCAACACCAGCCGCCAGATCGGCGCCGCGGTGGGCGCCGCGCTGCTGCCCGCGGTGGCGCTGGCCGTCGGCGGCGCTCCGGTCTCCGGTGACCGGGCGGCCATGCTCACCGCCGGCCTGGCCGCGCTGGCCGCCACCGCGATCGCCTGGCACGCCGCCCACCCCGCCCCCGTCCCTACGGCCAGCTGAGGTCCGGCCCGCGATTTTTATACCGAACGGAACGTGGTTCCACCCTCGCCGGCCGGCTCGTGCCGCGATGAGTAAGGTCGGGCCCATGGAGTATCGCGCACTGGGCCGGTCGGGCCTGCGGGTGTCCGTGCTGACCATGGGAACGATGACGTTCGGCGGCACCGGGGCGTTCGCGGACGTGGGCTCGACCGACGTCGAGGAGGCCGAACGCCAGGTGGACATGTGCCTGGACGCCGGGGTCAACCTCATCGACACCGCCGACGTCTACTCCTCCGGCCTGTCCGAGGAGATCCTGGGCCACGTCCTGCGGGGCCGCCGGGACCGGGTGCTGGTGGCCACCAAGGTCCGGATGGGCATGGGCCGCGGCCCGAACGATTCCGGGCTGTCCCGCCATCACATCATCTCCGGCTGCGAGGCCAGCCTGCGCCGTCTCGGCACCGACCACATCGACCTGTACCAGGTCCACGAGTGGGACGGCCAGACCCCGCTGGAGGAGACCCTGCACGCGCTGGATTACCTGGTCCGCTCGGGCAAGGTGCGGTACGCCGGCGCCTCCAACTACACCTCCTGGCAGCTGATGAAGGCGCTGGGCATCGCCGGCCGGCTGGACCTGGCGCCGCTGGTCAGCCAGCAGATCTACTACTCCCTGCAGGCCCGCGAGGCCGAGTACGAGCTGATCCCGCTGGCCGTCGACCAGGGCCTGGGCATCCTGGTGTGGAGCCCGCTGGCGGGCGGGCTGCTGTCCGGCAAGTACCGCAGGAACCACCAGGCCCCGGTCGGATCGCGCCAGCTGTCGGACTGGGACGAACCGCCGGTCTACGACCCCGAGGGCCTCCACGACATCGTGGAGCTCCTGATCAGCATCGCGGAGCAGCACGAGGTCTCGGCCGCCCAGGTCGCGCTGGCCTGGACCCTTGGCCGGCCCGGCGTGACCTCGCTGGTCATCGGGGCGCGCACCGGCGATCAGCTCGCCGACAACCTCGAGGCGGCGTCGCTGCGTCTCACCGGCGAGGAACGGGCCCGGCTCGAGGCGGCCAGCGCCCCGCCGCTCATCTACCCCTACTGGCATCAGGCCAAGACCGCCCGCGACCGGCTCTCGGCCGCCGACCTGACCCTCCTCGGCCCGTACCTCGGCTGAGCCCGGGGTCGAGCTCAGCCCGATCCCGACGGCCACGGCCAGGCCCCCGGCCAGCTGCCTGGGGCCCGCCGGGTCGCCGAAGAACACGATCCCCGCGATCGCGCCGACCAGCGGCTCGATGTTGAGGAACGCCCCGGCGATCTCGGCCGGCACCCGGCTCTGCCCGTAGGCGAACAACGTGAACGGCACCAGCGTGCCGCCCAGCGCCAGCGCGGCCACGGCCAGCACAGGCCCGGGCCCCGCCGGGACGGCGGGCACGCCCTCGGTGAGGGCGGTGAAGGCCAGCGCGCCCAGCGCGGCCCCGAGGAACTGGACCGCGGTGACCGCGACCGGGTCGCGCCCGGGCAGCAGCCGGCCCTGCGCCACCGTGAACGCGGCCGACAGCACCAGCGAGACCAGCACCAGCCCGTCGCCGCGCACGCTCGCGCCGCCCCCGGCGCTGCCCGCGGTGACCAGGCCGATCCCGCCCAGCGAGACCGCGAAGCCCAGCCAGGCCAGCGGACGGGCCACGCTGCGGTGCCAGGCCGCGGCGATGATCGCGACCAGCACCGGCACCGCCCCGATCAGCAGGGCCGCGTGGGTGACGCTGGTCCGGGCGATCCCGGCGTTCTGCACGATGACCGACCCTCCGTACCCGACCGCCCCCGAGCCCAGGAGGGCCAGCTTCGGGCGGACGATCCTCCCCAGGCCCCTCCTGGTCCTGGCGGGCAGCCGTTCCCCCCAGACCCCCCCGGCCCGGCGCCGCGCGACGGGCAGCAGGACCGCGGCGGCCAGGCCGAAGCGCACCGCGGTGAGCCAGCCCGGAGCCAGCCACTGCAGGGCCAGCTTGGACAGCGGCACGGTGGTGCCCCACAGCAGCCCGGCCGCGATGAGGGCTGCGACGGCGTGACGGCGGTTGGTGTTCATGCCGTCATGCTCGCCGACAGCAAGCACAGAATTTGCTAGTGACCGCTAACAACAATACAATATTTTGTATTATGGCTGTTTCACTTGATGATGTTGACATCCAGCTGCTCACCGCGCTGCAGGAGGACGCAGACCGGACCAACGTCGAGCTGGCCCGCCTGGCCGGGCTGTCGCCCGCGGCGACCCTGCACCGGGTCCGCCGGCTCAAGGAGTCGGGCGTCATCCGCGTCATCAGCGCCCAGCTCGACCCGGACGCCTGCGGCTTCCCGCTCCAGGTCTACGTGGCCGCCACCCTGGCCCGCCACGACGTGCGCTCGGCCCAGAGGTTCGACGACCTGATCCGGTCCCTGCCGCAGGTCATCGCGGCGGACACCGTGGCCGGCGAGACGGACTACCTGCTCACCGTGGTGGCCCGCGACGTCGCCGAGCTGCAGCAGGTGCTGGCCAGCCTGGCCACCCGCGGCGGACAGCGGCTGGTCACCTACCTGCGGCTGGCCGAGGTCAAGCCCCCGTCCCGGCTGCCGCTCGGCCCGCCCTAGCGCTCCGCCCGGCGGAACGCCAGCCACAGGCCCGACAGGACGATCGCGAACACCGGCAGCCAGACGAGCCGTTCGGCCACCCAGGCGCCGTGCGTCGGGGCGGTGAGCAGGCCCGGCACCCGGCCGGCCAGCAGGCCCAGGGAGCTGACGGTGACCAACGCGCTCTCATGCCAGATGAACAGGGTCATCGCCGACAGGTTGACCAGCGCGATCCCGGCCCAGGCCAGGGGCCGGCGCATCGCCTGCGCCAGCCGGTACCGCAGCAGCAGGGCCAGGCCGCACTGGGCGATCCCGAAGGTCACCGCGGCCAGGGTGGGCGGGTTCAGGTTCGAGATGTGGGCTCCGTTCACGCCGACCATGCTGGCCGGGTACCCGGCCCAGGCGATCAGCGCGGCGGTCGCGGCGACGCCGCCGGCCAGCATCAGCGCGGGGCCCCGGCGGCCGCGCAGCGATCCCAGCGCCCAGGCGATGCCGAGCAGGTACGGGACGAGCCAGCCGGCCGGGAGGTTGACCCAGCCCACCCAGGACGGCCCGCCCAGGCCGAACCGCACCAGGTCGGCGGCGGCCACCACGGCGGCCGGGAAGGCGGCCGCCCACGCCCCGAACCGCCGGACCAGCCACAGGGCCGCGGGGGTCAGCGCGGTCAGCCCGGCGTACACGCACAGGAACCACAGCGGGCTGATCACCAGGAACAGCAGGGTGTGCACGGTAGTGGAGGGGACGCCCGCCAGGCACATGCCGACGGTGACCGGAATCCAGACCGCCGCCAGCGCCGCGACCGGACGGGCGAGCCGGACCATCCGCTTGCGCAGCCAGGCGAGGTACCCGCCCCGGTAGCTCCGGGCCGCCGAGTAGCCGCCGACCAGGAAGAAGACCGCGAGCGTCTGGAACACCCAGGAGAGCGGGGCCAGCCACGGCATCGAGGCCAGCGGGCTGTTGTCGCTGAGCACGGTGCCGGCGTGGCCCTGCCCATAACCGGGCCCATAACCGGGCCCATAACCGGGCCCGGGCACGATCGCGGTGACCAGCCAGTGGCCGCCGATGACGCCCGCGATGGCCAGGGCGCGCAGCGCGTCGACCGCGCGGTCGCGGTGCGGCGGCGTGGCGGCGTCGATGCGCCGGGCGAGCCGCTCGACCTGCCCGAGGCCGGTCATCGGGTCACCGCCGCGGCATCACCCAGCGCGATGTCGGTGAGGTTGCGCAGCGAGACCGAGCCCGGGTCCAGGTAGCCGCTGTGGCCGCCGGAGCCGGTGCCGAAGATGCGCGCGCCGAACCCGGGCGACATCGGGTCGGCGCCGAAGCCCAGCCCGAGCAGCTGCAGGTGCGGCACGAACCTGATCGGGTCGTCGCTTTCCCGGCCGGCCCGCACCCGGGCCTTGGTGTGGAGCGAGGCCACCGAGGAGGCGTCCATCCCGGGGCTGCCGAACACCGCGATGTCGGTCACCGGCAGGTGCGGCGCGGCCAGCCCGCAGACCACCGACCCGTAGCTGTGGCACAGCAGCGCAACCTGGTCGCCGTGCCGGGCCAGCGCGGTGACCAGCGGCCGCAGCGCCTGCGCCCCCTGCCCGGCGTCACCCGAGGTCATGACGCCGGGGCTGAGCATGGCCGGGGCGGGATAGCCGAGCCAGGCGATGATGGCCAGCCGCTCCCCGGGATCGAGCCGGCGTGCCTCGGCCGCGAGCGCGAACGCGCCGCCGCCGGGGGAGGCCGGTCCGCGGGAGAAGAACGTGGCGAGCGTCGTGTCGGAGCCCGGCACCAGGATGGCGACGCGCGTCGCGGTGGCCAGGTTGCCGATCACCATCGCGGCCAGGCCCTGGCCGCTGGGATCGAAGAACAGCACGTGCTGGGTGTGCAGCGTGGCCAGCGCGCCGGCCAGCTGGCTGTCGCCGTCGCGGGCGGCCGCGCGCTCGGCCCATCCGATCTGCTGCGCGTCGGCCGCGTAACGGGCCGACAGCGCGCTGGAGGTCAGCGTGGGGGGCGCCTGGGGCAGGGGGGCGGTGGCGGCCGGCCACGCCGCGGCGGTCGTGCCGAACAGGGCGGCTGCGGCCAGCGGCACGACGGCCAGGGTGCGGAGTCTCATTGCGGTGTCCTTCCTCCGCTGCTGGGAGCGGCACCGGACGGCACCGCGATCAGGAAGCTGCAGTGCGGCGCAGCCGGCCGGCTCGCGAAGGGTGTGGGAGCGCGTTAGCGGGTCAGCCGCCCGCCGCGTGCTAGCACCCGCGTGAGGAGGGCGGTGCCGGCGATGGTCACGACGATGGTGGCTGCTTTCTCGAAGAGTCCGGCGGGTCCGTGGGGGGTTGCCATCGCGAATCCGAATGCGGCGAGCAAGGCCATCATGAGGATCGCGGTGCCGCGCAGCCAGGTGGCCCAGCCGCGCCAGCCTGGTTCGGCGGCCAGCCGGCTTGCCAGCACCAGCAAGAATGCGACCGTGGCGGGCAGGCTGACGAAGGTGGCTATCAGGTGCACCATGCCGTGCATGGTGGCGGCGGCGGGATGCACCACGCCGGCCGGGTATCCGGCCGAGGGGTCTTGGGCGAAGACGCCGGCGATGATCATGCTGAGGCCGGCGACGGCCTGCAGGACGGGGGCCCAGGTGGCGCCGCGGCCGGGAGCCAGCGTGGCGCGCAGGGCGAGCGCGAAACCGATGAGGACTACCCCGAAGACGATGAAGTTGATCATCTGTACCCAGCCCCCGGGCCCGAGGCTCAGTGCGCTCATGGGCTGGCGCAAGGCGTCATAGCCGGGCCGCACGGCGCCGGCGATCCAGATGGTGGCGTTGAACAGCAGGCCTCCGATCAGGGCACTTGCCAGCAGAGCGCGGTGGGTGCGTGAGCCGGGCGTGATCAGGTGCCGGGCGGCGCTGGTGCCGGCCGGGTCCGGGGCGGTGGGGCGGTGCAGGGACAGGGCGGTCATGGCAGTTCTCCTATCAGGGTGGATGCGGCGCTGACCTTCCGGGTCGCCGCAGGGATGGTCACCGGCGCGGGACGTGCGGGCTCTCGCCGAGGATGACCAAGCGGGCGACGGCCTGGTCTGCCATCTCCTCGAGCGGGGCGGGCCAGGGGAAGCCGGGCAGGTTCATCCGGAGCAGGACCAGCCCGTGCAGGGCGGCCCACACCTGGGCGGCCAGGTGGGCCGGATCGTCGGAGGCGCGGGCTGCTCCGGCGTCCTGGCAGCGCGCGATCGAGGCGGCCAGCGCCTGGAGGGCCGCGGGGCCGCCGCTGGGCCGGCCCGGGTCGGCGGGGGGTGCCTGGTGGCTGAACATGAACCGGTACGGGCCCGGGTTCTCCACGGCGAACTGGCAGTAGGCGCGGCACCGGGCCAGCAGCGCCGCGGCCGGATCGGTGATCTTCGCATTGGCCCTGTCGCGGGCCGCGGCGAAGGTGGCGAAGTTCCGTTGGACCACCGCCATCTTCAGGTGCTCGGCGTCGGGAAAGTGCCGGTAGATCGAGGGGGCGGCGATACCGATCCTCTTGGCCACCGCGCGCAGCGACAGCTGGTCGGCATCGCCGGATTCGGCTATCAGCTCGCTGGCCGCGGTGATGATCTCTTCCCGCAGCCGGTCACCCTGCCCGCGAGGGTTGCGGCGGCGCACCTGCGCCTGCTGGGTCGGGGCCATCGCCAGCTCCTCCTCTTACATTGTAAGCTTTCATCGTAAGCTTTTGGCGTAAGCTTATGCGTGAAGCCCGGGATGTCAAATGCGGCCGGAAGGGATAGCCGGGAATCTTCGGCCGCGGTCTGGTATGCGGGGTGGGCTGGCTTGCCGGCGTGCAACCCAGACCAGGACGGTGACAGCGTCGCGGAGGCTGTGGCCGACCTGGGAACGTTGGCTTCGTGGCATCATGCGAGCATGTCCGCTTACGTGATCTCTGAGGTGGAAGTCCTTGACGAGGCCCAAGGCCAGCGGTACCGGGAGCTAGCCGCCGCGTCGATCGCGCGGTATGGCGGCCGGTACATCGTCCGGGCCGCTGAGCCGCAGGTGCCGGAGGGGGAATGGTCATCGGCTCAGCGAGTGGTCATTGTCGAGTTCCCGGCGATGGACCACCTGCACCGCTGGTACGACTCTCCGGAGTATGCGGAGGCGCTCGCCGTCCGGCGGTCCGCGCTGAGCCGCAGGCTGCTGTTTGTCGAAGGTGTCTTCGCAGGCAGGTGACTCATGATGGCGTCAGCTTCCGGGAAGCCGACGTTGCCTGACGCGGCGCCAGAGAGCCTCAGGTGCCTCATTGAGCTGGCGGGACGCAAGGGTCGTGTGACACCGTGTCGCGTGTCGGTCCGCCGGTTTGCGGGGCGCGGACCCGATGATCGCGATCTGTGCAGATCAGCGAACCATCAGGGTCCGGATGCCGGTCGGCTGCTACTGATCCGGCATGCGATGCCGCCCGGACCGTGCGACACGGAAGCGACGAGATCTGGCTTGATAACCGGTTGTGTCGAAGCCCGGTGAACCGTGATGATGTCCCGGAAGTGGATGACATGACGGACTCGGCGCCGTGGACGGTGACGCTGGTGTGTGGCGCCTCCGGAGTCGGCAAGTCACATATAGCGCGGCCGCTGGCCGCCCGCTACGGCGCGCCGCTGATCGAGGCCGATGACATCGTCACGGCGCTGCAAGCGGTGACAACGGCGGAACAGCAGCCGTGGGTGCACTTCTGGAGGACACACCCCGAAGCCGCGTCGTGGGCGCCGGAGAAGATAGCGGACCTTCATTTCAAGCTGGCCACCGCGGTACGCCCCGCGTTCGCGGCCGTGATCGCCGACCATATCGAGTTCGCGGCGCCGGCCGTAGCCGAAGGTGACTATCTGCTTCCCGAGCTGGCAGCGGGGTTCGGTGCTGCGGTGCGCGCCGTGGTAATCCAGGAGCCGGACGAGGACAGGATCGTGGCCAACTACCAGCGACGCGAGCCCGGCAACCGCCTACAGCGGCACCGGGCCCGGGTCAGTGTGCTGGTCGGCGCGGAGCTGACGCGGCGCGCGGCTGCGGGATGCCGGTCGTGCCGGCCCGGCCGTGGCGCGACGGGCTGGATCGCGTCGATCGGGCACTGCGCGCCGTCAGCGGTTGACCGGACCCGGCCCGGGCTCCTGTCCGTTGTGAGCCTACGTGGCGGCCTAGGCCGAAGTTGCCGTAGCTCTCAGTAAGCATTGCATCCTGACCTGCCGTTTCGATGTGATCTGACCACAGAACGTAGTCAGAATTTCCGGCGTGTCGCAGCGAACTTCCCGGCATGTGCCCGTTAAGATCCTGGTATGACGCTAACCGGCGGGAAAGTCCATGTAGTCAGAGTCACCAAGACCGGGTACGTGGACAAGCAGGGTCGCCGTAAGGATTACTCCTCGGCCTACCTGCGCCGCACCTACCGGGAGGCCGGCAAGGTCA
>Ga0208324_1001140_pt1 | contig 10513 bp, 6 predicted proteins | sample Sb_taG_2_FD_187707 | JGI IMG/M metagenome (GOLD analysis project Ga0208324, IMG submission 187707) | Peat soil microbial communities from Weissenstadt, Germany - Sb_50d_5_LS metaG (SPAdes) (version 2) | ecosystem: Environmental > Terrestrial > Soil > Wetlands > Peat | place: Germany: Weissenstadt... | reverse complement strand
AACTCCCAACAGGGACCGTGACGCTGCTCTTCACCGATATCGAAGGCTCGACGCGCATGCTCCAGCACATGAGTGGGCGCTATGCTAGCCTGCTGGTAACATGCCGTGAACTCCTGCGTGCTGCGTTCCTCGAGTTCCACGGACACGAGGTGGATACGCAGGGCGATGCTTTCTTCGTGGCCTTTGCCCGTACCACTGATGCCATCTCAGCTGTGGTGGCTGCCCAACGTTCCCTCTTTACCCACACCTGGCCCGAAGGGGTGGCAGTACGCGTGCGTATGGGCTTGCACACTGGCGAACCACAGCTTGCGTCTGAAGGCTACGTCGGCCTGGATGTACATCACGCTGCACGCATCATGAGTGCCGGGCATGGCGGGCAAGTACTCCTTTCTCAGACGACTCGTGACCTGGTGGAGTATGCGCTACCGGACGGTGTAAGCCTTCTGGATGTGGGAATACATCGCCTTAAGGATCTCCAGCAGCCTTGTCATCTCTTTCAACTCTCCATAGCGGGCTTACCTGCCGACTTCCCGCCGCTCAAGACGCTGGACAGATCCCCGCATAATTTGCCCATCCAGCCGACTCCTTTTATCGGCCGCGAGAAGGAAGTGACAGCGATCATCGCACTACTGCGTCGTGAGGAGGTTCACCTGGTAACGCTCACAGGCCCAGGCGGTACTGGCAAAACGCGACTGGGCCTGCAGGTGGCTGCAGAACTAAGTGACAGCTTTGCAGATGGGGTCTGCTTCGTCAACCTGGCTCCTTTGAGCGATCCCGAGTTGGTCATACCCGCCATAGCTGAAGTGCTCAACGTCAAAGAGATGGCTGAGCAAACCCTCCTGGCTCTGCTGCAAGCGTATCTGCGCGAGAAGCACCTGCTACTCGTGTTGGACAATTTTGAACAGGTTGTACTCGCCGCTCTTCAGGTGGCAGAGCTATTGACTTTCTGCCCAAAGCTCAAGATTCTGGTGACGAGTCGAATGGCGTTGCATTTACGTGCCGAGCAGGAGTTTGCTGTACCCCCACTAACGCTTCCCGACCCCAAACGCCTGCCCGATCCGGTTGTGCTTGCGCAGTATGAGGCCGTAGCAATGTTCATCCAGCGAGCACGGGCAATTAAATCCGATTTTCAGGTGACCAATGCCACCGCTCCTGCAGTCGCAGAGATGTGTGTGCGCCTTGACGGACTTCCTCTGGCGATTGAACTGGCAGCAGCACGCATCAAGCTCTTCCCACCACAGGCACTTTTGGCGAGGTTGGGTCAGCGTTTAGCGGTATTAACCGGAGGAGCGCGCGATGCCCCAGCCCGGCAACAAACGCTGCGTAACACCATCGAGTGGAGCTACCAGTTGTTGGATACTGATGAACAGCGGCTCTTCAGGCGGCTTTGTATCTTTGTTGGTGGATGCACACTCGAGGCGGTCGAGTCGATCAGCGCTGCGCTTGGGGACGATGCAAGCCAGGTGATGAATGGGGTTACCTCCCTCATTGATAAGAACTTGCTCCAACGGACTGAGCAAGAAGGAGAGGAAGCCCGCCTCGTGATGCTGGAGACGATCCGAGAGTACGGATTGGATATGCTCTCCACTCATGGGGATATGGAAACAGCCCGGCAGGTATATGCAACCTACTATCTGGAGCTGGCAGAAGAAGCAGCACGTGGGTACAAAAGCTCACAACCTGCCGAGTGGCTGGAGCGGCTCGAACGAGAGCACGATAACCTGCGTGCCACGATGGAGTGGTCGCTTGAATCAGGTCATACTGGTCCACACCTTGAGATAGCTTTCAAGCTTAGTGAGGCACTGATGGATTTCTGGCGAGTGCGTGGCTTCTACAGTGAGGGACGGATCTATCTGGAACAGATATTGGCGAGACGTGATAGTGTTGCGACTCCCATGCGGGCAAGGGCAATGAGTGCCGCTGCTGAGTTCGCAGATTGGCAGAGTGACTTTGATCGAGCAGAGGCACTCTATCAGAAGAGTCTTCTCCTGTACCGCGAACTCGGGGATACCCGAGGCATCGCGTGGTCTCTCTGGAGACTTGAGGCAGCCAGGAAAAAAGATAACAAATACCCAGCGCTTATTTCGCAATTGGAAGAGAGCCTCTCTCTTTTCAGGGGACTTGGAGACCAGGAAGCTATCGCCCTGTCACTCTTAGAGTTAGCAGACCAAGCCAGCTTTCACGGAGACTACAGGAGAGGATACACCCTGTTCGAGGAGAGTCTGGCGATCTTGAAAGAGCTAGGGATCAAGCGAGGTATCGCCGATTGCCTCAGGCAGTCCGCCCTGTGGCTCTTCCTTGGTGCCCAGGGAGATCAGGCGATCATCCATGCGAGACTTGAAGAGAGTCTGGTGATCTACAGGGAATTAGGCGACAAGAATGGGGAAGCCTTTTACTGCTGGACAGCAGGATGGCTAGCGTTCAAAGAGGGCGATGCAGGTACAGCTCAGGCCTTGTTAGAGCAGTGTGTGAAGCTCTGGCAGGAGATGGGGAGTCTTTGGCAAGCATGCGGAGCGCTTGCGTTCTTAGGGAGGATCAAGGCGCATCAAGGTAATTTCGCTGTAGCTCGTAGCCTTCTCAAGGAGAGCCTGGACATAGCACGCGCATTAGACGACTATGTCAGAGCCTTCTGCCTGGAAAGATTGGCGATTGTCGTGACGGCACAAGGAGAGAGTATGTGGTCAGCACGTCTGTTGGGCACAGCTGAAGCCCTGCGCGAGAACTGTGGCGCCCCCGCTTCGCCTATGGAACGAGCTGATTACGAGCCTTCGATGGCTACTGCTTGGACTCATCTGGGTGAGCAGGCATTTAACGCTGCATGGGACGAGGGGCGTAGCATGACCTTTGTGCAGGTACTTGCCCCATTGATGCTTTAAGATACGAAACAAGCTTGAAGAAGCGTAAGTGATCAATGTGGGTTTGCCCCATCTCGCTAGCGCTTTGCCTTAATATCGAAATACTGGCCTATTGCGATAGGCTCTAAGATGAGAGCCCTAATGACTCGATGGTTTCCAGAACTTCCTGAGCGTGCTCGGCAGCCTTGACCTTGGGCCAGACCTTGCGAACAATCCCGTCTTTATCTATAAGGAATGTCTCGCGGTTGATGCCCAGATAGGTTTTGCCAGCGTAATTTTTCTCTTTCCAGACGCCATACAGCTGTGAAACTGTTGTGTCAGTGTCCGACAGCAGCGGATACGGCAGCCCGTATTTGTCGGCAAATTTTTGATGGGACTCAACGCTGTCGGCGCTGACACCGAGGACGACGATGCCACGTTTCTGCATCTCACGGTTCGCATCGCGGAATGAGCATGCTTCAGCAGTGCATCCGGGGGTGTCGTCTCTTGGATAAAAGTACAAGACCACAACGTGGTTGCGTAATGCGCTTAATTGCACCCAGCCGTTTTTCACCACATCATCGCTCCCAACGGCTGGAAGCGTGAAATCAGGAGCAGGTTGTGACTCTTTAACCTCTATATTACTCATATCATAGCTACCTCACTTCAAAGTAGTTTCCTTAAAATCGTTTAACTCACTCGAGTTTTGGTTAGTGTACCACAAGAAAAGGACTCACTGCCACCCCACTGTGCAGACAGCTGTCACCATCCATCAGTTCAATTTAAGATAGTCAATCAGGATCAGTCTGGGGACCGGTCTGAGAAGCGTTTATATGCAAGATTGCCTCGAGCTTATCAAGCAGTTCCAAGAAGTTGATCGCACCGAAACGGTAGGCATAGAGCAAGCCGTACATCTGCTCGTAGTCAGCATCTGACACGACAAGCGGCTCGGTTACGATATCGTCAGTTCTCGGATGCACTCCGTGATCTTGCATGAACTTTCCCTTCGAAAATCAGTGAGTATGTGTTAGTCACGCCGATATAGATGAACAGCGCATGTTTTAATACATCGCGGCCAATGATACAGACAGAGCATCTGGATTATATTCAGAAAACAGGCTTCCATGGTCTGCTCTGGTATCATCACACGCTTCCACTGTAGCAGGCGAGAACGGGACTGATCTGCGTGGAGAATGGGCCGCAAGTGCATGAAAGAAGGTCTCCACCTGGGAAAGAGACGGATCACACCTGCATGCACCCGGCATCCTAGTCGCATCAACATGAGCAAGTGATAGATCTCTGGCCAATTGACCGATGGCAAAGATGGCATCTCTCTTCTCTAAGCAAGACATGGGCGAACGCAATGGGCATTGCCTCCAAGTAATTCATTTGTAGAAACCGACTGAGATGAAGGATCGAGTTGCCAAGAGCCGAAAAATGAAGGATACTGCTTTCAAAACAACCCTTCTGTATGAAAGGAGCATCCTTCTGATGACCTATGATACTGCATCGCAGCCATCTTCTGCTGGTGCGCCGCTCAATGAGACCCTGGAACACCTGCTGGTCAGCTTGCCTATGGAGGCAGCACCCTCCTCGCGCTCGCGAGGCCGCCCGGTGTCGCTTAGTGCGTGGCATCTGAGCATGGCAGTGCTGGTGTGCCTGTTGCGGGGCTTGCAAACCCAGGCGGAGGTGTGGCGGCTGATTGCCTTCTTTGGCGTTGGCCCCTTGCCTCGGCTGCCGCTGTCCGATCAGGCGGTCTACGACCGTTTGGAGCAGGATGGGGTGAGCGCGTTTGCCGCGTTCTTTGGCCAGCTCTCGGCGCGGTTGGCCACCCGGTTGGCACCGTACGAGAACCGAAGTCTGGCCGCCTTTGCCACAGGCGTGGTCGCTCTTGATGAAAGTGTGCTCGATCAGGTCAAGCGCTGGGTGGCATGGTTGCGCGAGGTGCCTAACGGTGACAGTCGCTTGCTGCCGGGACGGCTGGTGGGCCTCTTTGATGTGCGCTTGCAGCAGTGGCGGCGCCTCGACGTGCTGCTGGATGGCAGCGCCAATTGCAAAGTGCATGCCCGTGCCATGCTCAGCGGCTTGGCCCAAGGCACGCTGATCCTGTTTGATCGTGGCTATTTCAGCTTTGCCTGGTTGGATGACCTCGCACAGCAGGGCTACTGGTACATCTCGCGCACGGTCGGCAAGACCAGTTACCAGCTGCTGCACATCCACTATCAAGCCGATGGCGTCTTCGATGCCCTGGTCTACCTGGGCAGGTATCGCTCTGATCAGGCCGCTCAGGTCGCGCGCCTGGTCTGTTTTCGCGTCGGCAGCCAGCGCTACGCGTATTTGACCAATGTGCTCGATCCGGCCGTGCTCTCCATCGGGGACATCGCCCGCTTGTATGCACGCAGATGGGATATCGAATTGGCTTTCCGAGAACTCAAAGAGCATCTGGGTCTGCGCCTGCTGTGGAGTGCCAAACTGGGCGTGATCTACCAGCAAGTGTGGGCTAGCCTGATCCTGGCTCAACTGCTGCATGCCTTCCAGGTGGAACTGGCTGCACGCGCTGAGGTGGATCCCTTTGACGTGTCGCTGGCACTGCTGACACGCTACGTGCCACGGCTGCTGGCGCAGGGAGAAGACCCGATGGCGTTCCTGCTGACCTATGGGCGCGCCATGGGCGTCATTCGTCCCTCGACGCGCAGGCACATCATCGCTCCCGTGGTGCCCTTGCAGGAGGTAAGCTATCCCCCTCCTGAGCTGATCAAGCCACGGAAGACACATTATGCCCATCGCAAATGTACGTCTCGCTATGCTACTCAATCCTGAAAGGAGTCCTTTCTACTTATGATTTACTTGGAGGCAATGCCGCGAGGGGTGCCCCTACATTTCATGTTGGAGCGACCGACGCGACCGTCCAATGCCAGAAAGATGTTCCCGGTATATTCAGGGTAATTCATAGGCGCTTGTACAAGCATGTTGTACCCTTGTCACATTAACCCCTATCGTCTATACTTCAAGCAATGCATCAAAGCTGTGTTCAACTGCCAGGCGAAGGAGGACGGAGCGAGTCGTGGACACTAAAGCAACCAAAGACTTCTTCATCAGCTATACCCATGCTGACCAGCGCTGGGCCGAATGGATCGCCTGGCACCTGGAAGCCGCAGGCTACCAGACTATGATCCAGGCCTGGGACTTCCTCGCGGGCAGCAACTTCATCCTCGAGATGAATACTGCTGCCAGGCAGGCCACACGCACCATCGCCGTCCTCTCGCCTGACTATTTCACGTCCACATTTACGCCCTCTGAATGGGCAGCAGCGTTCAAACGCGATCCCACAGGAGATCAGGGACTGCTCGTGCCTGTGCGGGTACGACCCTGTGACGTGGAAGGACTGCTGGGTCAGGTTGTGTATATCGACCTGGTGGATCAAGACGAAGCGACCGCTCGCGCGACCTTGCTGCAAGGCATCACACACCAGCGGCGCAAACCCAGCAGTCCTCCTGCTTTTCCTTTGACACATTATGCATCTCAGTCATTGGAACGTCCCTCCTTTCCAGGAGCCTTGCCAGCCGTGTGGAATATTCCGTATCCACGCAATCCGTATTTCACGGGACGTGAAGAGCTACTGCGCCGCCTGGCCGCCTCGCTACGAGCAGGAGAGACGGTCGGTATCTCCCAACCACAGGCGGTGCATGGCCTGGGAGGCGTTGGCAAGACACAGATTGCGCTGGAATATGCCTATCGCTACTACCAGGACTATGATGCCGTGCTCTGGACGCGTGCTGATACCCACGAGGCACTCATCTCAGGCTTTGTGGCCTTTGCAGCCTTATTACACCTCCCGGTACAAGAGGAGCGCGATCAACTCAAGATTGTGCAGGCCGTCAAGCACTGGCTCACGAGCCACTCGCGCTGGTTATTACTCCTGGATAACGCCGATGATCTCACGCTGATGCGGGACTTTCTGCCACCAGCGGGCAGAGGGCACTCGATGCTTACGACGCGTGCTGCCAGTATGGGTCGACTGGCACATGCTCTCGAGGTTGATGCCCTGGACAACGGACCAGGTGCGTTGCTCTTGCTGCGTCGTGCAGAGCGACTGGCCCCCGATGCCACACTTGTACAAGCTGTTGTGAGTGAGCGTGCCATCGCCCACTCGATCTCCCAGGAACTGGGAGGATTGCCCCTGGCGCTCGACCAGGCTGGAGCCTACATCGAGGAAACGCAGTGCAGCCTGGCCGATTACCTGCGCTTCTACCGCAGCCAGCGTGCCGACCTGCTTAAAGCGCGTGGAGGGCTGGTGGCCGATCATCCCGAGCCGGTGGCGACCACCTGGTCGCTCTCGTTTGCCCAGGTCGAAAAGCGCTCTGCTGCTGCGGCAGACCTGTTGCGGGTGTGTGCCTTCCTGCATCCTGATGCCATTCCTGAAGAGATCATCACCGAGGGCGCGGCAAAGCTAGGACCTGAGTTGCAAGCCATGGCCGGGAACCCTCTGGTTTTCAATCAAGCTATCGGGGTGCTACTTTCCTACTCGCTGCTCAAACGCCAGCCTGAGGAGCACCTGCTGAGCATGCATCGCCTGGTGCAAGCGGTGCTCAAGGATGGCATGGACGCGTCCACTTATCACCAGTGGGCTGAGCGGGTGGTGCTAGCGGTGTATCAAGTTTTACCCACCGAAGTGGATTACGGACCGTATTCTCGCTACGATCGTTGCCTGCCCCATGCCCAGGAGTGTGCACAGCTCATTGAGCAGGAACAACTCACCTCATTTGCCGCCAGGTGGTTGCTCCACCAAATTGGTCGCTATCTATGGCAACATGCACGCTTTGCCGAAGCGGAAGTCTTCTACCAACACAGCTTGCGTATCATGGAACAAGCCCAGGGACCTGACCACCCTGATGTGGCTTCTCCACTTATCGGTCTGGCAGCCCTCTACGACGAGCAGGGCAAATATGCTGAGGCTGAACCGTTGTACCAGCGTGCCATGGATATCTACGAACAAGCTCTTAGACCCGAAGATCAACGGGTGGCCTATCCGCTGAATGGCCTGGCAGTCCTCTACGAAGTGCAGGGCAAGTATGCCGAGGCTGAGCCATTGTACCAGCGTGCGTTGCACATCTGGGAACAGGCGCTAGGCCCTGACCATCCCCAGGTGGCCTATCCGCTGAATGGCCTGGCGAACCTCTACTATAGGCAGGGCAAGTATGACGAGGCCGAGCCGTTGTACCAGCAAGCCTTGCGCATCAGGGAACAAAAGTTGGGACGTGACCATCCTTATGTTGCTGATCTGCTGAACAATTTGGCAAACCTTTACAGAGACCAGGGCAAGTATGACGAGGCTGAGCCGCTGTACCAGCGAGCCTTGCACATTTGGGAACAGGCATTGGGCACCGACCATCCAGATGTGGCCTATCCGTTGAACGGGTTGGCAGTCCTCTACGAAGTGCAGGGCAAATATGACGAGGCTGAGCCGCTATACCAACGCGCTTTGCACATCCGAGAACAAAAGTTGGGACCCGACCATCCCTATACACAAGAAGTCGTGCGCAACTATGCGATACTATTGCGCAAGATGGGGCGAGAAGATGAAGCGAGAGAGTTGGAAGCGCGGTTTCCGTCAACTTCCTGAGTGGTGTACATGCACTTGTCTTCCTGATCTAGCCATTGTCATTCTGAGCGAAGCGAAGAATCGCACTCGCCGGGCTACGAGATCCTTCGCTGGCGCTCAGGATGACAAATGGGAACAGGATGACAAGTGGGGCTTAGGATGGCAAATGGCTAGCTCAGGATGGCGGGCACAATCCTACCCTGCCTTATGCAACGTAATATCCCCTGTACTTACCGTCAGAGCCAGTTCGGCTGTAGGAGACGTACCTTGCGCGAGCGGGCCATAATAGCTTGCCGAACCATCGCTATTCTGCTGAACGTTCAAGTTGAAGTCATTTGCATTGATTTTGCCGTTATTCGTGCTGGCATCAAGGATTAGATTTGATGTCACAGCGCCTAATGTTGCAGTCACATTGCCGGTTCCGCTCTTAAAGCTGAACCAGGGGTGAGTATTCTGCGTGGTGTTTGTGGTACATGGGATAAGCCCTGTATCTGCTGCTTGACCGGTGACCAGGTTGCCTGCAAACGTGACGTTTCCGACATTTGTTTGCAAGCAGGAACCCTCCGATTGAAGTCCCCCGCTTACAGAAATGTTGCCTGTGTTATTCGTGAGTGAAAGCAAGCCGTTGAAATTCTGAACCGTAATGTTTCCTGATGCTATAATATTCGCGCTGACACTAAGTTTAAAAGGCGGACTGGGATTTACCGATGGAGGCAAGACAATCGTCAGATCGACGGAATCGCTGGAACTGGCAAGAAAGCCACCGCTTACATCTGGTACAGTCGCATTCACGGTCAACGTACTCTGATCACTGCTGGAAGTGACATCCACCTTAATGCGTCCAAATTCCTTATCGGCATCGCTACTGCTTCCAGCCTGTACCTTCATAACACCGGTGAGGGTTGCCTGTGTTGCGGAAGGATCAACCATAATGCTAATGTTACCCACACGGTTATGTACCTGTAATTGCGTGACATTGGCAGTAAGAGGCAGCGTCTGCTGCGCTAACTGCTTTGAATAGTTGCTTTTACCAATACCTCCAACTCCAATATGAATAGGAGCGTTGCGCAAAAACAAGAACGCGACAACGGCCAGTATGAGTGCAACCGTGATCACACCACCCGCACAGCCAATCAGGAGTGTAGACCACACTCGCCTCTGTCTCTTTTTCGGCACTTGTGCCGACTGAGTTCTGGGCCGCGGGCGATATGCCCGTCTATCATACTCTTGAACCTGGGGATCTACATAGTAACGGTCACGTTGCTGTGGGTGCATATACACATCATTGGCTTCATCGTATGTATATTCAGTCTGGCGCTGGCGCATTCTCAGGCGCGCCTCGGCTTCCTCGCGTGATCGCCTGGACATGCGGTGCTGTTGATGATATCTTTCATCAAGTTCGTCGTAGGGGTCAGGACGTTCATGAAAATCCCTGGTTTGACGCGGCCGTTCTCCTGGGGGTTCAGTGGTATTTTCGTAAGGGTCGCGGTATCTGCGCGTACCATATCTGGGTCGTCCATAAGCGTCATATGCTTGTCGGGGATCAGTGCTTCGGTTAGGATCGGGACGACGCCCTGGACGTTTATAGTAGGCATCTGTCCTATCAATGCCGGATTCGCGGGAACCACCAGTTTGCCGTGGGCGTTGTCTCTGGCGCGCAGAAGCATCATCGTAAGCGCCACGAGATGAGCGCTGTTGCTTCTGGCGAAGTTGGGTTTCAGCTTCGTCGTGCTTTTCAGCAGGCTCTTCCCACGACTCCTGAGATGTGTCGTTCTCATTGCTCATATTGATATGTGCTCACTTTCAGGTCGTTACCAGCGATAATGCTAAGAGAAAAGTCTTACCGTACTTCATTTCTTTTCGTATCGTTCAATTCCTAATATACCTGCTAGTACGAACGGTATAAAGCGAAGGTTTTCTCCCCTCTAACAAGAAGGAAGGTATGATTGCAACAAGACAGATGATCCCTGCAACCAGGAAAATCGATGTATACACTTCATGGGCTGCAAAGACGGCAAATTGAGCAAGCGCCTTATCATACTGGTCGCTAAAGGGAATGACACCGATTGGCGGCTTG
>Ga0208324_1001138_pt1 | contig 10514 bp, 5 predicted proteins | sample Sb_taG_2_FD_187707 | JGI IMG/M metagenome (GOLD analysis project Ga0208324, IMG submission 187707) | Peat soil microbial communities from Weissenstadt, Germany - Sb_50d_5_LS metaG (SPAdes) (version 2) | ecosystem: Environmental > Terrestrial > Soil > Wetlands > Peat | place: Germany: Weissenstadt... | reverse complement strand
GCCAATCATAAGAAAAGGGGATCTACTCTGGTCGCGTATCTTAGGCGCTGATAATCAAGCGAGTCAACTCGCGTAAAGAGCAGCAACCCGATCACTTCTCTTGCGAACGGTCGATTGACGCTTGCCTGATTTCGGGCGGATGACGGGCGACCCTTCCATAATCCGGTAAAGTAAGGTTTGCCGACCAACCGTCCAGAATCGTCACGCCCTCTCCAACGTGCTGCGCAGGCTATAATTACGCCCACGCATGGCTCTGACCTCTGGCACCAAACTTGGCCCTTATGAAATTCAATCACCGCTCGGTGCTGGCGGTATGGGAGAGGTGTACCGCGCCCTGGACACGCGTCTTGATCGCATCGTCGCCGTCAAGGTCCTTGCTTCTCATCTTTCTTCCTCGCCGGAACTAAAACAGCGCATGGACCGCGAGGCGCGGGCCATTTCCTCGCTGAACCATCCGAACATCTGCCATCTCTATGACATCGGCTCGCAGGACGGCACCGATTACCTGGTGATGGAGTTCCTCGAAGGTGAGACTCTGGCCGAACGGCTTCGCAAAGGTGCGATGCCGCTGAATGAAATCTTCAAAGTCGGGATTGCTGTGGCCGAAGCGCTGGCGTTCGCGCACCGCAGCGGCATTGTGCACCGTGACCTGAAACCGGGAAACATCATGCTGACCCAGGGCGGCGCCAAGCTGATGGACTTTGGTCTCGCCAAGCCGCTGGGCGTGCAAACGACGGCTACCGGGTCGGGAGCAGCGCCTTCGTTCACCGCGGTGGCCACGTTGAGCGGGCCGAGTCCCCTAAGTCCACTGACTACGGCGGGCAGCATCATCGGCACCATCCAGTACATGGCGCCGGAGCAGATCGAGGGAAAAGAAGCCGACGCTCGTTCCGACATCTTCGCCTTCGGCGCCGTGCTCTACGAAATGTTGACCGGCAAGCGGGCATTTGAAGGTAAGTCGCAAATCAGTCTGGCCTCGGCAATTCTGGAGAAAGATCCTGAACCGATCTCGACCGTGCGCCAACAGATATCGCCCGCGCTCGAACACGTAATTTCACGTGCTCTCGTCAAAGATCCGGCCAAACGTTGGCAAAGCGCGGGTGACATCGGTGCGGAGCTGGAATGGATAGCCAGTTCCGGGACCGCACTCAGCACAAGTACAGGTTCTGTTAGCAGCATTTCACGCGGGTCGAGGGAACGCTCGTTACTGGGAATTACAGCCGTCGTAGCGGTGTTGGCGCTGATAGCTCTCGCTATCGTCCTCTGGAAGAAGCCTCCAGCAAGTACACGTCTCGTCGCCTCCATCCCGCCGCCAGAGGAGGCTCCGTTCCAATTAATCGGCGATGTCGGTGCCCCGCCCGTCCTCTCGCCGGATGGTCTGAGTCTTGTCTTCGGGGCTGGTGACCACATCTGGATTCGCTCTCTCGAATCCGGCGAGGCGCACCCGCTGGAAGGAACGGAGAACGGCACCTTTCCTTTCTGGTCGCCTGACAGCCGCAGGATTGCATTCTTCTCCGCCGGAAAGCTAAGGGTGATGGACGTAGTAGGCGGTGCTCCCGCGCCTCTCTGCGATGCCTCGAACCCGCGTGGCGGATCCTGGAGCAACAAAGGTGTGCTGCTGTTCACGCCCAACATTCGTGATGGCCTCTACCAGATCCCTGCCACCGGCGGAACACCGGTCGCCGTCACCAAGGTGGACACCTCTAAGCACAGCACGCATCGCTGGCCGCAGTTTTTTCCGGATGGCGATCACTTCCTTTATCTGGCCATGAATCATGCGGGACAACGAGAGTACAGCGGAATATATGTCAGTTCTCTGAGCGCAGCGGGATCGCCAGGACGATTGTTGGTGCGCACTGATGGCAACGCGGTTTACAAGTCGGGCTACATGTTGTTTTTGCGAAAGTCGGACTTGATGGCGCAGCGCTTCGACCTTGGTCGGATGGAGTTGCAAGGCGATCCGGTGCGCCTGGCCGAAAAAGCACTGAATGACCAGGGGATTTGGCGAGGAGCGTTCAGCGTCTCCGGCAACGGACTGTTGATTTACGCGAGTGGCGCGAATTCCGCCGCTGAGGGCCAATTGACATGGTTTGATGTCAATGGAAAAGTCCTCGGGACCCTTGGAGAACGCGGCAACAACGATCCGCGCATCTCGCCGGACGGGCATAAAGTGGCGCTCGTAAAATATGGCGGGCCGAACCCGGAGGTCTCGGTTTTCGATACCGCCAACGGCCTGCGCACCCGCCTGAGCACCGAGTCTGCCGGCACCACACCTGCGTGGTCACCAGACGGCAAGAACATTGCGTACATGGTGATCCCGGCGAACACCAGCAAGGCGCGTCTCGCAGTGCGGGCGGCGGACGGAAGCGGAGAGGATCTCCTGCTCTACCAGGAGGACCAGTGGCAATCGCCCACCGATTGGTCTCCCGATGGCAAGTACATCCTATACAACCGTGGCGAACCCGGGGCCTCCCACATTTACGTCATGCCAGTTGCAAAGGGCGACAAGCCGTTTCCTTTCGTAGCGACAAACGACTGGGAACGTGACGCGGTGTTTTCCCCGGATGGTCATTGGGTCGCCTATACGTCCCGCCAGTCCGGCAGGGATGAAATCTATGTTGCTCCCTTCCCCGGAGCGGGCCAGCGAGCGCAGATCTCATCAAGCGGAGCGGCTACTCCACGTTGGCGGCACGACGGTAAGGCTCTCTACGCGGTCAACGCGGTCAACGTAGAAGATATCCTGGAGTTCCCGATTAACACAGCGCACGGTACGATCCAGACCGGCGATCCCAAGGTCCTCTTCCGCACCGCCGTCGGACAGACGCTGTTGTATAGCGCGGGGTACGACGTCGCACCCGACGGACGTTTGCTCATCAACACTTTGGGAGAGTCGCGAGCCGGAAGTCGTCCACTCACGCTGGTAGCAAATTGGCCCGCAGCAATAACCCACTGAACAGGAACTCTCCAGAGCAGATCTCGACATCGTAAGTAATTGCCGAAAAGACAGTGGGGATTAGTTCCGGTTGGCCGACAATCCATCCGGAATCACGTCGGCACACGTGGAGGCAAGCGCGACAAGCCTTCCCGGATGAACAGTGTCGGGGTTCCTCAAAGAGACCACCACAGCCACGCCTCAGAATGGCGGCACTCCGGCGATCAGAAGCGGCCCCGGTCAAAAGCGAAAAATCAGATCGCTCGCCACTGTAGGCTGATTATGCCGTCGACGGGCAGATCGTCGGCACTTGGCAACGCACGTTTCAGAAAAAGGTCGCGCTACGACGTTGGCTGGTTTGTGACCTGGCTCGGCTTCCGTAAAGAGAATCCCGCCGCTGATTGCAATTTCAAGTTATCATTTCAGCGAGATTGGCGCTGGTACCGCTGATTGCGACCTTGGGAACAGTGACACTTGGGGGAAGCATGGCGATCAACTTTGTGCGGACACGTGACGGAAATGACGACTCCATGCGCTTTCAACCGATGGAGCGTCTGAAAGTATATTTGTTCGGGGCGACTGTATTGTTTGCATCGTTTGGGATGGGTGAAGCGATTTATCGACTCTTGTTTTCAGAGTTTGACGGCATAACCGATCGTATTCCGGTTGAGGTGCTATTTGGTTTGGTATTTGCCTGGCTCGCCGCTAAGTTCGTCGGCGGCGTTTACAGAAACCGCAAGGAGAGGAGCGCAAGGCTCAACTTCATCTGGGCTCGGAATCATCAAATACGAGGCGCTCTGGAAGGAATTACTCCGTTGGCCCACCCATCGAGAAACCAACAATCGATCAGAGTAATCCGTGAAGAAGTCGATAGGATTGAGTGGGCGCTTAAGGAGATCTTGCTGGGCTAAGCTTCTTTGTTGTCCTTTCGGCAAGCCTGCGTGACTCGACCTGACGGAAGCTGCTAACGTGTGCCTTTCGCCCGGCGAGGGCACCAAGGCTGACGATGCGCAGAACTGCTCTCGGCGCTTCGAACGCCTGGAGAGCGCACACACTTGTCCGGACAGGAACGCCAACGGAACGTGTCTAGTTAGGAGAAAGCTGGCACCCCATGCTAGCATCGCTTCAGTTTGGGTTTCCGCAGTCTCAGTTGAACTTGCCGCTGCAGAATCAACAAAGCACCCTTTGCTCCATGCAGGACGGCGCCGAAGGGATTCCGCTTGCCTCTTGACGACATTAAGAAACTCATGGATGCCGGAAAGGAGAAGGGCTATCTCATCTACAACGAGGTGAATGACTTGATTCCCCGTGACGTCCATTCCCTGGAGTCGCTGGACGACCTGCTCAGCACTATCGGCACGCACGGCATTGACGTGCTTGAGGGCCAGCCCAAGCTGCCCGCTTCGGCGCTCAAGAACAAGCTTGAGAACGAAGTTGAGGCCAGCGACGAAGTCGAGCTCGACCTGACCCTAGCGGCTCTTGAAAAGACCAACGATCCGGTACGTATCTACCTGCGCAAGATGGGCACAGTGCCTCTGCTCACCCGCCAAGGGGAAGTGGACATTGCCAAGCGCATCGAGCGCGGACAGCTGCGCTTGCTGAAGGCACTTTCACGCTCGCCTATTGTAATCCGTCAGATTCTGGCCATCGCCGAGGATTTGAAGTGCGGCGTGCGCTCGATCAAGGAAATTGTCGTTTTCGATGAGGAAGAGGTGACCGAGGAAGTCCTGCAGAACCGAGTCAAGGACACCACGCGCCGCATTGATGGGCTGCAGAAGCATTACAAAAGAGCCAGCCAGCTGGCTGGACGACTACCGACCATCCCAGCAAAAAAGAGAGCACGCGATTACCGCCGCTGCCGATGTGGCCTGGGCCGCGAGATCGTTCGCCTTTCGCTGATCATCCGCAACCTCGGTTTCACCAACTTCGAGCGCAAACGCCTAGTCGATCGGGTGAATAAAACCGTGGACATCATGCGCTCACTCGATCGCCAGATCAGCAACCTGGAAAAGAAGATTGAGATCACGCGCAGCCAAGAACTCGAGAAAGATTATCGCAAGGTGCAGGGGCAGCATCGCGCCGACCTGAGAAGCCTGGAAAGCGACGCCGGCGTGAGCTTCCAGGAGCTGCGGCGCACACAGCGCGAAATCATCCAGGGCGAGATGGACGCGGAGCAGGCCAAACACGAACTCATCGAAGCCAACCTCCGCCTCGTGGTTTCCATCGCCAAAAAGTATGGCAACCGCGGGCTTCAGTTCCTCGACCTGATCCAGGAGGGCAACGTCGGCATCCGATCAGACCGAGTCCCAAGTGCGGACAGGCTGGCTGCTCGCGTGAGATGGCAGCGCTAGAAGGTGACACGCAGCCCGAACTCGATCTGTCTCGGTGCGCCGAGGGAGTAGACACCGGTTCCGACTCCCACCCGATTTACATCGTGCGCTTCGCGAGTCGTACCGTTGATCTGCCCAGGCGTCCCAGTTAGTGCTCCACTCAGAGCATTGCCAGGCAAATCGAAGTTTGCAAAGTTGAACAGGTTGTAGAATCCGGCGCTGGTTTCGATGGTTACTTTCTCGCGCACGGCACGTACCCAGGAGAGCCTCACGTCGAGGGCACGCAACCAGGCCAGATCGACTTGTCCGGAAGGTGCCAAAGGCACTGGAGGAGCAACCGCGCACAGCGAACCGACAGGCTGCTGATTGGGATTGTTGTAGCAGAGCGAGTCACCGACTCCGAGTTGAGCGGGCGTAAACACTCCGTTCTTAACCAAGACCTGGCCCGCCGGTGTCAAATTCAGGGCAGTCGTATTGTTGTAATCGTTGAGCACCCTATTGATGTTCGAGGCGTTGATGCCACGATCAAAGCTGCCGACGTGTGTTCCGGGAATGAGATCCGGAAATGAACCGTCCCCTGTGAAGTCCGTGCGGAAGATCTCGCCAGGTCCGAGACTCGTCGCAGGTACGACCAACGAGGTGGAGAGCGGGCTCCAGAAATGCGACAAGATGCTCACTCGAAAACCTTGCGGCAAGTCGGCGTATCCGCCAAACGAAAGCTGGTGAGTGCGGTCCAGCAGAGAAGGGCCGAAAAAACGGTTGGGGTTCGCGCCGTCGATCACGGCTACTCCATACTCTTGATCCGAGTTGATGGGCACGGCCGGATAGGCTCCGCCTGAATTCTCGAACCTGGAGAGCGCGTAGGAAACCTGAAGGTTCAGGGATCGCACTCCCTTGAAGGGATGCTCAAGATTCTGCACGAGCTTGGTCTGCAATCCGTTGTAAACGGAACGCCCAATCGGCCTGAGGAAGCTTAGAGGCGGTGCGCCTGGATTGACGCCCGGGAAAGCACATCCGTAGGTGCCGCCGGGAATGGTGACCGAGCGGAATGAGCATACCGCATTGAAATCGGCAGAGGATGTCAACCCGTTCTGAGCGAAGTCTGCCATGGTCGCTGCCCTGGGTGTGTATCCCCTCTGATCCGGTGCCAGCGGGTTCGTCGGACACAATACGATGGCTTGGTCGATCGAGCTCACACCACAAAGGCTGAGAGTCCTGGCGACGGCCTCTTGTGCCGCAGCCTTGCTGAAGAATCGAATATCTCCAGTATGATTTTCATCGATGGACAGAAAGTAGTGTGTTTGAATGTTGCGGATGAAATCCGCGCTAAGGATCGTGCCGCGACGAATTTCTCGCTGTATCCCGATGTTCATCTCGACGGATCGCGGTGTTCGGTAGCCTGGGTCCAGGGGTGGGCCGGCTCCGTTCAATCCTTGCCCCTGACTGAGCAGCGAGCCAAGGTAGTTCGGGTTCGGTGCCTTCAAGTCAAACGGAAAATCAGCCTCATACTGCTTCTGGAATGCGGCGATCTGGGTGCCCACGGATCCGATGGCGATCGGTCCACCGCCCGGTGCGCCGCAGAACGTTGGCAGCAATACTCCATTGCCGGGAGTTGGTACGGGCAGCGGAAACGAACTCGCCGCACAGGCTGGCGGTCGTCGCAGAAAGATCTGTCCTTGCGGCGCGCGGTACAGGGGATCGGTCGGTGACACGGTGGTTAGCACATTTTCGTAAAAGAGGCCGATGCCGCCGCGGATCGAGGTCTTGCCCGAGCCGGTCGGGTCCCACGCAAAACCCAGTTGCGGCGCGAAGTTCAGGTTCGGCTGGCGGACCCGGTTGCCGAGCCCACGTATCAATGCGTTGAGCTCCGGGATCGCCGCAAACTGGCTATCGCTCCGGCCAGTCTCCCGTGCGTAGCGCAGGCCGTAGCTCAAGGTAAGATTTCTTCTCCACTTCGAATTCGCGCCTATATATGCCGCAAGTCGGTGGTAAATAAAATTTCCCGCCGGGAGTCCTAATCCTGAATACGGCACAGTGTACCCAAGACCGTTGCTCAGCAGGACAAACTCCACGGGATAGTTGAGTGGGTTGGCATCGCCGCCGGGGAACGGACCATTTTTCGCGAACGCTAACTCTGAGGGACCGGACGCAGTAAAGAGAGAAGGTGCAAGGCTGCCGAAAGGCACAAAGGCTGCCGCATCGATACGGTTGAAGTTGAAACCATAGCGAATGATATGCGCACCCAGGATCTTGCTGCCGTCGTACTTGCCCTGGTGGTTGCTCTGTCGAAACACGAAAGGTGCGTCCTGAGTGAGCCCGGTCACCAACCCCGTATTGATCATGGTTATGTTCAACGGGAAGTCAGCCAACGGCAGTCCGCTGCCGCTCGTCGCATCCGTCACGTTGCGGTCCGTTTTCAAATATCCGAATCGAATGCTGTGGCTGAAACTGCCGGTGTTGAAATCCAGCCCTCCAACGTCGTTTCGGGTGATGTTCTTGCCCTGATAAAGGGAATAGCCCAAGCCGCCGTTTGATGTGAAGGAATCCTTAAAATAGCTCAGTCGGTAGAAGCCATGCGCCGATTGCGCAAGCTGATAATCCGCCTTTGCGGTCAGGTCGGTCTCACGAAACGGCGAAGTAAATGCTCCGGAATACTGCTGAAATGGAGGCGCTAACAACACTGGTAACCGTTCATGCTGGAGAGTGCGCTCTCCATCGAGGAGAAAGAACAGTTTATTTCGGACGATCGGTCCACCAATACGCCCACCGTATTGGGAGCGCTGAAATGGCTCTTCGGATCCCGGAGGGGACGGCAACTTGGCTGCCAGGGAGCTGTCCCGAAAGTAGCCGAAACTTTCTCCATGCAAACTGTTCGTCCCCGAGCGCGTGGTTACATTCACCGCCCCCGACGTAGTCAGCTCGGTTGAGAGGTCCTGGCTGGATTGGCTGAGTTGAAACTCCTGAATGGCGCTTGCGGGAATGTTCGCAGTCGACGAACCAAATTTCTCATCAGAGATATCGATGCCATCCACCTCGATGCGGGCCGTACGACCGAACCGACCGCCAAACGAAACAGAAGAGAATCCATCCTTGAAGCCAAAGCCAAACTCGGCAGCGTCTTGAATCTGTACTCCCGGCTCGAGCTGCGCCAGATCAAGGAAGTTGCGACCATTCACCGGCAAGCTTTCGATCTGCTGTTCACTCAGGACGCCCTGCACCGTCGGCTGTTCCGTGTTCACGCCGGTCGCCGTCTCTTGCACGTCGATCGTCGTCTTATCGGAGCCGACCGACAACGTCACATTCACGGTCGTCGTGTTACCTACGAGCACGGTTGCTGAGACCACGGCAGGGCGGAATCTATTTGCCGTAAACCGAGATGTGTAATTGCCGGGAATCAGAGCCCCGGAATTGAAGGTTCCAGAAGAATTCGTTTTGATATCGATTGCCTGGCCTGTCTCTACATTGCTGATTCTTAAGGCGGCACCGCTGACCACCGCCCCCGACGGGTCACTGACCGTGCCCACGATACTGCCGGTGCCGATGGTGGTCTGCGCGAGTAATGGGAAAGTTAGTCCCGAAACCAACACGGCTGCGGAAAGTGCCAGGACCGCCGTATATCCCAAACCTCTAACTCGCGAGAGAACTCGTCGAATGCAGAAGAAGCTAGATGATGGACGAACATCTCTCACGCGGCGGTCACCCCCAAGGTGCTGAGAAGGATACACCAGCCTTGGGAGTTGGCAAACCATACGGGCAGCGTTTCCCCGCAGCCAGACTGACGGCTTCACGAAGTGGACCTGTGCCACATTCATTAAACTATTACTCCCTATCTCTAATAGCGAGAATGGCGGACGAGGGACGTAATCCCGGTCGGAAGCAATGGTGGAGTCAGGGCAGGGGAATTCGGTACAGGTTCCGGCGGACAGTGCTGCGCGTGTAGGCGTACTGGGACGGAGTTCCTACTGATTCCATGACTCCAGTGGCAAGAATAGGCGCCTTCATTCTGGCCAAATCTTGAGAGCTCGATATGCCCCCGGGAGGGAGCTTCGGAAGCCCTGTTCGCTGGAGAGGCAAGGCATAGGTATTCTTGTCGCCGCTGGTAGGCAGAGTCAGATAGAGCGATTTACCAGTTCGATCCCAGGTGGCCGGACAGAGCCCCAGACAAACCAGTACAACGGGTCCGCCATCGACCGGAAAAGCGTCAACAGAATACGGGTGATCGCGATCCGGGCCGCGAGTTACGGCAAGTACCCAGCGACCATCGTGGGAAACACCATATGCGTCTAGGATTGCGACATCGCTGACCCTCCGCCGTTCCGTTCCGTTCGTTTTCATTCGATAAAGGTAATTCTGCTCTCCTTCCACCGCCCGGAAAATCAGATCGCCACTGGGCAGAAAGAACGGACAGTCCTCGCTTTCGTGTGACTCGATTACCCGTGCTGACGCGCTGCGATCGGTCGGCGCAGTCCAAACTTTGGAATGGGCCGTGCTGTCCAGCATCGAAAAGGCAATTTGTGTTCCGTCCGGTGACACGGCAAAGTGCTGCATGCCCACGCCACACGTTCGCAGCAAATATCCCGAAAGAACAGGCTTGCTGTCGCCACTCGACAGATCAGTCACCCAGAGTTCAGGGCCCGCATTCTGTCCGTAGACGCGCAAGTAGTACAGCTTTCGGGAATCTGGGGAGAACTGCGGTGCACCAGTGGAGCCTTCTGAGGAGATTTGATGCTCACCCTGTGCATCGTGAAGCCAGACTGTGGTGTCTTTTGTCCCTACGGAAGTGATGAGCGATTTTCCATCCGATGCTATCGCAATCCCCTCTTCTTCTGTCGGTCCCGAGGTTATTTGCTCAGGCGTGCCGTCCGGGAATCGTTGGCGCCAAATGTGGAATTTCCCGCCTGCATTAGAACTGAGGTACAGCCACTTCCCGTCCGGGAACCACCCTCCAAACGAACACGTCGCGCTAGGCGGACCTGCAACACGGGCATTGCCATTACCGTCAAATGGAACCACACGGCAGGGACCGATCTCACCTTGGTTGTCCATCTCCACCACCAGAACCCATTTCCCATCGGGAGAAAGGTACGAGCGGTGGGCCATGCTGCGCTCTCCCGGAGGAACGTACACGTCTCGCGACTGGCCGCGGGCTTCATCGGAAGTCACGATGGCCATGTGCAGTCCCTGCTTGATTTCGGAAAACAAAACATGCTTGCCATCCTGTATCCAGGTCAACGAAGACGAGTTTGGCAAGA
>Ga0208324_1001135_pt1 | contig 10522 bp, 12 predicted proteins | sample Sb_taG_2_FD_187707 | JGI IMG/M metagenome (GOLD analysis project Ga0208324, IMG submission 187707) | Peat soil microbial communities from Weissenstadt, Germany - Sb_50d_5_LS metaG (SPAdes) (version 2) | ecosystem: Environmental > Terrestrial > Soil > Wetlands > Peat | place: Germany... | reverse complement strand
GCTCCTGCACCTGACGCCGTATGCGTTCGGGGACGGAGGGTTTCCCGGTCATCGCCTTAAGATGCCTGCGGTCTTAATTGTCGCTGGGCTTCAAGTTTGACCAGCTCCATCAAATACTCAATGACCACATAGCTCTCTAGCTCTTGGCGTTCGTCTGCGGTAAGCACACCTTCACGCTCAGTCCGGATGAGCTCATATGCCCGCTCAGCTACCTCAGCAGAGGGGTGGAACGCCACGATTTGTTCAGGAGTGGGATGATGCGCGAGAAACCGTGCAATTTCAGTAGCGGCTTGTGTTTTGAGAAGCATACCCACTTTCTCCTTCTACAGTAAAGGATGTCACAGTATCAAATAATGATAGCAGATACTACCATCTTCATTTGTAAGGTCAGCCTGTAATGAACGTCCCTTGCATTCTCTACGTTTACAAACATCACATACGGGCGCACACTGCGGTGGCCTCTATCCCTAGACTAAACGGTGTCGGGATTACGTGAGATACTTGACTTTGGTACGCTTGTTCTGTTTACTCTCGCATATAACCTACTTGCTTGACGACTTGCTAGTATCTGGTTTGCATTGCAGTGACCCGACTTTGCCCGTCCGGCTTCTCACCTGAGTGTATATGGTCTATGAGCACTTGCGAAAGTCAGTACATCCACGATGTTTATACAGCTATTCTCTTCCATGCTACTAAAAACGGAAGAAAGAACTCTACAATAATTGAGAGCATATGCTCTTGTCTAAAAGCACATCGAGAGATCGGCTACTACACTCAAACGCATTGCATGATTCGTTCCTCAAGATACATCAAGAGCATATCATAGAAGTGGCCTCGTTGCAAAAATACCGTGAGGGCACGGACACATTGCGTTACGGGAAATCTGCTTCGCTGATTTTGTTGAACCGCTCTAGTCTGCGCACCACTGGGAAAGCCGGAATCAGACACGGAGCATACCCGCCATTGGGCTGCCTTTTGCGCGGCGGAATGTCTGTTGCAGCAACCGGTTCTATCAGAACAAATGTGACCTGCCACGCCTCACACCCATTGCACGAAGAAGAGAAAGGAAGATTTTCGTGAGGCAAGCCATTCTCGCCAATCGGCTTTCTATGGTGCTACCCATACCTCCTGGTTACTGTCCTACCCCCATATGCTCTTGAGATATTCACCAAAAGCCATAAATTCATCCTGGTAAGTCTTGAGTGTCTCTTGATCTGAGAGCAAACCGACAACAGCCCCTTGATTTAATAAGGTATAGCTACCTAAACCATTTGATTGTATCACAAGGCGACAGGGCAAGAGCGTTTGCCTTTCCTCATAGAAGCCGGTGAGCAGGCTCAAAAGGTGCTGGCCTAATGCTGATATGGCATGAATAATAGTGTTCTTCACGGCAAGGGCCTCTTGTGATAAGGGCTGAGTTTCCATGATGTTCACGTATCGGGGAACCAAACCAGATACTGCTCTTTGCGGTATGATCGTGATATAAGGGAAAGCCGCTAAACCGTCCAGGTGCCCCCCACAACTAAACAGTGTCCCTATCCCCAGGATATTGAGCGCAAGCTCACAGTTAAACATATCACGATCGTAATGCTCTCGGCCTTGATCTTGATCTACATCCCTAAAATGTTCCTCTGCTTGTACCCATGAGTTGAGTTCAACGTGCACTACCATGCTTGCTTGCTCCTTTCCTTCCAAAGACGGTTCCAGACATGGTTCTCAATACGGCGTCACGTATCGCATTCGGCGACAGCGGGGTGATGGGAGGCGTCTCATGTTTCTCTCGCGCCGCCAGCATCAAACGAGGGCAGCGCGGCCCGAAGCAGCTGTTCCAGTGCGGCGGCTCGTGCTGGCGAGACGCCGGGGACCGTCGAAAGCTGGGCGGCGTCAGCACTCAACAGGTCATGCAGGCTGCGAAATCGTGTGCATACTGCGCGTGCGGTGACGGGACCGATACCCGGCAGGGACAACACGATCTGCATCTGCCGCTCGGGCAGAGAAGCCCCGCGCCGTCCTGCCGCAGGGCCTTGAGTCGCGCGCCCCATCTGGCACTGTTTTGCTGCTGCATAGACCAGGAGCGCGGAATCTGCCGGTCCACTGCTGGACAGGATCGGCACGCGCATGACAGCGGTGATGTACGCGAGCGCCCCGCGGATGCTTTCAGGCCGCATCTGGGAGTGACCAGCGCGTAGCGGGTCCCCCTCCAGCAATAAGATAGGGGCGAAGCGGCTTTTCCGCAGCGCGGCCAGCTGCGCGAATAAGCGTCCCTGCGCCAGACTGCTGAGAAAGTCACTCCCAGATTTACGCTCGAACACCCGGCATGGATCGCCGCCCACGTCATAATCGCCCATACGCAGCGGGATCACCTCAATATGCACCTGCGGCATGGCGGCCAGCAGAGCGGGGATGCCAGAACGTTGTTCCTGCGTGTCGATGCGAATATGGATTGGGGCTGGCTCGTGTTCTGGCATAGCTGGTGTCTCATCTCTTGTTGGGTTACTCATCGCTTGAGCAAACAACTTCTGGTATATGCAAGGGAGCCCGATTATATACGTCTTCCCCTCTTTTTGTTTTGCGCGCCGTGGTGCAAGTGCCTTTCTCAAGCTATGATAGCAGGTGGGCCTCTTCCTCACCTCACGAACTTTCACGAGATGCTCACTTACATCCCGCGCCGTCAGCCGTAACGCCAGCATGGGAGGAGCGTGAGTACAGAGACGACATTTGCAGTGAGAAGTTCCCGCCTTTTTTCGTGAGAATCTCGTGAAATTGTGTGAGCCAGGGCTGAGTTTGGTCTGCTATCATTATCGCAGAGCGGGGCAGGCGTTCCGTTTCCCTTTTTCACTCGTTGCCAGAGAATAGTACCAAAGCAGACTGTATAGATGGACAGCATCCCCAAATGGAAGGAGAATGGCGTGCCGCGCTTCACGGAAGACAGCCTGCAGCGCATCATCATCAATCCGTTCTACGCCATCACTGTTGCTCCCCAGCTGACCCGGGAGCATGAGCCACCCATGGGCGAGGCCGAGTGGGTGGGCCAATGTCTCCATGATGGGGGAGATGGGCGCCGAGCGCTGGCTCTTGTAACTGCTGGACGTGCTGGAGGGCAAGGTCGGCGCTCCAGAGGGGCCGATCAATCCTTCCCAGGCCGTCAACATCGACCCACTGTTCGCCGCAGAGCATCCCTCACTCATCGTACGGGAAATGTGGGTCGACGTCAACGTCATGCAGATGCGCAACATGGGGGTCGAGGGCTGGCTCGTGCAACTGCTGGATGTGCTGGGCGGCGACATCGTGACGGCGGGTGAGGTCGGCTTTGCGCCGCCCGGTGGGCCTTTCGGGTACGGTGCGCCAGGCAAATCTAAACCACAGCGGCGGGGAAAAAAGAGACGGAAAAAAAGACGCCACACTTAGGGGTATGGGCCTGGCTGCCGTGTCCGTTGGTTGAGCCCCCTGAAGGCTCGGCGGTAATGCCGGCCGAACACGCCGAAGGAGTGCGCGACGAGCATGCCTGGCGCGCCTTGCCTGCTGGTATTGGATTAGCGATCAGGAGGAGGAATCTATGAAGAGCCTGGACTTTTTAGAGCAAGTTGACCACAACCGTAAGGCAGCGATTTATGCGGCAGCACACGACGGCAAAATGAGGAACTTCGCGTATCACGAGGGGCTCGGCGAGTGCCGTGAGACATTCTCCCGATTACTTTATACTGTGCAAGAGGGAGAATTCGGGGTGATTCTGACCCCTGACGCCGCCTGCCTGGCGATTGAGACGTCGCCTGCCTGGATGGAAGCGTTCATCCAGGCCGTCAAAGAGCACGAGGTGCTCATCGGCGACCACGGACACGAGCTGGTCTACGACTTGCGCGAGGAAGAGGATGAGGCGCGGTTTCGGGGCCTCTCTTCGCCAGACGAGTACGAGCTGGAGAGGAACGCGCCCCGCCCGCTCGTCGATGCCATCGCGCAGAGTCCCTTCGCGGCCGCCTACATCGAGCGTGGAGAGAACTGGTTCATGGTCACCCGCCTCGAAGGCAGGGGCCCGGACACTTCTATCTATTGTCTTTCAAGCGGGGCGATTGGGCAGGACGTGGACATGTTTGGGCTGGGAGGATGGAAAGAGCTCCTGGACATCCTGGCCCCTTATGGGATTAGCGAGGCGGGTGGCTGGTGCCCGGTACCCCCGGAACGCAGAGACTGGCTCTCCCGCACGCAGCAGCAAGAGGACGCCATGGCCGCGCAATCAGCTGACGCGATGGAGCCGCATCGAGCTTCCCTGCCCAAAGGCGCGCACGTGAGAGTCATCCTGCCGGGGAGCGGACAGGCGCGGAGCAAGAAAAGCCGGAAACGGGGAGGAAGAAGCCGGTCATGAACCCCTGTATTGAATGCGGGGGCTTGCAGGAAGGCCACGCACCAACCTGTAAGCTCTGGACATGAGCAGACTCAGGCTTGCAAGAGAGTCTACGTTCTCAGGAAGTGTTCAAGGACCTACCTCCGGGTGCGCGGCCAGCCTGGAGCTCTAGTACTGCTCAGTTAAACAGGTGTAGTGGGTGAAGCCAGTGCTGAGCAGATAGTTACCGCCTGAGAACCTTGTCGAGGCCACCTTTACCTGGGAAACCAGAGGCCCGCAAGGGCACAAGCAAAGGAACCAATCGTGTCAAGAGTCTTTGTGGTAGATGCAAACAAGCAGCCGCTTCCCCCGATGCATCCAGGGCGAGCACGAGTGCTGCTCACGCAGAGAAAAGCAGCCGTGTTTCGCCGCTACCCGTTTACGATCATTTTGAAAAGCGTGCCGCTCTCCCCAGAGATGCACTCACTCCGCTTGAAGATCGATCCCGGGAGCAAGACGACTGGGATCGCCCTGGTCAATGATACGACTGGAGAAGTGGTCTTCGCGGCACAACTTGTGCATCGGGCGGATGCCATTAAAAAAGCCCTCGACCAGCGCCGGGCTGTTCGTCGAGGACGCAGGCAGCGCAAGACCCGCTACAGAAAGCCCCGCTTTGCCAATCGGCGACGGCGCCAAGGTTGGCTTGCCCCCTCTCTGGAAAGCCGGGTGGGTAACGTGCTGACATGGGCCAAGCGCCTCATGCGTCTCTGCCCGATCACTGCGATGAGCCTGGAACTGGTCAAGTTCGATCTCCAGCGGATGGAGTATCCAGAGATCAGCGGCGTGCAGTATCAGCAAGGGACGCGTGCGACATGAAGTCGCCCCAATGTCTGTCTCGGCAGCATAAATTGCAATGAGACTTGCTGTTTCACCAGCAATATCCTACCAGGACATGCGGCTAGAGTAATCCGGCTGTTGTGAAGCTCCTGGGACAATGAAGCCATCGTCGCAAGACGACTATCGAAATCGTGAGAGGACGATAGTTCTGCTAACACCAAAGCGGTTAGGAGCTAGGATTGAGTGGTATGGTCAGCAGATGCGAACACCCGTTAAACGTCGTGATGCTGAACAAGCCAAAGGTGCTGAGAGGCTTGGCCCAAAATGGGCATGGAGCTGGTACAGGAGGTGTGTCCTCTCCTGTCGTGAACATCAAAGCTCCCGGCGGAAAGGGTTGGACCTAACCCACTCTGACATTGGGACGGAACATGGTAAGCCCATATCTCTCCCGCAAGGGAAAGCAACCCGCAAGGGAAGCCGATGGAGCTGTGGGTACAAGAATGTGGAGAAAGCGAAAGCCGCCCTGTAACGGGGAGGAGAGGAGTTGAGCCAATGCTAGCAACATGACTCCACGCGAAAGCGGGCAGACTTCCACACGGTCTCTTATCACAAGAGAGTTCGGCCAACCGATTAAGGAGGCAAAGCAGATGACGGTTGAACAAACTGGTGCAGCTTCCCACGAGATCGTGGAAGGATGGCATGACATTGACTGGAAAGCCACCAACCACAACGTGCGTCGGCTCCAAGCGCGTATTGTGAAGGCAACGAAAGAAGGCAAGTGGGGCAAGGTGAAAGCCTTACAGCGCTTGCTGACCCACTCGTTCAGCGGCAAAGCAATAGCTGTGCGACGAGTGACGGAAAACGACGGGGGTGCAACCCCAGGAGTGGACAAAATCATTTGGGACACTCCAGAGAAGAAAGCAACGGCGATAGCCACGCTCAAGCAACGAGGATATCATCCTCAGCCGCTCAGGCGTGTCTACATCCCTAAACGAAACGGCAAAAAGCGCCCGCTTGGTATTCCTTGTATGCGATGTCGAGCGATGCAAGCACTCTACCTGCTCGCTCTTGATCCGGTCGCAGAGGTCACCGCTGACCGCCAATCCTACGGCTTCCGCAGGGAGCGATCAACGGCAGACGCGATGGAAAAATGTTTTCTGATCTTTTCTAGAAAACACTCGCCGCAATGGGTACTGGAAGGCGATATTAAAGGCTGTTTCGACGCGATTTCTCACGCATGGCTTTTAACTCATATTCCAATGGAAAAAGCCATACTCAAGAAATGGCTTAAAGCCGGGTTCATGGAAAAACACGTTCTCTACCCTACAGAAGCAGGGACACCGCAAGGTGGCATCTGCTCACCCGTATTAGCGAACATGGCGCTTGACGGCCTGGAACGGGCACTGAGGGAGGTTATCCGACCGACGACCCGCAAAGGGAACAAGGCCAAAGTTCATCTCATACGGTATGCGGATGATTTTCTGATTTCGGGCAGCTCCAAAGAGGTGCTTGAACAGGAAGTCAAACCAGTGGTGGAAGAGTTCATGCGCGAACGCGGTCTGGAACTCTCCCAGGAAAAGACCGTGATTACACATATTGAGAACGGGTTCGATTTTCTTGGACAAAATGTACGCAAATACCAAGGGAAGCTTCTCATCAAGCCATCTAAAGGCAGCGTACAAGACCTCTTAGAGAAAGTCCGAAAGATCGTGAAGGAAAACAAGCAAACCCCTGCCGGAAAGCTCATCGTCCAACTGAACCCGATTATTCGGGGATGGGCCTTGTATCACCGACATGTGGCAAGCAAGGGAACCCTCAACAAAGTGGACAGTGCGATCTTCGAGATGTTGTGGCAATGGGCGAAAAGAAGGCACCCGACCAAAGGGCGACGATGGGTGAAAGATAAATACTTTCACGTTATTGGCAAACGAAAATGGGTGTTTACCGGAGAAGTAGAAGGAAAGAAAGGGGAAACCCTGACAATCCACCTCCAAAAAGCAGCAGCCACCACCATTCGGCGGCACCGGCTTATCCAGGGAGAAGCTAATCCCTATGACCCAGCCTACGAAACCTACTTTGATGAACGGATTGGACTCAAGTGGCTTCAAAGCTGGCTCAATCGGAGTAAGTTGATTACGCTCTGGCGAGGGCAAGAAGGAAAATGTCCAATCTGTAACCAGAAAATCACCAAAGAAACGGGATGGCATGTCCATCACATTGTCTACCGAGTGTATGGTGGAACGGACAATCTTTCTAACCTGCTCTTGCTCCATCCCAATTGCCATAGACAGGTGCATCACCAGAAATTGGACGTAACGAAACCGGGTACGGAAACGTGCCCTAGAGAGGCTTGAGCCGTATGAAGGGACAACTTTCAAGTACGGTTCTTAGGGGGCTGGGAGGTAGTAATACCTCCCCGGCTACCCGATTACAGGGCTATGAGGTGCGTGAATATCTCCTGGAGAAGTGGGGCAGGCAATGCGCCTATTGTGACGCCACCGTGGTGCCCCTGCAGATCGAGCATGTCTATCCTCGCTCACGCTATGGGGAAAGCCGTGTGGGCAGCCTGACCCTTGCCTGTGAGCCTTGCAATGACAAGAAAGGCACTCAGGAGATTACCGAGTTTCTGAAGAATGATCCAGAGCGACTGGCCCATATCCTTGCACAGTTGAAGCGTCCACTCAAAGATGCAGCGGCGGTCAATGCCACACGCTGGCTGCTCTATGCACGGCTGAAGGCGCAAGACCTGCCTCTGGAAACAGGCAGCGGCGGCCTCACCAAATACAACCGTACCACACGCAACTTGCCAAAGGAGCACTGGATTGATGCGGCCTGTGTGGGCAGGAGCACGCCTGCAGCGTTGGAGGTGGACAAGGTTCTTCCCTTACGCATCATCGCCACAGGACATGGATGTCGGCAACGGTGCCTGATGGATAAGTTTGGCTTTCCACGCACCCTCCCCAAGCAAGCCAAACGGGTGAAGGGCTATCAGACGGGCGAGCTCGTGCGTGCGGTGGTACCGACGGGCAAGAAGACCGGCACCTACGTTGGCAAAGTGGCGGTGCGTACAAGCGGATCATTTAACATCACGACGGCACATGGGGTGGTACAAGGGATCAGCCATCGCTTTTGTACACCCATTCATCGCAGTGATGGCTATCGGTACGAGAAAGGAGCGGCGGCAATTCCTCCCGTCGCATGAACGCAGACGGGTCTACGCGCCGCGATTTTTGATGAATAGTATGCTTATCGATCACCCGTTCTCCAGGCGTATTCATGCTGCTGCTGGTATCATCATCAGCACAGTCGAAGATTATTATTTGACAACCGCTGATGCCATGGAAGCCGAGCACACAAATGATAAACCATGGGCAAAGCACTTTCTCGCATGATATACTGCTCTCATAGCAAGACTGAATGAGCGTTACCTTCCTTCGATATTATCTAAGATACACTGCTAGGATAAGGAGTAGAGGAGATAGTTCACGATGCCTCACCTCACACTTGACCAATCCCTCATAGACGAAGCTCGTGCATTGGCACAGCATATTGTAGCGCCTGTCATTGACTACAGTAGCGCTAACACCACCATCGCCATTGAGCGTACAACGTTGCGCTTGATCGGAGTGGATGGAGTTGACGAGGAAGATGTTCCTTTGCCTAATCGCGTCGTGGATAGCGCCCTGCCTCTCCTGCCTGGTGGTATCTTGCGACCATTTGTGGCGGCCATGCTTACACATCAGTTAGATACGCAAGCCACTGCCGAAGCCATTGGACGGGGGCAGATAACCCTGAAAGAGGCAAGTGATGACGATGCCTCACATCCCAGGATCGATGCCGAGGTGCTACATCTAGTACTAGAAGGAGTAGCGCGCATTCGAGCACGACGTGTTGAACGTACATCAATGGTGGCAGAACTGGGTAACCCTAAGACCCCCTGGCTGTACGTCATCGTTGCGACGGGTAATATTCATGAAGATATCGTGCAGTCACAGGCGGCTGCTCGGCAGGGAGCCGATGTGATCGCCGTTATTCGCTCAACTGCTCAGAGTCTGCTCGACTACGTACCCTACGGTCCCACGACTGAGGGCTTCGGCGGTACCTACGCAACGCAGGCTAATTTTCAATTAATGCGAGCTGCACTGGATGAAACGAGCCGCGAAGTAGGACGCTATATTCGCCTTACCAATTACTGTTCCGGTCTCTGCATGCCAGAAATTGCTGCGATGGGTGCGTTAGAGCGGTTAGACATGATGCTCAACGACTCACTCTATGGTATTATCTTCCGCGACATCAATATGAAGCGCACGCTTGTTGATCAACTATTCTCTCGGCGTATTAATGCTGCTGCCGGCATCATCATCAACACAGGCGAAGATAACTATTTGACAACCGCTGATGCAATCGAAGCTGAGCATACAGTTGTTGCCTCGCAGTTTATCAATGAACGCTTTGCGCAGATAGCTGGTATTCCGCCAGAACAGATGGGACTCGGTCACGCTTTTGAAATTGACCCCTCAACACCAAACCACTTGCTACATGAAATTGCCTCAGCACAATTGATACGTGATCTATTTCCTGGTTACCCCATAAAGTATATGCCCCCTACCAAACACATGACCGGTGATGTCTTCCGCGGGCATGTCCTGGATAGCTTCTTCAATTTTGTAGGAGTGTTAACAGGGCAAGGTATTCAATTACTAGGTATGCCAACCGAAGCAATTCATACCCCTCTTTTGCAAGATCGTTTCCTCTCTATTCGCAGTGCAGCCTATGTATTTAATGCAGCTCGTGATCTGAACCAGCAGTTCGATTGGCGTGAAGATAGCCTTGTTGCGCACTGGGCAAATCAAATATTACGTGAGGCCGTTGAACTTTTGCAAGAAATTGACAGACTTGGCCTTTTCCAGGCATTGGAAAACGGGCTTTTTGCTGACATCAAGCGTTCTCCTGAAGGAGGTCGTGGGTTAGAGGGAGTCATTAGAAGGAACGACAGCTATTTTAATCCTTTTTATGAGGAGTTACTGGCCTGGGTGTAGCGCTCACTTCGACTATCAATTCTGCAAGTTCTTCTGGACGTTGCAAAGGAATATCATGCATTGTATTTTGCATAACCATTAAACGCACATCTGGCCTCACCTCTTGAATGTGCGCGATGCCTTGCTTGCGCATTTTCATAAAGTCATTCATCGCTTCGTTCACCGTATCCTGATTCGCGACAATCAGCGTAATCGGACATTGTACTTTCCGAAAGAGATCGAAGGTAGGCTGGTCCCACATGGCACCAATAATTTGCAGGTGATTTTCGTAATCCAGGCGTGGAGCAACAGTATCATCTTCTCGCAATTGCACAATATTCAGGATGCT
>Ga0208324_1001130_pt1 | contig 10548 bp, 9 predicted proteins | sample Sb_taG_2_FD_187707 | JGI IMG/M metagenome (GOLD analysis project Ga0208324, IMG submission 187707) | Peat soil microbial communities from Weissenstadt, Germany - Sb_50d_5_LS metaG (SPAdes) (version 2) | ecosystem: Environmental > Terrestrial > Soil > Wetlands > Peat | place: Germany: Weissenstadt... | reverse complement strand
CGCACCTGCCCGACAGCGACGCTGCCAATACGGCCGAAATCATGGCGACAAACAGACGGAGGGTCCAATGGGATGGCATGGCTCATTCTCCTGACGCGCAGGTGGCAAGAGCTGCTAGGCGTTCAGGTCTATCTTAAACCCGGCCGAGGAAACGGTTTTAGAGGCGCCGGACGGCGCCGAAGATAGCTGGAGCCGACGATCGGACTTGAACCGATGACCTGTCGATTACGAATCGACTGCTCTACCAACTGAGCTACGTCGGCTTCTGTTCGATTCTAAATGCGAGGGAGAAAAGCGTAAAGCGATCTGCCCTCGCGGATCGCCAATAAGCGAACCAAGAATCGGCATGCCCACCGCGCGCGGAGCGGATCCTCTTGCACCTAGTGACTTGCCCGCCAATCCCATCCGTGCTACGCCCTCGGTAATCTTCGACCTTCGGCCCCTCCCCGCTAGCATTGCCTTAGAAACACATCTCGAGCAGGTGGGCTGTTAGGGATGCCGCCGAATAGGAGCAGAATCAGGCGGGGACATTCTCTCGATTGGGATGACCTGCGAGAATCCTTCGCTCGGCCGGAAACAGCCCACATCCTCACTCTTCAGCACAGGCGTTCGGGCGCTCCCGACCCTCCACTAAAACCAGAGCCAGTTCCATCACGCCGCTTCCGCGGGCACTAGCCTAAGCCGCCTGCGCCACCAGGGCGTCGTACTCCTGCTGCGACTGCCCGGGCAACAGAACCCAGAGGCTATAGACGCCGAGCGCTGTCCCGAACGGAAAATTGATCAGGGAAATGAAGGCCAGAACCAGCGTGACCACCCGCGCCCAAGGTTCGCGCTTCAGCAGTCCCCACCCTGCGACAAACCCGCAGGCCGCCTTCGCCAGGACGATGATTCCGATCGTACTGACCAGAGCAGTCAGAAAACCGATGGGCACGTCTGGCGGCACGTCCTTCATTTCCCGCAGGTGAGGGAAGAGTGTGTTGGCAAGGATCACCAAAAACAATCCCCCGACGCCGTTCAGCGCCGAAATGGCAAACCAGAAGATGGAAAGCAGATGAATGTGATCCTCGACGCGTCCGCGGCGCGACACCGCCATCGCGACCGGGCCGATGATCTGCTTGCCGCATTTGCTGCAGAAGGCTTGTCCTGCCTGCACTGCCCCGCCGCATCCATCGCAGAACATAATCAGTTCCCTCCGAAGGCTCGCGAGATCCGCCCTGGCCTTCACAAGACATCCCCAACTATCGATACGAAAAAAGCGCCGCGCAGTTCCCTGCTCTTTGCTCTGTTCCCTGTTCCCGCCGCGACCAAGAGTCTACTCCGCATCGCGCGAACGCATCGAGAAACGAAAAGGCCACCCGGCAACTGGGCGGCCTTTTCTTCAAGGGAGAATAGTTCCAACGGAGGCAAAATCCGTCAAAACTTTCTGGCGAAATCTTAAGAGCCTAAAAACGGGGGTGTCAAGCGATTTTTCCGAAATAAATGTCTTTAGTTTCAATCACTTAAGAAAGAAGGCAATATCGGCGCAGATTGTACCAAATTGAGACAAAATCGCCGATCCGCCTGCCTAAACCGATATTTCTAAAGCCACTTACCTGCCTCAGGCCGACTTCTCCGGCGTCTGTTGTCCGTCCTCCGGCCCGGTCTCGAGGGTCTCTTGCACCACGGTCTCGGTCAGTTGCACGGAGACATTCCCTTGCACCACCGTCTCGGTCAGGTGCAGCGAGATGAATTCCATTTGCTCCGGACGGTCGAAAATTCTGCCGGGATACAGGCGCTTCATCCAAATTCGAAATCCCCCGAACGCAAACCCGGCCACAATCGCCAGCCCTCCGACAATCCCGCATAAGATCACGATGTTGAGGATCAGCAGATACAAATCGTGAACCTCCGGGCTGGTCGTCGCTTCATTCCTGGTGATGCTCGCCCGGTAGTTCACCGTCCCCAGCAGCTCTTTCAGGTCGCTCTCCGAGGCCGGCCCAGTGGCGATGGCGATGATGGGCCCGCTGCGCTTGTAGAACAGCGCACCAACATTTCCAATGGTCGAGACCCCCTGCGCCTCGGCCGAAAGGGTCGCGTCGAGCCGGCGCAAACGGTCTCTCGCCATCTGCGAGTTGGTGTAGTAGATCAGAATCAGGGTCGCCTCGCCGCTCGGCGTGTTGTAACGCCCGGTGGTCACCTCTGAACTGGAAGCGAAATCGACCACACTGGCGGAAACCGGCACCCCCAGGGATGCCAGTACCACCGGCCCTTCGGCGTACTTCTGCGTGTTTGCGATGTAGCCGCGCTGCGGCATGGCCAGCAGCACCGGGGGCAGGATGCCGGCGTTGCCGCCGACCCGGGGCAGCGCCCCCGCCAATTCGCGCAGCTCCGCCGCCGACATGGGAGATTCCCTGCTGAACAGCGCGTCGACCAGCACGTTCTCGCGATAGAAGAGCACGCGCTTGCCCGTCGCCGAGGCTAGCGCCGCTGCCTGATCGCCAATCTTTTCTCGCGTCATCTCGGGCTGCAAATAGAACGTGTAGGCGCCAAACGCCCCCGACGCATCGGCAAACCGTGCGGCTCGAATCTTCAGCGTGCTCCCGTCGTCCTGGGTGTAGGTCGCGGCGGCAAAATCGGTGAAGCGATATTCCTCGAGAGCCGCCGCGTTCGCGGGATCAGCGGTCGCCGGGTCTGTGCTGGTTTGCGCGGCCCCCCGCATCTGCCATCCGCCGAAAGTTTGGGGCAGAATGGCCAGCCGGCTTGGCGCCGGCGGCGGCGTCCCCAGGGCGAAGGCCGCTTCCAGAAAAACCCCCAAAAACACGGAAATAGCGGACGCACGGGAGAGACTCATCGGTAACCTGCTAAACCTGCCCTGTTTCATTAGACCACAGCGAGAAGGGAAAAGTTCTCTCCCGCAACTGGCTGATCCCACGCGATATCGCACGGCTGATTACCGTCGTGCCGCGCTCCCACTCATCGGAGCCATTCTCAATCGCCGGTTCCTCAGCCAAACTAGCTTTGGGTGAATGATGCGAACGACGGGTGGGGAAACGAACCAGCGCCGGGGAAATCGCACTAAAGCGGTAATCCCCGTCCGAGTGAAAGGCCGCGACAGTTCCGGGAAGGATTTCGACGAACTGGCGCATACGCTGGACGTGACCCCTGCGGGCGTGCGCCTGGGCTCGGTCCGGCGCGAACTCAATCTGCTGGATGAGATCACAGTCTTTTATCGCCAGCGCAAAATGCAATTTCGCGTCGTCTGGACCAAGAAGCTGAAGGGCACCTCGGAGTTCCAGGTTGGCCTGGAGGCTGTGACTCAAGATCGGGAGCCTTGGGGGATGAGCTTCCCCGAGAACAGATTCGAGCGCCCTGCGCGCACGGGCGCCCAGGCCTCAGGCGCCGTTTAGTAGGGGAAGGAGAAAGCTTATGAGCTATTCACTGTGCCATCTTTGGTTGGACGAGTCCGGTCAGGACATCGCGGAGTACTCGGTCATGCTGGCCGTGATCCTCGTGATCGTCATCGGTACAGTCCGTCTGATCGGGTCGAACGCCAATAACGTCTTCTCGGAAGTCGGCAGCGCCATCCAGTAGATCGGGATCGTACCGCGGGGACTGAGGCTTCCTGATTGGAGTTGGGCTTGCGAAAAACGGCCGGCCCGAGAAGCCACCTAAGCAGCAACGTGGAAGAGCGGCGCTTCAGCGCCGCGTACCAGAGTCCAAGGATCCCGGGGCTTCAGCCCCGGTGGTCGTAGTTCCAAGGAGAGTCCTGTTGGCCCATTCGTCTGCGGGCCTCTACTGCACGCTCGCCTTTTCCATCTTGCTGGCCACTTTCACCCCGCTCAATCCATTCACGTACTTGGCGATTCCGTGATACAGCGATTCCGCAATGCGCTGCCGGTATTCGCCGGTCTCCAGCCGCCGCTCGTCGCCCGGATTGCTGACAAACGAAATCTCCGCCAGGATCGACGGCATGTTGGCCCCGATCAGCACGATAAACGGCGCTTTCTTTACCCCGCGATTCCTGATTCCGGGACTCTTCGCTGCCAGCCCGCTGTGCAGCGACTCCTGTACGTCGCCGGCAAATTCGCGGGACTCTTCAATCTTTTCCTTCAAGGCGATCTTCTTCACCAGGTCCTGCAGTTCATAGATCGATTTCTCGGAAACCGCATTTTCCCGGGCCGCCACTTCCAGCGCCTCTGGCGAAGACGTGAAATTGAGGTAGTAGGTCTCCACACCCCGGGCCGTCTCATCGCGGCTCGAGTTGGCATGGATTGAAATGAACAGATCGGCGCGCTGTTGGTTGGCGATCGCGGTGCGGGTTTCGAGCGGAATGAAGGTGTCGTTCTTGCGCGTATAGACGACTTCCGCCCCCAGCCGCGTCTCCAGCAGTTTGCCCAGCCGCCGCCCGACTTCCAGCACCAGGTCTTTTTCTTCCAGGCCGTTGGGGCCGATGGTCCCCGTATCGTGTCCGCCGTGCCCCGGATCGATCACGATCCTGCCAATCTTCAGGCCCAGCGCCCGAATCAGCGACCGGTCACCACTGGCCGTGGGCTTGGCTTCGTGAATGTCGAGATCGGCCGAGCCCCGGCTCGACACTAGCCGGGAGGAAGTCCTGCTCTGCGCCGGGCCTGGGGCCGAGTCGTCGGCCACCGGCGCGTCACCGGTGGTGCTGGCATCGGCATCGGCCGTGACATCATTTTTGATCGGCGTCGCTGGCCGTTTGCGCGCGGTCGTGGCCTTTTTTTTGCGAACCGGAGCTGGATCATCATCGTCGGCTTCGACCACGACTTTTTTGATCGGCCCCGCCGACTTGGCAGTCGTCTCGTCGCCTTTAGCCGCGATTTTCGTGCCGTCGGCCACATCTTCGCTGGTAACCAGGGCCTTGCCTGCGGACTTCAGCATCGCAGTCTTTGTTTCCGCCGGCTTTGTTTCCGCCGCGAATTCATCGCCGTCCAATCCGGCTTTCGGCGCGGCCTCTACATCAACTGCCGCAGTCTCTGTCGCATTCTTGCTCGGCTTGGATTTTGCGCTCTTGGCATGACTATCTTTGCCGTGAATATCGATGATCAGGCGGTACGGATCGGGCAACAGAAACGCGTCGTAGTCCGACAAATCATCGACTTCCAGCACCACCCGCGTGCGCCCCGGCTGAAACTGGGCCACGCGAATCTTCTTGAGGAAACCATCATCCACGTCGAAGCTCTTGCCCACCAGCGTGGAGGCCAGCTTGGTGTCGCGCAGATCGAAGAAGATCCGGTCCGGATTGGCGATGCGCTGCGACCCGAACTTGACGTCACTTTCCACATCGATCGCGACCCGCGTGTAATCCGGCGTCGACCAATGCCGGATCCCGGTTACGCGCGGCAGGCGCCCCGTCCGCTGCGCAGGAGTCTCTTCAGCGTCAGCCCCAGCCTCACGCTCAGATTCGGTGTCCGCATCTTTGCCGTCGCTGTCGCTATCCCTGGCGGACTTGTTCTTCGCCGTGTCAGGGCTCGACTTCCCCTTTTGCGCGCCGGCCTTTTGCGCCTCGATCTTTTGCGTCTCGGCCTTCTTCTCAGCTTCGGCGTCGCGGTCGAGTTCGGCAATCGCCTGCTGCGCGTCCTCTACCAGCCGGTTGTGCGGATAGCGGTGCAGAAATTCCTGAAACACGGTTCGCGCCTGGCCGGGATTGTCGAGATCGTCCTTGTAAATTTCTCCCATCGTGAACAGCGCGTCGCAGCGATACTTGCTGCCGGGATATTCCCGCCGCAGAAACTTGTACTGGGAAATGGCTTCATTCAGGATCTTGTCGTCGTCGAACCGCCGCCCCATCTCGACCAGCGTCTCCGCTACGGCCACCACGCTGGGATCGGCCTTGGTCGACGTGGGCGCGCCGAAATACACGTTGCGATAGGCGTTGAGGACCCGCTGATAGTCGTGGCGCGTGCGGTCCGCCGGAAGCCGTCCGTTCAGCGCCTCCCGCATGCGCTCGGCGGCAGCGAAGCGGTCGCGCGCCCAGCTTTCCGAGTGGTGCGGGCGAGCGTAGGCCGGCACCGCGGGCAGCGCCATCAGCAACAGCAGCGCTCCCCAGCGCGCACGGCGCTGGCTGAATGTCGTTCTCAAATCGGACTTACCTGGGTCGACCGCTTCCGTACCTGAGAGACTTCTACCTGGGTGTCCCATTTCTCGCGCTCCTGGCACGAGAAGTGGGGATTTCATCCAATCACTGCTAAAACAGATGCCGCAAACTTACTCCGTGTTGCTGATGTACAACACGCCCCTCGCATCCCGTTGCACCGTCACGGGATCGTGCGAGGCCCCGTAGGAACTGAAATCGAAACCTCCGTAGTAGAGGTTCGTAATCCTGCGCACGTAGTTCTGGGTCTCGGCGAAGTGCGGAATGCCGGCGCTGCGCGCCACCGCGCCCGAACCCGCGTTGTAGGCGGCCAGGGTCAACTTCACGTCGCCACCGTAGTTTTCCAGCAACATCTTCAGATGCCGCACCCCGGCATCCACGTTCTGTTCGGGGTCAAACGGATTCTTCAGCTTCAGCTCCCGCGCCGTCGAGGGCATGAGTTGCATCAGTCCCATTGCGCCCTTGCGCGACACCGCATTGGAGTTGAAATTCGACTCGACCTTGACCACCGCGCGCACCAGGTTGGGATCCACGTTGTGCCGCGCCGCCGCCATCACGATGGCAGCATCAATCTCCTGGGGCGAAGACTGATGGCCGTGAGAATTCGCAGCAGAATTCGCAGCCATGATGCGCGCGTTGGCCGACTTCGCCGATTCCCGCACGAAGTATTGGTTGACTTCGGCTGCCGCCGAACGCGCCGCCCGCATCGAGACCGTTCCTGCGGAGGGCACCGGCTTCCACCGGTTCTCTTTCGTGCTCCAGTACATCAGAGACGAGCGCTTGGGCGCAGGCGCTTCGGCATGCCGGGGCGCCGCAGAATCATCATTGACGTAAATTGTGCGGCCATGTTCGTCGGTCGTCGAAACCAGGTGCGAGCCGTCGCCCTCGGCCGCCCACACCACTGCCGCATTAAGAGAGAAGGAGGTCGCGATGGCCGCAGTAGCCGTCAGCATCCACGCAATTTGCAGGCGCTTGCGCATATCCGGGCATCACCTTTCACTGAACCTTCGCCGGAGAGCAGCGCAATAAACACACGCCGCCCCTCCCGCTATCTACCCGGAACCTGACGGAGAATCGCTTACCAGAGTAGCTCGATTATAGGCGGGCGGGGAGGGCCGGGCAATCTCTCCAAAGGTCGCTGAACCACCGGAGTAATCGCGGTAACCAATTGAAAACTATAAATGTTAGAAGGCTATAGGAACCGCATTCGGCAGCTTGAGGGTAACCCAACAGAGAGGTTACTCAAGATGCTCATGTAGGGACAGCCGCCCTCGGCTGTCCAGCGGAGCGAAGCTCCGCATGGGTTTCCTCACCACGACCACAAGCACATCGGCCATCCAAAACTCGGCTGCCCCACGCTTTGCGATGTTCGAAGCGTGGGCACGAGACCGCCGAAATCTGGACAGGCTGAGGCAGCCAATGTCTTGAGGCGCGCCGTGCAAAAAGCTCATAAGGTGGGCCAGCCCCATGGTTTTCCAGGCGTGTTCTCGTGGCTCCTGCAATAGCCCGGCACCAATGTGCCAGGATCAGGTCTACCAACGGGCCAGAGACACGGCTCCCGAGTATAGATAACATTCTCTCGCCGCACGGGCCGAGCACTTTCCCAGGACAGTTTCAATCAATCGAAAGGAAAATGAACATGCGCTATATCTGCGCTGTTGTCTTGTTGTGCGGACTGGCATTCGCTCAGGACGTGCCGCGGGCAGAGATTTTTCTTGGCTATTCGTACATCAACGCCGATACCAGCGGCCTTACGTCGCGACTCAATATGAACGGCGCAGATGTGTCATTCGTTGCAAATGTCAATCGATGGGCAGGCGCAGAAACAAATTTCAGCACCTACTACAAAAAGCTAAACGAGTCGGGCGTCCAAGTTTCCCTTCGCGACTTCAATATCCTGTTCGGTCCACGGCTGCATTACAAGTGGGCTTTCGCCCATGCCCTTGTTGGCCTTGATGATTTCGGTGGTAGCGCCCTTGGTGGCTCCAGTACCAACGGTGCCGTTGGAGGCGCGGTCGGTGGTGGCGCGATCTTCAAGATCTCCAACCACGTTGGACTGGAAGGCGGGGGCGACTATCTCTTCACCCGTCACAATCTCGTAGGCGGCTCGGCGCTCACCCAGAACCATGTCCGTGCGGTTGCAGGACTTGTGTTCACGTTCGGAGGTTCAGCAACCTCCGCAGAGCGGGTTACGCCTCCTGCGCCCGGCCCGGTATATACTCCGCTATCCCGGCCGCCTCAGCGGCCAACACCTCACGCAACCGGTGCGGGAATAAGGATCGATGCCTTGGGCATCATGGTCACACTAGGCCGCAACGCGGGCGCGGAGATCACCGACGAAGCGCCGAACGGAATAGCAACTCTAGCAGGATTGCATCCGGGCGACGTGATTAACGCCGTGGATGGCAAGCTTGTGAAAACACCGATGGAGCTGGCAGCAGAGCTGGCTAACGTGCCAGCCGGTAGTAAGGTGCGGCTTGGCTATCTGATGCATGGTGCATGGCAGACGGAGACGGTCGTTTTGTTGGCACGCTAGAATGCCGAAGAAACGACTATGCGGATTGTGGAGCTAGTCGGGATCGAACTGTCACCCCTTCTCCATCCCCGCCGCGAACGCGTCCAGCGACAACGAGCGCAGCAGGTTTCTCCGCATCCCGCGTTCCACGTCAGCCAACCGGTCCGAAGCGGCGACGATCCACTCAAAGTCGGCGGACTCGGCCAGTCGCTTCAAATCTGAAGCAATGTCCGTGTTGCGCACCAGGTTCGGCGCGCCGGAATCGATGAACATCAGGTCGCGCAGCAGGGAATACAGCGTACGGATCAACTCCTCCGTCTTCTCCCGTCCCTCGGCGCCCGCACGATACGATTCGGTCACCTTGAACAGTTCGCTGTGCTCGCCGCCGCGCAACGCCGAGTTCAGAATCGTCAACGCGTGATCCCGCGCCACAATGTAGCCCGCCAGATCGAACCCGCGCGCCTTGCCCACCGCGCCCTGCGACAACCGCGCCACCAGCGCGCGCTGCGCCGCCTTCCACTCCGGATGATGTTCGGCCAGATCGCGCTCGATCTCTTCCGCCCCAAGCGCCTGCAGCGTAAACACCATCGCCCGCGAGCGGATCGTCGGCAACAATTCGCCCGGATTTTCCGTCAGCAGAAAAATGGTCGCGAACTCCGGAGGCTCCTCCAGCACCTTGAGCAGCGAATTCGCCGCCTCCTTCATGAAGGCCGAGTCAGTGAAGATGTAAACCCGTTCCCTGCCCTCGGCCGGCCGGTAATAAATCGTCCCGATCACCCGCCGCACCTGGTCCACTTTGATCATCATCTGCGGAGGATCGGGCGGGATCACCAGCACATCGGGATGAGTCTGCACAAAGATCCGCGTTTCTTTCTTGTCGGTCTCGCGCAGATTCTCCCGTACCTCGACCGCCTCGGCAAACCGCGCGTCGAGATCGGCCGCCTGAGCAATGCGCGCGCAGTTCGCGCACTTGCCGCAGAAGTCAGGCAGACCGTCCGTCTTGGGCCGCTCCAGGCAGTTCAGCGCCTGCGCCAGCATCAGCGCCAGCGTGTACTTCCCCGCTCCCTGCGCTCCGGCCAGCACCACCGCATGCGGAAACCGCTCCCTCGCCAGCATCTCGCGCAAGCGATGGACGACGTCCGTATTCCCGTGGAAATTAGAGAACATACAATGAGTTGCCCGTGTGCGATTGTTTCAAGAAGACAGCGCCGTCACTCCAGGACCGTCTGCACCAGCCGTGGAAACCGGAGCTCAACATTCGTAGTCTTGCCGGCTTCAACTCCCCTGAACGTGCAGACCGGGACAAAACCATCGTGATAGGCGAATATGTCCCACGTACCTGGAAACAGGGGCAACGAAAAGTGGCCCCCGTCGTCAGTAAACACGGTGAATTCTTTCTTCCGAGGCCTCCTGTGTTTTTTCCGCACGCCATCCCAGGACATCGGCTCGCCTAAATCGTTCCAGCGTACGCTCACCGGTGAATTGGGAAGGGTGGCGCCCATGTGATCTACAACCGACCCCGTGAGCGTTCCCTTCTCCTGTGCCGCCAACCTGCCGTTTGCCAGGATCAGTCCCGACAAGGCAATGACAATGAGAAGCGTTGCTCTGATTGCTGTTCTCACCCGGCGTATCTTCCTCTCAAAGAGAGCGTCGGCTGCAAAAAGACATGGGGATAGGTTACAGCTTCAACTTCCGCCGCACCACGTCTGCAATCTTCGCATGCGTCTGCCCCGGTGTCCCCCGCGCATCGACCATCACCACGCGCGCCGGCTCGCGCTTGGCGATCGCCGCGTAGCCTTCGCGCACGCGCGCGAAAAACGCCCGCGTCTCCTGCTCGAAGCGGTTCTCATCATGCGCATGCCCGGCTTTTGCCGTGCGTTTGTTCCGCCGGCGCGCCCGGCTCACGCTCGCGCCCGGATTCGAATCGAGCAGAATGGTA
>Ga0208324_1001126_pt1 | contig 10559 bp, 7 predicted proteins | sample Sb_taG_2_FD_187707 | JGI IMG/M metagenome (GOLD analysis project Ga0208324, IMG submission 187707) | Peat soil microbial communities from Weissenstadt, Germany - Sb_50d_5_LS metaG (SPAdes) (version 2) | ecosystem: Environmental > Terrestrial > Soil > Wetlands > Peat | place: Germany: Weissenstadt... | reverse complement strand
CATGAGGCGGAGGGAGAACACGCCGGTGCGAAGTTGGCTCAGTGGCTATCGCCGGCGCCAACCGGCGCCAGCTGGGGGAAGTAGTGGAAGGCGACGTCCCTGATGACTTCGACGATGAGCTGGGGCGTGAGTTCGGCGGAGGGGTCGTCAAGTTGCGGTGGGAGTTTGACCCCCATCTGCCTGGCGTGCTCGATGATGCCGGGTGCGACGTCCTTGCCCAGGTAGCCGAGGGCCTGGCCCAGGGTCTGGTAGTCAATTGCCCATGCAGGCAGGGGCTGGGCCGCGACGGTGGCCCAGGTCTGCGGGTCGCGCGGGGTGCCGCGGGTGAACACGTGGTCGAAGGTGCGCGCCGAGGCATCGCGCTGGGTGAACGGCGCGCCGAGGTCCCAGGCCTTGCGCAGCGTCGCGATCAGCGAGGTGTGCCGGTATTCCTCGTTGTACACCGAGCCCGGCTCGACCCATGGCGACACGATGATGGCGGGGACGCGGTAGCCGGAACGGTCGAACCTGAAGCCGAACTCACCCGCCGGTGCGGCCGGGTCGGGCGGCGGGACCGGTCCCGGGGGCACGTGGTCGTAGGTTCCGCCTGGCTCGTCCCACCCGATCAGCAAGGTGGTGTTCCAGACGTTAGTGCCCGGCTCTGCGGTGGCGGACCGGTAGGCGTTGAAAACCCGCTCCAGGAACGCCTCGCCGCCCAGCATCGCCGACGACGGGTCCAGCCCGATATCGACGTTCCCGCCGAAAAATGACCGGCCGAACGCCGGGTGGTAGTCGCCGTGACCCGCGATCATGTCGGGCTCGATCAGTGAGAAATCCGGCAGGGCCCCGGCCGCGGCGTCCTTCTCGAACTCCGAAAACCGCACGAAATGCGTCGCCAGCCGGTCCTTCAGCCGGGGATAGTGGATGACACCGGTGAACGACAGGCACATCGGCTCCATAACGTAGACCTTCCAGGTCCTGCCGTGCTGCTCAAGCCGCTCGAAGATCGTCTCCGCGTCGTTGTCGGTGAACCACTTCCTCACCGGGCTGTTCACAACCAGCCCCGACGACGTCGCCGCCGTCCAGAACGACCGGTTCATGAACGTCTGCGACGGCACCTCGGAAAACCAGTGGTCAAACACCCCGAACTCACGCGCGATGCCGCTCAGCACCGGCAGCTGCTGCGGGGTGTACCCGGTCATGATCTGGGCGTACTCCTCATAGGCCGGCTGCCGCCCGACCTCGCCGGTGAACGTGCTGATGTAGTCGGCGACGAACCCGTCCATGGCCGGAACCGCACCTGGCGGCGGCGCGTTCCACGGCGCGGTCACGCCCTCGCCGATCTTGAACCGGTTGTGGTCATCGATCGCGCCGAACAGCTGCGTGTTGGTGTGATACCACTCCTCACCCGAGTCCGGATTAGGGGAATCCATGTCGGCACTGACGCCGTAGGGCACCACCTTGCGGCCAGCGCCGTGCTCCGCCCATCCCGGGATCGGGTTGCTCAGCTCCTTCCCGATGACGCCCTCGAAGGCCTTGCCGTCCCCCGGCCCGTACAGGCGGCCCAGCACGTTGTCCAGGGACCGGTTCTCAAACAGCACCACCACCACATGATCGAGCGCATTGGCGCGGGTAGCTGAGCCGGGCATGCCAGCCTCCACTCCTCTGAGAACGTTCCGGGTGTGCCTGTCCCCGCCAGGCACCGGCAAACCGCCAGTGTCATCCAACCCCATGAGCGGCTGCCGCTACCTCACCCCGAACGGGTGACAGGCCCGACCCGCGCCCCGGCAAGCCCGGGATCTCCGGCCGTCCATGAGCTGGCCAGTGCGCAGCCTGACCAGCCGGCCCGTGACCGCCGAACGCAGGCCCGCGCAGACTGCTGCGGGCCGACATCGCCAGCATGCTCTGACATGCAAAGCAGGCCCAGAATGATCCATCGGTGCGCCCGGACAATCAGGAAGCCTCATCGGCTCTTCCATCCAGAACGGCGGATACGGATCGTCAAGCGGCAGGCAGGTGCGCTGCAGAACGTGACCTCGCGCTGGGACCCCAGGCGGGGAACGTCAGGGTCATCGGCTCAGGCACCGGCCGTGGTCACCTTCCTGGGCGCCGCGTGTTCCCTGGGCCCGGCGCGGGGGTATCAGACCTGCCCCGTTCCGGGTGCTCGCAGCCGGCGGTACCGAACGGGAGCGGCCGGTAGCCTGCGCGGGGGTCACGGCATCATCGACAGGAGTGCGCGGAGCGTGGCGCTGTACCCGGATGTCTCGTCCAGCCGGCCCATCAGGGCCTCGATCAGCTCGTGGTCGCTGAGCTCTACGGTGCTGGACCCATCGGTGACAACCGTCCGCGCGCCGGCATGCCGGATCTGCAGCTGGGGTTTCGCTTCCGCAAGCGCGAACCGGGAGTAGCGGGCCCGCCATGCTGTCCGCTCCCCATGCTCATCATGCGTGACGGGCATGCCGATGTCGTCGCCGTGGGTGGCGAGCTCGGCGGCCACGTGGAACGCCTGCCAGCGGCTCGGGTAGCCGCCGACGGAGGTGTCCACGACGCCGTCTGCCCGCTCGCGGAACCGATGGCGGTTGTCAGCGCTGGCCGCACGCCAGCGGGCGAGCACCTCGGCCGGAGACAGGGCGGCATGATCGGCGACGCCGAGCGCGTTCACCGAGTCCAGGTCCGTGCCGCCGCGCTCGGCGAAGCCGGCGAGAAACGCCGCGACCGTCCCATCCAGGCAGGCCCGGTGGTAGTCCTCGCCCGCGGCCAGGTGCCCGAGCACGTCTCGTACCGTCCACCCAGCACACCGCGATGCCCGCTGCCAGCCAGCCTCGCCGAGGCCGGAAAGGAACGCATCCAAGCGCCCGGCTTCGGTGTCGAGCAGGGCGAAAGGATCGAGCCCGGCCAGCTCGCGATCATCGGTCATTCCGCCTCCCACCCCCCGGCCTCAGCCACCCAGCGTCCGGCGTGACCGACAATATAAAACCCGCGGCCCGACAATCGCAATCGTACAGACCCAGAACGCCCGGATCTGTTACCGTCGACGACCAGTTGTACTCACGCCGCCGCCCGCGCCGAACGGCGGTTCCAGCGCGTGCCGCGTCTTTGAGCTGATTACTTGAGGTGACGCTCTCGGTGGCCGGTGGACGCCGCGCTTATCGTGGCATGGGCATGTCGCCGGGATGCATGGTGGTGATGCGGATGGCCGAGGCCGGAGGCAGGGCGGATGGGGTCGCCGCCAACCGGGAGCTATGGACCCAGGCGAACAGCGAATACGCCAATGAGCACGCCTACCGCGCCTGGGCCGCCGAGGACATCACCTGGGGCATCTTCAACGTGCCCGAGCAGCAGCTCGGCATGCTCGGTGACGTCCGCGGCCTTGACGTCGTCGAGCTCGGCTGCGGGACGGCGTACTTTTCCGCCTGGCTGGCCCGGCGCGGCACCCGGCCGACCGGGGTCGACGTAACTCCCGCCCAGCTGGAGTCCGCCCGGCGCTGCCAGGACCGGTTCGGCATCTCGTTCCCGCTCATCGAGGCCGACGCTGGAGATGTCCCGCTGCCCTCGGGCAGCTTCGACCTGGCCATCTCCGAATGCGGCGCCAGCTTGTGGTGCGACCCGGCCGGCTGGGTACCCGAGGCTGCCAGGCTGCTGCGACAAGGCGGGAAACTGGTCTTCCACACCACCACCATCCTGGTCACCGTGTGCTCCCCGGGACCTGACGGGCCCGCCGGCCAGGAACTGCTCCATCCGCAGCGCCAGGCACACCGCCTGGCAACTCCGCGGGGAGGGATACAGTTCCACCGCGGCCACGGCGAGTGGATCACCATCCTGCGCGACAGCGGCTTCATCATCGACGCGCTGCATGAGCTGTACGCCCCGCCAGATGCTCCCGATCACCCCTACTACGCACTGGCAAGCGCCGAATGGGCGCGCCAGTGGCCGACCGAGGAAATATGGACTGCCCACCTCGCCGACTGACCCGCGGTGACCACAGATGTCAATCCTTGGACGATAGATCGCCGAATAGGAATGCCAATCAATGCGATAGGGATTTGCTGTCCGCGGTGCGCAGAACATCTGTTCTCGGCGCTTGGCTATTGCAGATCGGCGATGCTGAGACCAGCATGCCAGCGGTGCCGGCTACAGCATCTACTTGCTTAAATGCGAGACCCGCTGCCGACCATGGCCGGTTACGAGATGTCGCTAGATTCTGTGCTCCCGCGCGGTACCGCCGAATCAGTACGCCGGGCGAACTGGGTTGCTGGGCCGTCTGCAGCGAACGTTTCTACGGACCGGGGCTGCTATGTTCCGTTCATGGACATAATCCGCTGCCGCCGGCGGTGACCAGCTATCTGTGCCGGTACTGCAGGCAGCGTAGTGCCCTGGGGAAGGCCCCGGTCAGCTGCCCGCTGTGCGGGGCGCCGCTCGACGTCAGGCCCGCGGTGAGCGGATCGGGCTGGATGCGGCAGCCGATGATCCCCAGCATGACCCGGCTGAGCTGCGGCACCATCCGGTGCCAGATCAACGGGACGTATGTGCCCGTCGCCGAATTCGAGCTGGCCGCGGGCGACTGGATTTATTTCTCGCCGAAGGTGCTGCTGTGGATCGACCCGGCCACCACGCTGACGATCCCGCAGCCGGCCCGCGGCCGTAGCACGGGCATGATGGAGGCACACGGACCTGGGCATATCGGGGTGGCGGAGAATCGCGCGGGCGAGGTTATCGCGCTGCCGCTGCGGCGCGCCCAGCCGGTCTGCGTCCACCCGGGCCGATTTCTGTGCGCGACCGGGAACGTGAAGTACCGGTGGCGGCCGTCTGAGGTTTCCTACAGCACTATGGCGGCCGAGCGCGAATATCCGGCGGGCCGCTACCTGCTGAACTTGACCGCGGCCGGGCGCCAGGGCCTGGTGCTGCTGCACGCATCGGGTGACGCTTTCACCCGCGATCTGGCGGACAGCGAGAGCGTCCTGGTGTCACCGGCGTCGCTGCTGTACTGGGAGGACACGGTGGACTTGTCGTTGCACCTGGAGTTCCCGTACGTGCCGGGCCAGCATGCACGGCGCGTCTTCTGGCGATCCAGCAGAATCTGGCTGCGGGTCTGCGGCCCGGGACGGGTGGTCATCGACTCGGCCTGCGGACAAGCCGAGGACGCCCGCACAGCTGATCGTGAGTCTTTCGCCTCATGGCAGCGTTGGGATGCTCCTGCCACCACGACGACGACGAGGGCGGAATGAACCAGTACGCCTGCCATTACTGCCGCCAGTCCAGCCACCCGGGCCGGACCTGACCGTAAGTACCCAGTCTGGCCCGCGCCGAACGTCCAGTTCGGCATCGGAAGCATGATCACCGGGGTGCCGGGATTGCCGAGCCGAACGGCGGCATTGTGCGCGGTTCCCCGGCCGGGTAACGCTATGGAGCGTGTCGGCTGCTCAGGGGCCAGCTCCCTGCCGACTGTGCGCTCGAGGACTGTCGGGTGCAAGCATCTCATAGGACGCCCATATCATCCGTTCCAGGCGCGTCTGGTTGTGAAAGCAGCCGGGACGTTGCGCATGACCGAATGGCCAGCGGAGGGTGTGCTCCTGGAGACCGGCCGGCTGGTACTTCGCCAGTTCACCATGTCCGATGCTGACAACCTGGCCAGCCTCGACGCCGACCCGGATGTCATGCGCTTTGTCACCGGAGGACTGGCCACTTCCCGTGAAGAGATCAAGGACAGCATCCTGCCCGGGTTCATGGCCTGGTACCGCTGCCCGGGGGGATACGGCTGCTGGGCGGCCGATGAGAAATCGACCGGGGCCTTCCTCAGATGGTTCCGCTTCCACCCTCGCCAGGGAGGACCGGCCGGGGAAATCGTGCTCGGATTCCGGCTTCGCAAGCCGGCCTGGGGAAAGGGCTACGCCACCGAAGGATCACAGGCCCTGGTGCGTATTGGCTTCACCGAACTCGGCGCCCGGCGGGTCGTCGCCGAGACCATGGCCGTGAACCTGGCTTCCCGCCGCGTGCTGGAAAAAGCAGGCCTGAACTTCGTCCGGATCTTCCACCAGTCCTGGCCCTACCAGGTCGACGGCCGCGAGTTCGGAGACGTCGAATACGCCCTGAGCAAGGACGAATGGAAACAGAAAAACGGCTTCACCGCCGGGTAAGGCCAAAACGGGAGCTGAGCACACGCTGTGATCGAGCTTGCGAGCCAGTTTGCTCCCTGCCGAATATTTACGCGACGTGTGCTGACGGACTCCGATCGTAGAGGCACGCAGATTATCTGATCGGTGCTGGCTGTGCGGCCAGGACGCTGCGGCGATCATTTAATCGGGTAGGGGGCGGGGTCGCCCCGCCCCCTCCCACACCACCGGACATGCGGGCCCGCATCCGGCGGTTCGTCAAGCCGTCGGATTGAAACGCTGCCAGGTCTGGCTCAGGGCCTTCAGGCCGAGGCGGTTCCAGTAGGAGTTGGGCAGGGATACCTGGAGGACCTTGGACCCCGAAACCCGCCAGTACCCCTTGCTGCTGCCGCCCCATTTCCGGGCGTTGCTCTCAGAGATACCGCGTATCCGCAGGTTGTGCCGCTTGGCGGCGGTGGTCTTCCATTCCTTCCAGCGGACCTGCCGCAGGCGGCGGCGCAGCCATCCGTCTAGATCGCGGAACATCCATCTGGATTCCGCGAGCCGGAAGTAGGCCATCCAGCCGATGATGAACCGGTTGAGCCGGTCGATGCGGTAGCCCATCGACACGCGCCAGTTACGACCGGTCAAGATCCGCAGCTGGTCCTTCAGCCGCTTGATCGCCTTCGGGGCGACCCAGATCCTGACCTGCGAACCGGACAGGAGGAACCCGAAGCCCAGCAGCGTCGCCTGTGCGGCGTGCCGGATCGAGGACTTCTCCCGGTTCACCTTCAGCTTCAGCCGCCGTTCGATCACGCCGCAGACGCTCTCGAACACCCTCTGAGCAGCCCGTTCGCTCCGCACGAAGACCCGCAGGTCGTCGGCGTACCTCACGAACCTGTGACCGCGTTCCCACAGCTCCCGGTCCAGATCATCCAGCATGACGTTCGACAAGATCGGCGACAGCGGCGAACCCTGCGGGGTTCCCTCCGCCGTCGGCTGCCTGATCCCGTCAACCATCACCCCGGCCTCCAGATAGCTCCGGATCAGCCGCAGGACCTTGCGGTCATCCACCTTGCGCGCCACCCGCGCCATCAGCACATCGAACTGAACCCGGTCAAAGAACCGGTCCAAGTCGATGTCCACGACCCACTCCAAGCCGTCCTGGATGCACCGCCTGGCCACCTTGACCGCCTGGTGGGCGGACCGGCCGGGACGGAACCCGAAGGAGGACCCGGAGAAGAACGGGTCGAAGATGGGCGTGAGCACCTGCGCGATAGCCTGCTGGATCAGCCGGTCCAGGCAGGTGGGCACCCCCAGCAAACGCTCGCCGCCCCCGGGCTTGGGGATCACCACCCGGCGGACCGGCGACGGCCGGTACGTGCCCGCGCCCAGGGCCTGGCGGACAGACGCCCAGTGCTCGCGCAGCCACGGGACAAGCTCCTCCGTGGTCATGCCGTCCACACCAGGCGCGCCCGCATTGGCCCTGACACGCCTCAACGCCCGGCCCAGATTATCCGGCGAGAGCATCTGCTCCCACAGGGAAACCTCCAGGCCGGGGATGACAGCATCCTCGGGGCGCGCCGGCCGGCCGCTACGCTCCGCCGGGGTGCTCAACGGACCTCACCGTCTGCACCGCAACGGGCCCGCGTCCGCGGGATGGCTGCGATCACCGCGACCAGCACGAGCAACACCGATTCCTCCGTCTCACCTGACGTTCGGTCCTTCCCGGCCACGATCCGGTCCCGGCCGGTACTACGACCTCTGCTGACTTCTGCCCGGTCAGCCCCCACCTCACGATGCGGGCCGCTGGCGCGGCGACACCACAGCACAACCAGCACCCGGGCAGACCTCCCCGGATAAGAACGACCAATTTCCCCCTACGCCCGCCGCGTCTACGTGACGACCCTGTTGATGGTGACGGGCTTCGCCTTCTTGAGCAGGCTCACCCAGATCGCCCAGCCTCATACGCGGTTCGTGTTCCTCGGTGCAGGGTTACGCCTCGGGCTTCCTTCCCACCCCGCCTCACGACGACGCAGTTGCCTCCGGCTCGGAGTTAGCACCACCTCTTCCTCCAGGGGACTTTCACCCCCAATCGATCGCCCATGCCGGGCGTACTCAGGGCTGGCTGCACGGCAGCCACCGGTGAGGGACAGGGGCATCCGGTGCTCGAAAGAACGCGGTCGGCGATGGCGCCGCGCGGCGGTGGTGTTGAAGGCGATGAAGTCGAATTCGTGCGGGGCGCCGGGGTGAAGGTGGAACTCGACGGGTACGCCGGCTTGGCCGAGGCGCCGGGCGTAGGCGAGGTCTTCGTCGCGGAACATGTCGAGCTGGGCGATCTCGATGTAGGCGGGCGGACGCCTGGCCGGGTCGGCGACGCCGGGCAGGGCGGCGTAGGCGGGGGTGTCCGGGCCGCCGGCGGCCCTGTGAGCCGGCCGGAGCCCGGACAGCGCCGGGCTCCGGCAGCTCCGGCGACCACGTATACAGCCACCCGGGCTGGCCAGGCCAGAGGCAGGGACTGGCCGGCCTGCTGGCCGGTTACCCGGTGACCAGTTCGGCGAGGTGAGCCAGCGAGTTGGTCAGATGATCTGCGGCAAACGGGGGGAATGGGAATGGGAGTCGCTGGCGGAGGGAGTCGGGGACCGCCGACCAGTCATAGGAGAGGGTGGTCTTGGTTCCGGATGGTCCGGCAGGGGCCAGGTCGTAACGCCAGATGTGGCCGACGATCTGCGGGTTGCCATCGCCGGTGTCCATGCCTGGCTCCCAGGAGATGGCGCGTGGCGGGTCGAACACCTGCACCCGGTTGGCCATCCGGTAGTGCCCGCCCGGGACGTTGTCGTTGTACATGGCCATCCGGAACACCTGACCCGCCGCGGTCAGCGGCTGGCCGTCAAGGGGCTCGCGGACCCACCCGGTGCCGTCGATCGCGGCGTGCTTGGCGGGGTCGGCGAGTACGGCGAAGATCGCCTCGGCTGGGGCGTTAATGATCGTGGTTGCGCTGATGGTTTCGTCGGTCATGGTGGTGCCTCCTTGTGAACTCAGCTGGGTACCGGATCTGACGCCCGGCGCCCCGGCCTGCTTGGTGCTGCTGCCAGTCATCTGCTTCTCCTTTCCTGGGCGATCCGCGAGATCGGGGACCGCTCTTGCAGGGAAAGGACGAACGGTGCGGCGGGCGGAGGACATATCCCCGGGAAAAAGGCCGGGAAAGCCGGGGAAAGCGAGAAGACTAGAAGGCGGTCAGCCGAGCTCGGACCGCACCTTGCGCAGACGGCCCTGCAGGAGGCGCTGTTCGACTTCGCTGGGCGCCAGGGTCACCGCGGCGTGAAGTTCTCCGGCCGCGTCGCTCGTGCGGCCGAGCCGGCACAGGTTGTCCGCCAGGGCAGCGTGCCACAGATGGGAGTACTCCAGGCCGGCGATGGTCTTCAGGGCCGCCAGCCCCGCCTCGGGGCCGTCGCGCTCGGTAACCGCGACCGCCCGGTTGAGCGCCACCACCGGGCTGGCCGTGATCGACCCGAGCAAGTCGTAGAGGCCGACGATCCGGTCCCAGTCCGTCTCCGGCCAGCTGAGAGCGGTCGAGTGGGCCGCGGCGAGGTGAGCCTGGATCTGATAGGGCCCGGCGACCCCGCCGGACCGGGCCACCGCCTCGGACAGCCACGCCGAACCCTCGGCGATCGCGGCTCGGTTCCAGCGGGTGCGGTCCTGGTCGGCCAGGGTCACCGGGTTACCGTCGGCGTCGGTGCGGGCGGAGGTGCGGGCCGAGGTCAGCAGCAACAAGGCGAGCAGGGACAGCGCCTCAGGCTCGTCGGGCATCAGGCTGGCCAGCAAGCGGGCCAGCCGGATCGCCTCGGCCTCGAGATCGACCCGGGCCACCGCGTCCCCGCCGGTCGGGGCGTGGGCCTCGGTGGCGATCAGGTACACCACCGCCAGCACCGCGGCCAGCCGGCCGGGAAGCTCGGTGTCGGAGGGGATCGCGTAGGGGATGCGGGCGGTGGTGATCTTGGCGCGGGCCCGCACCAGGCGCTTGGCCATGGTGGCCTCAGGCACCAGGAAGGCGCGGGCGATGGCCGGCACCTCGAGCCGGGCCAGCGTGCGCAGCGAGAGGGCCACCTGGGCCTCACGGCTCAGCGCCGGGTGGCAGCAGGTGAAGATCAGGCGCAGCATGTCGTCGCGCAGAGACGTCTCTGGCTCCATCGCCTCGATCGCCTCCTCGATCTGGTCCGGCGCGGCCCCGGTTCCCCACCGGAACGCGGCGGTCTCCTTGGCGGCCCGGGCTGACTCGCGTCGCAGCAGGTCAAGCGCCTTGCGGCGGGCGACCACGGCCAGCCAGGCCCGCGGGTTGTCAGGGATCCCCGTTCTGGGCCAGGCATCCAGGGCGGTGATCGTGGCCTCGGAGAGCGCGTCCTCGGCGACGGCCAGGTCGCCGATGGTCCTGGCCAGCGTGGCCAGCACCCTGGGACCTTCGCCCTTCAGCACCCCGACCAGAGTGTCGAT
>Ga0208324_1001122_pt1 | contig 10585 bp, 8 predicted proteins | sample Sb_taG_2_FD_187707 | JGI IMG/M metagenome (GOLD analysis project Ga0208324, IMG submission 187707) | Peat soil microbial communities from Weissenstadt, Germany - Sb_50d_5_LS metaG (SPAdes) (version 2) | ecosystem: Environmental > Terrestrial > Soil > Wetlands > Peat | place: Germany: Weissenstadt... | reverse complement strand
TCGACGAGCAGGATGACGACGTGACGCAAACATCAACGAGGAAACAATCTAAGCGTAGTGCCGCATGAGCGCTTTTTGGGATCACGCCCTCGGCAACCTCTCGCCGCCTGGGAGAAAGAGAGGGAAAGACGCCGGCCTGCTTTTCGATCCATTCCCGGTATCGCGTGGCGAAAGACCCGAGCGCCTTCTTGGCGGCAGTCGCATCGGCGAGCTGAGCCAGCGTCTCCATGCGAAGTTCCACGTCCGGGATAGCAGCGGGCGCGATGAGTTCGACTTCGGCCGCGGGGATCCAGCACGTGCGGACGCGTCGACAGTGACCCTGCTTGTCGACATCAGCGTGGGTTGCAATGCCGTGCCCGACGGCGTACTCGCAAACGTCCCTATACTGCAAGTCGGCGACGCGCTGATCGGGGTCGATGCTGGAGGCGTATCCTTGTTCAGCGGCCAGTCCGCGGATGTCAGGGCGGGCGACGAAGGGTTCAGGCGACAGAACTTCCAGGCTGGCCTGGAAGGTGAACCGGGAGTCGCGGACCTCGTCGGCCTCGAGGGGATCGCGGCGATTCACCAGGAAGACCGAGACCGACCGACTGCCTTGCGGAACCATTTCCTTCGCAATCCCCAGCGCTTGCACCGAACGGACGGAAACGGCCAGGCGTAAGCCCTCGCTGCCCGGGATCTTTTCCTCTTTCGCCAGGGCTGTCTCGGCAGGGAGGTCAACGTCCATCTCGACGCGACGGGGACTGCGATGCCAGTGGAGCAAGCTCCTCGGCGCAGCATCGAGAGGGGGCTTTTCACCCGCGTGCTCTCCTGCATTCGGCGATTCGGCACTGTAGTCGCCCCACTGGACGATCACCTTGAGTTGTTCGGTGCTTTCGGTCACCAGCAGGCTCAGGCCGATCGAGGAAGGGAAAAACGCCCTGCGGGATGCCGGCGTCTCCGGGATCGTATCGTCGTCGCCTGAGTCCGAGTCGCCACCTTCAAAGTCAAATGTGTCCTGAGCCGTGTCGTCGATCTTCTGGGCCGGATCGGCTTCGAGGGGAACGAGAAAGCCGGCCAGATACCAGCGTGAGGGCGCCTGGGTCAGGACCTCGGACGCGAGGTCCGAGCCGTTGTCGGGGCCGACGAGGTCCAGACGCAATGCTTCAACGAGCTGCCCTCGGACTTCCACAGGTTTCATCTCTATGTCCCCGTTCGCCGCTCTATCGCCACCGTGACGAGACGGTCTAGGTTGAGAAGCTCCTTCCCTCATTGTCAGATAGGCTGCATGGAGTGTCGAGTGTGTTGTGAAACATTGAATGTGCGGATAATCTTCGAAGGGTGACCGCCTGACTGGACTTGCTGACAAGATTGACGTGGGACTGGCTCTGGATAGATAATTCTGTTGGGCTGAATCGATTCGAGGGAAAGCCGTGACCGAGGAAGAATTTGAAACGCTGCTCAAGCGCGGGTACGAAACGCGCAATGTCGAATTCAAGGGGCGGGGATCGAGGACCCAGGCGGGCTTTCTAAACAAAGTCATCCGTGCAATCCTCGGGATGGCGAATCAACGTGACGGAGGCAAGGTAATCCTGGGTGTGGAATCTGATCCCCTCGATGCCGTTGGCTTCGACGAGGACGAGGCCAAGGCATGGTTGAACTTCGACGCACTGGCTTCCAAGGTCAACGAGTGTGCGAGCCCTCCGGTGAGTTTTGACCTGGAGAGCTTTACTTACCAAGGACGCCGATACATCGAGATCCTCGTTCACGAATTCGACGACATCCCGATTCTTTGCCGGAGGGACTCGGGACAAGAAGGCAGGGGCAGACCATCCCTTCGGCGCGGCGCGTGTTACGTGAGAGCCCTTCACAAGCCAGAAACATCCGAGATCCCGTCCGAAGTCGAGATGCGCGCGTTGCTCGAACTGGCGATTGACAAGGGCCTTGAGAAGTTCGTGAGGCGAGCGCAAAAGGTAGGTTTGTTTCCGCCCATTCAGCCGTTGCCGATGCCAGCCGATATTGAGGGACTTTTCAAGGATCAGGCTGAGGATCTTCAATGAGCACGGCACAAGAACTCGGCGTCCTCGAAACGATTCGGTCGCGTGGCCATTGGCGTGTGGCGATCCGGCCGGGCTCGTTCCAGCGGGACCTGATCGCCGACCGTTTGGATCTCTTCAAAATCGCCGAGAGGAAATCCGTGCGATTGCGAGGGTGGGATTATCCTCACATTGACCGTCGTAACCAGCCTGAGACGGGTGTGGACTGGGTAGGTCAGAAGTGCGAGTGGCAGGACCAGATCGAGCTCTGGCGTCTCTATCAGAGCGGCCAGTTCATTCATTTCCTCGCCCTTTGCGGAGACTGGCGAGATCACTCAGAGATCTGGCCCCCGGACCCAGGCTGGCGTCCTGGTCAATTCCTGTACTACTTGGACACGATCTATACCGTACTGGAGATATTCGAGTTCGCATCGCGTCTTGCGCTGTCGCCAGCCAGCGCGCCGGTTATGGTTGTGCAGATCGATCTCAAAGGACTTCAAGGTCGGCGTCTGACTACGGCCGACGGTTCGATCGCCCTTCGTGGTGATTATCGAACTCAGTTGCCGGAGTGGAATTATCGCTGGATGGGCTCGCAGACCGCGTTGATCGCGGAGCCTCGCGAACTTGCAGCGATTGCCGCTAGGGAGCTCTTCGCGAGTTTCAACCTGAACATCTCGAAGGAGATGCTACGCCGCCTTCAGGAACGCATTGGCCGGTGAGTGCCCGCAAGCGGATGTCCAGGATCAGTTCGACGAAGTGACTCCAGGACAATTCGCGCGACAGCGCCGCGACAATCTCCCCGTCCGGTAATCGCTCGGCCAATTCTTGGCCCACTTCTACGGGGTCATCAGGCTATCCTTTCGACACCTTCCCTGGTTTTCGACGCGGGGACACTGATGAAGGGCCGCCTCCGTGCGTTTCTGCCGGATCGTCCTGCTGCGTGAGAGCCAGCCGCTCGCGGGCACGCCGGATGGAGTTATGCAGGGTCTTTTCCAGCAATTCGCGAGGCGGCAGCTCCGTCAGGTACTGCGCGACCCGGATGCCGCTCTTGTCGAGCTGGAGCAGTTCGACGTGCTCATCAGACTTATCGGCGCAGAGGATCAGGCCGAGTGGAGGTTCCTCACCCGGTCTCGTGTCGTGTTTCTCCAGCCAGCGGAGGTACAGTTCCATCTGCCCCTTGTCGGCCGCCTGGAACCTGCCAAGCTTCAGGTCGAGTGCCACGAGCCGGCGCAAACGGCGGTGGTAGAAGAGCAGGTCGAGGTAGTAATCCTCGCTGTCGACGGAGATCCGCTTCTGCCGCGCCACAAAGGCAAAGTCGCTCCCCATCTCCAGGATAAACGCCTCCAGCTCGCGGAGGATCGCTAGCTCCATGTCCTTCTCGACATACGAACCGGTCAATCCGAGGAAGTCGAGGAAATATGGGTCGCGAAAGACCAGGTCGGGCGTCATCCGGTCCTCGTCGCGGAGCGCAGTGAGGTCCTGGACGATCAGCTCATCCGGCTTCTTGCTGACCGCCGTCCGTTCGTAGAGGAGATGGCCGATCTTGTGGCGGAGCGTCCGCACGTTCCACCGCTCGACCCGGGATAGCTCGGCATAGAACTCGCGCTTGAGGGGATCTTTGAGCGGCAGGATCTCGACGAAGTGGCTCCAGCTCAATTGTTTCGACAGCGCCGAAACAATCTCCCGATCTGGGAACGCCTCGGCCAGCCAGATCATCCGCGACAGATTGGGCTTCGAGTACCCCCGCCCGTACTCGGCGATCAAGTGTTTCGACAGCGTCGAAAGAATGGCCTCACCGTACGCGGCCCGCTTCTCCTGAAGCACGTCCTCTCGGATCCGCTTGCCGATACTCCAGTAAAAGCCAACCAGCGCCGAGTTCACCGCTTGTGCCGTCTGCTCGCGGGCGGCCTCTATGAGGGCCCGGACGTCGCCCAGCAACCGGTCGGCGGAGACCGCCGGCACAATCGGTGCCGGAGGGCTGGGCAGAGCGCGCCTGGTGATCTTGCGGGCCTTGGGCATCGTCAACTCTCGAAGAACTCGGTTTGGTCGGGATTTTTTCTACTAGCCTTCCGCCCCGCTGCTAATTTCTTTGTGGGCTTGCCCCGACCGGCTTCTGCTGCGGCACCGCTCAGTCGCTCCTCTTCGGCCCTCTGGCGGTTGAGTTCCAGAAGGCGGGCGAGGACTTCGTCGCGGAAATCGTCGGGCCAGCGGTAGCGCCAGGGCTTGCGCCTGCGGCGGGTTGGGAGTTCCTGGTTGCTGGTTGCTAGTTCCTGGTCGTCGTCATCGTAGTCGAGGAGGAATTCGTAGGTCGGGTTCAGGTCGGTCCAGCCGTACGCGTCGAGAACGGCGCGGTCCATCGCGGCGTGCAACTCGCGGAGCTTGAGGATGTCGGGGGCACGCTCGTCGGGGTCGTGGAAGCGGTTGTAGGTTTTAGTGAGGCCTTGGCGTCGTGGATCAAGAAAAGGCGATTCGGCATGTGTGACCATGGCAGCCGGCGATTCCCTTTGCCCCAGATGCCGGCTGGGGCTGTGCGAAAGCACTTGACTTGTGAGGCGGACACCGGGACGCGATTCGTTTGACCGGGAGCCTACGCGTCCCGGTTTCCGCCCCCCGCGGTTTCCGTCCCCCTCGAGGGCTTGCACGGGGCGGCCGGAGACGGCGACGCGCAGCCCGTTGCTCTCTGCGACCTCGTGCTCGACCGCCTTCGCGGTTTCGGTAGCGAGATTCAGCGTCATCTCCACCCGATGGGGCTCGCGCCTCCACAGGAGCGGTATTCGGCCGATTACCTGGGGTGTCGAGCTCTCTTCGCCGTCCACCGGGGCATCCAGGGGTTCGGCATGGTAATCGCCCCAGTTCACCTCGACCCGAAGCTGCCGTGTCTGCTTGGAAACGAGGAGGCTCAGGCCGAGCGAGGAGGGAAAGAACGCCCTGCGCGCGGCGGGCGCCTCAGGCATCGCGTCGTCGTCGGTTCCGTCGCCGCCAGCGGTGGGGGCGTCGAATTCATCGTTAGCCGTTTCGTCGCTTTTCTGGTCTTCGCCGGCCTCTAGGGGCACAAGGAAGCCGGTCAGGTGCCAGCGTGAGGGAGCCTGGGGAAGGATTTCGGTCTCCAGGTCGGTGCCGTGCTCAGGACCGATGAGGTCCAAATACAGCGCTTCGATCAGGCATTGGCGGACTTCTACTGGCCTCATGCGCTCTCTTTTACCCACTCCTAGTCAATCTCCCCAATGATGGAGCCAACGAACCGTCTTGCTTTTGCCAGTGTCCTATTGTCCAATGGGGCTGGTGCCTGCGGTGGACGAACGCCAAGGAACTGGAAGCGCAAAACTATATCAGAACAAGGCTAATGTCGACTCAATCTGTGTCCCTCAACTTCCCTGACTGGTTTCCGTCGAATTGTCCGCCATCGACGGCTGACGACGCCTTGGGGATCGTGTACCGCTTCGCTACCAAGAGCCCAGTCGCGGCGGAGGACTTCCTCAGCCACAAGGAGTTGGGCTTGGCCCCGAAAGCTCCGCCGTGCCGCCGTTGCAGCCTTTCAGTGTACCGGACAGTTGGCTCGGCTCGTAGGAAGTTGCGGGAATTGCGTGACCGGTCCCCGGCGCGGTTTGGTCCCTACATTGCTGAAGGGTCGCTCTCTGCCGAGCACGGAAAGATAAAGCAAGAGGGTGCCGATCCCGATCATCATGAGTGGTGGGCATACCAGGGGGTCCAGAGACATACCCTCTTCCGAATCGTTGAAACCTTGGAGAGTTAGCCGTCGGTGTCAAACATGTGGGAGCCGGAAGGGAACAGAATTGGTCAGGATAAACTTGGCTCGCTTGAGCCAAGAGAGGTCCTCTACGAATTCGAGGGGGAGCCCCTGACGTTCGTAGCTGATGATCCTGGCGGTGAAGCGCTGCTCCTGCACAGCTTGGTTACCTTCGATCGGACCTCACGTTATCTGGTCTCAGCCATTGATTCACGTATCCTTGGCGACTTGAAGGCAGGCAGGATCGACGTACTGAGCGCATTGCGTCAGCCACGGTGCTGGATTGCCGACGTGGCCGAGGATGCGACCATCAAGACGGTTTGGCGAATCGAGTTCGCCTTGGTGCCCGAGAAGGTCCTTCCCCGTCCGGGGGCGATGATCAATCCCGACCTCGATCCACTTTTCCGCCTCCGGCTTATCGGCTCCGGCGTCGGACCGGGAAGGACTTCAGCAGGGGACGTCCGGATGGCGGCCCAGGCAGCTGAATCGGGATTGAGGGGGCTGGCCCGGCTTGCCCTCGATGAAAAGAAAAAGGTCGGCGCGGTTCCGGGGAACATCCGCTATTATTCTGATCTTCCCTTCCTTTTCTCACGCGCAGCCAGCTTCGAGATCGCCTTCGGGCGTCCGCGGGACCGACTTCCCGGGATCGACGAGGAAGTCTTCGCGGAAATGGGGCGCCTGCTCGAACGCGGGCTCAAGGCGGTGCGAGCCAATAACGACGGGTTTGAACCGATCGAAGGGTTGGACACCGATCGGACAATCCAGCTCTTCGAGGTAATCAGGGCCCTGACGCCTCCGACCCGAGGCGATGTGGAACGCGTAGAGATCGGCGGTGAGATGGTTGGCGAACGTTCCGGCTCACGAGTCCTCACCCGGGATGACCGTGTCCGTTCCGTGCAGAGGATCAAGGCATCGCGTAAGGCCCCTCGGAAGGAAGCGCCATTTCGGGTCTCCGGCGTGATCGAGGAGGCCGATCAGGGTAATTTCTGCTTCACCTTACGCCAGTTGGATCCTTCCGACGTGCCCGTTGTCGGTCATGTGACCGAGATTCTCTTCGGTTTCGAAGAACGACTGTATGACACGGTGATGGAGGCGTTCAACTCGCTCGAACGGATGGTTGTCGTGGGGGAGCGGGTCGACTCACAGTATCAAGCGCTGGATATCAAGCTGGCCGTCGGCACGGCGGGCGAGGAATCCGGGTCAGTCGGCTTCGGATCGAAGTAACCCAACGCGACACGGCGCGACCCTCGCTCTGGTGCCTTGAGTCGTTCGCAGCGATGGAACTCCCTGGGTATTGCACCTCATGCAGCCCACTTTTTCCGCAATCCCCTCCTGCACGGTCTAACACCACTCACCGGACAAGTCGCCGCTGGCGCGGAACGTGGACAGGCCGAGGATGCAGAACTTAGCGGCCCCCATCAGAAAGGGATGTCTTCCTCGTCTTCAGCGCTTGTCGCCGGCTTTCCCCGACCACGAAGATGTGTGAACGCATGCTCGCGAATCTTGGTGTAGTCGTCGAAGGTCGATGTCGAGTGCATCATCATATGATTGAGGATCGGCCGCAAGTAGCTGTCGAGTTCGCGCCAGAGCGTTAGCCGCTGTTCGTCGGGCAGGATCTCTTCGAGACGAACCCCCTCGTGGACGACCCGGTGCCGCAGCCCGGGCGTCTTGTGTTTCACGGGTTTGCCGCTTGGCTTCTTCTCTGTGGGATCGACGACGGTCTCGCCGCTGCCAAGCTGGTGGAAGCGGCGTTCCAGGCGGGTGCGTTCCGGTGTCAGCTCCGCTGACAGATAGCGGATCACGACGCTCCACACCTTCTGGAAGTCCGCATAGCTGTCGGGGAAGGCCAGGAAGTCGAACAGGGTCATGGCCTGGATGTAACGTCCGGTCTCGCTGTTGGCCTCAAGGAGCTGGGTGTAGAGCGCCAGGCCGCGTCGGACGATTTCGCCCACTGTGCCCGCGCCCGTGCGCGGCATCTTGTCCCATTCGGGCTGCTCAAGCGGCATGACCACCCCCCGCGTCAGGCAATGCGTGAACGCGGCACCGGCGACGATTCGTCCTTCGTGGTAGCCGGGGTTATACAGCAACACAGGTTTTTGACAGTAGTCCGGCGATTCTTGCCGTAAGTCCTTTCGCGATGGAGCGGCAACTGTATTCCCTCGCTACACATGGTGCCACGTCTTGAGCGATTTTCCCCTTGAAATTGCAGGGAAACCTCCCATAATCATGGTGACTCGACCAACTGGGAGGTCCCCATGTTCTTCCGCACCAAGTCCTCCGGGCCCCGCACCTATCTCCAGGTCGTTGAGAACCGCTGGGAAGGCGGTCGCTCCCGGCAACGGGTCGTCGCCACCCTGGGCCGGCTCGATCAGCTCCGCGACAGCGGCCAACTCGATGCCCTCCTGATCTCGGGGGCTCGCCTGGCCCACTCGGTCATGATCCTCTCCGCCCACGCACAGGGCCGCCTGCCTGTCATCCGCACCCAGCGGATCGGACCCGCCTTGATCTTCGAGCGGCTCTGGCAGCAGACCGGTTGCCAGCGAGTCATCCAGCGACTCCTGGCCGATCGCCGGTTCGAATTCGACGTCGAGCGGGCGACCTTCCTGACCGTGCTGCATCGCCTGTTCGTCTCTGGCAGCGATCGTGCCGCCGACAAGTGGAGGCGATACTATCGGATCGAAGGCTGCGACTCGCTGCAGCTCCACCACCTCTACCGGGCCATGGCCTGGCTGGGGCAGGAACTGCCCAAAAACCAGCAGAAGGACGCGACGCCGTTCGCTCCCCGCTGCACCAAGGACCGGATCGAGGAGGCGCTCTTCGAGCATCGACGCGACCTCTTCAGCGAGCTGCAACTGGTCTTCTTCGACACCACCAGCATCTACTTCGAGGGCCAGGGGGGCGAGAGCCTGGGGCAGCGGGGCTACAGCAAGGACCACCGGCCCGACCTGCGGCAGATGATCGTGGGGGCCGTGCTGGACGGGCAGGGCCGGCCGATCTGCTGCGAGCTCTGGCCTGGCAACACGACCGACGTGACGACGCTGATCCCCGTGGCCGATCGCCTCCGAGCCCGCTTCGGGATCGGCCGGATCTGCATCGTGGCCGATCGGGGCATGATCAGCAAGGAGACGATCGAGGCGTTGGAGCAGGACCCCCGGGGGTGGCAGTACATCCTGGGGGCCCGGATGCGGGCCCAGAGCGAGGTCCGGGACGAGGTGCTCTCCCGGGCCGGCCGGTATCGGGTCGTGCATCCCAAGTGCGATGAGAGTGACGCGCCTTCACCCTTGGATGTCAAGGAGGTCCACGTCGAGGGCCGGCGGTACATCGTCTGTCGCAACCAGGACGAGGCCCGCAAGGACGCAGCCGATCGAGAGGCGATCGTGGCCGCGCTGCGGGAGCAGTTGCGGCAGGGGGACAAGTCGTTGATCGGCAACAAGGGCTATCGGCGGTACGTGAGCCAGGCCGGGCCTGGAGGCTTCGGGATCGACGAGGCCAAGATCGCCGAGGATGCCCGCTACGACGGCAAGTGGGTGTTGCGGACCAACACCGAGCTGGATACCGCCGAGGTGGCCCTCCAGTACAAGCGGCTGTGGATGGTCGAGGCGTGGTTCCGCTCGTGCAAGTCGCTGCTGGGGACTCGTCCGATCTATCACCGTTGTGATGCGACGATCGTGGGCCACGTGTTCTGCTCATTCCTGGCCCTGGTGATGCGTCAGGAGCTGGAGGCGCGGCTGGAGGAGCGGGGGCATGACCTGGAATGGGGGGACATCATCCTGGACCTGGATAACTTGGTGACGACCGACGTGGAGCAGGATGGTAAGCGATTCCGGCTGCGAAGTGAGGTCGAGGGCACATGCGGGGCGGTCTTCCAGGCGGCCGGTGTGGCCATGCCGCCGACGGTTCAACAAGTCGAACCGTCGGCTCCCTGCGGGGATACTGCGCCTGGTGCCACGCCGCCTGTGTGATCGCGCAACTCACGGTTCTGTAAGAAGATGCCACTGTATACTGTCAAAAACAAGTTAGATTACAGTGCCAATCATCAGGCAATCGCCGAAGCGTGGTTGTCTACCGTCGGAAAAGGCTCACGCCTCAGCCCGCCAAAGATTCGTGCGACCGCTGAGGCGGTACATCATTTGATCGTCGGCGACTGCTACGAAAAGCTGCGTGAAATTCAGTTGCCATTCATCAAGGGTCAGTTACGAGATCAACTAGAAACGCTGTCGGTGAAACTCCAGAAAGCCGGGAAAGCACGCGAGAATCGCTACGTATTGGAACTCCTCGTAGGAAGCGACCCGGAGGACCACAAGCACCGCCGATTTCTCGGTGAAACGATGGAATCGATCAAGGGTAAGGGAAACGACGAATCGCTTTCCCTGTATTTCGAAGCGCACGAGTTGAATCCGCGATTTCCACAGTACCTAGCCAATCTCGGACGATGTTGGCTCGCACGCCGCGAGCCAAACAGGTTCATCGAACATTTGAGCAAGCTACCCGACGATGTGCGTATTATCGTCATGAACGACCACTGCAATGCCATTCTTTCCGATTGTCTGCGACAAAATGGAGATCCCGCCGCCGCTTCGAAATTGCGCCGGTCGATGATCGACTCGGGTTCGCGAAACGCCGCGTTCTACAACGACGAGGCGAAGTACCTGATCGAGTCTAATCAGCCGCAACAAGCGCTGACGCTACTCGACAAAGCCGTGAAGCTTGGCATCGCCAACGATTACACGCAAAGCGTCCGCGCAACAGCAATTGCCAAGTCCGGAGATGCCGCCGCCGCTTCGAAATTGCGCCGGTCGATGATCGACTCGGGTTCGCGAAACGC
>Ga0208324_1001107_pt1 | contig 10668 bp, 4 predicted proteins | sample Sb_taG_2_FD_187707 | JGI IMG/M metagenome (GOLD analysis project Ga0208324, IMG submission 187707) | Peat soil microbial communities from Weissenstadt, Germany - Sb_50d_5_LS metaG (SPAdes) (version 2) | ecosystem: Environmental > Terrestrial > Soil > Wetlands > Peat | place: Germany: Weissenstadt... | reverse complement strand
TGTCCATACCTCAGATCCAAAAGCTTTACTCGTACCAAATGGTTGCCATCCATCCTGCCTGGATAAAGTACTGCCATTCGGCACGTATATGCGCACGTAATCCTGATATAGCTGATTCCCATAATTCTTACCTGCCAGGGTCCAGGCATAGGTGATGGTGGTGTGATGAACGGCATTCCCACTCTCATCGAGAGTCACCTGGTCGTGTACATTATTAACAATGAAACTGTTCGCTTTATCGTTAGCAACATTGGTATCAACAAGGAAGAAATGGTCTCCCTGTGGCGATTGGATCGATCCATCGAGTTGAAGACTCCGCAGTGTATTCTCAGCAGTATTCGCATTCAAATAGATCTGAATGTCCTTTGTGCGTAATGAACTCATCGCCAGTTGCAAGAATTTCGCGAGAGCAACGGATGAAAACTGTTGCACACGCGTTTGCAGATGCTCTCCTAACAATTCAGTGAAGTATTTGCGTTGAGAAGTTTGGCCATTCGGTGAGGAGATCAGACTGCTTCCTGCCTGTCCCAATTGGTAAAAATGAATAAGGCTCACAAGGTTCTGCGCTGTCACCGTTGTATGAAACTCTGGTACACTGATAGGTCCAGTAATAGCCAGCACGTGCTCAATGAAGGAGGGTGTGATGGCTATTACTCCCTGTAAGGGAACATTGCCACCTTCGCGCTCGAAGTTCAACTCTCCATATTGCGCAGCTGTCGGGAAATCTGCATCGAGGTTAGAGTTTCTTAGACTCCAACTTGAGGGAGCGAGATAGTGAGCAAACCAACTGTATGCGGGAGGATAGGGAATAGTATGACCGGCACGTTCAAATGTTATGTCGAGCAGGTACACATCTCTAATGTGAGCCGATGTTAATCGTGCTCCTGAGACGGTAGCAATACCGTAGTTGCCGATAAATCCACCGCCAGGCCTCAGTTCAGTCGAATCCATGATTTCAAGCAGGAATTGCGCAGGTTTACTAATACCAAGCAAAGTGGACAATGCTGGAAACAATTGGTCTGCCTGGAGCAGTGCAACACGGATCGTAGGAATGTTTGCCTGAAACGTTTGCAGCATCTTGGAGAGGTGAGCATCAAAGGATACATCGCCAGGTTGAACGAGAACAGCCTGGTTCATGGCCGCCTTCAATGAAGAACTTACCGCCTGATATTCGTTTGAGAGTGTAGTGAAATCAGTATTGGTCATAGCATGTGTAGATGCAGATGCTTTCAAGGGATTGCCCATGCGGGAAAGCGCCAATGACAACATCTCACAGCCTCCAATCCCTGCTTGCGAGATGTCAACGGCCATCGCAGATAGGTGGAAGGCAGCTACCAGGCGCGCACCATAGACGGGGGCTAAGCCAGCTATGCTTGAATACTGTTCGAGTCCAGCCTCGAGCGCTTTCGTATCGCTCAAAGCTCCAGTAAATTCTCGTTGTGCGCGCTGAACAGTTTGTGGCGCCAATGGCTGCTTCTGTAGAGACTCCAGGAGAGTTATCGCTGAACGCAGATGCTGCATCCCCGCTTGTGCAAGCGAGAGTTCGGAATGGTATGCGTTGTACCCTATATAGCCAGCTACAGCCGAAGTTGAGCTGACGAATACCAGGATGAGTAGAACCACAATAATTACAGAACGCTTATTGGGCCATCTTGTTTTGCTCCCAACTTTTTGTCGTCCTGTCTGTCGATCTTCTAAAGCCACCTGCCCTCCTCTTTCCATGTCACGCCCTTTCTCGTAGTGCACAAGGCTAGTTTGAATGCATCTTTTGTTCAGATGAGGACACGTTCGGCATCAGAGTGGCAGGACCTGGTGGAACGTGGCCATTTCTCGAAGATTTCTCTCCGCTGCTTTGATCATCCGTATAACTGTATCCGTAGTTGTAGTAGTAGTAACTACTGTCATTACGTTTGTGTTGGAGCTTATTGGCTACACACCCAAGCACATGTACGCCAGTCTGTGTCAGCACTGCTTTCGTCTGCCTGATCTTGCCTTTTGTCGCGCGCGTCGTATCAACTACAACAAGTGCGCTATCAACCTTTGCGGCCAGAATGCTTGCATCTGACAGGCCGAGCAAAGGAGGTGTATCAAAGATAACTACCTCGATTCCGCAGTTCGCTATTACCTCAAGAAAGCGTTGCATCGCCTTCGATTCGAACATTTCTGATGGATTCGGTGGCAGAGGGCCTGAGGGCATCACCCACAAATTCGGAATGCCGACCGAATGGACAAATGGTTCTAGTGAAAGTTGCGTTGTAGTTCGTCCACTCTGAAGAATATCAGCATTCATGTCATACTGATTATAGTGAGAAGTTCTGAATGTACCCGGCGCATTGAATGCCAGTACAGCATTGCTCAATCCAAATTTGTCGGGGGATAGTTGAAAGAGAGCATGCTGAGTGGGACGTCGCAAATCTGCATCGATGAGTAGCGTGCTCTTCCCTGCCCTGGCCATAAAAATAGCCACGTTCGCCGCGATGGCGCTCTTCCCATCACGTGGTTGAGCGCTAGTAATTACCATGGAATGTAGAGGCTTATCCAGGCTCGAAAATCCAATATTTGTGCGTAAGATGCGAAAAGGTTCTACATTGACATTGGATCCTGACGGATTGAACACTTCGTCTTGACTCGAAGATCGGATACGCCAGATCGTTGCCAGAACTGGCCATCCGATTAAGTGGGTGATTTCCTCAGGCGTGCGGACACGCGTGTCCAATCGCTCGACCAACATCGCCAGCAATATACCCAGTAACAAGCCCACCAGCAAACCTACGCCTGTATTGAGCAGCAAGTTCGGTCGTACAGGGATATCAGAGGGTTGAGCAGTTTGAACCTGGCGTAAGGTATTCACATTTTGTTCCTGTGACAAATCAAGTTGACTCAGTTCAAATTCCCATTGAGTATTTTGCTGCTGAAGTTCGCTCAACTGAGCCTGTAACAAATCTATCTGCCCCTGGTTTTTAGTGTTTGCTAATTGCTTCGTGAGACTGTCAATCTGAGTATTAGCACCAAGAATATTACTTTTTAACTGTTTCTCCGCCTGAGTATTGTCTTGAGTATTCGCTTGTGATTCCTGATCTATTAATGTACTAAACACATCATTTGCTATTTTTGCCGCCCGGACCGGATTTTGATCAACCACGTCGATTTCGAAGAGCTGCGTATTGAGTTTAGTGGCGGAGGAAACTTCTCCAGCGAGCTGATTCAGCGTCATGTGAAAATCAGATGCAACTAATTGAAGCACGGGATCACTTGTTGCCAGTGTCGCTTCTGTCTGCACGAGTTGATCACTCGTCAACAAATTATTGTAATCCGACTGGTTACTATTACTGGAGTGAAAAACGACCTGCACAAGTGAAGTTGATTGGTAAAGCGGTTTCATGAGTTTGCTACCAATAAATGTTCCGAGCCCTACAACCAAAAAGCACATCAAGATAATTGGCCAGCGTTTTATGAATATGACCCAGCATTGTTCAAGTGTCATAACACCTCCATGTAGAAATAAGACCTACCCGTTAGAAAACCGATATACCAGTGAATGCTCCTCAATTAGACCCCTGTGGGATTGATGAAAACCTTCAACGTCTTGAGTAGAATAAGCAAATCAAGAAAAAATGAACGATGATCGATATAGTGCATGTCAAGCGGGATGCGATCTTTGTAACACCCGTACTTATTCGGACTAATTTGCCATAAACCAGTAATACCTGGTTTTACTGAATGTCTCTTCTCCGCATACTCACCGTAGAGAATCAGTTCGCGTTCGTGAATAGTGCGAGGGCCTACAAGCGACATTTGCCCGGCCAAAACGTGGAGTAACTGGGGTAATTCGTCCAAATATATTTGTCGTAGAAACGTGCCAAATCGAGTGGTGCGTGGATCTTGATGCAACTTCATGTTTTCCTGGAATTCCAGCTTCAGTTTTGGACGCTGTTCGAGATATGCATCTGCATTGGATATCATGGTTCTGAACTTTAACATCCTGAACCGTCGACCATGTAAGCCAATCATTTCTCTCGAATAGAATACGCTGCCTCCGCCTTCGAGTTTAATACCAACAGCAATAAGTAAAAAAACAGGTAGTAGTACTACTAAGCCAAAGGTGGCAAGTGCAATATCAAGAAAACGCTTTGATACATCATAGAGCCGTAAAGGATGGTGTGTGATAGCAGTGCTGAGACTGTTTTGAAAAGTGCTACCCTCGGTCGTACTCGATCTTAGATCTTCTTCTTTCCACTCCGTTGTGGTTGTACTTTCCATACGCTCCTCCTCGTTTTCACTAAGAAAGTGCTATACGATGACCACTTCCAATGTTCTGCTCATGGAGTAGCACTGTAATATGGGCATCAAGTATTGCCGTCAGATGGTCGTAATCAAACCGTGACTCCACGTATGCGCGTCCTTTTGGACCTAGTGTCGAGGCTAGATCAGGATGCTCATAGAGCTGTAGGATCGCAGATGATAATGCACTGGGATTCTCTGGTTCGACATAGAGTGCTGCTCCCGCCTCTTGCTCGGCAATTCGACGTGCTTCACCATCCACCCCTAGTACAATAGGGCGAGCGCAGGCCATTGCTTCATACATCTTGATAGGTAATATGCCTTCAGTCACTGGCGCTTTACGTACATGAGCCAGGCATACATCGCCGGCAGCCAAAAGGGTGGGCACGAGGTTGTGGGGCACCACATCCATGAATGTGACATTCGTGAGCTTACGCTTACGAGTTTCGGCTACCAGGTCTTCCTTGTCTGACCCTTCGCCAACTAAAACAAAATGGATATCTTTATGCTCCCGTATTTGGTCCGCTGCATCTATAATGGTCATCAACCCATGTGTTACCCCAAGTGTTCCCACGTAAAGAACTGTAAAGCGATCATCCCATTTGAGCTCAGCGCGGGCCTTTGCTTGAGGCTGCGGGTGAAATGTCGTGATATCTACCCCGTTGGTTAATAAGAGAATGTGCTCTGGATCAAGCCCTCGCTGGATGAGCTTATCACGAATCCACTCAGTAACGACCCATACCAGTGCCGCCCTTCGATACGTCGACCATTCCAGCCATTCAGAGAGCCTGATCAGCAGTTGGTTATGCAATACTCCTAGTTGGATTGCCTGCTCTGGCCAGAGATCGGATACCATAAAGATGAAAGGGCAACGCTTCCACCGAGCCAAAATACGCACCGGAATGGCGTCGAAGAGCGGAGGTGACTGCACAATGATGATATCGGGATTTCCAACTGCTTTCCCTCCAACGAGCGGAGCCATCAGAGCAAAAGAGACATACCACAGGATGCGCCACAAAAAGCTCTTGTTCGGAGTAATATAGCTCCATACTCGAATAATTTTCACTCCATCGCGCTTTTCCTTTTGAAGGAAACGACCACGATATTCTGGTAGAACAATACCAGCCGGGTAATTTGGAAGGGTTGTCAACACAGTTACTTCGTGGCCAAGCTTTACTAAGCGCGTGCAGGTTTCACCTACACATGCCGGGGCTGCACCGTTCTCAGGTGGGTAATAGGGAGATATGAAAAGGATATGAGACATTTTTGCTCCTAAGTTTTAGAGTTTACCTGGTTGTGCAATTGCACTTTTCATCGCATTGTGCACATATCTCACTTACAACTGTGGTAAGATCATTCTCCCTGGGTACTGGATTACGACAACATGTGCTTTGCAGTAGGGTAGCAGTACCTGAAGCCAATTCCAGCTTCGTCTTAATATTTTCTGGAAATTGCGAGAATTGCTTCTGTCAATAAGACACCAACTTGAAACAAAACTACAATAGTAACGCTTGTGAGAGGCTTGGGTAACTGCAACTGTTCTCCAACTCACAAGAAGATGTTTTTCGAGAAACCTTACTCAGTTTAATTCAAGCTGTTTCAAATGAACTCCACATATGTACCTGATAAAGCTTACCATCGCATCGTAGATTGAATATTGAGGAAGAGTTGAGATACGGTTAAGAATCATTTAACAGGGTTACGATTCTCAATTCCTTCAATCGAAATTTTGGTACTCTCCAAACTATTAGATGATTGAATATTCATTGTATTTCTAGGGTATTTACGAGCATTATTATGGGTTTTTCGTGCATAAAGAATAAAAACAGGTGTGGAACGTCGTTTGTTGATTGTCTAGAGTGTAGCATCCTGGAATGATAGTTAAGTGTAGCATCCTGGTAAGATAGCACTTAAGTACTAGGATGCTAGCTTGAATAATCGAGGGGATCAAGCCCTATTTCAGCAAAAATGCCATGCTAATGCTTCATGCATATTTCGCTTCCTTTCAGAATCTACTAGAATTGAATGCATTTTCTGACATATTAAATCTGTACTTGTTAAGGTTGCACAAGATGGTATACTGGCGAGAGCATTGTATGACACGAAGTCGTGTGATGTGTAAAAAGGTTAGTGAAACGCTGTCGATTGGCGTTCTAACACTTGACTCATGTGAGGTGGAGAATTTTCTAAGTATTGTAGTTTCAGGTCGAGAGGTGCAATTTGCAGCAAGAGCCATTCATACTACCTGAGAAAGCTATCGTGCGGAACCCCCAGGGAGACGTGTTTGTAATCGAAGGTGTCCTTGGGAAAGGGGAGTTTGGGGCTGTTTATCTCGTGAGGGAACGAGGCAAATTACACAATATTTTTGCTCTGAAAGAAGTAATTAATCCGGATAAGGGGGCACGCGAGCGCTTTGCATTTGAGGGAGAAATCCTCAAACGGCTGCGTCATAAGTCTCTACCTCGTGTATATAGCGTATTCGAAAATGACGGACTCAAGAGGGTCTATTTGCTGATGGACTATATCCATGGACAGAACCTGGAGGTCTTACGGGTAAAGCAATCAGGACATTGTTTTTCTTTGCCCCTGGTACTGGACTTCATAGATCCCATTGTGGATGCGCTTATGTATTTACACGCGCAAAACCCACCTATCGTGCATCGAGATATCAAACCTGCCAATATAATCATACCTACGGGTGGAGGTAGAGCGGTGTTAGCCGATTTTGGTTCGGCCAAAGAATATGTGCCTGGCTCGGCAACAACCATGGTTGGTCACCGTTCGCCTGGCTTTGCCGCGATTGAACAATACAGGACTGGTACCAACACACGAACTGACATTTATGGTTTAGGAGCAACCATCTACGCGTTGTTGACCGGGTTGACACCGATCGACGCACTCTCGCGTGTCTTAGGTAGTGTGACCGAAGGAGTAGATCCTCTGAAACCAGCAAACCAGATCAAGCCAACTCTACCTCAGTCTGTGGCTGATACACTTCAGCAAGCAATGTCGAATACTAGTGCTGATCGGTTTGAGACGGTCGAGGAATTCTGGCACGTGTTACAGGATAGCGTCACACAAAAGATGCCTCGCGTATCTTCGATAGATCAGACCCAATCAACTCCTCCTACACAGGCTCTAGCGGACAGAAACACACAATCTTTGCCGAAAGTGCAGCGTGTTTCTCATGCTCATTCGCGGGTACTCTTACGTGTTATCGCTATCGTACTCATCATCGTAGCCCTTGCAGTAGCTATCTACTCGTATCTCAGAGACTTGCCTATCCTTCTTCTCTGCTGCCTGGTTCTGCTCTTTCTATCTCTCAGTGTACTGCTACATGATGTGACAATACGGGCACGTCGTAGAAGGAGCCAGAATCTCTACAAGGCAAAAGGATAGTTCGCACGTCTTGCTATGCGACAAGAAGCTACCGCATATCAGCCGCCCAGACCTGCACGGTCTGATCAAAGCTAGCAGAAGCGATGCGGCTGCCATCGGGAGACCATGCCACACAATATACAACGAAGCCCCTATGCCCTCTGTAGGTCAGAAGCCAACTCCCGCTCACCGCATCCCAGACCTGCGCGGTGCGAACGCTTGCAGAAGCGATGCGCTTGCCATCGGGAGACCATGCCACACTATTGACAGTGCCTCCATGCTTGCTGTAGGTCAGAAGGAGATGCCCGCTCACGGCCTCCCAGACCTGCACGGTGCGATCGACGCTTGCAGAAGCGATGCGGTTGGCGTCGGGAGACCACACGGCATCCTCGACGGTGCCTGTATGCCTGCTGTAGGTCAGAAGGCGCTTCCCGCTCACCGCATCCCAGACCTGCGCGGTCTTGTCATCGCTTGCAGAAGCGATACGCTTGCCGTCGGGAGACCACGCGGCACTATTGACGGTGCCTGTATGCCCTCTGTAAGTCAGAAGGCGCTTCCCGCTCTTTGCTTCCCACACCTGCGCGGTCTTATCGACGCTCGTAGAAGCGATGCTGTTGCCGTCGGGAGACCACGCCACGCTCCACACAGTGCCTGCATGCTTGTTGTATGTCAGAAGCGGTATTCCGCTCCCCGCATCCCACACCTGTACGGTCTGGTCATCGCTAGCAGAAGCGATGTGTTTGCCGTCGGGAGACCACGCCACACTTAAGACAAAGCTTTTATGCCTGTTGTAGGTCAGAAGGAGACGCCCGTTCTTTACCTCCCACACCTTCACTGTGCGATCAGCGCTAGCAGAAGCGATGCGGCTGCCATCAGGAGACCATGCCACACTTAAGACAGCGCCTGTATGCCCTCTGTAGGTGTAAGGCAGCGTTTGTAACGGTGAGTGTGTTTGGACAGGTGTTGCTTCTCCTGGGTGGAGAAAACGACTGAGAGAAAAGGCTCCTCCTGTTAGTCCAAGCGCTGCGATGCCCACGACCACTGATCTTCGCATCGTTCTGTGGTGCTCTCTGTGTCGTTGCTGGATACTTGCTTGAAGAAACGTGTCTTCATCGCGGCTGGGAATAGTACGGGTTCGCCAGCGTTGCGCCTGTGCCAGTTGCTCACCATTGTATAATCGATCGACAGGTTTCCCCATCCGTATCCACTCGGTGACATCTTTGCCAATGCGTCCATGCAGAGAGGTATCTTCCTGCGCTTCTTGTACCCACTTCTGCAAGCGTTCCCAGACTCCAATCAATGCTGCATGGCCAACTTCTATCGTAGGAATTCCCATCACCGTACCCGTTGCCAGCACGCCTTTTTCAGTAAACGTGTTCCAGACCATCTCCAGGATGGCCGTCTCCCTGGGGTCGATCAGGGTGAGTTCTGAGATGGGGACGCAATGGCACGACGCATACCGGTCGGCTGCCCCCGCATCGATCAGACGCAAGAAGAGGGCCTGCGCCCATCGCTGATGCTCTTGAGAGGGCAAAGACAGATAGGTGGACTCCGCCTGGTTCGCCAGGGCGCCGCCCACTCCACCCACCTGCTGATAGGCATGGTGGGTGAGGTGTCCATCATCTCGCCTTTCAAAAAGCTGTGCCAGCGTGAATTGAAGCAACGGCAAGGCTTCTGCCTGTCCCTGCGCATCGACGAGCAGGTCTCCCACCAGGTTGTCTTCAAAGTGCAGGTGCACATCCGGTAGGTGAGCTGGCTTTTCAATCGCCGCTCGCAGTTCTTGCAGGGTCATGGGGAGGATTGCCTGGTGATGCGCTTCAATCACCTTTCCCAGTGTGGGGTAGTGCAATGGTCGATCATAGAAGTCGGCTCGTAACGCCAGCAGCACAACGACTGGACCCTGAGGTTCTGTCATGGCGGTGACGAGCAGATCGAGAAAGTGCCGGCGTTCTTCTTCGGTACGTGTTCGCGTGAACAGTTCCTCAAACTGATCAATAAAGAGGAGCACATGGGTGTCCTTGCGCTCCAGCAAAGCAGAAGTGGGGCTGCCAAAGAAAGGGCTTCCCCCCAGCTCATCAGTGTCCCTTCGCCCCACCTGGGTAGCGGCAAACCTGCGAAACCCTGGACTGTCCTCCTGCTCATCTATGTCACTGCGCTCAACTAATGTAGTGGCAAGCTTGTGTAATCCACGAATGTCTTCAAGCTCCTCTTGTATACTGGTCAGGCTTCTCCCAGGAAAGTGCTCGGAGAGCGCAAAAGCCAGGCTCTCCAGGGGTTGCTGACCTGGAATCATCCGCTTGAGATAGATCCACTCGTGGCTGTGCGGGAGCCGCCCTTGCTGCAATTGTGGAAGCAGTCCCGCCATGACGACGCTCGACTTGCCTGATCCACGTGGTCCAATGACCGCTAAAAAGCGGGGAGCGGACTGCGCAATAAGCAGTGTCTCCCGTAGTGCATGCGCAAGTACGTCGATACACTGTTCTCGTCCAAAGAAATCGCCCGCATCTTCTCTCTGAAAGGAGCGAAGCCCTTTATAGGGATTGCGTGAGTACTGTGAGAGATCCGAGAGTGAGGGGGGTGTTTCAAGTTGTGTGGAGGAAGAGTCCTGCAAGAGGCGCAATTCCTTCACCAGCGTCTGGAACGCGTCTGGATAGTGCTCTCCGCGTGCATCAATACCTGCTGGTCCTTCCCAGCCAGGGGGGAGAGCCTCCATCCACGTCTCTCCATGGATCCACACAGGATACACAGGTCGCTGATATATCTGGGCAATATTCAACGCAGCTTTGACTGAGCGAGCGCTTCTGGCATGAGGGGATGCAATGAGAAGAAGCGCTGAAGATGCGCGTATAGCTCTTTGGAGGGCCTCATCCCCATGAGGAGGATCAGGACGGTTTCCGTTCTGCTCACTCCAGAAAGAGAAGCCTCGTGCAGCTAACTCATCTGTGAGGCGGCTCATATGTTCAGCGTCCTCTGGCGCGGAGGAAACGAAAAGTAAGAACGTGTTCTCTG
>Ga0208324_1001105_pt1 | contig 10673 bp, 8 predicted proteins | sample Sb_taG_2_FD_187707 | JGI IMG/M metagenome (GOLD analysis project Ga0208324, IMG submission 187707) | Peat soil microbial communities from Weissenstadt, Germany - Sb_50d_5_LS metaG (SPAdes) (version 2) | ecosystem: Environmental > Terrestrial > Soil > Wetlands > Peat | place: Germany: Weissenstadt... | reverse complement strand
CAAGGCTGTACTTCATATGCTGCTTCACACGTTCGCCCACGAACGATTGCCGCTACGGTCGTTGGAGTTGGTATAATCCCAGCTCCTGGTACAGATATTGGTCATGGAACCGTTTCTTTCCATTTCCCGGCACCTTGAACTTCGCGCACAACCATTGACGCACCCGATGGCGGACATGGCTGTCGACGTTCCGGTAGGCTTTGCTCACCGTTCCGATGCGAAAATAGTTGGACCAGCCCGAATGCCATTAAGAACGTCCCCTTTGTTCGCTGTCGGACCACAAACGTCGGATATGGCTGTGTGGGGTCGCTCCCCTGATATTTCAGAATGGCGAGACGTGGTCCTTGAATCGACAGAGGTGGCCCCTGATGGACGACGACTACCGAGCAGACAGTTGTACACCGCCGCTCTGACGGGACAGGGAATGTCCGCGCACCGATCGTGAAAACTCGACCGCATAATTCCCCCCAATGGCTGTCTTCCTGGTCGTAATCTTCCTCCTCATCTTGCTCTTCGTTCGAGATTTGTCGTGGCCCATTCGCCATGACCGATCCCTCGTTGGAGCCGCGCCGCGGCCGGGGATCGCCTTCGCACGAGGCCCCCTCGGCGGGTGAGCCCGAACCGGGCGCAACATGGTATCCTTGTGCGCCCTTACGCGAAAGGAGCCGACGGTGAACACAACGAAAGCGCTGGCTCCGTCTGACGCGGCCGAGCCCGGCCCCGCCACTGCTGGCGACCTAAGCATTGCAGCGCCGCGCGGGAGCGTGGCCGACCAGGCGCGGGAACCGCCGAGGCGTCGCCGGCCTTGGCGCTGGCTGCTGCTCGCCCTACTGATGATGGGGGGACTGGGCGGGGGAGATTGGTACGTATTCGTTCGGCAGGGGGAAGAAGAGACATACCTGGAGCTCCAAGGAAATATCGATGTACGCCAGGTCAACCTCTCCTTCAAGGTCGACGGCCGCATCGAGACGCTGGCTGTGGACGAAGGAGACACCGTGAGGGCCGGCCAGGTGGTCGCGACTCTGGACAAGCGTTATTTCGAGGACGAGCTGCGGGTGGCTCGTGCCCTGCGCGATAATCTCGCGGCGACCCTGGCGAAGCTCGAACACGGCTCGCGGCCGGAGGAGATCGCCGAGGCACGGGCCCAGACGGCTTCCAAGAAGGCAACGATGGCCCAGGCCAAGGCCGATTACGCGCGGTACAAGGAGCTGGAAACCACTCCCGGGGCGGTCAGCAAGCAGGACCTCGTGAAGTACGCCGCTCAACTGGCAGTGGCCGAGGCGGACGCCAAGTACGCACACGAGTCGCAGCGACTGGCGGAGATCGGCCCGCGCACCGAGGACATCGACGCCGCCCGCGCACTGCTGGCCCAGGAGTCGGCGAGCATCATCCAGATCGAGCGCAGGCTGGCCGACAGCAACCTGGTGGCGCCCAACGACGGCTTCATCCTCACGCGCTCCCGCGAGATCGGGGCGATCGTTCAGGCCGGCGAGACGGTCTTCACGCTGACCCTGGCCTCCCCGGTCTGGGTGCGCACTTACGTCAACGAACGAGACCTGGGCCTGGTCCGCCCCGGAATGCCGGCGTCAGTCACGAACGACACCGCCCCGGACTGGCCTTACTCCGCCCATGTCGGCTTCATATCCCCGACCGCCGAATTCACTCCCAAGACGGTCGAGACGCGCGAGATCCGCACCAACCTCGTTTACCGGCTGCGCGTGGTCGTGGACAACCCCGACGGCGGCCTGCGGCAGGGCATGCCGGTCACGGCGAAGACGCGTCTGCCCCAGCCGCGGCGCTTGACGCTCTGGCAGCGCCTGCGTGGCGGGGACTAAGCCATGAGCGCGGAAACCCTGATCCTGGCCGACAACCTCACCAAGCGGTTCCGCGCCGCCGCGGCGCCGGCGATCGATTGTCTTTCTGCGCGCGTCGGGCCGGGGGAAGTCACCGGCGTTGTCGGCCCTGACGGCGCCGGCAAGACAACCTTGCTGCGCCTCTTCGCGGGCCTGCTCTTGCCCAGCGAGGGACGGGTCTTCGTCTGCGGCGCCGACACGCGCGCGGAACTGGACGTGATCCGGCAGCGAGTCAGCTACATGCCGCAGCGTTTTGGGCTCTACGAGGACCTTTCGGTGCAGCAAAACCTGAACCTGTACGCCGACCTGCGGAACGTGGTCGGCGCCGAGCGCCAGGCCGCCTTCGAGCGGCTGCTGGCGTTCACCGGCCTCGAGCCGTTTACCGGCCGGCTCGCCGGTGCTCTCTCCGGCGGCATGAAGCAAAAGCTTGGCCTGGCCTGCGCCTTGATCCGGGCCCCCCATCTCCTCTTGCTCGACGAGCCCAGTGTCGGCGTCGACCCGATCTCGCGCCGCGAGTTATGGAAGATGGTCTATGACCTCGTGGACCAAGGCATCGGTGTCGTCTGGAGCACGTCTTACCTGGACGAAGCGGAGCGCTGCGCCCAAGTATTCTTGCTCCATGAGGGGAAGGTCCTCTATGAGGGCCCACCCAAGGAGCTGACGGCGCGCGTCGAGGGCCGCAGTTTTTTGGTGGCCGGGGCGGGCCGAGCCGGACGACAGTTTCTGGCCCGAGCGCTACGGCGTCCGGAGATCATCGACGGCGTGATCCAGGGAAGCAGTGTCCGGCTGGTAACAAAAGAGGGAACCCGGCCGCCTTCGGCGAGCGACCTGGGCGCGGCCGGCGCCGAGGTCAAGCCGGCGGCGCCGCGCTTCGAGGATGCCTTCGTCGACTTGCTGGGCGGCAGCGCCAAGGATGCATCGCCCCTCTCCGGCACGCCCCATCAACCGGCCAGAGGCGGGGCTCCGGTCGTGCAGGCGGAGGGGTTGACCAAGAGGTTCGGGAATTTCACGGCCGCCGACCAGATCACCTTTCGCATCGGTCGCGGCGAGATCTTCGGCCTTTTGGGCCCTAACGGCGCCGGCAAGTCGACCATCTTCAAGATGATGTGCGGCTTATTGCGGCCGACCGTCGGCCGTGCCCGCGTCGCCGGCCTCGACCTTTACCAGGCCGCGGGCGCCGCGCGCGCTCGCGTGGGTTACATGGCCCAGAAGTTTTCGCTCTACGGCGAACTGAGCGTACGCCAGAACCTGAACTTCTTCGCGGGCGTCTACGGACTGGCGCGGGCCCGCCAGCGTGAGCAGCTCGAGCGGATGACCACGGCGTTTCGACTGGGACCGTATCTCGACTCGAGCGCCGGCGATCTGCCGCTCGGCTTCAAGCAGCGCCTCGCCCTGGCCTGTGCCGTCATGCACGATCCGGCGGTACTTTTCCTGGACGAGCCGACGTCCGGGGTGGATCCGCTCACGCGGCGCGAGTTCTGGTCGCACATCAACGCCATGGTCGAGCGGGGCGTCACGGTGATGGTGACCACGCACTTTCTCGATGAGGCCGAGTATTGCGACCGCATCGCTTTGGTCTACCGCGGCCACGTCATCGCCCTTGGCTCGCCCGACGACCTGAAGGAGCGCGTGCGCGGCGCAGAGCAGCCCGAGCCGACGCTCGAGGACGCCTTTATCGCTCTGGTCGAAGAGTTCGACCGCGGGGGGCAGCCATGAGGTCTTTCGCGCACCCAGTGCCCGGCCCCTCCCGCCCTGGCCGTGTTCCCTCCGTGGCCGAGCCCTCGGGCGGCGGCCGGCTGCGACGTCTGGCCGGCTTGATCCGCAAGGAATCTCTGCAGATGGTGCGCGACCCGAGCAGCTTCATGATCGCCGGGGTCTTGCCGCTCTTGTTGCTCTTCATCTTCGGATTTGGCGTCACGCTCGACCTGCGGCGGGTTCCAATCGCGGTGGTGATCGAGTGGCCGTCAACCGAGGCCGACAGCTTCCTGGCCTCGTTCCGTAACTCGCGCTATTTCGAGGTACGCTTCGCGCGGAACCGCAAGGCCGTCGAGCACGACCTGGTTTCCGGCAGGCTCAAAGGAGTCGTCGTGCTGGCGGCCGACTTCAGCGACCGGCTCGGCCGCGGCGAGACGGCCCCGATCCAGGTGCTCGTCGACGGCAGCGACCCCAATACCGCCGGGTTGGTGCAGACCTACGTCCAGGGCCTGTGGTCGAACTGGCTCGATCAGGAAGCTGCCGCCCGAGACACGCTGGTGGACCGGCCCAGGGCCGCACCGCCGGTCGTGACGGAACAGCGCACCTGGTTCAACCCCGAGCTGGACAGCCAGTACGCCCTGCTTCCCGGCGCCGTGGCGATCGTGCTGACCTTGATCGGCACACTGCTGACCTCGCTCGTGGTGGCGCGCGAGTGGGAGCGCGGGACCATGGAGGCCCTCCTGGCCACCCCGATCACGCCGGGCGAGCTCTTAGCGGGCAAGATCGTGCCCTACTTCGCGCTCGGAATGATTGCGATGGCGCTTTCAGTGGTCGTCACCGTCTTTGGCTTCGGTGTTCCGTTTCGGGGCTCGGTCTGGGCGCTCGTGGCGATCTCGTCGGCGTACCTGGCCGTGATGCTTTCGCTGGGCTTGTTGATCTCGACGCTGGCGAAGAACCAGTTCGCCGCGAGTCAAGGAGCCCTGATCACGGGGTTCCTGCCGGCCTTTGAACTGTCCGGCTTCATCTTCGAGATCGACAGCATGCCCACGCCGATCCGTCTGTTGGCGTCCGTCCTGCCGCCGCGCTACTTCGTTTCCAGCATGCAAACGCTCTTTCTGGCCGGAGACGTGCCCAGCGTGCTCGTGCCCAACGGGCTGGTGCTCATGGCGATGGCGGCGGTGTTGTTCGTGGCACTCGTGCGGGCCACCCCGGTGCGCCTGGAGTAAGCTACACCCATGTGGCAGCGGATTCGCACCCTGATCATCAAAGAGCTGCTCGCGGTCTGGCGCGACCCCAAGGGCCGTTTCGTGCTTCTGGTGCCCCCGGTGATCCAGATGCTCATTTTTTCGTACGCTGCGACTCAGGAAGTGAAAAACGTGCGCGTCGCCGTGCTCAATCAGGACATGGGAATCTACGCGCGTGACCTGGTGGCCCACTTCGAGGGCTCGCCCAATTTTCGCGAGGTCGTCCACTTGCGCGCCGATGCCGACATCGCGAAGGTGATTGATTCGCGCAGCGTGCTCATGGTCGTGCACATCCGGCAGGACTTCTCGCGCGCGGTGTCCGCGGGCAGGCAGGCATCGGTGCAGCTCATCCTGGATGGCCGCAGCTCCAACGCTTCCCTGATCCTGGGCGGCTACGCGCAGCAGATCATCAGCGCTTACAACACCGAGCTTTCCCCAACCCTCCGGGGCCCGCCGCCGGCACCGGCCAGCGTCGTGGTGGCACGTTCGTGGTTCAATCCCAATCTCGACGCTTTCTGGAGCACGGTCCCCAGCCTGGTGGCCATCCTGGTGGCCCTGGAGGGACTGATGGTGACGGGCCTCTCCGTGGCCCGCGAGCGCGAGCTGGGCACCTTCGATCAGTTGCTCGTCTCGCCGCTGGGGCCCGGCGAGATCATTGTCGGCAAGACAGCCGCGGCCTTCCTGGTCGGCATGGCCGAGGGGACGCTCATGGTCACGGTCGCGGTGGCCTTCTTTCACATCCCACTGACGGGCTCCGTGGCGCTCTTGTACGCGAGCATGGCCGTGTATCTGCTCGCCATTCTCGGCATCGGGCTCTTCATTTCATCGCTTGCGAACACACAGCAACAGGCGATCCTGGGCACGTTCTCGTTCATGGTGCCCATGATGCTCTTATCGGGATTTGCCAGCCCCGTCGAGAACATGCCCGACTGGTTGCAATATGTGACGCTCGCCAACCCGGTCCGGCACTTCATGGTGATCGTCAAAGGCATATTCCTGAAGGCGATGCCGGCCGGCGACGTGCTGAACAGCCTCTGGCCGTTGGTCTTGATCGCGGCGGCAACTCTCACCGGGTCGACGCGGCTGTTCCGGCGGCGGGCCGGGTGACGCGCCCGAGCTCACTTTCCGTCACTCGCCCACCCGCCCGGTGGGGAAGGCGATTCATGCCGTAAAGCGCCAGGGACTTGTCGTTCCTCCCCAGGTGGCGAGAGACTCGGCATACACCCCGGTCCGGTTACCGGCCAGCCACCCCCAAGGGCCCGATATAGCGCGATCAGATTGAGCGCGATGTTGGCCTCGGCGATGGCCAGTTGATCTTGTTGCGTGACCAGAGCCGCCTGGTTCGTGTACACCCTGTTGAAGTCAACCGTGCCGGCTTTGTATTGGGCCACGACCAGCGCCACGGATCGCTCTGCGGCGGCCACACTCTCTTCCAGCCGTTTGGCCTGCTCCTGGGCTTGCAAGAAGGCAACGAGGGCGTTTTCCGCTTCCTGGCCGGCATGCAGGACGGTCCTCTGATACGAAAGAACGTCGGCCGTGAACCGCGCCTGCTCGGTGCGAACGTTGTTGCGTATGCGTCCATAATTCAGAATGTTCCACTGAAACGTGGGCGCGATCACGCCCAGGAAGCTGTTGGCGGCAAACAGTTTTGAAAACTGATTGGCCCCATAACCCACGAAGCCGATCAGCGAAAAGCGCGGATACAGGTCGGATACGGCGATGCCGATCTGGGCACTCTGCGCCGCCACTTGCCTTTCCGCCTGGCGGATGTCGGGCCGGCGGCGCAGCAGGTCGGCGGGAATGCCCGCCGCGACCTCCGCGGGCGCCACCGGGATCGGCCCGTCGGTGAAACCAAGTTCCCGAGGTGGAATGCCAAGCAGCAAACACAGTTGATTGGTCTGCTGCCGCAGAGTGACTCGCAAGGGCGGCATCGAGGATTCCGTCTGGGCTACGCTCAAACGACCCTGCTGCACGTCCAGCTCGGTCGTGGCTCCTTTCTTGAACCGGGCCTCGGAAACCTCCAGCACTTCCTTCTGGATCTCGACATTCCGCCTCAGCAGCTCCAGGCGCCGCTGGGCCAGGCGAAGGTTGACGTAACTGGTCGCCACGTCGGCAAAGAGCGTGACGAGCGCGTTGTTGTAATCCGCGACGTTGGCCTCCAGCGTGGCGTTCCTCCCCTCGACAGCCCGGCGATACCGCCCCCAGAAGTCGAGCTCCCACGAAGCGTTGAAGCCGGGGACCCACACGTTCGAGAGGCCCGTAAATGGCAGGCCCAGGTTCTTGGGGAGCTGGATATGGGCGTACGACCCGAGAGCCTTCTGCGATTGCGGAAGAAGATTGCCGACCGCGACGTTTCGCTGCGCCATTGCTTCCAGAACATGCGCTGCCGCGATTTTCAGGTCCAGGTTCTGCTGGTAGGCGTCTCCGATCAGAGTGTCCAGAACAGGATCGTTGAAAACCGTCCACCACGTACTCAGATCGGTCGCTTCCGTGCCGACGCGCGCCTCGTCGTGCTCGATCCATTGCGGCGCCACCGCCGCGGGAGGCATTTCGTAGTTGGGACCGACCTTGAAGCCGTTCCGGATGTACTCGCTCGTATGCGTGCAGCCGGAAAGCAATACGCCCACGATCACGAGCCCGGCCACGGAGCATGTCGAAACAACGGTGCGACGGAACCCTCTGCGCTGAGCGTGAGCTCCCTTGCTCGTCGTCGAGTCAATCATCCGAGCGTGCATCCCACCATCTCCGAGCGCTGAGGGTTTCCGAGGATCGCCGCCCCCGGAAATCGGAGATCAGACCGGCCCAGCGGCCATCAAGTGAACCGGAAGGCCTCCAGGGGGCTGGAAGCGCAGCCCGCACACAATGCTTTTTCGGCATCTTCCGTGCAGCCCGTTAAATCGACGGTGTTGCGCGCATGCCTGGGCAGTTTCGGCGATCTGGGTCGCCGACAGAAGCCCTGCGGGGCAGCACAGGGACGACGCCCCCGATGGTCGACATCCAGGCCCTTATCGACGGTGCTGAGTGCTTGGCGAGTCACAGGCCATCGTCGGGTCGGAATCGTCGTGTTCCAAGTGCCGTTCCAGGGATCCTTCGTGCTGCTCTATCTGGCCATGACGGTATTCCTGGCCGCGGTGATCGGCGTCGGTCTCTTCATCTCGTCGCTGGCCACGACGCAGCAGCAGGGCATCCTGGGCGCCTTCGTGTTCATGGTGCCGGCAATCCTGTGATCAGGATTCGCCACTCCGATCGAGAACATGCCCGAGTGGCTGCGGACGCTGACCCTGGGCAACCCGTTGCGCTACTAGCTGGCGATCATCAAGGGGGTGTTTTCAACGCTCAGGTCCTCGTACAACCCGAACCTTTGGGGCATGGTGAATTCGGCGACCGGCGAGATGAAGCCGACCCATCCCTCGAAGTGCCGGTTCGGGAAGCTGTCGACGGCCACGGACGTCGTCATCCCCGGACGCACCTTGCCAATGTCTGTCTCGGACACATAAGCGCGAATCCACTTGGGGTCGATGATCGCCAGCGAGAAGACGGGCCGTTGCGGGGACGACATCTCCCCCGGCTCGAGCAGCCGCGTGCGGACAACGGCGTCAGCCGGGGCCATGAGCTGAGTGTCGGCAAGTTGCTGCTTCAGAAACGCCGGTTGCGCCTCGTTGCCCCGCAATTGGGCCTCAGCCTGGGCGATGTCTTCCTGGCGTGGGCCGGCGAGGGCCAGTTCCAGCGCCTTCCGGTTGAGTGCCAGCCGCGCCTCGCTCTCGGCGATTTCCTCCTGGCGTGGACCGGCGAGGGCCAGCTCCAGCGCCTTCCGGTAACGGTCAGCTTGGCCTCGGCCTCATCCAGGGCGGCCCTGGCGTCGTCGAGATCCTCCTGGCTCACGGCCTGTACTTGAGATTGGTCGGGGAGGCGGACCGCCGAGAGGCTCTTGAGGCGCTGGTACCGGCGACGAGCGTTGACGACCTCGGCCTGAGCCGCCATGACATTGGCTCGGGCCTGCGCGATCTCTTCGGGACGGCTGCCGTTGCGGAGCTTCTCGACAATCGACTCTTGGGCCGCAACTTGCGCTCGGGCCTGCGCCATAACACACTTGGCCGAAGGAACTTCCGGCTCCCTCTCCCCTCGCGGGAGAGGGTTGGGGTGAGGGGGGCTGGGCACGACCGATCGCCTTGTCCGAAGGGTCGAGTGGACTGTGGCGACCCTCTCCCTACCCTCTCCCGCAAGGGGAGAGGGCGAAATAACCAATCGCTTCCCATTGCTTTACGGTGAATTCAAGGGTATTGGGTTCAATCCAGCCCTCCAGAGAGGCGAAGTCGGAGACCATCTTGAATGCAATGAGCACCGGCTTTGCCGGATGATTGGTTTGTATGATATGGAATCGGATAAGCGAGCCGACCGACTGGACGGCTTGTTGCTACCGTGCTTGCATGTGACCGGAGGCTGCGTTGTGCCGAAGTCTCATGACGAGCGCCAGAAATGATGCCAGCAGAAATTGGTGTCGGTTCTATTTACTTGACCCTTGCTCACGATTCGCAGTAGAGTCGATTCATGGGACGCTTGCCGCGCGCTATCGATGATGGGCTAATCTATCACGCGTTGAATCGCGGTAACAACGGGGTCAATGTCTTCACCGCGAATCGCGACCGCGAAGGCTTTCTCGAGGCGATGGGGCTCACCCAGGCTCGCTATCCCTTCAAGATGTTCGGTTACTGCCTGATGAGGAACCATTTCCATCTCCTCTTGCAGCCCGAGCCCGGCCAGTCGATCAGCCGGATCCTGCAGTCCCTCACCGTGGCACACACCTGGCGATATCACAAGCACCATCATTCCTCGGGGCACGTCTGGCAGGGCAGGTTCAAGAGCTCGGTGGTCCAGGATGACGAGCACTTGCTCGTCGTGTTGCGTTACATCGAGGCCAATCCTCTCCGTGCGTCGCTGGTCGCGGACGCCGGGGACTACCTGTGGTCCAGCTTCCAGTACCACGGACTGGGCCGGGCCGACGCGCTGTTAATCCCATTTCCCGAGTGGGAGCGATCGGGGCCAACCGAGGCCGAACGTCGGCGCCGGTGGCGAGCCAAGGTCCGCCGCTCACAAAGCGAAGAAGAGTTGAAAGCGGTTCGCGACTCTCTTTGCTCGGGTCGGCCTTTCGGGCATGCGGAATGGAAAGAGCGCATCGCGGAGCGACTCGAGATCGACCTCCATCCACGCCCCAGAGGCCGGCCCCCGAAAGAAAAAGGAACCGACATCAGTTAGCCCCCCTCGGCTCCGGGACTTGCACACCGGAATCGGTCAGTATCACAAGCACGTGAATAATCAGTGTTGCGGGCGCACGACCACCACCGTGCTGTCAGCCCGGAGGCGCCCGGCGAGGGGACCGGAGTCGAACGCGACGGAGAGGGTTAGAGGACCGGGGGACAGAGCGAGCGGCACTCCTGGCTGGATGAGAACGATGTCGCAGGGGCTCTCGCACGTAATCAACGAGAGAGGGGAGATTAGCCGCGCCGTTCGCCGAATGCAAGTCCCTCATTGAAGATTCTGAGAGCGTAGTGCCCCCCTCGTTAAGCACGGCCAAGACTTGTCGCTCTTGCCTGAATTGTTACGAATTATGGCAGCGCCGGTAAACCATCGCAGCGATTCCAAGCATGGCAGAGACGACCAGCGCGCTCGGCTCTGGGACCGAGACAGCCTCGATGGAAGTTATGGACCCCGCGGACCACTGGGCAGACTGTGGATAAGGCTCCGTATCCCCGACATTGACGTAGAAGAGTGAAGAGTTTCTGACCCTACCGGATTGCAGGTATTGAAGAAATGCCGGGTATCCGGCCGGCGGCATTTTTGTCATCCTACTTCTTTCCAGGGAAGGGGATGCGAGAATGGACGC
>Ga0208324_1001101_pt1 | contig 10704 bp, 10 predicted proteins | sample Sb_taG_2_FD_187707 | JGI IMG/M metagenome (GOLD analysis project Ga0208324, IMG submission 187707) | Peat soil microbial communities from Weissenstadt, Germany - Sb_50d_5_LS metaG (SPAdes) (version 2) | ecosystem: Environmental > Terrestrial > Soil > Wetlands > Peat | place: Germany... | reverse complement strand
GATGTCCGATCGCCGGGTTTGGTTCCGACGTTTATGAGGAAGGCGCCAATCGGGTGCCTGAGTGAAAGGACACTGCAGTGAAGTACATGATCTTGACCTTCGCTTCGCAGCGGCACTACCAGGAGATGGCGGGGCGGCCCACGTCGAAGGCAGCGTGGACTCAGGAGGACTGGGCGGCGCTCGGGGCGTTCATGCAAACGTTCAACCAGGAGCTGCTGGACTCGGGCGAGTTGGTCGAAACCCGAGGCCTGAGCGCTCCCGCGCACACCCGCCGGGTCCAGTTCAAACAGGGGGTCCCGGTGGTCACCGACGGTCCCTACGCCGAGGCCGAGGAGGTGCTCGCCGGCTACTGGGTCGTCGAGTGCGAGAGCTTCGACCGGGCGACCGAGATCGCCTCCCGTCTCGGCAGCTGCCCCGGTCCCGAGCACGTCCGGGCACGCGCCTACGCGGACGTGCGGCCGATCGACGAGCACCAGCCGGACTTCGAGGGCTAAGGACGAAGGGCGGTCACTGATGATCGCGGCCGAGATCGAGGACCTGCTGCGTCGCCTGACGCCGCAGGTCCTCAGCGCGGTGGTCCGCCGTTACGGCAACTTCGACCTGGCCGAGGATGCCACCCAGGAGGCGCTCCTGGTGGCCTTGGTGCAGTGGCCACGAGACGGGATGCCTGAGAACCCCAAGGGCTGGCTCGTCGCCGTCGCGTCGCGCCGGCTTACCGACCTGTTGCGTTCGGAGCAGGCGCGTCGCCGCCGAGAAGATACGGTCGCCAGGCGGGCACTGGCCGAACGCAGCGCGACCCAGGCAGACGAGCGCCGTTCTGGTGAAACGGACGACACGCTTGTGCTGCTCTTCATGTGCTGCCACCCGTCGCTCTCGGCCGCGTCGCAGATCGCCCTAACGCTGCGGGCGGTCGGCGGACTGAGCACCGCCGAGATCGCGCGTGCCCTGCTTGGGTCCGAGCAGACAGTGACGCGCCGGATCACGCGGGCGAAGCAGTCGATCAGGGACAGCGGCGTCGCGTTCGCCCTCCCAGCCGCCAACACCGTGGCAGGCCGGCTGCAAGCCGTCCTCCGGGTGCTGTACCTGATCTTCAACGAGGGCTACGCCAGCACGACAGGAACGGCGCTGGTCCGGGTCGACCTGGCAGAGCAGGCGATCCGCCTCGCCCGGATGCTGCACGCTGCGCTGCCCGACGACAGCGAGGTGACCGGGCTGCTGGCGCTCATGCTCCTCGTGCACGCACGGCATCGGGCACGCACGGCCCCCGACGGGTGGCTGATCCCCATGGCGGACCAAGACCGCAGTTTGTGGGACCGGCGTGGCATCGACGAGGGGATCGCACTCATCACCGCCGCCCTTCCCCGCGGACCGACCGGGCCGTACCAGCTCCAGGCCGCGATCGCCGCCGTCCACGACGAGGCGAAGAGCGCCGAGACAACCGACTGGCCCCAGATCGCCGCACTCTACGGCGTGTTGCTTCGTCTGGACGACAACCCGGTCGTCGCACTCAACCACGCCGTCGCCGTCAGCATGGTCGCCGGGCCCCGAGCGGGTCTCGTACTGCTCCAGCGTCTCGAAGCCGACTCCCGGATCAACGCCGATCGCCGCTTCCATGCGGTCCGTGGTCACCTGCTCGAGACGGCCGGCGACCACGCCGCTGCACTCGAGGCCTACCAGGCAGCATCCCAGGTAGCCACGAACCTCCAGCAACAGCGCTACCTCAACCAGCAGATCGCCCGCTTGTCAAGTTCGGGTACCCAGGCGACAGGTTAGTTCCGGCAGCCGGGCGACATGCTCGTCAGCCGAGATTGCCGGTGGCGGAGTTCTTGCGGCGGAGCGGCCTTGGGGTTGGCGAAGGCGCCGAGCCTCGCGGGAGCGATCGGGGCCGATGGGTGTACACGGATGACCTTGCCGTCTGTGGACGGCTGCACCGACCCGGCGACGATGGAGACGTCGATGGCGGTGCAGCCCCACCGCCGCCCGCGTGCATCGGCGTGTCGGCGAGGCTGACTACCCCCGCTCGGCGGCGTCCTTCCTCGGGTCACGGTCGCGCAGGGTGGAGACTCCTTCGCCGTCGAGTTCATCGCAGTAGAGCGTGCGGCCGGTCATGGCCATGATCAGGGCCAGGGTGGTGCCGGACACGAGTGGCCCGGAGCCGGTGGCGAAGGGGCCGTCGGTGGCCGCGAGCCGGAGGCCGCGGACGCGTCCCTTGGCGAGGACGACGAGATCGGAACCCTGGTAGTAGTCAGCTGCTGTGGTCAGGGTGGTGATCGGGTAGTCACGGTGGATGCCTAGCGGCCGGCGGATGTCCTCGCCGTGCACGATGGCTTCACCGAGCATCGCTACGGCCGGCAGGGGTGGTTTGGTCGTGCTGGTGATCACGTGGCGGAACCGCGCGAGCGTGTCGGCTGGGGTGGTGCCCATCTGTTCAGCCAGCCGCATGGCGACCTGCTGGTCGAAGTCGAACCGGCAGCGGATCACGCCCGCCAGCCACCGCGCCGGGTTGAGGCTGGCGCCCGCGGTGAGGTGTGCCAGCACGTCGCGGACGGTGAACCGGTCGCACAACGACCGCGTGGCCCATTGCTGGCCGGTCAGCTCCGCGAGGTCGGCGGCCAGGGCGGCCCGTTCGGCGTGGATCAGCGGCCAGGTGCCGGCCGGGGGCTGACGGTCGGTGGCTGGTTCTGGCGAGGTCATTTCAGCGACGCTCCTGTGTGGTGGTCCGGTTAGCGGCTGACCAGTCCGACGCGGTTGCCGTCGGGGTCGGTGAACACGGCGATGCGGCTGACAGGTGTGTCGACAGGGGCCAGGACACGGGTGCCCCCGAGTCGCTCGGCGCGGGCGAGGGCGCTGTCCACGTCATCGACCGGGAAGTAGGCGGCAAATCCGACGTACGGACTGTCCGGGCCGGCCTGGCCGATCCCGCCTGTCGGCTGGCCGCCGTCGTCGCCGGCCAGCGCGTAGGTCTCGTCGAGGACATTGATCGGCCAGCCGAGCAGGTCCTGGTAGAAGCGTCGTGCTCGCGGGGCGTCGGGAGTGGAGATGTCGAACCAGGCGGGCCGGTGCGGGTGGTCGGTCGGGCTCATGAGCAGCCTCCTGGGCGGATTGACGTGCGGTTGGTCGTGGTCGTTCACGGGTGAGACCGCGGCCGTGGGGCAGAATTGTCGCTCATGGGCGAAGTTTCTACCGGACGGTTCGCGGCCACCGCCGCCGAGGCAGGCGCGCAGCGGGGCACGGACGGCGCCGAGGAGGCTGACCTGGCCCGCGCTCGGGGCGGGGACAATGCCGCGTTCACCCGCCTGGTGACGCCGCTGCGCCGGGAGTTGCACGCCCACTGCTACCGGATGCTCGGCTCGGTCCACGACGCCGACGACGCCGTGCAGGAGGCGCTGCTGCGGGCCTGGCGGGGGCTGGCCCGGTTCGAGGGCCGCAGCTCACTGCGCACATGGCTGTACACGGTGGCCACCCGTACCTGCCTGGACCTGGCCGACGCCCCGGCCATTTCACGGCGTTCGGGCTGCCCGCCTCGCTGAGCTGACCCGGCGGCGCTGGACCCGACGGAGCCGGACGCGCTGGCCGGTCTGTGCGAGGAGATTCTCGGCAGCTTCCAGCAGGGGGACGAGTTCGGGGCGGGCAAGGCGGTAGTAGGCGGCGCACGCGAGCACGGCGCCACGTCGGCGGATTCTCGCCTGTGACGCCCAGCGATAGATGTCACCTGGGATGTGCCTTGTCCTGGACTTCCGTTGCGGGTTCCCAGCGATAGATGAGCCGAGCCGCGATAGTTGGAACCTGGTCACGGTAGTTGGAACCAGAGGTGAGCACCGCTTTCGGCTATCGCGCTAACCAGGACGCCAGCGAGGACGATTCGACTGTGTCCCGCTGTCGGTTCCAACAAGCGAGTCCGGTCAGTTCCAGCAATCTTGTCCACGGAACGCGAACAGCCAGGTCGTCCGGGCTACCTAGTTCCATCTACCGTGTCACGGCACACAAACACGTGGAGGCCGCCGATGGCACATGGCAGGCTGATGCCCATGATCGGTGAATTCGCGAAAGAGCACCTTCACGACCATCTGCGCTGGGTACGCGAGGCGCTGGTCTGGAAGCTCGACGGGCTCTCCGAGTACGACATCCGCCGCCCCCTGACCTCCACCGGGACCAACCTCCTCGGCCTGGTCAAGCACCTGGCGGTCTGGGAATCCAGGTACTTCGGCGAGGTCTTCGGCCGGCCGTTCCCCGAGCCCCTGCCCCGGTGGGACGACGAGGCCGCGAACGACGCCGCATTCTGGGCCACCGAGCACGAGACGCGCGACGAGATCGTCGGCCTCTACCGGCGCGTGTGGGAGCACACGGACGCGACGATCGACGCCCTCGCCATCGACGCTCCCGGTTACGTGCCCTGGTGGCGCGACGACGTGATGCTGTTCAACATCATGGTCCATATGCTCTCCGATACGACCCGGCACGCCGGGCACGCCGACATCCTGCGCGAGCAGCTCGACGGCGCAGTCGGAGTGAACGCGAAGAGCGCGGCCCTGGACGAACGCGACAGCGCCTTCTGGGAGGCCCGGCGCGCGACGATCGAGCAGGCCGCCAGGGCAGCCGATCCAGCCGGCGTTTCGTCGCAAGCACGCTGAACCGCACGCCCGGACCATCGACGAGGCACAGCGAATCCGCATGAGGTGCCCGCCATCTATCGATCACAACCGCCAACTGCGAGTCACAGTCACACGTCAGTCCGGCCGCAACCGATCATGGTGACAGATAGCTCTGGGCAAGTGACAACTATCGCTGGGAGTCACATCGCCTGTGACTGAGCACTGAGTTTGGCATCTCGGACCGCTGCGACATGGTGGTTCCGGCGAGTCTGGGCACGAAGGTTGGCACGTGCTGGGCAGGGTGGTTGGCAGCTGAGTCCATTTGAGCGTGGAGGCTGTGCGGTCGCCGCCGACGATCCGGCGCGCGCCCACGCTGCGGTAATTCAGTCAGCAGGGCCGGACCCCGTTGCTGCCCCGTGACCAGCGATCGAAGCGGGGTGCCAAACTCGATGCCCAAATGCCAAACTCGCTGCTCAGTCACATCGCCGAAATGGCGCAAGCGCCAGATAGGCGTCATTTCTTATGAGAAAGCGCCATTTATGATGAGAACCTACATCCAGTTGTAGGTTCTCACCACGGATGTCGCTTCAGGTGCTGCTGAGCTGCGGATCTGCCGGGTTCTCATCGGTTTGTCGTCGGCTTTCTTCTCACGTACTTGTCGTTTTCCTCGGCGGTGAGGCGCTCAGACGGCTACCGGAGATGCGCGGCGGATACCATCAGCTAGGCTCATGATTGTCACAGAGAGTGATCGGTGGCAGCCGCTTCAGGCAGCGAGGCATCCTCCCTGCCGAATCTGGCGCAAGCCACCGGCGACCACCGGGCAAAGGCGGTCCGAGCGGTGTTGCGCGTGGTGAGACCGCTCAAGTGCTAACTGTCGCAAGCGGCAGGTCGGCGGACCGAAGCCTGGCGACTGCTGTCCCGTGACAGCGCAGATTGCTCGATCCAGCTCCCTGTTCTCTCGGGGTCCCTAACTTGTTGCATGACGTGGCACTGAAACGCTTCACGGAGAGCTTCTGCAACACCTCTGCCATGTGGGCGCTCGTTGTCGTCGCTGCTCAGAGGCCTGCCCGCCACGAACCTGCAACATCCGCAACACCCTTGACCGTCGTCGGCGAGGAACTTACCCCGCTCCGACCTGCACGTTCCGCAGGGTCGCACACTATGCCCGTTTTGTACCCCAAGAGAATCTCTGACCTGCACTGAGGAATCTTCATTGACAATCCACGGAGGCCAAGGTGCCCGTTTTGTCCGTTTCAAGTAGTGGCCGGGAGTTGCTTGTGCCGATGAAGATTGCCTGGGCTGAAGCCCAGCCAGCTTCCCCGGTTAGCCCCCCAGCCTGCATCAGGGCGCACGCGCTGCTGAACTGGCGGCGAATCGGGGAAAGTTGAGTGGCAGAGGATGCCAGACGAGCAAGATTCATTGACAAAAAGGAAAGTACGTTGTCACGGGACAACTGCCATGGGCCGGAGGCCAGGCGGCGGCCGTTGGCCGTGCCGGGCTGGCCGACGAGGCCTGCCAGGGGGCGCGTCCTCGCCGGCGCGACAGGGCGTAACGGATAGCCTCCGTTCATTGAGAATCTTTGCGGAGAAGAAGGAGTCGCGGCCATCCCGCACGTGCTCCAGGCCCAGTGGCTCTTCGGTGACCCCGGCTACCTGCTGCGCATCGTCACCACTGACCTAGCGGGCACCGTCCGGTGAGAATCTGGGCGCGCATCCGGTCTGGTCAAGTGCTGGTCAGCCTGCTGCCAGGCGGTGCTGGTAGGCGTACCGGACGGCCTGGGCGCGGTCGCGGGCTCCTGTCTTGGCGAAGATCCGGTTGATGTGGGTCTTTACCGTCGCGTTGGTGAGGTAGAGGCGCTGGGCGATCTCGGTGTTGCTCAGCCCCGATGCGAGGAGGGCGAGCACCTCGACCTCGCGGGCGGTGAGCCCATCGGGCGGTTTGCGGCCGGGGCCGGATGGGTCCGCGGGCGGCGGGTGGCTGATGACCGCGGCCACGAGGGTTTCCTGGACGGCGGGGTCGAGGTGGGTCTGCCCGGCGTGGACCGCCCGGATCGCGGTTTCGATCTGCTCGGCGCTGGCGTCTTTGGTCAGGTAACCCCGCGCTCCGGCCTGCAGCGCGGGCACGATCGCGTCCTGGTCGGCGTAGGTGGTCAGGACCAGCACCCGGGCGGCCGGCAGCCGCTGCTGCAGGTCCGCCGTCGCGGCGATGCCGTCGACCCCCGGCATGCGCAGGTCCATCAGGACCACGTCCGGGTGGCGGTCCTCGGCGAGGCGCACCGCCTCGGCTCCGTCACAGGCCGTGCCGACGACCTGGACATCGTCGATGAGTCCTACCAGCATGCTCAGCCCCTCGCGCACGACCCGCTGATCATCGGCGATCAGGACCCGGATCGTGCCTGGCTCGGGTGCTGCCGTCACGCGGGCACCTCCAGCTCGACCAGCCACCCGCCGGCGGTCGGCCCGGCCCGGGCGGTGCCGCCGGCCCGCTGGGCGCGCTCGCGCATCGCCGTCAGGCCATGCCCGCCGCCCGCATCGGCGAGCAGGGGAGATCCGGGCTCCGCGGCCGGGCCGGGACGGGCAGCTGAGGGGCGGGCGTGGTCTTCGACGGTGACCAGGGTGCGGCCGGCCTGGTAGCTCACGGTCACCGAGGTGGCCGCGCCGGGTGCGTAGCGGGCGATGTTGGTCAGCGCCTCCTGGGCGCCGCGGAACAGCGCCAGGCTGGCCTCCGCGGGCAGCGGCCGGGGTGTCCCGTCGATCCGCACGGTGGCCGCTGTCCCGGTGTCGCGGCGGAAACCCTCGACCAGGGCACCCAGCTGATCCACGGTGGGCAGCCGGTCGCCGCGTAGCGCGCTGACGGCTTGCCGCGCGTCGGCCAGTCCCGCCTTGGCCAGTTCGGCTGACCGCTCGATCGTGGCGCGCAGGCCATCGCTGACCTGTTCGCGGCCGGCGAGCTTGCGGGCGCCCTGAAGCTGGATGGCCAGGCCGGACAGCGAGTGCGCGAGCACGTCATGCAGCTCGCCGGCGATGCGGCTGCGCTCGGCCAGCGCGGCCGCGGCGGCCTCGCCCTCGCGCGCGTCCTGGAGCTGGGCCATCAGCAGTTCGGTGCGGTCCTCGCTCTGGCGGCCGCGGCGGATGAACTGGCCTGTCACCGCCAGCAGCAGGCACACCAGCGTCGCGGTGATGGCCGACTGGACCGGCGGGTGCTCCGTCAGGCCGACGACCACGGCGAGCGCGGCCGTGATCGTCCCGGCCGCGGCGGCGGCCGGGGCCGGAGGCAGCCTGACCGCGGCGATCCAGACTCCCATGGGCGCGGCCAGCTCGACCGGGCCGTGCGGCTGCAAGGCGGCCAGCGCCACCCCGGCCCCCCCGATCAGCCCGATCACGACGGCCTGCGCGGCCAGGCCGCGCCGCGCCCAGCCAGGCGTTACCGCGGTCGCGACCGCTGCCGCGTACACGGCCAGCGCCAGTGTTACGCCCAGGCCGGCACCCCGCAGACCCGGCAAGGGATGAGTCTGCACGCTGGCCGTCACCACGATCGCGATGAACGCCCAGCCCAGCGGCCACAGCGCCTGCCGCGCAGCGTCACCGCGCTCGCGGGCCCGGGATCGCGCCTGCGCCACCCGGGCCGAACCGGGCTCCCCGGCCCCGGCCGCGGCAGAAGCCGGCCCGGGCCGCGCGGTGCCATGAATAAGGCCCGCCGCTGCCAGCCGTACCTTCACAGGCACAGTCTGGCTCGCGGCGGGCTCGGATACCAGATCAGGCATGGATGCCGGCCGGGATGAGCGCCGGGGCGGCCGCCGGGCCCGCGGCCATGCGGCGGCCGCGCAGGTAGACCACGGCCAGCCGGGTCAGCACGTCGGCCAGGGCCATCATGACCAGCGCCGCCACCCAGGCCCCCTGACCAGTGATGTGGTGCGCGATGCTGAACCGCCCGATCGCCGGGCCGGCGCCGTGCGTGGCGGCGAACACGAAGGCCATCCGGCCCCCGACCCCGGCGACCCACATGCCGGCCGCCAGCACGCCCGCGCGGCCCAGCGCCCGGCCGTCGGCGCCGCAGCGCAGCCGGGTGGCCAGGCCGCCGACCGCGCCCATGGCCGCGCCGGCCGACACGCCGAGCAGCTCCAGCGCGATGTCGCTGCCGCCGCCCGGCACCGAGTGCAGGAACATGACAGCGGCGGCGCCAACAGCCAGCACCGGGACGGCCAGGGACCGCAGGTCCAGGGAGTGCTCGCGGATCTGGCGGACGACCATCAGGACGAGGATTGCGTTGATCACGTACATGTTGATGTTCATGCCGTCAGCGTGCCGCACGGCACCCATCCGGGGCGTCAGCCCACAGGCGGGAGTCCGGGTTGACACCGACCTCCACCCCCGGGTTGACCCAGGCCGCAAGCGCTCCAGGCGCACCGGCGCCGCGCACGCCAGGGCAGCGGAACTCTTCGGGCGCCAAGGCGGCCGGGTAAGCAGCGCGGGTCCGCGCAAGACCACCCAGCCAAGGTCACGGCGTCCGTAAGAGGATCCCCGATTGAGACGCCTCCTCGGTCGCTGAGCCCGTCGAGGTGACGGCACGCCCGGCGAGCGCCAGCTGGACCGACACACCGGCTCCACCGATGGCACCCAGAGCAAACGTACGCCGGTTGACCATCCGTTCTGCTAACTCTTGCAAGCAGGAAGGGCAACCGTTTCGGCTTCCTCAGCCGCACCCGGTGGACGCTCTGACGTCGCCCATAACGGCGAATATCGGACGCTCGCTTCAAAGCTGCGGTTACAGTCCGTCGCGAAGCTCGCAATCCTCCCCATGCCACGTCCGTTGAAGCTTTCTCACTGAAATGTCGCAAGCGACATTTGGGCGACATGGGATCTGAGAATGCGACACCGCCGATGAGAACCTACACCAGTTCTAGTTTCTGATCTTGATCGGCCGTTTTGTCACTCTTGATCCGTGATAGATCTCGGCTCCACACCTATGCACCACCTGACGATCGTGGCCAGTTCAGCCAGCCGCAGGCCCCCGTCGAGGTGCAGGACCTAATGGCGGTTGTCGCGACTCTGAGCAAGGGCTACGACCTGGATTACGTCTGGAAGCAGGTCGATCGCGGCCCGGCCATGGACGCGGCCGGGTATTACATCCAGGCCAGCGAGAGCGGGGGAGAGCCGCCTGGCCGCTGGTGGGGCCCCGGTGCGCAAGCTCTCGGCTTTGAGCACGGCCACCTTGTCGAACGCGGCCCGTATGACCTGCTGTTCGGCCAGCGCAAAGCCCCAGACGGCACACCCCTCGGAAAGCCACCCGGCGGCGGCCGGAAAGCCCAAGACATCTATGCCCGCCTGCTGGCCGGCGAGCCGCATGCCACGGCCGAGCGCAGACGCGAGCTGCGGACCGAGGCCGCCCGCCAGGCCCCGCTTAGCCCGCTGTTCTTCGACCTCACGATTTCACTGTCCAAGTCGATCTCGATCTTCCACGCCTCGCTGGGGGAGAATGCCCGGCTGGCCCGCGAAGGCGGCGACCGAGACGGTGACCGGTACTGGTCCGCCGCGTCGAGGCGCTGGTCTCGCCGCTGCCGCTCTAAACAGACTCAGAAACAATCACGGAGCGTGAGCATCGACTGAGATGTCCGGCTTGGCATCCTCCCTGCCGATTTAGCGCGGATCTGGTGTGGCTCGACATAGGAGCCGACTGCGCGCAGTGGCGCCGGATCTGCGCGGCCGCTGTCGGACGCTAAACCGTGAGCCGTGCTCGACGCTGAAGTAGACGACGAGGCCTCCAACGGGTTTATGGCATCATCTGGTCGACCGCGCTGAGCGCCGAGCGGATCCGGCCTGGGTGCCGTGCCGCAACCGCTGTGGCATCTTCGCCGGCGAGGATGCAGCGGATGGCCTCTAGGTGGACGGTGCGGTAGGCGGCGACGGCGAGGGCGGCGGCAAGTTCGGGTTCCGCTGTTCCGGTGGCGGCCATGGCCAGCGCCAGGTCGGTTGACAGCTGGTCGGCAAGCTCACGGGCCCGCGCCTGCAGCGCGCGTGAGGCCGCGACCGTCCGCCACCATGGGATCATGTCCGCCTGCATGCCGTATGGTGCCTGGCCTGCTTGGACAGCGGCCGCGATCGTGTCGCGGACC
>Ga0208324_1001091_pt1 | contig 10769 bp, 8 predicted proteins | sample Sb_taG_2_FD_187707 | JGI IMG/M metagenome (GOLD analysis project Ga0208324, IMG submission 187707) | Peat soil microbial communities from Weissenstadt, Germany - Sb_50d_5_LS metaG (SPAdes) (version 2) | ecosystem: Environmental > Terrestrial > Soil > Wetlands > Peat | place: Germany: Weissenstadt... | reverse complement strand
GGCTTCGTTCAAGAGCCTGTACCCGAAAGGCCGCAATGGCTTGCGGTGAAGCCATCGTCTGCGTGCGCCGGCCCTTCGGGTACAGGCTTCTTCCTTTAGCTACCAAACGCCTGTTCAGTTCTAGTGGAAGTGGATCTTGTACAAGCTGACATTGGTGTCACAAAGCGGGTGGCCCCTGCCGCGCGTTCCCTTGAACCAAGGCGGTCCGCCATGCTCATCTCGGGCCTGGCCACGCATGGCGACGGGCTCGGACCGTTTCTGGCTGCTTGAACTCCGCGTTGCTCGGACTTTTCTAGACCAGTTGCGGCCCCAGCTTCTCAGGCCATGGATACCCAACTTAGAGCGGTTTACGTTCGCATCGGCCACGTGCAACCCACAATTGCGGATTCACAGGTTGCAGTTCATCGGTGTTTTCCCCAGCCGCGTAGCGGCGAAAGTTCATAGCCTGGAGGCATGAGCCCCAGGATGTCCCCAAGCGGCCCCAGCCTTTCCCCGTTCCAAGCCCCAATTGGGGCGACAGTGGGGCGGCGGCCACGGCGCAACTGTCGCCCCGCCGGGGCTGGAAAAGGCTTCTTTTGACGTGTCTCCGGGTCCTGGGGCTGACGCCCCTTGTCCTTACCATCTTCTTTTAGTGGTCAGATGATCATATTCTGCGTCTTTTGCCTGGGTTTTTTTGCGCCGGTGATGGTAGAATCCAGCCAGCACTCCCATGGAGATGGGAGGGATGGATCGCATTTCACCCGTAGGAGCGCCGGATGGATCCCTTTGTTCTGGACGCCCAGACCTGGGCCAAGACGCAATTCGCCACCGCCGACCTTCATGACAAACGCCGCACCGATCGATTGGTGTACTTGGCGACCCAAATCACAGCACATCCGTCCGGGAGTTTTCCCGAACAAACCGAATCCTGGAACGATCTGAGGGCCGCGTACAATCTCTTTGACTGTGAGGACGTCACTTTTGAAGCAATTGCCACTCCCCATTGGGAGCTTACCAAGAGGACAACAGGTAGGCGTCTCCTGATCATCGCAGACACGACCGAAATCGATTACGGCCCATGCCGAAAGGTCTCCGGCCTGTCGCCTGTCGGCTCGGGCTACGGACAAGGCTTTCACCTCCATTCCGGCTTGATGGTTTCGGCTGAGGACGACCGGATCCATGGCTTGGCCGGGCAATTGATCCATCACCGTCAGCCCGTTCCCAAAGGGGAGACGAGGATCCAGCGGTTGCATCGTGATGACCGCGAGTCGCAGATCTGGTGCACTTTGGTCAATCAGATCGGATCGCCGCCGCCGGGAACCTCCTGGGTGCACGTGGTCGATCGAGGTGCCGACGACTTCGAGTTCTTCTACCACTGCCAGCAGGCCGGAACCGATTGGGTGGCACGTGCCAAGAACCTGAACCGAAAAATCATCACGCCCGACGGTGACAAGCTGGAGCTGAGGTCCTACTTGCAGACTCTTCCGGATGCCGGTTCGTTCACGCTCAATCTGCGGGCACGCCCCAAACAGCCGGCGCGGAAGGCCAAGCTCGTGGTTTCCTATGCGGCATTGAGCATGCCGACGCCCGCCATCAAGAGCCCATTTCTGAGGGAGGCCAATCCTGGTGCGATCCCCATGTGGGTGGTCCGGGTGCGCGAGGTGGAGGCTCCCCAGGGGGTCGATCCCATCGAGTGGGTGCTTTACACCTCTTTGCCGGTCGAGGACCTCGAAGGCGCGATGATGATCGTGGGCTATTACGAAAAAAGGTGGCTAATCGAGGAGTGGCACAAGGTTTTGAAAACGGGCATGCGGGTGGAAAAACGACAACTCAAGACCAGCGAACGTCTGGAGGCGATGATGGGCTTGATGTCGGTGGCAGCGGTGCGGCTTTTCCAGTTGAAGGGAGAAGCGCGGACAGCGCCCGAGCGTCCCGCGGGACTGGTGGTATCCCCCAAGTACGTCACAGCACTCAAGGCGGTGCGGAAACTGGGGTCCTCGGTTGAAATGACCGTAGGTCGGTTCTTCCTTGAGTTGGCCAAGCTGGGCGGGTTCTTGGGCCGGCGGCGAGATGGGGAGCCGGGATGGATAACGATCTGGCGGGGATGGGACAAGCTTCAGACGATGATCCGGGGCGCGAAAGCTATTATCGAAATGTCTACATAATTGTGGGCACAATGATGGTAAGGACAAGGCTTACGCCCCTGGCTATGAACGGTCGCCCCGCCGGGGCTTGAGAGCAGAACCCATGGCGACCTACACCGGGTCGTGAAGCCTTATTCGATGCCGAGTTTCCGTTGAATCGCTTCGAGCGGAACACCTTTGGTCTCGGGCATCAGGAACAGGGCCCAGAGCAATTGCAGGAACATCATGACGGCGTAGAAGGCGAAGGCATGGCCTCCGGAACTGCTGGCGATCAGCGGAAACGTCCAGGTGATCAGAGCGGCCATGACCCAGTGAGTCGTGCTTCCCAGCGCCTGCCCTAAAGCGCGAACGCGGTTCGGAAAGATCTCGCTGATGAAGACCCAGATCACCGCCCCTTGTCCGAACGCATGCGCCGCAATGAACATGAGCAGACTCGCCAGGACAACCAGAGAGCCAGTCGGCGTGAACTCGGTCCCGTAGGTGTAGAAGGCCCAGGCGGTGGCCCCCAGGCTGATCATGTATCCGACCGAACCGATGAGAATCAGCTTGCGCCGACCGAAGTGGTCGATGACGGTCATGGCGAGCATTGTGAACAGCAGGTTCGTTCCGCCGACGGCGACCGATTGCAGCAGCGCCGAGCCTTTGCCCGCACCAGCCATTTCGAAGATCTTGGGCGCGTAGTACATCAGCGCATTGATCCCCGAGAGCTGATTGAACATGGCGATCGCCACGGCCAGGAAGATTGGCTTTTGGTACTTCGCCTGGAAGAGTGAGTCGCCCTGCTCATGGTGTTCCAGGTCGAGCGATCGCTGGATGTCCGCGAGTTCCTCGTCGATGCCGGAACCGTCGACTCCGATCTTCGTGAAGACCGCCCGCGCCTCATCAACCCGGCTCCTGGCCATGAGCCATCGAGGGCTCTCGGGCGTGGGAAACAAGAGAAAGAAGAACAGCGCCGAAGGAACAACCTGGATGCCCAGCATCCATCGCCACTCCGGATCACCCAGATTCAACTGGGCGATCAGGTAGTTCGACAGGAACGCGGCAAGAATGCCCAGCACGATGTTGAGCTGCTGAGCCGCCACAAGACGGCCGCGAAACCGCGCCGGAGAGATCTCGGCGATGTACATAGGCGAGACGACCGACGCACCGCCGACCGCCAGTCCACCTAGCAGCCGGAAGGCGAGAAACGAATACCAGTTCCATGCCAGAGCGCTGCCGAGCGCCCCAACAAAATAGAGGACGGCCAGGACCATGAGCGCCCTCCTTCGTCCCCAGATGTCGGCAGGCTTGCCCGCGAAGATTGACCCGATGATCGTGCCGATCAAGGCGATGGCCACGGTGAAACCCAGGAGATTCTCATTCAGGCGATAAGTGGACTTGAGAGCTCCGGTTGTGCCCGAGATGACCGCCGTGTCAAAGCCAAAGAGAAAGCCGCCGAGGGCCGCCACGATCGCGCTGCCGATCAGAGCGGAGGTGAGTGAGACCCGGGCCGGAGGCGATGTCGCGTCATTCCCAGCCGGTCGATTTTCCTGGAAGATCACTGGCGGGCCTCCGAAGGGACACTTGAGGGAGATTTCAAAGCATCGGGCAAGGTCGGCGTGCCCCCGGGCTGGGAGCAGACAAACGCAGCGACCTCATTCGCATGGCGGTTAATCTCGTCAAGTGGTCGTCCGGCGAGGTGCCCGACGACCAGGGCCGCGGTGAAGGCGTCGCCGGCACCGATGGTGTCACTCACCGCGACGGGCCGTCCCGGATGATCGGACCAGAAGCCGTCGGCCAGTAACAAGCCGCCGCAGGCTCCGCGCGTCAGGGCCACCAGCACCAGCCCGAAGCGGCCGGCCAGTTCCGCCATCGACTCCCGCACGCTCGCGGAGAGGCCGAACATCGCCGTCAATTCGGGCAACTCTTGGTCGTTGAGCTTGAGGGCATTGGCCAGCGTCAGCGAGTCGGCGATGACTTCTCGATCAACGAACGGGGGTCGAAGATTCACATCGAAGAGGCGCAACGCCCTGGGGCGGGTGGCCGAGACGAGCGAGCGGATCGCAGTGCGTGCCGGCTCGCTCCGCTGGGAGAGGCTGCCGAAGCAGACGGCATCCGCCCTGGCGGCCGTGGCAAGTGAATTCTCATCGGCCATGATCCGATCCCACGCGACGTGTTCGTGAATGGTGAATCGGGGCTGACCGCCCTCGGCCAGCGCAACGTCAACCGTCCCCGTGGGGAATTCGGGGTCGATCTGAACGGTCTCGTCGGGGAGGCCCAGGAGCCGGAATCGCTCCCGCACTTCGCGCCCCAGGGCATCGTCGCCGACACGCGTCACCAACCGCGCATCGGCGCCAAGTGAACGGCATTGATACGTGAAGTTGGCTGGCGCGCCCCCGAGCTGCTTGCCCTTCGGCAGCAGGTCCCAGAGCACTTCGCCAACGGCGAGGATCTGATGCCCCATGATCTGGACTCCCCTGCTTTGCCCCTCTGGGCCGAGCATTCGACGAGCGAAGGAGGACCTCGCAAGCCTGAAGATAGCGTACCTGCTACTCAAACACGACCATCGAGTGCATCTCGCTCCAGAAAAGGTGATACACACGGTGGGGAGTACCCTGTTGCGTCCCGGTGACCCATGGGTCTACAATTGTCAGAGACCTTTGGCCGAAGGAGGCTTGACCATGAGAACCTGGGCGTGGGCGGTGCCGGCGGTGCTTGGGCTGGCTTTGATTGTGCTGTCGTATGAGCGGCTGCTGCGCACAGATCCCGAGGCGCCCTGGGCGTCTGGGATCTTGTGTATTGGCCAAGGCGGCGCAGCCATACAGGTGGACGTGGGAACGCGCGTTTCGACCCGGTTGCGGTATCTGCCTGGAAGTGCCTCGGCGCAGGCATTGCTCAAAGCGTTGGGAGGGGCAGCAGCCGGAATGCGAGCGGTTCTGGAAGCCAGGCTTCGTCCCAAGCTCATCGAGCTTCCCATCGATGCGATGTCGTTGCTGGCGGGAACGCTGCGTGAGGGCCGGCTGCCGGCACCCGGGAAGGATGAAGTCCTCTCAGGCAGCCAGGCGCCGCCTGAGGACCACCTGAGCGTCGCCGACCGCACGCTCAAGGTTGTGGGTGTCTTGCAACCGAGCGTCGGCGCGTTCGCGGACAGCTACCTGGTACCCAAGCACGGAAACTCGGACGTGCTTTTTCCCAAGGGTGACAGTGCGGTCCAGCCGGTCGAGGTGATCGATCTGAGAGCCACGGATTTTGGCGACCGGAACATCCGGGGCCGGGTGACGGAAGCATTCCCCCGCGAATCGTTCACTCTTCTGGTTCCCGAGGTCATTTCCGGCCCCGGTGCATTCGCCCTCTACCTGGGAGGACAGGCGTTGTTTCTGCTGGGCGGCACGGGACTTTTGATTGGCCTGTACCGCTGGCTCTCCGGACGGGCAAAGAGGGGTGTTCTGGCCGCGCCCCTCCAAGAGCTCGCCCTCCGGCCGCGCCTGGTGTGGGGCGTTCATCTGGTGTACTTCGGGCTCTACGTGCTGGGAGCCGTGCTGATTCGTCAGTCGCCGACAATCTACACGCTGCTGATGACGGCGATTCAGAGTGAGTTGAGCAGCGAGGGAAAAGGCGTCCTGGCAGTGGCGGCACGCGCTTACGGCAGCGGCAACATCTCCTACGCGGCCGCTGTCACGTTCACCATCAACTTCCTTCTGGGCTCCCTGGCGGTGATCACCCTCCCCTCGATGATCATCCCGGGCTCTGGTGCTCTGGTCGCAGCCTTTCGCGCGACGATCTGGGGGCTTATGCTGGGACCATCGCGAGTCAATATGGCCTATGCGATGATGGCCCACACCGGAACTCTCTTGCTCGAGGGCGAGGGCTACATCCTGGCAACCTTCTTCGCGCTCTTGATTCCGATCTACCTGTTCGGATCGAGCGCACCGCTTCAGACGGCGGCCGTGGCCGATCCCCGGGAGTCGGAGTCGGAGCCGGCGGCCTCGGAGGAAAAGGCGAGCACGGCCTGGAGCCGATTCAAGCATGCCGTGGTCCTCAACCTGAAGGCCAACGTGCTGGTGGCCATCGTCCTGGTCGTGGCCGCCTGCTACGAGGCATTCGAGGTCATTTCGATGGCGGGGCGGTGAGATCGGCCGAGGCCTGCGGCGTGCGGACCGGGGAATGCAGAACCCGTCACTCGCGTCTCGCCTTGGTGGCGCGGAGCGTGCGCGCGGCCAGCTCGCAAGGAGGCAGGTCGTGGATCTGCTTGAACAGGCGCGGGAATTGCTTGTCTCCTGCGAAACGATTCCGTCAAGAATCAACAAGCGAGGGTCGGCGGTTCGAGGCCAACATCATTCCACGGCACCGGCGATGGCCGGCACGCGGGCTCGGCCCCGCGTCGCGTCGGCATTTCAGCGAGGTGTTGTCCTATGAGGGTCATGACGTGATCGCATCGACGGCGACGACTGCACTGCCGATCGCCCCCGACGCGGTTGATCCGCGGTTTGTTCCGAAGCGAACGCTCTACACCGGAGCGAAGATTCCAGTTCTCGGGCTGGGCACCTTCGGCTCCGACCGGTTCACGGGCGAGCAGATTGCCGAGGCTGTGCTGGGGGCGGCTGCGGTAGGCTACCGGCATTTCGACTGTGCTTCGGTGTACGGCAACGAGCAGCAGATCGGTCATTCACTCCGCGCGATCGTGGACGGCGGGATCGCGCGGGAGGACCTGTGGGTGACCTCGAAGCTCTGGAATGACAAGCACGGCGAGGCCGACGTGATCCCCTCCTGCGAGCAGTCGCTGCGGGACTTGCAACTCGACTACCTGGATCTCCACCTTGTCCACTGGCCGTTCCCCAACTACCATCCGCCCGGCTGCGATGTCGGCTCCCGCAGCAAGGACGCCAGGCCGTACTTGCATGACAACTTCATGAAGACCTGGCGGCAGATGGAGTCGCTCGTCGATCGGCGTCTGGTGCGGCACATCGGCACGTCGAACATGACCATGGCCAAGCTGAAGCTCGTGCTGCGGGACGCCCGGATCAAACCGGCCTGCAACGAGATGGAGCTGCATCCCCATTTCCAGCAACCCGAGTTCTTCCGCTTCGTCGTCGACCAGGGAATCGTCCCGATCGGCTACTGTCCGATCGGCTCGCCCAACCGACCCGAGCGAGACCGGACGGAAACGGACACGGTCGATATCGAGGACCCGGTCATCGTTCGCATCGCCGATCGGCTGGGAGTCCATCCCGGCGTGGTCTGCCTGAAGTGGGCCGTTCAGCGAGGCCAGGTTCCCATTCCCTTCTCCGTCAAACGACCGCAATACTTGAGCAGCCTGAGGGCCGTGACGGAGGGGCCGCTCGCCGAGCAAGAGATGCGGGAAATCTCCGCGATCGACAGGAATTGCCGGCTGATCAAGGGTCAGGTGTTCCTGTGGAAGGAAGGCCAGAGCTGGGAAGACCTGTGGGATCCCAGGGGCGAGATCACTCCTCACTGAAACCGTGACGGATGTACCAACTCATGAGCATAGCAAATACGACCACGACTGCTGCATCCATGCCGGGCGTCGTCTTGCCGGGCAACAGCACCGTCGAGTTCAAGGAATACCCGATCCCCGAACCCGGCCACGGCCAGGTTCTGGTGCGGATGAAGGCCTCGTCCATTTGCGGCAGCGACATCCGGGCGATCTACCGCGAGCATCTGGGCAAGGGCCCCGAGGGCTACCAGGGCGTGATCTCGGGTCACGAGCCGTGCGGGCAGATCGTCAAGGTGGGGCCGGGCTGCAAGCAATTCCGGGCCGGTGACCGAGTGGTGATCTACCACATCTCCGGGTGCGGGGTCTGCGACGAGTGCCACCACGGTTATATGATCAGTTGTCGGAGCGGCAGCCGGGCGGCCTACGGCTGGCAGCGTGACGGCGGCCACGCGCCTTACCTGCTGGCCGAGGAGAACACCTGCATTCGCCTTCCCGATTCGCTTTCCTACATCGACGGCGCTTTCTGCGCCTGCGGCTTCGGCACGGCCTATGAGGCCTTGCGGCGAATGCAGGTCAGCGGCCAGGACCGGCTGCTGATCACGGGACTGGGGCCGGTGGGCCTGGCCTCGGCCATGCTCGGCCGCGCGCTGGGGGCGGCGACCATCATCGGTACTGACCTCTCGGAAAACCGCCTGGCGCTGGCGAGCGACCTGGGACTCGTCGATCTCGCCATCAAGGCCGAGGGCGGCGCGCTCGACGAGATCCTGCAGCGGACCGGAGGCCACGGCTGCGAGGCCAGCATCGACTGCTCGGGCGCAGCACCCGCCCGCCTGCTGGCCCTTCAGGGCACCCGCGACTGGGGCCGCTGCGCCTACGTGGGCGAGGGAGGAACCGTCAGCTTCGAGGTCTCCAAGTACCTGATCCACAAGCAGATCACGCTCTTCGGCTCGTGGGTCACGTCGTTGCGGCATCTGGAGGAACTGGTCGAGCGGCTGGACCGCTGGGGCCTCCATCCCGACCGCACCTGCACGCACCGGCTGCCTCTCTCGGAGGCCGGGAAAGCGTACGAGCTGGCGGCCGGAGGGCAGACCGGAAAAGTCTGCATCGTGTTCGAGGATTGAACGATCGAGCTCTCACAAGACAAGATGCTCCGACCATCGCAACCGGTCGAGCGGCCGGGCGCTGGGCGAAGCTACCAAGAATCAGCGCGGAGAACGCTTATGACCAGGATTCATGTTCCAGGACGTCCCGTGGGGACCTGGCGTTTGCTGGCCTTCCTGCTTTGCATTCTCAAGCAGCCGGGCAAGTACAAGGTCACGGCCTCAATCGCCGCACTGTCCGGCGATGCCTTGGCTGTCGTCGAGGTCGCCGGCGGCACCGTCGAGCTGAAGCCCTCAGCCACCGGGTCGTGGGACAAGTTTTCGGAAATCGAGGCCGGCACGATCGAGATCTCCAAGACTGGCGAGCAGACGGTCAAGGTCCGGCCGCGTGATGCCCAGACCTGGAAACCCATCAACCTGCGCTGGGTCAAGCTTAGCCATGTCGGCTCCTGATCCGCCAATGTGGTCTGGCAGTTCGGCGCGGGTCTCCAGACCCCGCCGTATGCTGGACCGTAGGTCTCCTGCCGGGCTCGGGGTTGGAGACCTTCGATCGGCCAAGTGGCAAGGTCAGGAGACCTTGCCACAACTTGGTCTTGATTGCGAGAACTCCGGGAAGTTATTCCCGGCCTGTTCCTTAGCCATGTCGGCTCCTGATCCGCCAATCGTTTGCGGGGGACTTTATGATGGGCGTTGCCCTCGATCCGCTGCTCTTCGATCGCCAGGCCCGTCCCAAGCCCGCCTTCTGGAAAGTGCTTGACCAGGCCGGGCCAGTGGTCGGCCGGTGAAAGTCCGCGCACGCGGCATGGCGACGCGTTGCCGGAGCCTCGCCGTGGCATGCCGCAAAGTTGCGGTTGACGCACGTTTTCTTTCCTCTCGGATTTATTGCGCCGGCAGAGATTGTTCGTCGAGCACGACCTCAGTGAATCATCGGGGTCCACCGTCGATGTCGCGCCGAGTTGGGTATCCATATCCTGAACAGATGGACCGTAAAATGTCTAGAAATGTCTAGAAAACGCGGAGTTCAAACAGCCAGAAAAGGTCCAAGCCCGCCGTCATGCGTGGCCAAGGCGGAAATGAGCACGGCGGATCGCCTTGGTTCAAGGGAGGGGTCGAGCCGGACCGGATGGCATAAGCCGGTAGGGTGCGTCGAGCTTGCGATGACGCACCGCTCAGCGTCCCGGGCATGGTTCAAACGCAGGTCACAGCTCAGGGGTGGCTGGGGTCGACGCCCGAAGGGCGACGCCCCCAGATCCGAGGCTGGCGCGCTGGGGGCTCGCTAGCTGTTGCCAGCTCGACCCCAGCCACCCCGCTCTTGTCACCCGACAAGATCCGGGAGTTGAACCATGCCTGATCCCTGCGGGTCAAGCTTGTCTCTGAGTCGGCTTGCGGCATGGGCAGTGCTTCGATCTCCCCTCCTGGAGCGACCCGGAATTGGGTCCGCTTGGCAGGCGTCACAGGCTACGAAATGCTACTTTTTTGGGCCTTTTCGAGAATTTGGGAAACCAGGTGTTCGACGCAAGTTGTTAATTGGTAGGTGGTTGTGGCGAATTGTCTCCGGGCGCTCATTCGACGAAAATTAACGCAACCGCATGATAATAAAGGAGTTGCGCCATAACAAGTTACGTAGCCTTTTCCCCAAAAAGTCGCCATTTTGCCCCCTTTTTGGGTCATTTTACCCCCATTTTGCCATCCAGTCGACTTTGAGAGCGGCAGGGGCCAGCCGCTATCCGGCACCCCAGGAAAAAGAGTGGCCACGTTCGCTCTCGTGACAATGGTCGGGCCCCAACCGCGTCCTGCCAGATCAACTGCGGGTGCACCTGCCCGCGCTGCGGACCGTCAAGCTTTTGCCAACCTTTCTTACCCGACTGATCGACAAGTCGTGCGCGATCGGCATGTCGGGCGGCCAGGTTTCCTCGCTTCAATGAGCACCCACCCGCGCACCGCCGTTCGGCCTGGGCGGTGCGCGTGCTTGCTTCTCATACCGAATTGCCAAAGCTGGTCGGCACGATCCCAACATACATAGTTTACGACAATGTCACGCAATGCTTCGGCGAACCCTTGTCCGGGGCAATGCGATTTTCGCAAGAACCGAACAATTGGCTGCACTCGTTA
>Ga0208324_1001083_pt1 | contig 10794 bp, 6 predicted proteins | sample Sb_taG_2_FD_187707 | JGI IMG/M metagenome (GOLD analysis project Ga0208324, IMG submission 187707) | Peat soil microbial communities from Weissenstadt, Germany - Sb_50d_5_LS metaG (SPAdes) (version 2) | ecosystem: Environmental > Terrestrial > Soil > Wetlands > Peat | place: Germany: Weissenstadt... | reverse complement strand
GTATGACGCACTGGACGCCTGCGCGCAGGCCGGCTTTGCCGTGTACCGGCGGGAGAGCTACTACCGGATCCCGGCCGATCCTGCGGTGACCGGGCTAGCCGGGGCCGTGCTGCCCGCCGGGCTCGACGTCCTTTCCGCCGCCGATGCTGATATCACCCGGCTGCGGCTGCTGGATGACGTGCTACGGCAGGACGTTCCCGGCTCCGAGGGCTGGCGATGGGATGCTGAAGAGTTTCGCGCCGAGACGTTCAGCCCGTTCTTCGATCCCGCCACCTACCTCGTCGCGGTCGACCGGGCCAGCGGAGATTACGCCGGGCTGGTGCGAATCTGGCGCAACCGCGCCGGCCCACGCCTCGGCCTGATCGCGACGCTCGCCCGGTACCGGCGGCGCGGGGTCGCCAGGGCGCTGCTCGGCCAGGCGTTCACCGTGCTCGCCGCCCGGGGGGATACGAGCGTAGTCGGCGAGGTTGATGACACGAACGTCGCGTCTGTCTCGTTGCTGACCGGACTCGGCGCACGACGGTACGGCGGCAACGTGGAGCTGATCAGGCGGCAGCCGGGCCGAAGGCGGTGACAGTCGCTCTCGCCGCAGGATCACGCCCGGCTGACCGGTCCACATCGCGGCTGGCCAAAGCCGCACCGCTCGGGCTCGGGGCGCGCGGATGTGGTCTGGTCTGTCATTGTTGGTTGAGGATTAGCAAGTACCGGGTCTCAGGCGGGGAGCATATCCACACATGACGGTTAATTCTGACGTGGCAGGCGCGCCAGTGCAGGCAGGCCGTGCGCTTGGACCGCGTTACAAGTGGATCGCGCTGTCTAACACGACGCTTGGCATGCTGATGGCGACGATCAACCAGTCGATTGTGCTGATCGCGCTGCCTGACGTCTTCCACGGCATCGGGCTGAACCCGCTGAGTCCCGGGAATACCAGCTACCTGCTGTGGATGTTCATGGGGTTTCTGGTGGTGTCTGCGGTGCTAGTGGTGTCGTTCGGTCGGCTTGGCGACATGTTCGGCCGGGTGCGGATGTACACACTGGGCTTCGCGGTCTTCAGCGTGGCCTCGATCTTCCTGACCGTGACCTGGATGCACGGTGCGGACGGGGCGATGTGGCTGATCATCTGGCGGGTCGTGCAGGGCATCGGCGGCGCGTTCTTGTTCGCGAACGCCGCCGCCATCGTCACTGACGCGTTCCCGGCCAACCAGCGCGGCACCGCCCTCAGCGTGAACTCGATCGCGGCCATCGCCGGATCGTTCATCGGCCTCATCCTCGGCGGCGTCCTCGCCCCGGTGAACTGGCACCTGATCTTCCTCGTCTCAGCACCGATCGGCGTGTTCGGCACCGTGTGGGCGTACCTCATGCTTCGTGACATCGGGGTGCGCAAGCATGCGCAGATGGATTGGTGGGGCAACCTGCTGTTCGCCGCCGGGCTTATCGCCATCCTGGTCGGCATCACCTATGGCCTGCTGCCCTACGGCGGGCACCCGATGGGTTGGACCAACCCGTGGGTGCTCACCGCGCTCTTCGGCGGCCTCGCGCTGCTGGTCATCTTCGTGTACGTGGAGACCAAGGTTGCCGAGCCGCTGTTCCGCATCTCGCTGTTCAGGATCCGGGCGTTCACCGCCGGTAACATCGCGAGCCTGATGCTGGCGATGGGCCGCGGCGGCATGCAGTTCATGCTGATCATCTGGCTGCAGGGCATCTGGCTGCCGCTGCACGGCTACAGCTACAGCCAGACCCCGCTGTGGGCCGGCATCTACCTGGTGCCTTTGACAACCGGCTTCCTCCTGGCTGCGCCGCTGTCCGGAATACTGTCCGACAAGTTCGGCCCCAAGCCGTTCACCGTGGGCGGCGCGCTGCTGACGGGAGTGAGCTTCCTGCTGCTGATATTCGTCCCGGTGGACTTCGCCTACTGGGAGTTCGCAATCGTCATCGCCCTCAACGGCTTCGGCTCCGGCCTGTTCTTCTCGCCGAACTGGGCGGAGATGATGAACTCGGTCCCGGCCGACAGGCGCGGGGCGGCTGGCGGCATGATCGCCACCTTCCAGAACTCCGCGTTCGTGCTATCGATCGGCATCTTCTTCACCCTGATGGTGGCCGGCCTGTCAAGCAAACTCCCGGCCGCCATGTCCAGCGGGCTGACCGCACAGGGCGTCCCGGCCGCCGCGGCCGCGCCCATCTCGCACCTGCCCCCGATCGGCGTGCTGTTCGCCTCCTTCCTCGGCTACAACCCGATGCAGCAACTGCTCGGCCCGCTGCTGCATCATCTGCCCCCGGCGCACGCGGCCTACGTGGCCGGGCGGGAGTTTTTCCCTCACCTGATCACGGCACCGTTCCACAGCGGTCTCGGGGTGGCCTTCGGGTTCGCCATCGCGGCCAACGTGATCGCGGCCGTCGCCTCGGCGCTGACGGGCCGGCGCACGCCGGTACCTGCCGCGCGCGAGCCACTGGGTTACGAACTGGCCGCGGTGGCCGGCGAGGGCGGCTTCGAGCCCAGCGAACTAGTCGTCCCCGGCGTCCCGGAACAGAGCACCGAACCGCCTGACAAGCCAGGCTAAGGCCAGTGCTGGTCGGCCGGTCTGGGTAGTCGACAGAGACCCGGACCGGGTAGCCGACGAAGACCTGGACCGGGTATCCCGCCGGTGCCTCCGGCCCGGTCATGACGGCCCGCCGCGCCGCGCGCTGGCGGCATACAGGCCGATGGCGTAGCAGGCCAGCGCCACCGCGAAGGCGATCGCCATCCCCGTCCTCGGCCCGACAGGACATTCGTGCAGCTTTGCGCGCAACTCCGGCCCAGCCGCACCTGCCGGCCCGGCCCAGCGCGAACGCTTCAGACTGTCTCCGGCGGCCGGTTGATCGAAAGCTCCGGCGGCACACCCCGATACGCCTCAACCTCGGCAAGCGCCAGCTGCCCCGTGCACCCCTGGCTGAGAGTCGAGGAAGGAAGGTCGGCGGTAAGCACATTCGGATTCCCGTGCCGACAAAACCCCGGGTCAGCCGGGTCCGGATCGTACCAGGCCCCAGTGGACAACTGCGCCACCCCAGGCCGAACGGCGTCGTCGACAGCCAGCCCCGCCAGGCAGACACCCCGGTCGTTGAAGATCCGCACGAGGTCCCCGTCGCGCAGCCCGCGAGCCGCCGCGTCGGAAGGGTGCATCCGCACCGCTTCCCGCCCGGCGATCTTGACCGACTGACTGTGCGCGCCGACGTCCAGCTGGCTGTGCAGCCGCGCCTTCGGCTGGTTGGCGACCAGCTGCAGACCGAAGCGTCCAGCCGCGACCGAGCCGAGCCACTCGTCCGGCTCAAGCCACACTGGGTGGCCAGGGCAGTCCGGGTACCCGTAGCTGTCGATGGTCGAGGAGAAGATCTCGATCTTCCCGGTGGGCGTGCTGAGCGGGTGCCCCTCCGGGTCGGCACGGAAGTCAGCGAACGCCACCTGCGCCTCGTCCGCCACCGGCAGCTCAAGCCCGTCACCCGCCCAGAACTCGTCAAACCCCGGAACCGGCCAGCCCCGGTACCGCGAGGCGAGCGAATCCCGCCACTCGTCATACAGGTGCCGCAGCCACTCCATCGTGGTACGGCCCTCGGTGAAGTCCTTGCCCACGCCGAGCCTGTCCGCCAGGTCAGAAAAGATCGCGTAGTCGTCCAGGGCCTCGCCGTGCGGCCGGGTCAGCGCGGGCATCGGGAAGAACATCCGGTCGTTCTGCCCGGAGCCGAAGTCGTCACGCTCGATGCTCATCGTCGCCGGCAGCACGATGTCGGCGTGCCGCGCGGTCGCCGTCCAGAACGGGTCATGCACCACGACGGTCTCCGGGCGGGTGAACGCCTCACGCAGCCGGGCGAGGTCCTGGTGGTGATGGAACGGGTTACCGCCGGCCCAGTACACGAGCCGGATGTCCGGGTAGGTCAGCCGCTGCCCGTTGTAGTCGTAGTAAGCACCGGGATTCAGCAGCATGTCGGCGATCCGCGCCACCGGGATGTACGTGGAGACCGCGTTCCGGCCCTGCCGCAGCCGCGGCACGCCCAATTGGGGTGCCGGCTCGCCGACCAGGGCCGCGGACCCGTACCCGTGGCCGAAGCCGCCGCCCGGCAGCCCGATCTGGCCGAGCATGGCCGCGAGGACGACGCCGAGCCACAGCGGCTGCTCCCCGTGACGGGCCCGCTGAAGCGACCAGCTGACGGTCACCATGGTGCGTGCCGCAGCCATCTCGTGCGCGAGTTCCCGGATCCGCGCCGCCGGCACGCCGGTGATCGCCGAAGCCCACGCGGGATCCTTGACGACCCCGTCCGCCTCGCCGCGCAAGTACCGGGCCAACCGCGGGAACCCGATGGTGTACCGGTCCAGGAAGCCGGTGTCGGCCAGCCCGTCGGCGTCCAGCACTTGGGCGATCGCGAGCATCAGGGCGGCGTCGGTGCCGGGCCGCGGCGCAATCCACTCGGCCTCCGCATCGGGAGGCGTATCGTCGCGCAGCGGGCTCACCGAGACGAACCGGCAGCCCCGGGCCCGGGCGGCGCTCATCCAGCCTCGGGCATGGTGCCGGGACACCCCGCCGGGAGACACCGCGGCGTTCTTCGGTGACAGTCCGCCGAAGGCCACCACCAGTTCACTGTGCTCCGCGATCACGGACTTGGCCGTGGCGTGGGTCTGCAGCACGTTGACGTCGGCGATCACGTAGGGCAGCAGCACCGTGGAGGTGCCGAGGCTGTAGCTGTTGACGTGGCGCACGTAGCCGCCGAGGCAGTTGAGGAACCGGTGCACCTGGCTCTGCGCGTGGTGGAACCGCCCCGCGCTGGCCCAGCCGTAGGAGCCTCCGTACACCGCTTCGGCCCCGTGGTCCCGGTAGACCCGCCGCAGCTCTGCGGACAGGAGCCCGAGCGCGGTGTCCCACGACACCGCCACGAACGGCTCGTCGCCGCGCCCGGGCGCACCGGGCCCGTGGTCCAGCCACCCCTTGCGCACGTGCGGCCGGGCGATGCGCGCCGGGTGATGCTGCGCGGAGGCGACATTCTCGATCAGCGGCATCGGCTCCGGGTCACCGCGCCACGGACGCACGTCGGTCAGCCGCTCACCATCGCTGACGGCCTCGAATGTCCCCCAGTGCGTCAGATGCACGGTCATGCCATCCAGCGTCTCCCGGCCCGCCAATCAGATTCAAGAGCTTTTCGCCGAACGCCCCGTCGCGTCTCCCCCGTCACCGGATAAGCCATCGCCGCGCCGCCAACCACGAAAAGATCAGCCACGCCGCCGCGCCGGACCAGACGCTCGCCCAGGGCAGTGAAGGCCCGCTCCAGCTAAGCACGGCGCGCTCAAGCGCTACCCCCCGCCGGGTGGCCGATCCACCAGGATCCCAGTTTGCAGAGTTGATGCGGACCCGGCTGGAACGGGCGGTGCGCGTTCCAGCCGGGTCGCTTGATGTCCCGCCGGGGCGTCAGCTGGTGGCGTTGGCGGCTTGCTTGATGAGCTGGGCGACGACGGCCGGCTGGTAGGGAAGCCGACCGCCTCGGTAAGCGTGGTGATCGCTTCGGTCCGGCGGCCGAGAGCTCCCAGGCACTGACGATCTCCAGGCATTGCACCCGGAACTGTCTGCCGAGGACATCGAGCACATCGATTCGGCGGGCGGGTTCAGCCTCGGGGAACCGCACATGCACAACCTCAACGTCGAAAAGTACGTCCCAGCAGCGACCTCATCAGGCCGGCGGTCCCTGTGCCCTGATCCCGATCTCTGACGCGCCCGGCACGGTCGCGGAAGCGGATCGCATCAGGCGAAGGCGCTCTGCCCGGTGATGTCGCGGCCGACGATGAGCGTCTGGATCTCCGCGGTGCCCTCGTAGGTGACCAGTGCCTCCATGTCGCACAGGTGGCGCATCACGTGGAAATCCAGCAGGATCCCGTTACCGCCGAGGACGTCGCGGGCCAGGTGGCACACGTGACGGGCCCCGACCGTGCAGAAGCACTTGGCTAGGGAGGCCATCGTGTCGCTCATCTTGCCGTCGTCGATCAGCCGCCCGAGGCGGATGCAGTACAGCTGCATGGCGGTGACCTGGCCGAGCATCTCGACGAGCATCGACTGGATCATCTGGTTCTTCGCGATCGGCCGGCCGAACTGGGTCCGCCGCTGAGCGTAGTTCAGGGCGATGTCGTAGGCGGCGACCGCGTGTCCGGCCGATCCCCAGGCCACCGTGTTGCGGGTGCCCTTGAGCACCTTGGCGACGTCGGCGAACGAGTTGCAGTTCTGCAGCCGGGCATCGTCGGAGACGCGGCAGTTGCTCAGGGTGATGTCCGCGTTCTGCACCAGCCGCAGCGAGACCTTGCCCTCGATCTTGGACGCGGCGTAGCCGGGGTTGTCCTTCTCCACGACGAACGCCTTGACCTGCCCGTCGTCCGTGTCACGAGCGAAGACGATGATCACGTCGCACCACACGGCGTTGCCGGGCCAGCGCTTATGGCCGTTGATCACCCACTCGCTGCCGTCGCGCCGGGCGGTGGCCTCGAGGATGACCGCGTCGGACCCGTGGTCGGGCTCGGTGAGCGCGAACGCCCCGATCTTCTCCAGCCTGGCCATCGGCGGCAGCCAGCGCTGCCTCTGCTCCTCCGAGCCAAGCAGGTAGATCGACTGCATCGCCAGCCCGACATGCACGGCGAAGAACGTCGCGATGCTGCCGTCAACACGGCTGAGCTCATAAGCCAGCAATCCCGCGCCGACCGCCGACATCGGCGTGGTGCCGTAGCCCACCATGGTGTCGCCGGCGATGTTCAGCTCAGCGAGCCTGGGCACCAGCTCGAACGGGAACTCGCCCCGTTCCCAGTACGTGTTGACGACCGGCAGTATCTCGGTTTCGCCGAACTTCCGCACCTTGTACATCAGCTCCAGCTCATCCTCGGTGAGCTGGTCTTTCATCAAGAAATAATCGGTCTCCCGGGCAAGCCCGATGTCCTGCGCCAGCGCGGTGAGTGTTGTCGTCATGGCCAAGCCCTCCTGTCGAGCCAGTCCACGGCAACGTAACGCGGCCGGATCACCTTGTCGAGGTACCGGGCGACAACGACCGGGACCAGCCGAGTCACCCGGCACCTACGGCCGCGATGTCCAGGACGGCGGAGGAGGTCACGATTGGAGTAGCCCGGCGAGACGGACCTCCCCGAGCCGATAAAGCCGGTGAACTGCGCGGTCACGCAAAGCCGCGGTAAACGCCGTCAGAAGACCCCAGTTACTCCTGCCGCGGCAAGGTGGCGCGTACGGCGCCTGCGGCTTCGTCTTCGGATTCGTAGATGTGCTGCGCGACGCCGCGTGATTCGAGCGCGCTGCCGAGCTTGGCGCGCATGAACGCGCTGGTGGTAAACCGGGTGACGTCGTGGAAGTAGGTGTCGTCTATTTCCTGTACGGCGTCGAGGTAGGCGTCGTCGAGGTCGCTGTCCAGTTCGAAGCCGTCGTAGTTGACCACAGCGTAGACCTTGTGGCCGAGCGGCCCGCAGAGCTCCCTGATCTTCGCTACGACATCCTCGATCACCTCCATCGTCTTTACCTGGAGATCCTCGAAGTTCAGGTACAAGATGTTGCGCTCGTCATCGTAGGTGAACCGCGCGTCGAGGGGCAGTCGCAGCATGTCCTCCCGGAGGCCCATCGGGTCGGACCGGAAGATACGGCGGTCCATCTCGCGCGGCTTGGTCACGATCGGCTTGAACGCCATCTTGGCCAGGATGTCGCGTTCGATGTCGATGCCGGGAGCGACCTCGGTCAGCTCCAGGCCTTCGGTGGTGCGCCGGAATACACACCTCGGTGATGTAAAGGACATCCTTTCCCTGGCGCGCGGCGTACGGCCCGGAGAATGTCCGGTGCTCGACCTCCTCGACGAACTTCTGGTACTGTCCGTCGCGCTCGATCAGCAGCTTGCCCTCGACGACCGAGACCTGGAGGTCGCCCGCGGCGAAGGTGCCGAGGAACAACACCTTCTTCGCGTTCTGGCTGATGTCGATGAAGCCGCCCGCGCCGGCCAGCCGCGGGCCGAACCTCGATACGTTGACGTTGCCTTCCCTGTCGGCTTGCGCGAGCCCGAGGAACGCCGCGTCCAGACCGCCGCCGTCGTAGAAGTCGAACTGATAGGGCATGTCGATGACCGCCTGTGCGTTGGTGGCCGCACCAAAGTCGCCACCGCCGGCCGGGATGCCGCCGATGGCGCCGGGCTCGGCGGTCAGCGTCATCAAGTCGGCGACCTTCTCCTCGGCGGCCACGGAGGCGACCCCTTCGGGGATGCCGAAGCCGAGGTTCACTACGCTGTTCGGCCGTAGCTCCATGGCGGCGCGCCGGGCGATGATCTTGCGAGCGTTCAGCGGCATCGGCGCGAGCGATGTCAGCGGGACCCGGACCTCGGCCGCGAGGGCAGGGCAGTAGAGGCTGCCGAAGGTCTGCGGGTGGTTTCCCTGGTCCGTCGCCACCACGATGCAATCGACCAGCGCGCCGGGTATCTTCACCTGACGCGGGTTGAGGCTGTTCACCTCGGCGAGCCGCTCCACCTGCGCGATCACCAGCCCCCCGGAGTTGTGCGCCGCCATCGCCACCGACAGCGTGTCGCAGGTCAGCGCCTCCCGCTCAATCGTGATGTTGCCGGCCGGGTCGGCAGTGGTGCCGCGAACGATCGCGACATTGACCGGGAACGCCTTGTAGAACAGGTACTCCTCGCCGCCAATCTCCACCAGCTCGACCAGATCCTCGGTCGTCATCTCATTCAGCTTGCCGCCGCCGAAACGCGGATCGGCGAACGTGCCGAGCCCGACCCGGGACAAGTGCCCGGGTTTGCCCGCGGCGATATCCCGGTACAGGTGCGACATCGGGCCGAGCGGCATGTTGTAGCCCTCCACCTGGTTGCCGGCGACGAGCTGGTACAGGGCAGGCACAGCGCCCCAGTGCCCGCCGATGATCCGCTTGACCAGGCCGGGCTGGGCCAGCCGGTTGGCGCCACCGGTTGTCCAGTCGCCTGGGCTGACGCAGAACACCAGGGTCAGATCGCGCGGCTTGCCGAAAGCCGCGGACTCCTCGTCGGTGGCCTCGAACAGCGCGCCCAGCTCGTGGATGACCTCAAGGGCGAGGCCAATTTCGAAGAACCCGCCGATGGCGACCGTGTCGCCGATGCGGATAAGCCGGACGGCCTCCCTGGCCAATACGACCTTGCCCGTCGAACCAGACCGGGCAGTCGGGACAATGGACCTGATGCTCATCGGACCGCGCTCCCTTGGTAATTACTCCTGCGCTTGGTAATTGGCGGCACCACCGGTAGATCACGACCGTCTCGATGACTCCGCCGAGATCGACCCAAGCCACTGACGGTGCTCAGCAACCCAGTCAGTGCGCGTAGATGCCACGTCGATCAGCAATCCGTTCATGAGTAGCAGCCGCAGATACAGCCAGGGAGATGCATGTCATGCGTGGCACTACGACGCATGACCGGACAACCAGGCCGCGCCGGGGTCCCTTGGCGACCCGTCTTCGCGACGCTGGGCGCGCTGGCACCCAGCCTGAGTACCGCCAGCGCCAGCCAGATGACCCTGTGCCGTGCACGCCCTGGGTGTGACCGCTGATCCGGCCGGGGTCTGGACCGCCCAGCAGGCCCGGAACCTCCTTTCACGCTTCTTCACTGGGCACTGCGGGCCCATTCGAGCGTCACGTACGGATACCGGATGGTAGCTCCCGGCTCGGGCCGGTCTCATGCAGATCCTCGATCTCAAAGCCCGCAGCCGCGCAGCAGCCGGATCATGTCGCCGTGACCGAGGTGAAACTCCACACCGACTCATCACCACGCCCTGAGGCTAACGACCGAAACGAGCGTGACCGCGCGGTCCGCCATCACCGCCTGACCCCAACCGAGCCGGGAAGCAGGCGATGTCAGGCAGCGTTGATCGTGGCACGGGGCTAGCTAGCGTTCGCCCTGAAGGCTAGTCGGCGGCGCGCCATCCCCGTCGCCCCCGGCACACGAACATCAAGCGGAAAGGGCTGGCTATTTCATGGCTGACGCACTGCCGGAATCGGCTCTCGCGGAGCTGGACGATCCGTTCGCGCAGCTGACCGGCCCGCTGACCAGCACGACCCGGCTGGACTTCGAGGTCGTCGACTCGGCCCGGCTCACCCCGCACATGCAGCGGCTCAGGCTGACCGCCCCGCAGCTCGACGGGTTCGGCTACCTGCCCGGCCAGGACGTGATGCTACTGGTGGCGGCCGAGGGTAACCGCCCGGTACGGCGGCGCTACACGATCCGGCAGCTTGACGAGGCCGCGCGGCTGCTCACGCTCGACATCGTGCTGCACGGCGACGGCCCCGGCGAGCGCTGGGTGCGGTCGGCCCGGTCCGGTGACAGGATCGAGGGCATCGGGCCGCGCGGGAAGATCGCCACGTCGGCCGCGGCCGACTGGCACCTGTTCATCGGCGATGAGTCGGCGCTGCCCGCCACGTTCGCAATGACCGAGGCACTGCCGCCCGACCGCCCGGCCACGCTCGTGCTCGAGATCCCCGAAGAGAGCGACGAGCAGGACCTGGTTGCCGTAGCGAGTACCCGTGTCTCCTGGCTGCACCGCCTCGGCGCGCCCGCTGGTGACCCGTCGACCCTCGCCGCCGAGGCAGCCGAGATCGAACTGCCGCCCGGCCGCGGCCATGCCTACCTGTTCGGCGAGACGACGGTCGTGTCCCGGCTGCGGGAGGTCCTGGCCGAGCGAGGGTTCGGCCAGGACCAGATGTCACCCAAGGCCTACTGGGGCCGCGGCCGCGCCAACGCCAGCCACGGTGAGCCCGCCCGAGACGCCTAGCCGAT
>Ga0208324_1001080_pt1 | contig 10822 bp, 12 predicted proteins | sample Sb_taG_2_FD_187707 | JGI IMG/M metagenome (GOLD analysis project Ga0208324, IMG submission 187707) | Peat soil microbial communities from Weissenstadt, Germany - Sb_50d_5_LS metaG (SPAdes) (version 2) | ecosystem: Environmental > Terrestrial > Soil > Wetlands > Peat | place: Germany... | reverse complement strand
TTATTGAAGTTTAGACTAAAGGGACTTATCTGAACGTGTCGAAGGAAGTTCAGCGAGCCAACAAACCATGAAATTGAAGCAACCATTGCACTCATCCACTGGCTTTGAGAGGCGCTTTGAGCGTCTTGCGCACCACTGGGAAGCGCGGAGCGGGCTCGGGTCGAAACCCTTTGGCCCGTCCGGGCGATTTTCCGCGTGGTTGGCACGGGCGTGCCGGTGTGCCAACCTGCAACAAAATCGCCGGCATCACGCGACGCACCTGTTGTGGGGTCACCGGACGATCGGTACACTCCCATGGCCGATGCAATGCTTGCCCAAACTCACGTGCCAGATACAACTGGTTCAGCACCAGTGCCACCAGCCAACTCCAGCGCTCAAATTGCTCAGGGGTGCGCACATGCACCCGCGTCCAGAGCAATGCTTGCTTGAGAAAGCGGTAGCCATGTTCCTGAGAGAAGCGTCGACGATACTGCTGAGCGACCTGCGACAAAGGCACGATCTGATCGAGCATCACAAACCAACTCACGCGCGGATCCCGCTTGGTGCCTTTGGCTGCTTCTCGTTCGACACGGATCACCGCGAGATCCAACTCACGAGCTTGCTGGAAGTGCAAGTGGTTCCAGCGGCTGATGTGGACCTGTCGGCCCTCTGGCGGCTCCTCACTCCACTCCTCATCAGCCTGCCCATGCGTCTGGGGACGTTTGCCCTGAAACAGCGGCCCATCTTTGGGTGGGGCGCCGCGCTTGTACCGACGGACCGGCACACGGTAGAGCTTGCGATTGCTTTTGAGCCGGATCAGCACGCTGTAGCCCAGCTCATGACACGCCCGCAAGAACTCAGGCGTCCCATACCAGCGATCTGCCAGGATGATGACCCGTCGCTTCCCAAAGAGCGGTTTCAGGGCGTGCAGTTGTGCAATGGCAACCTCGATGGCCGTCTGCTCGAGGCTTGTGCGTTGTTGATCCAGAATAGGCGTCCAACTGCTGGCTTGCTCAGGCACCAACACCACCGTCGAAAACGCCCAGCCAATGCTGATCGGTTTGTCGACCAGGGGCAGATTCGGCACGTGGATGATCGTGCGATCCGCGCTGGTCCGGGCATTGGGTCGGGCTATGTTGCTCCCATCCACCGCAATCCAGATGGGTTCGTCCTCTGCTCGCTCTGCCAGCAAGACACTCACCCAGATCGCTCGTATCTGCTCGACATTGATGCGTCCATCTTCCAGCGCTTCATACACGCTGGGCCACTGCCGCTCAAAAAACGGCGACAACGACAATTCTGGCAGCGACTGCGCCTGGCTCTCACTCAACAGGGCATCCCCCAGGTTGAACAGCGCATCGGCTCCTTGTTCAAAGCTGGCATACACCTGCTGACGAATGTGCTTCAATGTGTTAAAGTTCACTGCGTACAAGTCCTTTGTTTTTTGTGTAATTGCAAAGCACTGTACGCTCTTGGGCAGTCTTTGGCAAGCCAGGGCTGCCTTTTGGGTTCTGTTAGTCTAAACTACAACTATTAATAACATGATGAATATCATGTCTCATTATAAACTGGCCAATAATCATCCGAGCGGAGTCTGTCGTACAGGTTGGGGCGTTTGAACGGTCCTGGTGGTCACCTCTCCAAGCTCACCTTGCCGTCCCACAGGCGAATGTGCGCCAGCGCCCAATAATAGGTAATGATTAGGAATAAGGCAGCTTTGCATATTTGTTTACCTAAAGACACGAGTTTAGAGAAACTCGTGTCTCAATTTTAAAATAATTCAAAGGGAGAAAACGTAAAAGTGATTAGTAATGATCGAATGGAAATGAATCGTCGAGTTGTTGAGGAGTTCCGTGCAAATAGCGGCAAAGTACAGGGTTGGGGCCCTTTAATCCTGCTCACAACCAGAGGGGCCAAATCGGGTCAAACTCGTATCTATCCCTTAATGTCCGTTCCTTATGGTGAAAACTACCTCGCAGTCGCTTCCAAGGGCGGCGCACCCAAAAACCCTTTGTGGTACAACAACCTGCTGGCTCACCCCGATGTCACTGTTGAAGTCGGGAACGAAACGTTTGCCGCAACAGCGAGATTGCTGACTGGCCATGAGCGGGAACAAGCATTTGAAAAGGCCATTTCAGTCTTTCCGCCCTATGGGGAGTATCAAAAGAGAACAACACGCGAAATCCCTGTTTTTCTACTGGAACGGCATGCAAACTCAAATTAAGAGATAATGATGAACCCGCCAGAAAACATGAAAACCATCGTAAAAACCTATCGTCCCATCGAAGAACTCATGCCTTCTCATTGGCGTGAAGGAGATATCCTCGCTAACAACATACACCAGCACTACTATCGCACAGGCGCCGAGAAGCCCCCGCTGCTGCTCCTGCACGGCTTCAATGAATATGGGCTAACCTGGTTGCGTCTCGCCAAAGAACTCGAACGCGACTACGACATCATCATGCTCGATGCGCGCGGACACGGCCACTCAGACGGCATCAGCAGGGGATTTTCAACTCCCCTGCTTGTAGAAGATGTCGTAGGAGTAATACATGCGCTCAAACTGGATCGTCCCCGCATCATCGGACTCTCCCAGGGTGGAACAACAGTGCTTCATCTCGCCGCAACATACCCACAACTCGTACGATCCTTCATCTTCGAAGGTTGGGGTGATGAAAATCAACCTGCATCCTTTACGAACTCAGAGGGCTATCAGGCCTGGTACAACTCCTGGCTTGCCTGGCTAGAACAACTACGCACCCTAAACCATCAAGAACGCATGATCTCTGCATTGCCACAACTCTTACCCACCATGGGAGGCTCAATCTGGCCTGAAGAAGAGTATGTACCTATGGCCGAGGCCTATGCACTGTTCGACCTCAACCTGGCAAGGAATGGTATGCAACTCTGGTCCAACAAGGAAAAGGAAAACCCGAATGAACTATTGCAGCGCGTAACCTTTCCGGCTCTGATCATGAAACATGCCTGGGCTTTTCCTGCGCCAGGCACACAGCCTTTAGTTCGCGAAGAACCTTCTGAACAGCCCAATATCAAAATCGTGTACTTTGAAAACACAGGCCACCTGATTCGCCGTGTAGCCTTCGAACAATACATGGCTCTGGTCCGAGAATTTCTCTATTACTCCTAGCAAACAACCAGGAAATCGAAAAGCGTTACATTGGTTGTGATTACTCGTTCCAATATTAAATGATCACAATGTAGTTGCATTCATTACATTGCACATACAGAAGAACATTATATCCTCTTATCAATTATTAAAATGGGGGAAGCGAGCTATTTTCACGGACCCAATTAGATCAAAGCAAAGCTGAAGCTAATATGAGTCCACGATTGAGCTGGAAAGGAGCATGAAGATCGATATGAAATCAACTCTGAATTGGTATTCTTATGGACATGATTTTGGTAACGCAGAGATTGGTGGTGTAATCGCATACAACGGGCAATTCCTCTCACGCAGCATTCCGACTGCATTTACCAAAGTCGACACCTCTGCTTTGAAAAGTCTGGGTGTCGAAATGGATAACGCAAACATCATGCGTATGACCGGTGAGGAAACATCTTACGCCGTTGGTGAACTGGCCCTCCAACAGACTATTGAGGCCTACAATGGCTTTGGCGACATTCAGCGTTACGCCAGTCACTTCAGCCTGCGCGGACTGCTCACTGTTGCCGCGCTGCTCATTCCAGACAATGCTTTCGGTCTTTATGTGGTTACAGGTTTGCCTGCCGAAACGTACATCAAGAATACATCGTTGCGCAATGACATTAAGGAAGCGCTCGACGGAAAACACTTTTTCACTCTCAATGGGCAAGTTCGCTCCATAACAATCGAAGTCGCTACCGTAGTCATGGAAGGAGCAGGTGCGCTCATAACCTACGGAGATAAATCTTTCGGTAAAACCACAGAAAGTGCAGTCATTGATATTGGCGGACGAACCACCGATCTCTATGTTGCGCGTGGTCAGGTCCCAATGACCGATTTTTGTAAGGGTAAGCCACTTGGCGTCGAGGCGGCAACGCAGTTGCTCATTGAGATGTGTGAACGCAAATTTGACCGTACTCTTTCACCATACGAAGCTCGCGAGATAATGCACGCCTATGCTTCGAACGGGCGCAAAGAAATTCCCAACATCAGCGTGTATGGGCGATCCATCGGAACCGCAAATCTGGGCCGCCTGGCCGACGAGGCTGTGATACATATCGGGTCTGAGATCGTCTCATTCGTGTCTTCAGCATGGAGACAGAATGATCGAGGAGCTATTGCTGCCAGCTTTAAACCCGTTCTTTGTATTGGCGGTGGTGTCTACTACTTCTACAGTGCCCTGAAAAAACGCATCCCACACCTCTCTCGCCCGGATGATCCTATCCACGCCAATGCTCTAGGATATTGTACCCTTGGCAGCCGCCTCATGCAGCGCAAGGATGCTCAAGTGTACAGCGCGTAAGGAGAGCATGATGCCAAAGGACACAGAGAAATATCAGTACTTTACAGTTGGCTTGCTCAAAAGCTCATTTGCCTTGGAAGCTCTCAATGCCGATGCCGCGAAACATCATATGGTCGAACAGCCTGCGAAGTTGATCGCCCTGCGTCTCACAGAGTACTACGATCTGCTAGCTCGTGTTGGTCCACTCATGCCAAGTGTGTCGCACTTCACAGCACGGAATATGGAAAACGGTTCCAGACCAGGGTTTGACATTGAATCCGATGGTCAATTTACTTTTGATCTCGACAATGAAATCATCATACCTCCTTACAATGAGCATGAGGAAGAAATTGTCACAATGTCCGTTGATGCAGAACAAAACGCCGACCTGGCCGCAGACTATTGGGCCATCTTGTAGGAAGAGCTTATAGATGGTGTTGGCATGGAGGGGAGAAAAGCCCCTTTTCATCCGTAGGGGCGACCTTCATGGTCGCCCGCCGTTGGTCGCGTGAAGATGTCGGTTCATCGATGCGTGGCCGTATCCCCCCCACCCCCGGGCGACCATGAAGGTCGCTCCTACGGTTGATAGCTAATTTTTCACTACTGATCACGCTGCGAGCCTTTTCAGTAGGTTTATCCTAAGAGCTTCAACGTGTAGTTCGCTGCTTCTTCCGCATTCTTCCAATCTTTTTTAAATGCATTATACGCAATCGAACCCATTCCTATATCAAGCTTATAACACATGAGCCTTGCATCTACATAGCTTACCCCTTGCTATGGAGCCTTGCACCTGGATTTGTGACACCTTTGTGTTAGTGAGGCGACAGTTTGTGACGGCCTGTTGAGATGTCTGTTCTATTCTCTATCATGGGAGATTGTTTGAGAAAGATAAAGTACGTGCAAACAGTTTTGCAGGTACTGAGTGTGGGAGTCTGTTTGACTCACACTCCTTACGAAGGAGGAACACCATGAAAAGCATAGGACACAACCCCAAAAATTGGCGGCTTCTTTCTACCTTTGGAGGGCTACTACTGGTGCTAGCTCTTGTTCTCGTAGCGTGTGGTGGTGGTCAACAGTCAAGTGTGACTCCTACGCCGAAACCAGGGACTACTCTGCTTACCTATCGCGGGACAAATGGTAGTGTGGTAGGAGTAGCCTGGTCGCCTGATAGCAAATATATCGCTTCAACTGGTGAAGAAAATAATACCGTGCAGGTCTGGGAGGCTATGACTGGAAAACTACAGTCTAGCTATACCGCAACTATAGATGGGCCAGCATGGTCGCCTGATGGGAAATATATCGTTACAGGAGGTTGTGATGCTCTCGTAAAGGTGATTGATGCCAGGACGGGAAAACTACAGTTGACCTATCGAGGACACCCCGTTACCAAACAAGGGAATTGCGTATCGGCAGCATGGTCGCCTGATGGGAAGTATATCGCTTCAGAAGGGCAAGATGGTACGGTGCAAGTGTGGGATGCCAGGACAGGTAAGATGCTCCTGACCTATCGCGGAACTGAGTTTCCGTTCTCACTAGCATGGTCGCCTGATGGCAAATATATCGCCTCAGGAGGAGCGCATGGTCCTGTGCAGGTGTTTGAAGCCGTGACGGGTAAGACGCTCCTGACCTATAACGGCCAATCTGATCAGGTAAATGAAGTAGCATGGTCGCCTGACGGCAAATATATCGCCTCAGCAAGTAATGATGCTACCGTGCAGGTGTGGGATGCCAGGACTGGTCAGACACATCTAACTTATCGCGAAAAGGATCACAGTCCGATTTCAATAGCGTGGTCGCCTGATGGCAAATACATCGTCGCTTCGGAATTCGCAGCTTCAACACCGCAAGTGAATAATTGTACTGTGCAGGTGTTTGATACTACGACAGGAAAGGTGCTCCTGACCTATAACGGACATTCAAGTCTGGCATGGCAGGTAGCATGGTCGCCTGATGGGACACGCATTGCTTCAGCAAGTGAAGATGGGACAGTACAGGTATGGCAGGCCCCGTGATGGTGGCATCAGTTCCTTACCGTAAAGTTCCGTTCGTGTTGCGTGTTTTCAGCGCGGTTTTCTTCCCTCCTTTAGGGAGATTGACTCTTGACGAGGCCGCGCTTTTTTCATGCTTTCGCATCTCAGCCACTATGAAAACACGAGGGGTGGTAAGGTTTTTCCAGGTGCAGATGGACGAGTTTTTCGGTGAACAATTTTCTGATGATTGTGGAGTTGGAAGATTTTTGATTAGCAAGCGGTCATTCATCAATTATAATCAACAGCTTGTACCGCGTGTTCGTGTTTGAGGAACAAAAAGATACCCACTCGTGCATAGTCAAGCAACGTGTGCGGGGAAAGCACGACTCACAAGCAGTTATTCATCGTTGCTGCCGCCGTTTCTTCCACCCTTTGTTCAAAGAGACGCCAAGCCAGGCACCCAAGGCCGTACCAATAAGCAGAGGCCAGATCATGATCGGTAGCCATGTGCTCATGTCTATCCAGAAGCTCTCAAACTTAGCTTGCACAGCAGACCAACCAGGGACATAGGAATTAAGGGCAAGGGGAGGGCAGATGAAGTGTAATTCTTCGACAGAAACGCAATTCCATCCATAGATGAGGGGATCCAGAATGTACCCCGCCAGGATCGCTCCCGCAACGAAGGCAATGGGCACAATCAGAAGTGCCCACCAGGATCGGAGCAAGGCAGCTCCGACAACGACTGACAGGGCTATCCCCACGAAGAGTAATATGTTGATGAGCCCGATCGTCTCCGACACTCCCATATTCATCCAGGGCCAGGCGGATAGAAAGCCACCTGCCAATGCCAAGAAGATGCCAAGGATGGTCAAGAGGACCCCTATCCATCTTTTGGGTGGGGCAGGTGTGGGCTTTGATCTCTTCTCAAGAGGGGTCGCCATCTGCTTGTTCTCAACAGGAGATAGTATCTGCTCTTCACTTTGGGTCTTGTCATCATGCATGTGAGGTATCATCACAAACCTTCCTTCCCTCAAAAAAGATACTGAGGTTGGGAACAAATGGTTCCCAACCTCAGTGTACTGCATGCGCCTCACAATGGTATCACCTGGGCAATGCTCAGCTTCACATTGTCATCACAGATACAAAAAAGTCAGCCCTTTCCCGAATTGGTCTCATGATTATGCACAAAGTGCAATCATATTACTTTAACGGCATTGTAGGTGTCTCATTGAGCAGATATCACACCGCAGAAGTTGTGTGATTGTACTTTGGTTTCCTAGTGGATGTTCTGTTTTAGCAGGCTATGTGTCGATCACCCACTTTTGAGAACCAGAACATCTTTTCCAATGCCTCTGTAGATCACTACCATGCGATTGTTACAGCGTTTGACCCAGGATGTTTCTGATAATCGAAAAGTGAGCGTTCCGCTAAGCTTTTTTATCTCCCATGAAAATCCACTGAACACCATATTTGTCATAGAACTGTCCATATATTCCAAATGGCATGTCATGTAGTTCTTGAAATCTCTCCTTATCTGCTCCTTCAGAAAGTTTGTCAAAAACAGTTTTCAACTCATCATAAGTTTCTCCAATAACAAATATCGCGAATGTATTCCCTTGTATTGGGTCAAATGAAGGGGATGCCATCCAGTCTGTGGCAGAAAATTCAATGGCACCACTTTTGAGATGGGCATTGATCATCCTGTTGTGCTTTTCTGGCGGGAACTGGTCTTTCATAGGAGTATCGCCAAGCTTGGTAAGCGTTAACTCTCCACCAAGACACTGTTGGTAAAAGGTCATTGCCTCTGCACAGTTGCCGTCAAATAACAGAAAGGGCGTACAATGTATCATATCTTTTCTTCTCCTCGTTGAACTATGACATGCTCTTGCTATTATAGCAAAAAAATGATGGGCGCTTGCTGGTTTTTCCCTATCTCGTTCTTTGCAGAATGAAGCTCATCCTTTGCTGATGGAAGACCAGAAGTACATCCATTGATACGAACGAAACCAGCAAAGAACTCCTCTTCTTTTCTCACCAGCACAGTAAAAAAGTCATGTTCAACGGCAGGTTGCTGCTTTAAAACCATCCATCGTATGATAGACTTCCTGGAAGAAACAGGCAATGATTGAAAGGAGAGGTAAATGCCAGGAACCGAGAACACAGCCGGTGATTTACAGAACGAAGATGACAGGGCTGAATCAGAACAAGCAGGGGCAACCACATATACGCCATTGACAGAAGAACAGATTAGGGCCGCCCAGATTGGGGAATTAGTACCGCTGGCTATGCCCATCCAGATCGTCGATTATGATCCTGAGTGGCCTCGACTCTACGAACGCGAGGCAGCGCGAGTCAATTCCACGCTCGGCGATCGTGTTCTGTTGCTCGAACACGTCGGCTCGACCTCAGTCCTAGGCCTTGCTGCCAAACCGAAAATCGACATGCTGCTTGTTGTCGCGAACTCAGCCGATGAACTATCCTACGTTCCAACCATGGAAACTGCTGGCTATGTTTTGACTATCCGCGAGCCAGATTGGTACGAACACCGTATGTTCAAAGGACCCGACACCGACATCAACCTTCATGTCTTCTCATCAGGCTGTACCGAAATCGACCGCATGCTGCTCTTCCGTGACTGGTTGCGCAGCAACGAAGCCGATCGCCTCCTCTACGAGCGCACCAAGCGCGAGCTGGCCCGCAACAACTGGAAATACATGCAGAACTACGCTGATGCCAAGACAGCCGTGGTCCAGGAAATCCTCACTCGAGCACAAAGTAATGAAGAGAGCACACCTCCAGGCAAGCAATAAATATCGGAATAGAAATGAATAGAGGGGCGAGAGGAATGTGGGTGGAGGCACGTGCCTCTACCCACATTCCTCTCGCCCCTCTATAATCCCCTCGATCTCACACTTTTCTATCCGAATCACTCCGTAAGTGCTTTCCTCTCATCGCCAGCTTCAGAAGATGCTACTCTACTTTTGGGGTCAGCAACAGTTTGTATGAATTTCTCTCCACATGCGTGGCAGAAGTAACCCCCTTCATTGTGTCTTTTCCCGCCAATGACTGTCAGTTGCTCCACTGCGGGCTTGCCGCACCATTCGCAGACGCTTCCTTCAGGCGCAAAATCCATTGTAACTGACTGGCCAAATTCATTATTTAACATGAGGTGTTCCCTCCTTCGTATCTAGTACTACATTTGCCTGCCCATTCAATCATAAAACCTGCATATCACCGAGTACTCTCAAAAATACCTTGCCGTCTCACATACTCGTCACAGTCGAAATCAATCCAAGGGCAATTACAGGCCAGCAAATAATAAAGAGTTTGTGACCGTTCAGAGATATTAATACACACTGCTGTGACTGGTTTGTGATGCTCAAATGCTAGTATAATGAAAACAGGAACGGGAACAAGACTTCGAAATATGTTCCCAATTATATGGCGTATGGATAATAGCTTCTAGTGTTGCACCCCACATCCCGGCAGCCATGATAACCGGGTTGCTGGATATTCTCCAAGGGTGATCTTGTAAGGTTGCGAAAACGCAACCGGGGGGTAACCTATGTCTACACCTCATGTCATAGTCATTGGTGCCGGGTCTACTGGCTCGGCAACTGCGCACGATCTGGCGTTACGTGGCTTGCGTGTCACCGTCATCGAGCGCGGAGAAGTGGCTTCAGGGACGACCGGGCGCAACCATTGCCTGCTCCACTCTGGTGGCCGCTATTGTATTACGGATCAGGAATCCGCTATCGAATGCATCGAAGAGAACATGACCATACGCAAGATCATGCCGGATCTTCTGGAATTGAACGATGGCCTCTTCGTTGCTATCACGGAAGAAGATCTAACTTTCAAAGAGCGATTTCTGGAAGCATGTGCGGCCTGCCACATCCCCGCACGCGACGTACCTGTCAAGCATGCACTCGAAATGGAGCCTTTTCTCAATCCCAAAACACTCGCCGCAATTCAAATACCCGATGGTGTGTTCGAACCTTTCCGCTTTTGTCTCGCTTTCCTCGCAACGGCGCGCCTACATGGCGCTGTCGTGCGCAGGTACGAACTGGTAACCGAGATCATCTCTTCGGGCAAAAGTGTAACCGGGGTGAAAGTCAGGGACTATCGGACAGGCAAGATCGAAACTCTGGGTGCCGATCTCGTCATCAATGCAGCGGGTCCCTGGGCAGAAGATGTAGCTGCAATGGCGGGCGTAAGGGTACCTGTGCAGCCTACTCCAGGCGTCATGGTTACGCTTGATTGTCGCCTCAACAACATGGTCTTGAATCGCCTGAATAAGCCATCTGACGGCGATATTGTAGTGCCGCAGCGCGCGACCTGTACTATAGGTACCACATCATGGAAAGTCAAAGACCCGGACTTGATCACGATCCCTCCTGAACACATCGAAAAGATGATCGTTCAGGG
>Ga0208324_1001074_pt1 | contig 10874 bp, 10 predicted proteins | sample Sb_taG_2_FD_187707 | JGI IMG/M metagenome (GOLD analysis project Ga0208324, IMG submission 187707) | Peat soil microbial communities from Weissenstadt, Germany - Sb_50d_5_LS metaG (SPAdes) (version 2) | ecosystem: Environmental > Terrestrial > Soil > Wetlands > Peat | place: Germany... | reverse complement strand
GTCAGAAAAGCGGCTCACGGCGATCTCCCTTGTCGGCCCGCCGCGCGGATCGCAGGCCGGTGAAGGAGACGTCATGGCCGAGCTTCCGGCCCGTCCCAGCCTTGATCACGTGCGCCACGAGGCCCGCGACCTGCTGCGCGCCGTGCAGGCGGGCGACCCCTCAGCCGTCGGCCGCCTCCAGGCGGTTTCCGCCGCGCCGACCCTGGCCGGCGCGCAGCTGGCCGTGGCCCGCGAGTACGGCTTCGCCAGCTGGGCCCGGCTCAAGACCGCGGTGCAGGCCCGTACCACCGACCTGGCCCGGCAGGCGGAGATGTTCTGCGAGGTCAGCATCCGCGACTGGACCGGACGGGCGGCCCGGATGCTGGCCGCCACTCCGGAACTGGCCGGGTACAGCTTCGCCACCGCGGTGATCCTGGGCGATGCGGAACGGGTCCGGGCCGAGATCGCCCGGGACCCCGGCCTGGCCACCCGGGTCGACGCCCGGACCGGCTGGACGCCCCTGCACGCGGTCTGCGCCTCCCAGTGGAACCGGCTCGACCCGGCCCGGGCCGACGGCCTGCTGGGCGTGGCCCGGCTGCTGCTGGACGCCGGAGCCGATCCCATCGGCCGGTGCGGCGGGCAGCGCGGTCGCGGCGGCTGGACCCCGCTGCGCTGCGCGGTGGCCGGCGCGACCAACCCGCCGATCGTCGCGCTGCTGCTGGAGCGCGGCGCCGTGCCCGACGACCACGACCTGTACCTGGCCGGGTTCGGCGGCGACGCTCACGAGAGCCTGCGGCTGATGCTGGACCACGCCACCGACGTGGCCGGGACGGCCGAGATGGCACTCGCCGCGCCGATCAGCCTCGACGACACCGAGGGGGTGCGGCTGCTGCTGGAGGCCGGAGCCAATCCCCGCCGCTACGCCGACGACGACGGCGCGCCCGCCTCGGCGGCCTGGGAGGCCGTCGAGTCTGGCTGTTCGGCCGAACTGCTCGACCTGCTGCTGTCCCACGGCGCCGCGCCCGATCGCCCTGGCCCGGGCGGGCGCTCGCCCTATACCCTGGCCAGGATCCAGGGCCGTGACGACCTGGCGGAACTGCTGCGCCGGTACGGCGCCGCCGGCGACATTGCCGATACCGACCTGTTCCTGGCCGCCTGCCAGCGCGCCGACCGGGCCACCGTCCAGGAGCGGCTGGACGGCGACCTTGGCCTGCCGGGCCGGCTCAGCGAAGCCCAGCAGGCCGCGGCGCTGATCCGCGCCGCCGAGACCGGCCACGTGGAGGCCCTGCGCCTGATGCTCGACCTCGGCTTTCCCGTCGACGCCCGCGGCGGCGACCACGGCGGCACGGCCCTGCACGCCGCCGCCTACTGCGGCAGCGCCGGCGCCGTCCGGCTGCTGCTCGACCACGGCGCGAACCTCGAGGCCCGCGACGCCACCTGGGACAGCCCCCCGCTGGACTGGGCCGCCGTAGGCAGCGGAGAACGGCCACGTACCAACCGTCGCCCCGACTGGATCGCCGCCGTCCGGGCCCTGCTCGACGCCGGTACCTCCACCGAGGGCATCACGATCTCGCCCGATGAACCCAAACAGCCCAGCCCCGAAGTCGCCGCCCTGGTGCAGCAGGCCAGACGGCCGTGACGAGTCAGCTGCTCAGCCCGGCCGCCGGACCGACACCGCGGCCAGCGCGATGGCGGCCCAAGCGAGATGAACCTGGACGTCCACTACGTTCTGATATGAAGCGGGCAACCTGGCCGTAGCGAGATGTGGAGGTGATGGACGATGACTGCTGAGACGATCCGCGACCTGCTCGAGCCGCTCATCGGCAAGTCCGGGTCCATTTTCATGGTCGTCAGCAAAATCGGCCCGATCGGGTTCGCCACGGCCGAGAACAAGAAGCTGACCGGCGTGGAGATCCAGCCGGACGGCCTGATCCGCCTGGAGCGCGAGAGCGGGTGGGCCGTGATCGATCCGGGTGAGATTGTGGCCCTCGGGTGGAACGGCGAGACGGACAGCACGCCGGGCCAGTTCCTCTGAGCGCCGGGTTACGCCCGGGAGTGGTCAGCCTGATCCAGCGGCACCGTCCGGCTCGGAGGGGTGCCACAGCTGGACCGTCAGCCTGCTGGCGTGGTGCACCCGGTCACCCGCGGCCGGCGCCTGGCCGACGACGAGGCCCTCGACCGGCATCGGGTGCGAGGTCAGCCGGACCGGTTCCACGTGCAGGCCGGCCCGGCCGGCTACGTCCATGCACGCGCGGTAGAACAGCCCCCTGACGTCCGGCACCACGACCCGGGAAGGCGGATCGGAATACGGCTCCAGCGACTCCTCATCCGCCCTGGACCAGCCCCTGCCCAGGCTGACATCAGGCCCCGATGGCCCCCGCCAGGGCGGCGCCAGGCCCTCCCCGGGCCTCGCGAAACCGATGTCCTGGTCATACGACTCCCGGGCGGCGGGATCGGCCAGGACGCCCCAGGCCTCCTCCACTGCCTGCCGGGCGCGCTCGGCGGCCGACAGCACGTCCGGCGAGGCCCCCGCCAGCAGGCCCGGCTGGAGCATGGCCTTCCTCGCCTGCCAGGCTTCGCGGATGTCCCGCGGCGGCGCGTCTGGCAGCACCCCCAGCACGTCATACCACGTGACAGGGCTGATCATCGGTCACCGGTGAGGGCTGGCGCACACGTTGACGGCATTAGCGGCACTCCCATCTCTGCGACGCGGACTTACCCAATCATGCCCGGCCAGCCCGAATGCCGAAGCCCGCGGGAAGATCGAGGACCTGCGGATTGGCGTGGCACGCCCGGGCGCCGTGCCGTGATCCGGGGATTGACAGGGCAGTGGCGCCCGCTTCATGCTGAGCCGGTCATCAGGTGGGGGTTGCCGGGCCCGGATGCGGGCCGGGCAGGAGCCCGGGGAGGGGACTGCCTCCGGCCGGATGCCAGATGCAGGCCGGCGGGCGATGGGTGGGGACCTGATGGCGCGAGAGTGGGATGTCCCGGGTTATACCGAGGTGAAGACGCTGGGCTCGGGCGGGTTCGGCGATGTGGTGCTGGCCCGGCATGATGCTTCGGGCGCTGCGGTGGCGATCAAGTACCTGCGCCCTCAGCTGCTGGCTGATCCGGAGTTCGCGGAGTTGTTCCGGGCTGAGGCGGCGGTGCTGGCCTCGCTGGATGACCCGAACGTGGTGCGGCTGTACGAGTACGTGGAGTCGCCGTCCGGCGCGGCGATCGTGATGGAACTGATCGACGGGGTCTCGCTGCGCGACATCCTGGTTCGTCAGGGCGCTACCACGGCGGAGGCGGCGCTGGTGGTGCTCCAGGGCTCGCTGCTGGGGCTGGCCGCAGCGCACCGGCGGGGTGTGGTGCACCGGGACTACAAGCCGGAGAACGTGCTGATCAACGGGGCCGGCGAGAGCAAGCTGACCGACTTCGGCATCGCGGCGCGGGCCGGGGACAGCCCGATCCCGGCCGGCACGCTGGTGTACGCGCCGCCCGAGCAGTTCGGCGGGTCCCCGGCCACCCCGGCCAGCGACGTCTACGCCGCCACCGCGACCTTCTACGAGTGCCTGACCGGCCGGCCGCCGTTCACCGGGGACACCGCCGAGCGGCTGCTGTACCAGCACATGTCCCAGCCGGTGCCGCTGGAACCGGTTCCCGAGCCGCTGCGGCCGCTGGTGGCCGCCGGGCTGGCCAAAGACCCCGGCGGCCGTCCGTCCGACGGGACCGCGCTGGTCGCCGAGCTGCGGGCGGTCGCCGGGGGCGCGTACGGGCCGGACTGGGAGGAACGCGGCCGGTCCGCGCTGGCCGCGGCGGCGCTGCTGCTGGCCGCGCTGTGGCCGGCGGGCGGGCCAGCCGCCGCCGGGCCAGGCCGCGCCGTGCACCGGATCTCCCTGCGCCGGCACATCAGGCCCGGCACGTCAGCCCGGCCAACGGAGCCATCGCGGCCGGCGTCGTGGTCGCGGTCGTGGCCGCGGGCATCGCCCTGGCCGCCGGCCACTCGCACCAGTCCAGCGGGCTCGTTACCGCGTCGTTCAGCATCGCGGGCGGACTTGCCGGAGTGGCCGCCACCTCCGCCACCAATGCCTGGGCCGTCGGCTCCACTGGCAGTTTCGACAGCCCCAAGCCGCTGATCGTGCAGTGGAACGGGACCAGTTGGAAGCAGGCGCCCAGCTCCGGCCTCCCCAGCGGGGAGCTCAGCGCCGTGGCCGCCACCTCCGCCAGCAACGCCTGGGCGGTCGGCCGCACGACCAGCGGCCAGAGCCTGATCGTGCACTGGAACGGCAGCAGCTGGGAGCAAGTACCGAGCGCGGGCGCCGCAGGCAGCCTCGTCGGAGTGGCCGCCACCTCCGCCGACAACGCCTGGGCCGTCGGCTCCACCGGTTTCCGCAGTCCCAAGCCGCTGATCCTGCACTGGAACGGCACCAGCTGGGAGCAAGTACCCAGCCCGAGCCCCGGCGGCAGCGTCTCCTTGAACGCGGTAGCCGTCACATCAGGGCGCAACGCCTGGGCCGTCGGTATGGTCAGCGGCGGCACCTCGCCTGCGGCCAGCTTGATCCTGCACTGGACCGGCACCACCTGGCAGCCAGTACCCAGCCCGAGCCCGTCCGACGGAAAGTACGGCAATGCCCTCAGCGGTGTGGCCGCTACCTCCGCCACCAGCGCCTGGGCCGTCGGCTGCACCGACGGCTGCCCTCTCGGCGGTACACCCTTGATCGAGCGGTGGAACGGAACCTCCTGGAAGCAGGTGGCTGCCCCCGCTACCCCCTACGGTCTCTACAACCTGTTGGGCGTGGCCGCCACCTCCGCCACAGGCGCATGGGCGGTCGGCGGCGGCGGCCCCGTCACTTTGGAAGGCACGGCGACTACGCATTGGAACGGCCGCGATTGGACGCTGAGTCATGCAAGATCCGGTGCCATACTGGCCGGGGTCACTGCGATCTCCGCCACCAACGCCTGGGCCGTGGGCGAAACCGCCAGCGGCCACACCGTAATCCTGCACTGGGACGGCCAGATGTGGAGCGGTACGGTCGAGCAGTTGTCCCCAGCCGCTGCGCCGGCGCCCTCCGCCGTGTCCTCCTCGGCCTCCGCCGTGGCCTCGCCCGCACTGTCACCGCAGCGGCAGGCGGCACAGGCCCTGGCCGCATTGCTGGCCCAGAGCGGTACGGACCGAGTTGCCGTCACGCAGGCCGTAAGCGCCGTCGCGGCCTGCTCGTCGGGCCTGAGCCAGGACGAGACGATCTTCAGCAACGCCGCGTCGTCGCGTCAGGCCCTGCTGGGCCAGCTCGCCGCCCTAGTTGACCGATCGGCTCTGCCCGCACCGATCCTGCAGGACCTCACCACGGCCTGGCAGGCATCCGGCCAGGCTGACCAGGACTTCGCCAACTGGACGCAGGACGAGATCTCCCAAGGATGCAGCACGAACTACCAGTCCGATGCCAGCTACCAGGCCGCGACGGTGCCCGATGGCCAGGCTACGACGTACAAGAAGGCCTTCGCCGCGCTGTGGACGGCGATTGCGAACGAGTACGGCCTGCCGAGCTACCGGTACAACCAGATATGACCGGGCTGGCCGGGGCGGCACTACCGTATCCGGCCTGAGCGATGGGACATGATGTGCAAAACGAGTGACCTGTCTTCCTTTCCGCAGTATCGCGGTGTCGGTGAGGAAGCGCAGCTTTGCCGATAGCTGGCCACGCGCCTTGGGCAGGTTGACGTGCGCCTATATGTGCCTGAGCCTTTTCGGCTCGCCCGTCAAGGCAGCCAGATCCTCTCGCGCCGCTCTCGTGTCCGGGTGGTCAACGCCCAGTACTCGCTCGCAGTCCGCGAGCGTCCGCTCAAGCAGCGAGATCGCCTCGGCCGTCCGCCCCGCAGCCCGGTAGCTCATCGCGAGGTTGTTCCGCGAGGTCAGGGTGTCTGGGTGGTCAGCGCCCAGTATCCGCTCGCAGTACGCGAGCGTCCGCTCAAGCAGCGGGATCGCCTCGGCCGTCCGCCCCGCAGCCAGGTAGCCCATCGCCAGGTTGTTCCGCGACCTAAGGGTGTACGGGTGGTAAACGCCCAGTATCCGCTCGCAGTCCGCGAGCGTCCGCCTATACAGCGGGATCGCCTTGGCCGGCCGCCCCGCAGCCAGGTAGCTCATCGCGCGGTTGTTCCGCGACCTAAGGGTGTCCGGGTTCGGGTGATCGGCGCCCTGCACCCACTCAAACAGCGGGGCCACAATAGTAATCAACGAAGCTCCAGCGCTGCACCCAGCGAAGCGAAGCCGTCAGGGGAGGAGCAAGATACCATATCCTCGCCTCCGGACGTATGAGATCTACAGAAGATCGTACTACCCCGATGACTTTAAAGACGTCCCTGTCGCTAGTTCACAGCAAAGAACTCAGCTGCCCGCCGTTCGTCTGGCTCGGGCGAGGGCCAGTCCAACTACGGGCACCAAGGCAGGCTGTTCCGCCTGTACTCCAGGCGCGGGCAGCGTGAACGAGCCGCCGTCGCCACGGTGAATCTTGATGCTGCTGACCATGGGAGGCCCATCAGTGGCGTCGATGCACAACTCGACCTCGGTCACCTCGGATCAGCGGCACGAGCGCTGCCCGATTGCGGCGACGAGTCCACCCGCGCCGCCGTCGATGCCGTCATCACCGTCCGGGCGGAACAGCAACGGAACAGCGGTAACGCCACCACGCAACGGCGCGGGTCACGGCCGGAGTAGCAGGTCAGCAGTCGTAGTACAGCTCGAACTCGTGCGGGTGCGGGCGCAGCCGGAGCTCGTCGAGCTCAGCGGTCCGCTTGTAGTCCAGCCAGGTCTCGATGAGGTCGTCGGTGAACACGCCGCCCTCGATGAGGAAGGAGTGGTCAGCCTCCAGGGTCTCGAGCACGGCGTCGAGAGAACCGGGGACCTGCGGGATGGCGGCAGCCTCGTCCGGCGCCAGCTCGTACAGGTCCTTGTCCACCGGCTCCGGCGGCTCGATCTTGTTCTTGATCCCGTCCAGGCCCGCCATCAGCATCGCGGCGAACGCGAGGTACGGGTTGCAGGACGGGTCGGGGACGCGGAACTCGACCCGCTTGGCCTTCGGGTTCGTGCCGGTGATCGGGATCCGGGCGCAGGCCGAGCGGTTCCGCTGCGAGTAGACCAGGTTGACCGGGGCCTCAAAGCCCGGCACCAGCCGGTGGTAGGAGTTCGCGGTCGGGTTGGTGAAGGCCAGCAACGCAGGCGCGTGCTTGAGCAGGCCGCCGATGTAGTAGCGGCCGGTGTCCGACAGGCCCGCGTAGCCGACCTCGTCGTAGAACAGCGGCGCGCCGTCCTTCCAGAGCGACTGGTGGCAGTGCATGCCGTTGCCGTTGTCGCCGAACAGCGGCTTGGGCATGAACGTCACGGTCCGGCCCGCCGCCAGGGCGGTGTTCTTGATCACGTACTTGTACGTCATCAGCTTGTCGGCCATCGCCAGCAGCGGGCTGAACCGGATGTCGATCTCGGCCTGGCCGGCCGTGCCGACCTCGTGGTGCTGCATCTCGACCTCGATGCCGCACTTGATCAGGTTGGCGACCATCTCCGAGCGCAGGTCGGTGTAGTGGTCCATCGGCGGCACCGGGAAGTACCCGCCCTTGTACCTCGGCTTGTAGGCCAGGTTCCCGCCGGCCTCGTCCTTGCCGCTGTTCCAGGCGCCTTCCTCGGAGTCGATGTGGTAGTAGCCCTCGTTGGCCGAGGTCGAGAAGCGCGCCGAGTCGAAGATGTAGAACTCCGCCTCCGGACCGAAGAAGGCCGTATCGCCGATCCCGGTGCCGCGAAGATAGTCCTGCGCCTTGCGGGCGATGTTGCGTGGGTCCCTGCTGTAAGGCGCGCCGGTCAGCGGGTCGTGCACGAAGAAGGTGAGATTCAGCGTCTTGTGCGTGCGGAAGGGGTCGAGGTACGCGGTCGCCGGGTCGGGCATCAGCTGCATGTCGGACTCGTGGATCTGCTGGAACCCACGGATCGACGAGCCGTCGAACATGAGGCCGTCGGTGAAGACGCTCTCACCGAACGACGCGGCGGGCACGGTGAAGTGCTGCATCGTTCCCGGCAGGTCACAGAACCTGACGTCGATGAACTCCACGTTCTCCTCCGCGATGAAGCGGAGGACTTCCTCGGCACTGCTGAACATCAACCCTCCAGGGTCCAGGGCACGCTTTCGGTTCTCAGAAGCACGCGATTCGGACGGTAGCCGCCGGCAATTTCCGCCCCGTGTCTGATGTGTTTCACGGATGTTACGGCTCGTCGGCCTGGCTCTGGCCACCCATTATGGCCCTTCCCGGGGGTCCGTGGCCTGGTCCTGAGGTCGTGTCGCGGGGCCGCTGCTCGCCTATCGGCGCGAAACGGATACCGTGGTGAGGTGGCTAGTAAGTCCCGTAACCCAGGCACCGCGCAGCTGACCGCCCCGGCGGCCGCCGACGCGGACGTGGCCACCTCGAAGACCCCGAAGAAGGCAGGCTACCCCGGCCAGCATCTCGGCCTGCCCGAGCGGGGCCCAGGGTCGGTGTCCAGCATGCCCCGCCGCCTCCTGGCGCTGTTCATCGACTGGCTGCTCAGCATGGTCATCGCCTTGTGGCTGACTCATTCGCAGTTCTGGACGATCGCCGTCTTCGCGGTCGAGGTCTTCGTGCTGACCGCGCTGGGCGGGAGCACGGTGGGAAAGCGGCTGGTCGGCATCCGTACGGTCAAGATCGGCGGCGGTCCGGTGGGCTTCGGCTGGGCGCTGGTCCGCACCGCGATCCTGCTCACCGTGGTCCCGCCGCTGCTGACCGACCGGGACCTGCGGGGCCTGCACGATCGCGCCTCCGACACGATCGTGGTCCGCATCTAACCGGGCGAGCGACGGGACTAGCGGGTCTTCGGCCTCGGCATCTTGGGCTGCCGGATGTTCCTCGGGATCGGTCCCTTGGGTGCCTGCAGCGACGGCTGCAGCGCCTTCAGCCGGTGGTTGAGGTCGCTGACCGCGGCCGGCTTGAGGTTGCGCGGCAGGCGCATGACCTTGCGCTGCAGCTTGCTGAGCGCGATCTGGCCTTCCTCGTTCCCCACCTGGAACTCGAAGATGGGCACCTCGTACGCCACCCGGGCGACCCGCTTCTTCTCGGCGGCCAGCAGGGTGGCCAGCCGGGTGGGGGAGCCCTCGCCGACCAGGATTACTCCCGGCCTGCCCACCGCCCGGTGCACCACGTCCATGTTCCGGTTGGCCGCGATGGCGGGCGTCACCGTCCAGTTGCCGCGCATGTTCTCCAGCACCGCGGCCGCCGCGCCGGGCTGGCCCTCGATGGCCGAGTACTGGGCGGCCTGCGCGAACCTGCCGAACAGGAGCATCGCGACCAGCAGGCCGAGCAGTACGCCCAGCGGAATCAGCAGCGCCGGCAGGCCGGTGAGCAATCCGACGATCACCAGCACCGCCAGGATGCCGAGCCCGCTCCCCAATACGATGGGCAGCGCCCTCGGGTTGGAGCGGTGGACCAGGCCAGCGACCATGCGTATCTGCCTCAGCCGCCCGGCGTTGGCCATTTCGGCGGCGGACTCCATGGAGGCGGCCTGGTCAGCAGAGCCGGACTTTCTCGACATGCGTGCCATGCTCCGCAGCATACGGTTCCGGCGCCCCGGACAGAAACCGCGGTGCCACCCAAGCGGGGAAGTGAGACCACCGTTCGTTCGGCATATCAATGAGAGCAGACGGCAGGCCGGCTCTCGTCCCCGCGGTCACCGTCCGAAGCAGGGGCCCCGGGTCAGCGCTGAGCCGTTTCCCGGCCCTTCCCCGCTTCGCGGGCCTGGGCGTACAGCCGCCCCGCCCGGTAGGAGGACCGCACCAGCGGCCCGGACATGACCCCGGTGAACCCGAGCCCCAGCGCTTCGGAGCGCAGTTCGACGAACTCCTCGGGCCTCACCCACCGCTCCACCGGATGGTGCCGCGCCGTGGGCCGCAGGTACTGGGTAATGGTCAGCAGCTCACAGCCGACGGCCCGCAGGTCGCGCAATGCCTCGGTGATCTCGTGCCGTTCCTCGCCCAGCCCCAGGATCAGGTTGGACTTCGTGACCAGGTGCGCATCGCGGGCCGCCCGCAGCACGTCCAGCGACCGTGAGTACCTGAACCCCGGCCTGATCCGCCGGAAGATGCGTGGCACGGTCTCGATGTTGTGCGCGAGAACCTCCGGCCGGGCGCTGAAGACCTCGGCCAGCCGTGTCGGCTCGGCGTTGAAGTCCGGGATGAGCAGTTCCACGCCGCAGCCGGGGACGGCGGCGTGGATCTCGCGGCAGACCTGCGCGTACAGCCAGGCCCCGCCGTCGGGCAGGTCGTCGCGCGCGACGCCGGTCACGGTCGCGTATTTCAGGCCCATCGCGGCGACCGACTCCGCCACGCGCCGGGGCTCGCCCTCGTCGAGCGGCTGGGGCTTACCGGTGTCGATCTGGCAGAAGTCGCACCGCCGGGTGCACTGGTCACCGCCGATGAGGAAGGTGGCCTCGCGGTCTTCCCAGCACTCGAAGATGTTCGGGCAGCCTGCCTCCTCGCACACCGTGTGCAGGCCCTCGCTGCGGACCAGGTTTTTCAGCTGGGTGTATGACGGCCCGGTGCGTAGCCGGGTCTTGATCCATGGCGGCTTACGCTCGATCGGGACCTCGGCGTTGCGGGCCTCGAGGCGGAGCATGCGCCGACCCTCGGGTGCGAGTACCACTCCTTCAGGGTATGTTGCTCCCGGTCCAAGCCGATAAAGGGGAACGGCATGATCTTGAGCACCATGAAAGCCGCTAGCGCGCCACGGCCGCGAAGGCCGGATCCCGCGGGCCGGCGGGCTGGCCGGCGAGGACTCCGGGATCGGAGATGCGGCGCCAGGTCTGGTAGCCCAGCACCCCGGCCAGATGGTATTCCAGGACCGGCGTGACCTCGGCCACGGTG
>Ga0208324_1001064_pt1 | contig 10942 bp, 12 predicted proteins | sample Sb_taG_2_FD_187707 | JGI IMG/M metagenome (GOLD analysis project Ga0208324, IMG submission 187707) | Peat soil microbial communities from Weissenstadt, Germany - Sb_50d_5_LS metaG (SPAdes) (version 2) | ecosystem: Environmental > Terrestrial > Soil > Wetlands > Peat | place: Germany... | reverse complement strand
AGCCGCCTATCCTACTTAGTATGTCCGTTCCCAAAATGGACAGGTTTCCCTTGATGCTCTCTACTTTTTAGTATGTCCGTGATATTCGCATCGGAGGAATGAGGAAGTTTTTCATCTTCGATGCCTCACATGAAGCACTATGCTCTTGTTATTCCTCTCATTGGGGAGTAAAAGCATGAAGAGCATGTATCTTTTAGCACGCCAAAAACAGCGCAATGCTCGGAACATACTCCCACGCTACTCCTCTCCTTCCCTGTTCAAGCTCTCACGCTACTCGTCTATAGTTGTGGTGCAATCCGCCCAAAATCGGCGCGGCGATCACCAGTTCATTCCTACAATCCAGCGGAACACAGCTGATTTCTGCTTCCGGGATTTGCTGCTGGATACCCTGGTGTGGTCGCGCTTGATTGAAATACTCCGCATAGGCATGAAGCACACGATGCAACTGCTTTTCATTGAGAATGAGGAGGTGATCGAGGCACTCTCGCCGAACACTCCCCAGAAAGCGTTCGCAGATCGCATTGGCTCGTGGCGCCTGATAGGGTGTTTTCAGTATCTCGATGCCGCTCGTTGCTGCAACGCGAGTGAAACAGGATCCAAACTTGCTATCGTGATCACGGATGAGATACTTCGGAGTTTGGCCATACGGAGTCGCCTCCCGCAGCTGTTGTGCGGTCCAAGCGTCGGTAGGAGTGCGCGTCACACCTACGTGGATGACTTTCCGCGATTTCAGTTCGATGAGGAAAAACGCAAAGAGCGGCCGAAAGAAAAGATCAGTGACCTGGAGAAAATCGCAAGCCCAGATTTCACCGGCATGATTGCGCAGGAAGGTCGACCACTTCTGCCCTCCTGGGCGACGGTGGCGAATGTGCCTCATGTATTTCTGGATCGTGCGTTTGCACACACGAATACCCAGTTTGAGCAACTCACCTCGGATGCGCTCCGCTCCCCAGAGCCGATTGTTCCTTGCCATCTCCTTGATCAATGCGATCGTCTCTGGAGAGAGCTTCGGCTGCCTCGAATCAGCCTTTGACTTGTGCTTCCAGAACAAGCGGAAGCATTCCCGATGCCACCGAAGCAAGGTCTCCGGTTGCACAATCAAAAGTGTCTGCTTCCAGGTCCGAAGTATCTTCGCCAGAAGCAACATGAGGAACCTATCTGTCTTCTTGCAGGCCGGTCGTTTCACTTGCCGACGTAGGATGATGAGTTGCTGCCGTAGCAATGCGTTTTCGACAAGTAATTCGGACTTCCCTTTGGCCAGGTCTGTGATCGTTCCAAGTAGAAGGGAGGTGGAGCGCGGTTTCATCCAACGCATAATGCCATCAGAGAGTGCGTGAAAGCACAGAGTTATTCGATGTCTGAGAGCGATGAGAACAGGGAACACAGGCTTCTCCTTTGCGAAGAGAAAGAAAGGAACTAAGTTATGAAAGACATGCATGCTCTCTGATTGTACCTGTGCCGTTTCTCTCCCGCACACAAAATGGGACCAATAGATCGCTCTCAAGCTGTTTTTTCAGAACGGATGCGCCAAGTAGCCAGCACAAGTCATGGTGTAACCCACCTAAGACTGGAACGGCGATCACCTTCTCACGATGGTTATGTCTGGGAGCAGACGGTACAGGAAGTACAGGTATCTGTTGCTTGATGCCTTGGTGCGGTCGTGCCTGGTTGAAGTATGCCACATACGCATTGAGTAAGTGCTGGAGCTGCTTCTCGTGAAGGATCAAGAGGTGGTCGAGGCATTCTTGCCGCACACTCCTCAAGAAGCGTTCGCAGATCGCATTGGCTCGAGGTGCGTGAAAGGGTGTTTTGAGAATCTCAATAGCACTCGTTGTAGCTACGCGAGTAAAGCAAGACCCAAATTTGCTATCATTATCACGAATCAGATACTTTGGCGCTTGTCCAAATGGTGTGGCTTCTCGGAGTTGTTGCGCGACCCAAGAGTCGGTCGGAGATCTTGTCACGCCTACCTGGATCACCTTCCGTGACTTCAGTTCGATGATGAAGAACGCAAAGAGTGGTCGAAAGAAGAGATCTGTGACCTGCAAGAAGTCGCAAGCCCAGATCTGTTCCGCGTGATTATGCAAAAAGGTTGCCCACTTCTGGCCGTTTGGCTGAGGTGAACGAACATGCCTCATGTGCTTTTGAATGGTTCGCTTGCAGACACGAATGCCCAGTTTCAGGAGTTCCCCACGCATCCTCTCAGCACCCCAGAGCTGATTCTCCTTTGCCATCTCTCTGACAAATGCGATAGTTTCCGCGGCTACCTTGGGCTTATGAGAACAGACCTTTGACCTGCGCTTCCAGTACAGGCGGAAGAGCTCACGATGCCACCGCAGCAGTGTTTCTGGTTGAACGATGAAGAGCGTTTGCTTCCAGGCCCGAACAGCTCTAGCTAAGAGCACAAGGAGGATGCGATCTGTCTTCGTGCACGCTGGGCGTTTCACCTGCCGCTTGAGGATGATAAGTTGTTGGCGTAAGAGCGCATTTTCCGCCACAAGCTCCGCTTTGCTTCTGGCAAGATCTGCCAGTGTTCCAAGTGGCAAAGAAGAAGTGAGGGGTGTAGTCCAATGAACATAGCGAGTACGGAATATGCTCACAGATATACCAACGAGCCGCTTGAGACAGGAATGAATCGGGTTCACAAATGTGCTGCTCCTTCAGAAAGATACGTTGATGTTCGGGTTGTCTTGTGAGCACACACTCACATTCTCACATATTATCCTCAGTCCACATCCATTTGCAACCAGCGAAGGCACACTCTTTCCTACGTAACAGTGGCTTTTCCCGAACGAATGTCACATGTAGACAACACAGGATAGAGGCCGAGATCTGGCCGAGTAAAGTACGCTTGACGTACAGCGTATTTTGTGCCATACTTACGCTATGACGAACGATAAGCTGCCACACTACCGCGATAAACGCTTGCAGCAATTTGTTGATGGTTACAGGGTGCGAGATTTTCAGTCGTTTGAGCGGCAACTAAAAAAAAGGTTGACGATACTGGAAGATGCACAAAGCAAGGATGATTTACGCCTTTTACCGAGTAACCATTTTGAAGCGTTGATTGGCGATAGAAAAGGTCAACTCAGTATTCGCATTAACCAACAATGGCGACTGTGTTTTGAATGGTCGGAAAGTGAAAATCGTGCAGTTAATATCGAAGTCGTCGATTACCATTAGGAGAAAAAACCATGCGAAAACGTCCAATCTATCCCGTCCATCCGGGCGAAATATTAGCCGACGAACTCGCGGAATTGAACAAAAGCCCGACCGAGTTAGCGCATGAGTTGCATGTCCCGGCTAATCGCATTTCACAGCTGGTTGCGGGGAAAAGAGCAATGACCGCTGATACCGCCTTACGCCTTGAGAGATGGTTGGGGGTGAGTGCTGCTTTCTGGATGAATCTGCAACAACGCTATGAACTGGATATTGCCCGCGAGAAGTCAGACGATATCCTGAAGACGATTGAACCCCTCCCTCAGGCGAGTCGCAAGCTCGAGATGCAACAACTTTGATGACCAACAAAAAGAGGCGTGAAGTGTGATAGCTACCTAGACTCACCGTCCAGAGAATCCGGCGTTTTCGGCTTGTTATGATATCTCTCTTGGACAGATGGTGCTGTTTGATAGTTTCTATTGTCTGCCGTTCATGTCGTCCCCTTACGGACAACTTAATTCCATAACTTTGAAAGTTTTCGGAGGGCCATGTAGGTCTAAGGCAGAGTTTAATGGCTTGAAATTGAGTGCGAAGTTATCAACTTTACGGCACAACCTAATTCCACATGGCGGGACAACTTAATTCCGCTTCTACAAGACGTGTTCATCAAGAATAAAGTTGTGGACTCGCAGAATAAAGTTGTGGACTCGCAGAATAAAGTTGTGGACTGAATTGTATTCAGAAAGTAGGTTCAGAGGCTGTACTGGCTACTTCGTACATCCGTTCGAAGATTTGCAACGTCGTCTTCCTTGCTTACAATCATTGTTGCCACGTGAACTTGATGGAGGAAGAAAGAGTGAGGTTCTTCTCGCGCTTCAGAGAAACAACCTCAATCCTATGAGATAAACTGACGTTTCATCACAAAACACGCTTTGAGAAGACATGCTGCAGTCGCGCTCCAGGCCTTCCAAAAGTATCTTCACACAGAACGGTGACGTCTGGATGAGTCTCGTCCATCTACTGTATTGCCGAGCATGTTTTTATCCAGTCAGGCTGCCCTTTGGTAGTCGTGGTGGAGCCCCGCCAGTATCGGAACAGCCATCACTTTGTTCCTTGCAAATGTAGAGAAACCAGACGATACACGCGGTTCGGGGATCTGCTGCTGCATACCTTGATGGGGTCGTGCCCAGTTGAAGTATGCTACATACCCATTGAGCACACGCTGGAGCTGCTTCTCGCTTAGGATCAACAGGTGGTCAAGGCATTCTTGTCGCACACTCCTCAAGAAGCGTTCACAGATCGCATTGGCTCGGGGAGCGTGATATGGTGTTCTCAGTATTTCAATGGCACTCGATGACGCCACTCGGGCAAAACTGGATCCAAACTTGCGATCGTTATCGCAGATCAGATACATCGGCGCTTGCCCATATGGGGTGGCTTCTCGCAGTTGTTGCGCCACCCAGGGATCAGTAGGAGATCGTGTCACTCCAACATGAATCACCCGTCGTGTCTTGAGTTCGATAACGAAGAAGGCGAAAAGCGGTCGAAAGAAGACATCAGTTACCTGTAGGAAGTCGCAGGCCTAGATATCTGCCGCGTGATTACGCAGAAAAGTCGTCCACTTCTGTCCTCTGGGCTGCAAGGTGCGAACGTGTCTCATGTACTTCTGAATGGTCCGCTTGCACACGTGAATGTCCAGTTTCAGAAGTTCGCCACGATTCCGTTCAGCACCCCAGAGCCGATTCTTCGCCGCCATTTCCCTGATCAAGGCGATGATTTCCGCGGATACCTTCGACTGGTGAGAAGAGGTCTTTGATTTGCGCTTCCAATATAGGCGGAAGAGCTCTCGATGCCAGCGCAGCAGGGTTTCTGGCTGAATGATGAGGAGCGTTTGCTTCCAGGCCCGAACAGCTCTTGCCAAGAGCACAAGGAGGAGGCGATCTGTCTTCGTGCATGCTGGGCGTTTCACCTGCCGCTTGAGTATGATAAGTTGTTGGCGTAAGAGCGCATTTTCTGCCATGAGTTCGGACTTGCTTCTCCCAAGATCGGCAATGGTTCCGGGAAGCAATGAGGGAGTGAGCGGTCTCGTCCACCGAGCAAAGCACGTGTGGAGTCTGTCCAGGCAGAGATGAATCAGCCGCTTAAGAGAGGGAAGAACAAAATTCACAGAACGAGCTTCTCCTTCGGATTTCTTATGTCATCGCGTGGGCACAGGATAAGATCTTTCGATTGTACCCTGTCTCACCTGCATCTGCAAGCAGTGGTGGCGTGCTCAATCGTTCTTGTGGTGATTATGTTCTAAACGGATGTTTCAAGTAGCCAGTACAGGCAATTGCTGGCTACCTCGGAGGTTTGTTCCCAAAACTGGTGCGTCAGTCTGGCTCTATCCGCTATTTCTTTCTTCATTCATCAAGAGATGTCGAGAAGCGTTTCCGATCATCGTTCCCCCTTGTTGGATCGGATATCTCCCGGACTGGCATATTCGCACTTGTTCTTCATCTGCTCCAACCCCTACATACGTACTGGCCGTGAGGAGTTCGTGAATCGCGGTGAAGGGGAGATGAGGACCACCTGCTATCATTGCCATGATCGGTATTCAGGCTCATGCAAGGCCTGTACCAATTTGGCAAGAAGGAGACCTACTATGAACGAGCAGAAGAGCGAAGTAGCGCAGTTGCTACAGCAGATCAGCCTTGAGTACGAGGCCGCTGCGCGGGGATTGACGGGTTTGTCGGCTGGAAGCGCCAAACACAGCTTTATCACCGCGAGATTGGAACAGATCGGAGTCTATCACGAGCAACTCGTGAGCCTTGTCGGGGAAGTGCAGGCAACGCATCTCGTCATCGAGCTTGCTGAGCAGAAACAGGGAGACAACACGCCGTGTTGAATTGTATTGGCTCACCCATGGCCATCCATGCAACTCTCTGCTCTTCAGAGACTCTGATGGCATACGCGCATTGGTTCGTGAGGATATCTCTACCCCACTTCAGGGTTTCGACAGTTCTGGTCTTCGCAATTCTCTCGCCGAAATAACTCCATCACACGTTGAATGAGACAGCTTCACGAGGACTGAGAATGATACCAGGGATGTGGTCTTGCACGATACGATACACTCGTGTACAATACAACATAGATGTTGTAAAGCGCACACCGAAACTGCAGGTGACACATGCAGTTTAGTGTCCGCTTTTACGACGACGCGAATGGGAACAAACCGCTTTTCGCCTTTCTGGAGGATTTGCGAAAACGGGACCGCATCCTGCATAAACTCGTCGTCGCCGGGATCAAAAAGCTCGAGGAGGGTGAGCGACATGGGCCACCACTGACTGCATTGGTCGATCAGCAAGAGGTGCTTTTCGAGCTCCGCATTGGTGGCAAGAACATCGCTCGTGTCTTCTTCTTTTTCGGGCGAGGTCAGGAACTTATTTTGACGCATGGCTATGTCAAAAAACAACAGAAAGTCGATGCGAGAGAACTCGAGCGAGCTCGTACGTATAAAAAGGATTGGGAGCAGCGGCACCGATGAGTGAAACCAACAGGCCCTCCAATGAGATTGATGACTACATTGCTACGTTCTCCCCTGAGGAACACCAGGAGTATAGCGCTGCGGAAACGGCCCTCGATCTCGCGAGCCTGCTGTATCACATCCGGCACACACACGGATTGACACAGCATCGCGCTGCTGAACGAGCAGGATTAAAGCAGCAAGCCATCAGTCGCCTGGAACAAGCGGCCTCCAATATGCAGTTAGGGACCCTCCAACGCTATCTCGGTGCTTTGGGATATCATCTCGAGATCCGTGTGATAGACGATCGTACTGGTCATGTTGCCGGAAAAACCTCGTTTTCTCTTACCTAAGGCGCAAACCTGGAACGTCTTTCGTTTTTTAGCTCTTCTTCTTCTGCCCTTCCTTCGTTCTTGCTGCTTGATCCATCCGTCACCCAAAAGTTGGATGTATCATTTCATGCATGCTTCGCGCGTGGGCCATCTTCCACGGGAAGAATCATGCTGAGCATACTTGGTGCACAACTTTATTTTCTGCAGCGGAACGAGCAAAGCAACACCAGGCCCTTAGAGTGTACAACTTTACCATCGCGTTCTCTGACAAAAAGCATGCATTGTGAGCGTAGGGAAGTGTCGGACAGTGTACAACTTTATTATCTGCATACAGTTGTACCCGTAAAATAAAGTCTTACAATTAAAATAAAGATGTACACCAAATAGCTGGCGAGCTTTGATTTTTCTCAGAGGTCGTCAGTTGTTTTTTTGTCTCCATGATGATACGACAAACTCACTTCGTTACAACGTTTTGTCCATGAAGAATCAAGGTACAAACCGACGAACATCTTTGGTCCTCACAAACGAGTTGTTTGAAGACCGAAGATGTTCGTGCTAAGCAAGCAGCGCTTTTATTATTACTGACATATAGAGATGCATGATACGTGTAAATGTGATACAAAGCCGTTCCCAATTTGCTTGAAAGGGGAGATAAGTGAAGTACTATGGAAGAGTATATGTGCGTCTCATTTTCTGTTGAGCGAACATCATTCTGGCTGGAGTATTGCATCATGAAAAACAAGATCTCAGTCACTTTTGGTGATTAAAACCCATCAAGGTATATTGAGGTCCTTCATCCGCTCCAATCGATGAACTTCTCTCTCTTCTTTCACTTATTAGATGCGATTGCCCTGACAGAAATGCCTCATACTCTCGACAAAAAATTGGATCAGCTATACAATAGCGGCGGTTAGGAGTGTCGAGTTAGGGGAAGGAGTATCCCAACGGACGAACCAGCAGTATCGTATCCCTCATTGATCGCTGATACCTCGATGCGCTTGCAACAACTGGTGAATGGTTGGCTGTGCTGGCTATTTAGCATATCCGTTCCAAAATGAGCGACAGTGATGGCTCTATCCGATCTTTTTCTTCAACAACTACTCTGTGTAGATGGTGGGTAGGTTTCCTGTATGGCTGATTCCTTCCCAGTTTTAGAACGAATATACTAACTGACACTCCCCGGCTTAGAAAGCCGGGGGTTCCTGGTTCCGCGAGATGGCTTGCTGCCGTGCCCTCTCAAGCGCGGTAGTAGCGGCCACGTCTCCCCAGGCGTTCCCTCCTCCAAAGAGGAGGAGGCTGTTCCCCTGTGCCCCAAGGTACAGTGCCAAGGCTTTGATGAGGATGTTGAGTGCGGCATTGTGGTCGCGGTCAAGGACGAGTCCGCATCCAGGGCAGATGTGCGTTCGTACTGAGAGGGACTTCTTGACGATCCGGTGGCATCCGCAGCATTCCTGACTGGTGAAGGCGGGTTCCACCGCCAGCACCGGGATGTCCTGCAGGAGGCCATAGTACTTCACCCACCGCAGGAAGGTGCCCCAACCCGCATCCTGGATGGACTTGGCGAGGTGACGGTTCCTCACCATGTTGCGTATCTTGAGGTCTTCAAAGGCAATCACATCGTGAGAGGAGACCAGCGCGTTCGCCTGTTTGCGGGCGAAATCCTCGCGCTGCCGTTGCACCTTGAGATACTGCTTCGCCAGGACGCGCCTGGCTTTCTTGCGGTTCTGGCCCCCCTTCTTCTTACGGGAGAGACGCCGGTGGAGCCTTCTCAGCTTCTTCTCCCCCTTGCGATAGTAGCGCGGGTTGGCAAGCTTGTTCCCGTCCGAGTCGGTGTAGTAGGACAACAGTCCCAGGTCAATGCCGATCGCAGCGTCGCTGGGAACATGCTCGACCTTGCGGGTAGCCTCAACCGCGAACTGGCAGTAGTAGCCATCGGCGCGGCGCACGATGCGCACCCGCTTGATCTGCTTGGTGGGGAAAGCTTCGATCTGCTGCTGCTTGTTCCCAACAAGCCGGAGGGTGCCGATGAAACATCCGTCTGTGAAGGTGATGTGCTTGCCGTCTGGTTCCAATTTCCAGCCTGTTTGTTTATACTCGACGGAGCGGTTGTCATGCTGGAAACGGGGATAGCCCTTCGAGCCCTGCTTGTGGTTGAGGCACGCCTCGTAGAAGCGCTCGATGGCGAACCAAGCGCGCGAGGCGGCGGCTTGCCGTGCCTGAGAGTTGAGCTTGCGAGCGAAGGGGAACTCCCTGGCAAGAGACGCGCACAGGCATTGGAGGTCGTTCTTGGAGGTGCCGCGCGTGTCCATCCAGAGGCGCAAGGCTTTGTTCCTGATGAACTGGACGACGCGGATGGCCTCCTCGATGGCGTCGTACTGCTGTGGCGTCCCGTCTACTTTATACTCGTAGATCAACATTGCTCGCGTGCGTCCCTTCCCGTTTTCATTGCCTCTCCCTGTATTCTTTCCCTCTGCTCCACTTGTGGAAATGCATCCCCAACCCTCACCCCGAACAAGGAACGGCGGTTCATCCCCGGCATGCATGACGGGGGCTTTCCCGCTCGGCCTTATGTAAAAGGACCCTCAATCAAGCTTATCGAGCCTCTAGCGTTCTGACCCAGCCTGACTTTGGTGATAGAAGCGTTCTCGCGCTTGAATTGTCCCCAGGAATTCAAGTCTATGTTCAGCAGATGGCAGAGTAAGACACGGATAACACCTCCGTGGGTAGCCCAGACAACCGTGTCTTCCACGTGATGTGAGTACCAGAACTCCAAAGCGCGCACGACTCTGTCGCGCAATTGTATAATCGTTTCTCCACCTGGCGGTCTGACGTTGAGAGGTTTGTTTTGCCATCCGTAGTACGCTTCGGGATTACGCTCTCGCAACTCAGCAAATGCGAGGCCTTCCCAGGCTCCCAAGGAGATTTCGCGGATTGCTGGATCTTCATATAGCGGTACCTGATGGTAATGCGCAATGGCAGCGCCAGTTGCCCGCGCGCGTTGCAGGTCGGAGGTGACGATAATATCGATTGGTTCATGAGCAAGCCGCTGGCCCAGGATAGCGACCTGGCTCTCCCCAAGTGGACTAAGTGGAACATCGGCCTGTCCCGTGTACCGTTGCTGCTCATTGTCGAGCGTCGACCCGTGACGTATGAGAAGTAGCCGCAAAATAATAACTCCTGAATAAAATGTTGGGGTGAGGCTTGTCCTCACCCGTTATACCCTCACCTATGTATATGTAGCAACAATTGGCAGGGACAGTGCATTCCTGGCGACGGCGAAGGTCTTTGATTCCATTGTATTGCTCAATCGCTCATCAGTTGAGGAAAGATGAATCGACACTTGCTTGTCATCCTGAGCGCCAGCGAAGGAACTCATGGCCCCACGAGCGAGATCCTTCGCTGGCGCTCAGGATGACATTTGGGAATGCAGGATGAAGGGTAGATGCACCGTATTCTAGCCGCGTTCTGGCAAATCCATGTGGTGTTCCTGAACGAATATGTTGTCTCATTTCGAGACGTGGATAATTCACAGCTCGCTATACAAATAGCTCTACATTCGCCCCTACGGAGGTTTGGATTTGCTATCCACGCAGGCGGGTATATGCTATCCTCAGGCCTTCTAGTGGTAAATACTGGTTGACGTGCTGGATCTCGGGTATGATGGGGGCCATTAATGATGCCAGACCGCCATGGGCGATAATCTTGACCAAAGTATGCTCGTTTATGCCTGGGATCTCTTTGCGCAGTCGCTCTATGAGACCCTGCACAAGTCCCACGTGACCGAAAATGATGCCTGATTGCATGTTTTCAATTGTGTTTTTACCAAGAGCGTGGTTAGGGGGTGTTAAATCCACACGGTAAAGGCGGGATGCAGCGCTGCTCAATGCCTCGGCGGAGATCACAAGGCCGGGTGCGATTGCTCCACCTAGAAAATCTCCTTCGGATG